>Ga0214919_10001125_pt1 | contig 44934 bp, 44 predicted proteins | sample LL1503_MetaG_FD_177994 | JGI IMG/M metagenome (GOLD analysis project Ga0214919, IMG submission 177994) | Freshwater microbial communities from Lake Lanier, Atlanta, Georgia, United States - LL-1503 | ecosystem: Environmental > Aquatic > Freshwater > Lake | place: USA: Georgia | collected... | reverse complement strand
CGCAGCGCAGGGCCTGATCGCCTACTGGCTTGCGAGCATCATCCAGGCCGCGCTCCCGCCGCCGACGGCGATTCCCGCGCTGCAGGGGGCGCTGGTCGGCCTTACCCTGCTGTTGGGCTTCGCGCTGCCGCCGCTGCTCCAACTTCGCAACGTGCCGGCCGTGCGCGTGATCCGGCGCGAAGCCGGCGCGCCCAAGGGCGGGACAGTGGTCGCGTATGTGCTGGGCTTTGCCACATTGGCCGGCCTGCTGCTCTGGCAGTCGGGCGACCTCAAGCTCGGCATGACGGTTGTCGGCGGCTTCAGCGCCGCGGTGCTGCTGTTCATAGGGATAGCCTGGGCCGCGCTGCGCGGCGCGAGTGCATCGGCGTCGATGCGTTTCTTCGGCGCGTCCAGCCCGGCGGTGCGTTACGGCCTGGCCAACCTGCGCCGCCATTCACGGTCGAATGCGATCCAGGTGGCAAGCCTCGCGCTTGGCCTGACCGCGATACTGCTGCTCACCATCACGCGCGCCGACCTGATCAACGCCTGGCGGCAGGCCGCACCGCCCGACGCGCCGAACCGGTTCCTGATCGGCATCCAGCCCGAGCAATTGAAGCCCGTGCAGGAGTTCTTCCGCACGGCCGGCATGCCGTTGCCCGACGCCTACCCGATGATCCGCGGGCGCCTGACCGCGGTGAACGACAAGCCGGTGAGCGAGAAGGACTACCCTGACGAGCGCGCCAAGCGCCTCGTGGAGCGCGAGTTCAACCTGTCCTACATGGATACGCTGCCCGCGCACAACCAGGTTTCGGCCGGGCGCTGGTTCGACCCGGCGAGCCGCACCGAGGGCGAGGCCTCCGTGGAGGAGGGCATCGCCAAAACCCTCGACCTCAAGATGGGCGACCGGCTGACCTACAACGCCGCGGGTGAAGTCTTCACTGCGCGCATCACGTCGCTGCGCAAGCTCAAGTGGGATTCGATGAAGGTCAACTTCTTCGTGGTCACGCCGCGCTGGGTGCTCGAAAAGGCCCCGACCAGCTACATCACCGCCTTCCGGCTCGAGGCGGGCTCCGAACCGGTACTCGACCGGATGGTCGCCGCGTTCCCCAACCTCACCGTGGTCGACATCAGCGCGGCGCTGAAGCAGGCGCAGGGCATCATCGACCAGGTGATCCTCGCGGTGCAGTTCGTGTTCCTCTTCGCGCTCGGGGCCGGGCTGCTGGTGCTGTACTCGGCGCTGGTGGCGACGGAAGACGAGCGGCGGCGCGAGTCGGCCATCATGCGCGCGTTCGGCGCCTCGGCCGCGCAGGTCTCCGGCAGCCAGCGCGCGGAGTTCCTCGTCATGGGTGCGGTGGCTGGGTTGCTCGCCACGGTCGCGGCCTCGGTCATCAGCACGCTGCTCGCGCAGCGGGTGTTCCAGCTCGAACTGCCGGTCAACTATGGTCTGTGGATATACGGGCCCCTCGCGGGTGTCGCGCTGCTGTCTCTCAATGCATGGCTTTCGGCGCGCAAGGTCCTGACGGCCTCGCCGGCGCTGACACTCAGGGAAGGATAGGCATGTACGTGCGCCACAGGGAAAGGCACCGCACCGGCAGCATCGGCTGGCTGCGCGCCGCGGTGCTGGGCGCCAACGACGGCATCGTCTCCACGGCGAGCCTCGTACTCGGCGTCGCGGCCGCGCATGCCGCGCACAACGACGTAATGGTCGCTGGCGTGGCCGGGCTGGTGGCGGGCGCGATGTCCATGGCGGCCGGGGAGTATGTGTCGGTACGCTCGCAGGCCGATTCCGAGGAAGCCGCGCTGACGCTCGAGAAGCGCGAGCTCGAGACCGACAACGAAGGCGAGCACAAGGAGCTCACGGCGATCTACGAGCAGCGCGGGCTGGATCCGGACCTCGCGCGGCAGGTGGCTGAACAACTCATGCTGCACGACGCGCTCGGCGCGCACGCGCGCGATGAACTCGGGTTGTCGGACGTACTCGGCGCGCGCCCGATCCAGGCGGCACTGACGTCGGCGGCCAGCTTCGCAGTCGGGGCGGCCATGCCGCTCGTCGCTGCGTACCTGGTGCCGGACAGGCTGCTCATCAGTGTGGTGTCGGCGACTTCGCTGGTTTTCCTTGCGCTGCTGGGGGGCACGGCGGCGAAGGTCGGTGGGGCGCCCGTCGGCGTGGCGGCGCTGCGTGTGACGTTCTGGGGTGCGCTGGCGATGGCGATCACCACGGGGGTCGGCGCGCTGTTCGGGGCCGTGGCGTGAACCCTACGCCGTACGAGCAGCTGGGCGGCGACGCCAAAGTGCGCGCGCTGGTGGAAAGGTTCTATGCGCTGATGGACAGCGAGCCGGAGTTCTTCGGCATCCGCAAACTCCACCCGGAGACGCTTGAAGGATCCACCGACAAGCTCTACATGTACCTGTCCGGCTGGCTAGGCGGGCCGCAGCTCTTTGTGGAGAAATTCGGCCACCCGATGCTGCGTGCGCGCCACCTGCCGTATGCGATCGGCAATGCCCAGCGCGACCAGTGGATGGCGTGCATGGTGCGCGCGATGGAGGAGTGCGAGGTGCCGGAACTGTTCCGCCTGCAGCTTACGGGCGCATTTCAGAAAACTGCGGACTGGATGCGCAACAAGGAAGGCTGAGGAGGCACGCCATGACAAGAAAAATCATCGACCTGTCCATCTTCCTCGAAAACGACGTGATGTCGGACCCGCCTGCATTCGCGCCGAAGATCGAGTACTTCACGCACCAGAACACGGCGGCGCAGATCGAGTCGTTCTTCCCCGGCCTCGCCAAGGGCGACCTGCCGGACGGCGAGGGATGGGCCGTGGAGCACGTGTCGCTCTCCACGCACAACGGCACGCACCTCGACGCGCCATGGCATTTCCACTCGACGATGAACCGCAGTTCCGGGCAGCCCGAAAGGGCGATCGCGATCCACGAAGTACCGCTCGACTGGTGCTTCCAGCCGGCGGTGAAGCTGGACTTCCGGCACTTTGCGGACGGCTACGTGGTCAGGGCGGCCGATGTGGAAGCGGAACTGAAGCGCATCGGCCACACCCTCGCGCCGCTCGAGATCGTCGTGGTGAACACCCGGGCCGGCTCGCGCTACGGCCACGCCGACTACGTGCATGCAGGCTGCGGCATGGGCTACGAAGCGACCATGTACCTTCTGGAACGCGGCGTGCGCCTCACGGGCACGGATGCCTGGAGTTGGGATGCGCCGTTCTCGTACACGGCCGAGAAGTACGCTGCGACCAAGGACGCAAGCCTGATCTGGGAAGGCCACAAGGCCGGGCGCGACATCGGCTACTGCCACCTGGAGAAGCTGCACAACCTCGAGGCGCTGCCCGCCGACGGCTATTTCATCTCCTGCTTCCCGCACAAGATCCGCAATGCATCGGCCGGGTGGACGCGCGCGGTGGCGATCTTCGACGATCGGCTAGTGTCCTGAATTCTTGAGATTAGTATTTTAATAGTGGCTCCAGGAGGCGCTTCCATGTCAGTTTGCATACACAAAATAGTATATTCTCTGGCGGAAGCTACAATAGGCCATGCCTGAAGCCGTCCTGATCGCGGTCCTGTTCCTCGCCCTGTTCGTGGCGCTGGCGGCCAGCATCGTCGGCATCACCGCGCTGCGTGGGCGGAAGGAGGGCGCCGATGCCGCACCCGCCCTGCGCGAGGAATTCGACCGCAGCCGCGCCGAGGCGCAGGCCACCGCCAAGGATTTGCGCGGCGAGCTCTCCGAGAGCGTCGCGCGCATGGGCCAGCAGTTGTCCGGGCAGGTGACCCAGATCGCCACCGTGCAGAACAACCAGATCGACGCGTTCTCCCGCCAGCTGGTGGAACTCACCACGGCCAATGAGCGCCGCTTGCAGGAGTTGCGCGAGACGGTCGACAAGAAGCTCGGCGAGGCCAAGGAAGACGCCCGCCTTGGCCGCGAGGAAAGCGCAGGGACGCTGCGGCGCTTTTCCGAAAGCCTCAACCAGCAGTTGGCCGTGGTGCAGGCGTCGAACGACCAGCGCCTGACCGAGATGCGCCAGATGGTCGAGGCGCGGCTGGAGGCGATCCAGAAGGACAACGGCGAGAAGCTCGAGAAGATGCGGGCCACGGTTGACGAGAAGCTGCACGCAACCCTGGAGCAGCGGCTGGGCGAATCGTTCAAGACCGTGCGCGACCAGCTGGACAAGGTGCACGTGGGCCTGGGCGAGATGCAATCCCTGGCCGCGGGCGTGGGCGACCTCAAGCGCGTCCTGACCAACGTGAAGACGCGGGGCACCTGGGGCGAGGTCCAGCTGGAGAACCTGCTCGACCAGATCCTCACCCGGGAGCAGTACGAAAAGAACGTCGAAACGCGCCCCGGATCGGGTGAGCGGGTGGAGATCGCGATCCGGTTGCCGGGACGGCAGGGCGAAGGGCAGGTCTGGCTGCCGATCGATTCGAAGTTCCCGGTGGAGGACTACGACCGGCTGCTGGCCGCGCAGGACCTGGGCGATGTGGCCGGCATGGAGGCCTCTTCCAAGGCGATCGAAAGCCGCCTGAAGCTCGAGGCGAAGTCCATCCACGACAAGTACATCGAGTCCCCCCACACTACGGACTTCGCGCTCCTGTTCCTGCCCACGGAAGGCCTCTATGCCGAGGCGATCCGCCGCCCGGGCCTTTCCGATTTCCTGCAACGCGAATACCGCGTCACGATCGCCGGGCCGACCACGCTCACGGCGCTCCTCAACAGCCTGCAGATGGGGTTCAAGACGCTTGCGATCGAGAAGCGGTCGTCTGAAGTCTGGCAGGTGCTCGGGGCGGTGAAGACCGAATTCGGCAAGTTCGGGGACGTCCTGGCCAAGACGCGGGAGCAGATCCAGAAGGCGGCGGACTCCATCGACAAGGCCGAAGTCCGCACGCGCCAGATCACCCGGAAGCTGAAGGGCGTGGAGGCGTTGCCGGACGCCCAGACGCACAAGCTGCTCGGTGCAGGCATGGAATCAACCAACGACACAATCGAAGACCCCGAGGAACCCTAATGGACATCGCGTTCTGGTCCGCCAGCAAGCTGATCCGCGCCCTCAAGGCGAAAAAGGTCGGCGCCCTTGAACTGCTCGACCACTACGCCGGGCGTATCGCTACGCACGACAAGGCGCTCAACGCGCTGCCGGTGCTCGACATGGACGTCGCTCGCAAGCGCGCGAAGGCGTACGACCGCAAGGGCGCGAAGGTCGGCCCGCTGGCCGGCCTGCCAATGACGATGAAGGAGTCCTTCGACCTCAAGGGCCATCCTACGACGTGGGGTCTTGCCGAGTACTGCACGACACCTGCCGCCGGCAATGCCGTCGCGGTGCAGCGTTTCCTCGATGCGGGCGGCAACGTGTTCGGCAAATCGAACGTGCCCACCTTGCTCGCCGACTGGGAGACGGTGAACCCGGTCTACGGCAAGACGGTGAATCCGTGGAACCACGAGCGCACGCCGGGCGGCTCCTCCGGCGGCGCGGCGGCGGCGCTGGCCGCAGGGCTCACCGCGCTCGAAGCGGGCAGCGACATCGGCGGCTCGATCCGCAACCCCGCGCATTTCTGCGGCGTGTACGGCCACAAGTCCACCTACGGCGTGTGCTCCATGGAGGGGCATGGCCTGCCGGGCGTCGCGCACCCGGCGGACATTTCGGTGATCGGCCCGCTTGCGCGCAGCGCGGTGGACCTCGAGCTCGCATTCAACATCATGGCGGGCCCGGATCCGCTCGATGCCGGCGGGTGGAAGCTTTCGCTCCCGAAGCCCGAGAAGAAGACACTGCGCGGCTGGCGCGTGGCCGTGCTCGAGTCGCACCCGACGGCGGAAGTCGACGACACGCAGCGCCTGGCGATCCGCAGGCTTGCGCAGTTCCTCGCGAGCAAGGGCGCCAAGGTGTCGGACCGGGCGTTGCCGGACTTCGACCTCGGCGAGGCGCACCGCGTCTTCATCCAGTTGCTGCGCGGCGCGACCTCCGGCCGCCAGACGCCCGAGTTCTTCGACCGGATGGTGGCGGAAAAAGCAAAACTCGCCCCGAAGGACATGGGTTATTACGCACAGATGGTCCGCGCCAACACCCAGCCGCACAAGGACTGGCTCGTGGCCTCGAACCGCCGCCACCAGATGCGCCTGGCATGGGCCGAGTTCTTCAGGGACTGGGACGTGCTGCTGTGCCCGAACGCGGCCACCGCCGCCTTCCCGCACTCGATGCCCGGCGAGCGCTGGGAGCGCATGGTGCCCGTGAACGGCAGGCCGCAGCCGGTGACCACGCAGATGTGGTGGGCCGGCATCGCCGGCATGTGCTTCCTGCCCGGCACTGCAGCGCCGATCGGGCTCTCGCCCGAAGGATTGCCCTTGTCGGTGCAGATCCTCGGCCCGCAGTACGGCGACCTCTCGACGATCCGCTTCGCGCAGCTGGTCGAGCGCGAGTACTACGCTTTCGCGGCGCCTCCGGCGTACACATAGGGCTGAAGGTCAAGCGTGTTCTACCTTGAATTCTTCGGGGCGCTGGAAAAATTTGGCGTCCGTTACTTGGTGGTTGGCGGGGTCGCGGTGAACCTTCACGGTGCGGAACGAATGACTTCCGATGTCGACCTGATGCTGGCGCTGGATTCCGAAAACCTGGCGAGGTTTTTTTCCGCAGTCGAGCCGTTTGGGCTAAAGCCGGTGATTCCGGCGACATTGCAGCAACTGTGCGATGCAGAAACGCTTGAGCGCTGGGTGCGCGAGAAGCACATGCTTGCGTTTGCCCTGAGGCCGACGCAGGAGACCGCACCAACCGTTGATATCCTGGTAAAGCCGGTTGTCTCTTTTGAGGAGGCCTATCCCCGACGGATTCAGGTCGTCGCGGACGGTGTCACGATGTCTGTGGCTGCGGCGGAAGACCTGATCAGGTTGAAGACCGGCACGGGCCGCCAGATCGACGAGGCGGATATTCGCGCATTGCGCAGGCTCGGCGAACTTCGGAGTCGAAGGCTTGACGACTGAGAGCCAGATGGAAAAATACGATTATTCCTACGCACTGACCGACGAGCAGCTGTTGCGCTACCGGGATTTACCTGCTGCAGCCAAACTGCGTTGGCTCGACGACGCCCGCCGCTTCACGCTCCTTGCCCGTGAGGGCACGCGCACTTACTTCAAGGACGGCGTGCCTTTCAAGGTCGTCCCGGGAACGGGCGAGCGTTGATCAGGCTGACTTGCTAGCCGTCTCCACCGCCTTGAGCAGCTTGTCGAAGGCGTCCGCAAAGAGCTTCACTCCGTCGTCCAGCAGCCTGTCGGTGACCTCGTCGAGCGAGGCGTGCTTTGCGACGGCCTCGAGCGTGGCCCGCGCCGCGCCGATGTCCTCCTCGAGGCTCGCACGCGGCACGCCGTGGTCCCTGAAAGACTCGAGCGTAGCGGGCGGCAGGGTATTCACCGTATTGCTGCCGATGAGCTCCTCTACGTACAGCACGTCGCGGTAGGCGGGGTTCTTGGTGCTTGTGCTCGCCCAGAGCAGGCGCTGCGGGCGCGCACCTTTTTCCGCGAGGTTCTCCCAGCGCGGACCCGAAAAGAGCCGCTTGTAGCTGTCGTAGGCCAGCATCGCGTTGGCAATGGCGGTCTTGCCGCGCAGCGCTTCGGGCAGCAGGGGGTCCATCGCGGCGTCGATGCGCGAAATGAAAAAGCTCGCGACGCTCGAGATCCGGCCGAGGTCGCCTCCCTCTGCAGCACGGCGCTCAAGGCCGGCGATGTAGCGCTCGGCGACCTTTTCGTACATGGCTTGCGAAAACAGCAGCGTCACGTTGACGTTCATGTCCTGGCTGATCAGCAGCTCGATGGCCGGCAGGCCTTCCAGGGTGGCGGGAACCTTGATCATCAGGTTGGGGCGCGATACTTCTCGCCACAGCCGCTTTGCCTCGGCCACCGTGGCGGCCGTGTCGCGCGCGAGGTAGGGGGAGACTTCGAGGCTCACGTAGCCGTCGTGGCCCTTGCCCGCGTCGAACACCGGGCGAAACTGGTCCGCCGCGGCCTGGATGTCCTCGATCGCCAGCGTCTCGTAAAGCGCCATCGCCGACAGGCCGCTCTGCTTGAGGGCGCGGATGGCCGGCGCGTATTCGTTGCCGCCGCCGATCGCCTTCTCGAAGATCGCGGGGTTCGAGGTCAGGCCGGCGAGGCCGTCCTCGCGGATCAGCTTTGCCAGTTCGCCGTTCAGCACGAAGTCGCGGCGGATGTAGTCCAGCCAGACCGACTGGCCGAATGCGTTCAGTTTGAGCAGGGGGTTCATACCAGACCCTCCATGAGTTGAATGCTGACGAGGTCCCCGGCGGCGACATCGCCGCGGTCGTGTTCCAGCACCATGAAGCAATTGGCCTCGGACATCGAGCGCAACACGCCCGACCCCTGCTGGCCGGTGAGCCTGACCTTCCAGGTCCCGTCCTCAACATAGAGGATCGCGCGCTGGTACTCCGTGCGCCCGCGCACCTTGCGCACGGCGTTGGTGCTGGGCACGCGCAGGAGCGGCAGGGTGGTGTCGTCGCTGCGGCCCGCCATGTGGAGCAGGGCGCCGCGCACGAACTGGTAGAAGGTCACCATGACGGCGACCGGGTTGCCCGGCAGGCCGAAGAGCACGGCCGAGTGGCCATCGGCATTGATGCGACCGAAGGCCATCGGCCGCCCGGGGCGCATTGCGATCGTCCAGAAGAGGACCTCGCCGAGCTTCGCCATCATGCCCTTGATGAAGTCGGCCTCGCCGACCGACACGCCGCCCGAGGTGATGATGACGTCGGCATTGGCCGCAGCCGTGCGCAGCGCGGCCTCGAGCAGGGCGGGATCGTCCCGCACCACGCCCATGTCGAGGACCTCCACGCCCAGCCGCTGCAGCATGCCGTAGAGGGTGTAGCGGTTGGAGTCGTAGACCTGTCCCTCGGGCAGCGGCGCGCCGATGGAAGCAAGCTCGTCGCCGGTGGAGAAGAACGCCACCCGCAGGCGCCGCTTCACCATGACCTCGGCAATGCCGAGCGAGGCGATGAGGCCGAGTTCCGCCGGGCGCACCGCATGGCCGGCGCGCAGCACGGGCACCCCGGTCTTCAGGTCTTCGCCCGCGGCGCGCACGTTCTGGCCTTTCCTCTGGCCGTCGGGGATCACGACCTGGCCGTTGTCCTTGCGCACGACCTCCTGGATCACGACGGTATCGGCCCCCTTGGGCATCACGGCGCCGGTCATCACCCGCACGCAGGCGTGGGCCGAGAGTTCGCCTTCGAACTTGCGCCCGGCGAGCGCCGTGCCGATCTCGGTCAGCCGGGTCTCGGCGCCCTGGGCGAGGTCGGCCGCACGCAGGGCGTAGCCGTCCATCGCGGAGTTGTCGTGCGCGGGCACGTCGATGGCGGGGACGATGCCCTCCGCGAGGACGCGCCCGAGCGCCGCGCGTACGGCGACGCGTTCTATGCCGGTCACCGGCACGAGGCACTGGCGGATGGCTTCGACCGCCTTGTCCACGTGCAGCGCGTTGGGGTCGTAGCCGTCCATGCAGCTGACGACTTTCGCAATCGAGGGTGTGTTCATGATCTGGATTCGTGTTCGCGCAATTCCTCGCGCGTGTTGATGTTGCTGAAGGCGTCCGCCTCGTCGTCGAATGCTACCTCGACCACCTTGAGGGAGGCGTACCACGCGTCGATCTTTCGCCCGCCGCCGGCGAGGTAGGCCGCCAGGTGCGCGAGCAGCGTCCGCCGCACGAGGGCAAACACCGGGTGCGCCTGCGCGCCGGTCTTCGCCACGGCGAGGTCGTTGTCCCCCAGGGCCGAGGCGAGGCGCGCGACCAGGTCCGCGGGCAGGAAAGGCGAGTCGCAGGGCACCGTGACGACCAGTGCCTGCGTGGCCGCCTGCAGGCCCGCATGCAGGCCGGCGAGAGGCCCGGCGTAGCCTTCGATGGCATCCGGCACGACGGGGTGCCCGAAGGCCGCGTAGGCCTCGCGATTCTGGTTGGCATTGATGACGATATCTTCTACCTGCGGGGCGAGGCGCTCGATCACGTGCGCGATCATCGGCCGGCCGTTCAGCAGTTGCAGGCCCTTGTCCACGCCGCCCATGCGGCGGCCCTGGCCGCCGGCCAGCACGATGCCCGTGATTTTCAGACGGTCTGTGTCCTTCATGCGGTGCTCCCGGCGCTGGCGCGATATTGCGAGGGCGGCAGGCCGAACTCGCGTTTGAACATGGCGGAGAACGCGCTGGGGCTGTCATAGCCGAGGTCCAGCGCCACCGCCAGGATGGGGCGACCTTCGGCGATCCACGCAAGCGCGCGCAGCAGCCGCGCGCGGCGGCGCCATTCTGAAAAACTCATGCCGGTCTCGCGCCGGAAGCGCCGCGCGAGGGTGCGCGTGGTCGTGCCGTGGCGCAGGCCGAGGGCCTCGATGGTGACTCGATCGTTAGGATGTTCGATGAGCGCGCGGCAGATGCGCGTAAGCACTTTGGACTCGGGCATCGGGAGGTTATACGGCAAGCCCACCAGCGAGGCCAGTTCGTCGAGGATCAGCTGCATCACGCGTCCCGCCGCGCCGCCTTCGTCGTACTCGACCGGCAGTTCGGTCGCGCGCAGGATCAGTTCGCGCAAGAGGGGCGTGATGGCGAAGGCTTCGCAGCGCTGCGGCATGCCGCCGGCCGCCTCGGGCGCGACGTACAGCGTGCGGAACTTCACCTCGCCCGAAGTCAGGATGCGGTGCTCCACGCCGGGCGGCAGCCACACCGCGCGCTGCGGCGGCACCACCCAGGTTTCGCCCTGCGCCCGGCCGCGCGTTTCCACCGTCATCACGCCCTGTGCGCCGTAGACGAGCTGGAAGCGGGGGTGGTCGTGCCAGGGAATTTCGTATTCGGGCGGCAGGTCGCGGGCCATCGCGGCCACCGGGCGCGGCACGCGCTGGTAGTCGTCGCCGCGGATGCTGCGTGGGGTTGCGGACGCGGGGGAGGGGTGTCTCATATGCGACAGTAATTGTCCGTTAGTCGCGTGACGGACGCAAACGGTCGGCGTAGCCTGTCCTGATGCTGGAGGAGACCCCATGAAAAACAACAACCTGCTGATCCCGTTCATCAACCTGGGCCATGCCCTGGACCACCTCGTGATGCTGATTTTCCCGACGGTGGTGCTGGCGCTGTCGCGCGACCTCAACCGCCCCTACGCGGAGTTGCTGCCGCTGTCCCTCGGCGGATTCATTGCGTTCGGCGTGCTCGGCCTGCCCGCCGGGTGGCTGGGCGACCGCTGGAGCCGCTACAAGATGATGACGGTGTTCTTCTTCGGCCTCGGCGGCGCGCTGGTGCTGACGGGCTTTGCCACCGAGACCTGGCAGATCGCCGCGGGACTCACCGTGCTCGGGATGTTCGCCGCGATCTACCACCCGGTGGCCACTGCAATGATCGTTGCCGACCCCAAGGTCATGGGCAAGGTGCTTGGCTGGAACGGGCTCTACGGCAACCTCGGCCTCGCATTTGCAGCGGTGGTGTCGGGCTTCCTGATGGACTACTACGGCTGGCGTACGGCGTTCTTCGTGCCGGGCGCCATCTGCGTGGCGGCGGGCATCGGCTGGCTGCTGTACGTGGCCGACCCGGGCGCGATCGTGAAGACCGGCAAGAAGGGCGCGCTGCACGTCGACACCCGGACGATGGTCCGCATCATCCTCGTGCTGCTGGTGGCCACTTCCTGCGGCGGGCTGATCTTCAACTCCACCACGATCTCCATGCCGAAGGTGTTCGACGAGCGCCTGACCGCGCTGACATCCACGAGCCTCGGCATCGGGCTGCTGGTCAGCATGGTCTACACAATTGCCGCGTTCTCGCAGGTGGTGATCGGGCCGATGATCGACAAGCATGACCTGCGCACGCTGCTGTGGCCGATCTCGCTTGCGCAGGTGGTGCTGCTCTTTGCCGCGAGCCAGCTCGACGGCTGGCCGATGCTGGCTGTGGCCGTGCTGATGATGCTGGCGGTGTTCGGGCAGATCCCGCTCAACGACGCGATCGTCGGGCGCTACACGCCGGACGAGTACCGCTCGCGTGTATTCGCGGTACGTTACCTCGTCACTTTCGGGGTGGCCTCGATGGCGGTGCCGATGATCTCGCATTACCACAAGACCAGCGGCTTCCGGAGCGTGTTCCTGCTGCTCGCCGCAATGGCGACCTGCACGCTGGTGGCTTCGTTCTTCTTTCCGAGTCGCGCCGCACTGAAGCAACAGAGCGCCGCATCGGCGCAGCCCGCGCAGGCTTAAGCGGGGAGGCTCAGCTGCCCTTTGCGCCGAGGTTGAAGAAGGCGCGGATGCGCCCGAGCAGCTGGCGCGCCATGCCTTCGCGCTCGGTGGCGGGCTCAGTGCCAGCCATCGAGCGCTGGTTGGCGGCCTGCCGGCCGGCCAGCGCCCGGCTGAGGATTTCAGCCAGTTCCGGGCGGGCCTGCAGGAGCGTGGACATGGCCTCCTTGCCAATCTCCGTAACCAGGCAGTCCGTGACCGGGATAACCGTCGCGCCGCGCGGCTCCCCGGTGAGGAGCGACAGCTCGCCGAAGAATTCGCCCGGCTGGATCCGCGCCACCTGAGTCTCGCCTCCCGCGGCGCCGGAGATCCACACGCCAAGCAGGCCTTCGTTGAGGATGAAGAGCGAGCTCCCCGGGTTGCCCTGCTTCAGGATCGGCTCGCCTGCGTGGCACAGGTGCTGCGTGGCTGCCTTCGCGAGTTCGGCGGTCTCGTCCGCGGTCAGGTCCGCAAACAGCGCCGATTGGCGCAGCAGGCGCACGAGGCTGCCTTCGGTGTCCTCGGCGGGCGCCGCGCGGGTGAGGCGGATCTCCTGCGCTGCCACAGGGATCTCGATGCCCGCGTGGTGGAGGTTGCGCAGGATGTTCTGGTGCACGAGGAAGCGCAGCGGGATCAGGCGGTTGCGGTCCGGGACCGCGTAGATCAGGGCCCACACCACGCCGCGCGTGTCGTACTCGTCGATCGTCACGACGGGTTTGAGCGGCAGGTTGGCGACTTCGTCGATCTGGTTGGCCGCGCCGAGGAGGATCCGCTGGCCCTGGTGCGCAGTGACGCTGTAGGGCAGCGTGACGCGGATCTTGTCGCGGAAGTAACGGTGCGGCCGCGAATAGTTCGTGAACGCGCGCTCGGCGAGTCGCCCGTTCGGGACCACGATGGTGAGGTCTTCAGGCGTGACGATCGTGGTTGAGCGCCAGCCGAATTCGACAACCTTGCCCATCGGACCGCCCGTGTCGAGCTGCAGCCAGTCTCCGATCGCGTAGGGGCGCTCGATGCTGAGCGCGATCCCGGCGAAGAAGTCGGCGATCATCTTCTGCAGTGCAAAGCCCGCCACGCCGATCATCACGGTGGAGGTTGCGAGGAGCGCCGTGACCGACTGGCCATAGACGCCGGCGATGATGATCGCAAGCGTGGCGAGCCAGACAAGGATCTCGGCCAGCGTGACCAGCATGGACGGCACCTGCACGCCGGCGCGCGGCAGCACGCCGCGCCAGAGGACCAGCGAACAGAGGCGGTTGAAGAGGAACGCGAACGCCGCCCAGCACAGCGCGCCAAGGAGGAGCGCGCCTTGTTCGGCCACGCGCGCCGTGGGGACGAACCCCAGCTCGGTGATGGTGCGCGGCCAGCCCGAGCGCACCGACAGCAGCGCCACGAACAGCAGGACGGGAAGGGTGAGGGCGCTGAAGGCTGCGCCGACGGGCGTGCGCGCGGTGGCGCCGGCCGCGGAGACCTTGTTCATCTGTGCTGAGTTACTTCTTGGCGGCAGGCTTCGCGCCGCCGGCAAGCGCCTCGATGACCTTGTCGGTGATGTCGACGCGCGGGCTGGCATACACCGCCTCGCGCATGATGATGTCGAACTTCTCCTGCTGGGCGACCTGGCGGATCACGCGGTCGGCCTGCTCCGAGACTTCCTGCATCGCGGTGTTGCGTCTTTCCTCGAGGTCCTCCTCGAAGCTGCGCTTCTTCTTCTGGAATTCCTGGTTCAGGTCGTTGAAGGCGCGCTCCTTCCTCTGCCGGTCGAGCTGCGCCATGGTGATGCCGTCGCGCTCGAGTTCCGCCTGCAGGCGCTGCAACTGGCTCGCCATACCGGCCAGCTCGCCTTCGCGCTTGGCGAATTCGGCCTTGATCCGTTCCTGCGCGCGCAGCGCGGGAACCGACTCGCTCAGGATGCGATCCGGGTTCACGACCCCGATCCGGTTGAGGCCCGAGGCTGTTTGGGCGAAGGCAGGCGCGGCGGCGAACGAGAGCATCGCGGCGCAAGCCAGTGCGGTGAGTGTGGTCCTGTTCATCTGGGGAGTCCCCTTGGAGTAACCCCGGATTGTACGCAATGCCGGGTACCGCCCGCCAATCAGGCGCAACACCGACCGAAAATCGGGGTCAGACCCGGGTTTTCGGGGGATTGCCGTGCCCGGGATTACGTACACTACGGGCCTCAAGGGAGAGCGTGTGAACAGGAAACCGTACTGGATCGCCTTTTTGCTGGCCTGGGCCGCGTGCCTTGTGCCGCTGGTTGCGCCCGCGCAGCCGGTCGCGGAACTCAAGGCGGCGCCGCAGGAGGCGCGCGCGGCACGCATTGCCGCCGAGCTGCTGTCCCGCTTCCATTACGCCCCGGTGCCGCTTGACGACGCGCTCTCAGGCAAGGTGTTCGACCGGTACCTGAAGTCGCTGGACGGCGAGAAGCTGGTCTTCGTGCAGTCGGACGTGGATTCGATGATGGTGTTCCGGACGCGCCTCGACGACGCGATCCTGAAGGAAGACCTCGCCCTCCCGTTCGCCATGTTCAACCTCTACCTGCGCCGCGTGGGCGAGCGTTTCGGGTATGCGCGCAGCCTCCTTGCGAAGGGATTCGACTTCCGCGCGGACGAGACCTACCAGGTGCTGCGCGACAAGGCGGCCTGGCCGAAAGACGAGGCCGAGGCGCGGGACCTCTGGAGGAGGCGGGTCAAGAACGACTGGTTGCGGTTGAAACTGTCCGGCAAGGACGACCGCAGCATCGTCGAGGTGCTCGACAAGCGCTACGACACTTTCGTCAAGCGCATCAGCCGCATCCGCGCCGCCGACGCCTTCCAGCAGTTCATGAACGCCTATACGACCGCCATCGAGCCGCACACCAGCTACCTCGGGCCGCGGGCGGCGGGCGAGTTCGATATCTCGATGCGGTTGTCGCTGGTCGGCATCGGGGCGTCCCTGGCGGAGGTGGACGATTACATCACCATCCGCGAGCTGATCGCCGGCGGGCCGGCGATCGCGTCCGGCCTGCTCAAGCCCGGCGACCGCATCGTTGGCGTTGCGCAGGGCGCCGACGGGGCCATGACCGACATCCTCGGCTGGCGGGTGGACGATGCGGTGGTCCTGATCCGCGGCGCGGCCGACTCGGTGGTGCGCCTCGATGTGCTGCCGGCCGACAGTGGCCCCGACGGCAAGCACCGTGTGGTGGCACTGGTGAGGAAGAAGATCGCCCTCGAGGCGCAGGCTGCGCGCTCCGAGGTCCGCACGGTGAACGACGGCAAGGCCACGCGCCGGATCGGCGTGATCACGCTGCCCATTTTCTACGAGGACTTCGCCGGGCGCCGGGTCGGCTCGCCGGACTACCGCAGCGCTTCGCGCGACGTGGCGCGCCTGCTGGAGCGGCTGCGCAAGGACAAGGTGGACGGCCTGCTCGTGGACCTGCGCAACAACGGCGGCGGGTCGCTCAACGAGGCCATCGCGCTGACCGGCATGTTCATCGACAAGGGGCCGGTGGTGCAGCAGCGCGGCGCCAAGGGCGAGGTGTCGGTGGGTGTGGACGACCAGCCCGGGGTCGCGTGGGACGGGCCGCTCGGCGTGTTGATCAATCGCGCTTCGGCCTCGGCCTCGGAGATCTTTGCGGCGGCCATCCAGGACTACGGCCGCGGCGTGATCATGGGCGAATCGAGCTTCGGCAAGGGCACCGTGCAGAACCTGGTCGACATGGACCGCATGGCCGGCAGCCAGAAGCCCCAGTTCGGCGAGCTGAAGATGACCATCGCGCAGTTCTTCCGCATCAACGGCGGCACCACGCAGTTGCGCGGAGTGGCGCCCGACATCGTCTTCCCCGGGATCTTCGACGAGCAGAGCGTTGGCGAATCGAGCTTCGACAATGCGCTGCCGTGGGTGCAGATCCGTCCTGCCACGTACGCAGCGGCCGGCGACCTCAAGGGCCTCATGCCGCTGCTCCGGCTGTTGCACGAAACGCGTTCCAAGACCGACAAGGACTACGTGATGCTCCTCGAGGACATCGCCGAAGGGCGGAGCCAGCGCGCGAAGAACATGGTGTCGCTGAACGAATCGGTGCGGCGCACGGAACAGACGCTGCGCGACGCGCGCCTCGCGTCCCGGCAGGGCAATCGAGACGACGGCCTGCAGCCGAACGAGCGCAACATCGCCGCACAGCTGGCGGCAGAGAAGGCCGCAAAGGAAGCGAAGGACGTGCTGCTGGACGCGGCGGTCCGCGTCGTGAGCGACACGGTCACCGTGCTGAAGACCGACGCGGCGCTCGCGGCCCGGGCGCGTCCCGGGTCGGTGGTGGCGCCCGACTAGGCTAGCGCCGCCCTTCCGCGAAGAACAGGTCGATTTCGCGGAAGAGCATCATCCGGTTCTTCTCGGTGAGCACCACGTGCGTGCCGTCGCCGATCACGACCAGCTTCTTTGACGGCGCATTGGTGAGCAGCGGGAAGAGCGCCTGCGCCATGTAGAGCGGCGTGTCGGCGTCCTGTTCGGCGAGGATCAGGAGCGTCGGCACCTTGATGTCGGCCGGGTTGAAGATCGGCTTGCCTACGTTGTTGTACTCGCGGCCGTCCTGCACCACGCCGTTGGGCGCGCGGAAGGCGGGCGGGTTCTGGGTCTTCGACCAGGGGTCCATCGCCAGGGCGACTTCCATGTAGGCGTCGAACCATTTGGCCGGCATGCGCTCGACGCCGGGTACCTGCCCCGCGGCGCGGCGTTTGCGGACGCCTTCTTCCGTGACCACGCGGTAGGCGCCGAGCTGGCCGCCCCCGTCCGTGGGCGAGCGCCCTTGCGTGCGCAGCCACGAGGGCGCGAAGAGCGCCACGCGATGGACCTTGGCGTTGTTCTGCGCCGTGTAGGCCGCCATGATCGTCGTGCCCCAGGAGTGGCCGAGCAGGCTCACCGTTTCGAGGTTCCTGCGCTTCCTGATGAAGTCCACCGCCGTGTTCACGTCGCTCGTCGCCTGCGGCAGCCTCACCACCGGCGGGTTGTTGAGCGGCGGCTGGTCCATCTCCGGCGGCCGCGTCGATCTGCCGTAGCCGCGCACGCTGACGAAGTACACGTCATTGCCCTGCTGCGCCATCCATTCCATCCACGAGATCCCGTCCAGTTTCAGGTCGAAGCCTGCCTCGGGCGGTGTCGTCGCGCCGTGCACGAACAGGATCGTGTTGCCGGGCTGGAAGCTCGCAAGGTTGGCCGGGCGCTTGTTGCGCACGTGGATCATGTAGCCGGGGTCGGCGGCGGGGACCATGAAATCCTCGGTGACAAGCTCGGGGGCGGGGCGGGTGTCGGTCTGGGCGCAGCCGCCGAGCAGGAGGAGGGGAAGGATGGCGCGGGCCAGCGTGCGGAGCGGGTTCATGCTTGTGTCTCCTCGTGCAGTTTAATGGGGTCGGAGTCCGTGAATCCGCTCCGGTGGTATCTAGCCGCAAATCCGGGTCGGAGTCCAGTTCACGTTCGCCACCGCAGCCGGGAGCGGCGAAGCCGTCGGCAGTAGAGTGTGATACAATTTACGCCGTTCGTAATACAGGCCTTGCCATGTCCCGCACCGTGAACGCGCGCATCTCCCCGCACCTCGAGCAAAAGCTCGCCGAATACTGCGCCAAGCGCGGCGTGACGCGTTCCGAGGCGGTGGTGCGCGCCCTCGACCAGTACCTGGATGCCAGTGCGGACGGGATCAGCGCCTGGACGCTCGCGGCGGACCTGGTGCCCGGGTCGGGTGCGGACGCCCTCCAGTCGGACAACGCGCGCGCCCTTGCACGCAAGGCGATGCGTGGCCCGCGCTCTCGTTGATACGGGGGCGCTGGTAGCGCTGTTCAACCGTTCGGACAGGCACCACGCCGCTGCAGCAGCGTGGTTTGCTTCGGTGCGTGGAGGCCTGTTGACCACGGAGGCCGTCATAACGGAGACCGCCTACGTCCTCGCCGCCAGTCCCGCGCACCAGAGGGCGGCATTGCGCTGGGTGCAGCGTGCGCGTGCCGCCGGCCTGCTGGAGGTGGAGGCCGTGGCCGACCATGAGGTGCTGGCCGTGATCCTCGAGCGGTATGCCGGCCTGCCTTGCGACTACGCAGATGCGACGCTGATTGCGCTGGCGGAGAAGACGGGAGTGGCGGCGATCGCCACCATCGACCAGCGCGATTTCTCGGTGTACCGGATCAAGGGGCGCAAGCGCTTCCGGATCCTGCTGTAGTTCAGGGCTTCTTCGGCGCCACCGCCGCCAGCCCCTTCACCCCGTTCTTCTCGATCGAACGCGCGATGAAGCCGGAGGCCACCATCTCGTCGACGAACGCCTTGAGGTAATCAGCGCCCGCGCCTGTGCGGCCGGCGCGCGGCGTGCCGAGGCCGTGGTTTACGGTCATGAAGTTGCCCTCGAGCAGCCGTGCATCGGGCATCTGGGGCAGGGTGTCGAGCAGGGCGGGGCGCAGGCCGCCCAGCGCGTCCGCGCCGCTTTTCGTGAAGAGCTCGACTGCCGCCGCGGTGCTTTTCGATTTGACCAGCGTGGCGTTCTTTATGGTGCGGGTGAGGTAAAGCTCGTAGCCCGCCTTGTCCGGCACGGAAATGCGGATACCGGGGGCGTCGACCTCGGCGACCTTCGTGATCTTCGAGGTCTTTGGCACGGCGTAGGTCGCCTCGATCTCGGTCATCGGCGGGGAGAAGGCAATTTTTGCCGCGCGTGCCTGCTCGATCGCGAGCGTCGTGACGTCCCAGGTGTTCCTGTCCACGGCGTCCGCCACTTCGCCTGGCGTCGGGTGGACGACGAACTCCACCGGCACGCCGAGGCGTGTTGCCAATTCCCTCATCAGGTCGACGCTGACGCCCTGCAGCTCGCCTTTTGCGTCTTTCGTCGTGAAGAGCGTGTTGCTCAGGTTCATGCCGCCGCGGAGCTTGCCCGTGGGCGCGAGGTCCGCGCGGATCGCATCTGTGACTTGTGGTGCGGTGGCGCAGCCGGCCGCCAGTGCTGTTGCAATTGTGAGTGCCATGGCCTTGATCATCTCCCCTCCAGAGTGTGCGGCGGGAATGCTAGCACCCGCGCGGCAGCGCGGGCGAGGGGTTCATCTCTGGTAGACGACCTTCCCGCCCACGATCGTCGTGAGGACCCTGATGTCCTTGATTCGCTCTTCCGGGACGGTCATGAAGTCATCCGACAGGATGGCGAGGTCGGCAAGCTTGCCGGGTTCGATCGACCCTTTGAGTTTTTCCTCGAACGTGTAGTAAGGGCCGGAGGAGGTGTACATGCGCAGCGCCTGCTCGCGGGTCACGCTTTCGTCCTTCCCGTAGACCACGCCGCGCGGGTCCTTGCGCGTGACCATGATGTACATGTTCACGAACGGGTTGATCAGGTTCGCAGGGAAATCGGTGCCGCCGCTCACGTTCTCAATGCCCATGATCTCGATCATCGAGCGCAGCGCCACCGCGCGGTTGGCGCGGTCGGCGCCGAGGAACCTCTCTACGGTGGCGGCCTTGTCCCACATGAAGACGTTCTGCGGGTCGAGGCGCACGCCCAGACGCTTTGCCTGCTGCATCTGCGAGCGTTGCAGCAGGCTGGCGTGGATCAGCACGAAGCGCTTGCCGGCGATCGGGCTGTCCTTGTTGAGGTCCTCGAAGGCGTCGAGGGCCTCTTGCGAAGCGAGGTCGCCCACGGTGTGGACGGCCACGCGCCAGTCGTACTTGTCGGCGATGCGGATGAGCTTGCGAAAATGCTCGGGCGTGACGTATGCCACCCCGTGGAAGTGCTTGTCGTCCGGGTAGGGTTCGATCGTGCGCGCCGTCCGCAGCGTCATGCCGCCGTCGATCACGAGCTTCACGCCGGCGAGGCGCATCCACTCGTCGCCAAAGCCCGTCGTCGGGCCGTCGGCCTTCATGAGGCGCTCCCATTCGGCCAGGTTCGTCGGCACTCGCTCGGGGCGGTAGAGCGCCGCGACCCGCATCGTCTGCTTGCCGGTTTTGGAGAGGCGGTGGAGCGCGTGCATTTCCTCGATCGTGAGGCCGCCGTCGACGGTGCTCGTGAGGCCGTAGGTGTTGAGGATCTGCATGGACTTCAGGAACTGGTCCGAGAGTTCGTCGGTGGAGTAGGGCGGCACGTGCTTCGCCACCAGGCCCAGGGCCGAGGCCACGAGAGACCCGTTGAGGTCGCCGTCCGGCCCTTTCTCGATCACGCCGCCCTCGGGGTTCGGCGTGTCCTTGGTAATCCCCGCGACCTTGAAGGCGAGCGAATTCGCCATTGAGCTGTGGCCGACCGTCACCAGGTACACAGGGTTGTTGGGCGCGACCGAGTCGAGTTCTAGGCGGGTGAGGTTGCGCTTTTCAGCGAGTTGCGAAAGCGGATGCCAGGCCGCGCCCGCGATCCACTGGCCGGGTTTCTGCTTGGCTGCGAAGTCGCGAAGGATGTTGAGCGCCTCTTGTACCGACTTCGCGTCCTTCAGGTTGACGCGGACGAGGGCCTCGCCGGCTGCGCGGAAATGCGTATGGGTGTCCATGAGGCCCGGGACCGCAGTCTTTCCATCAAGGTCGATGACTTTGGTGTTCGGGCCGATGAAGGTCGCAATATCGGCGGTCCTCCCGACCGCAAGAAAGCGGCCCTCGCGAATGGCTACAGCCTGCGCGACAGAGAACCGCTGGTCGGCCGTGAGGATTTTTCCCCCTTTGAGGACCGTGTCGGCGTAGATCTTGCCGGCCAGCGCGTTGCCGGGCAGGGCGAGGGTGGCAGCGAGAGCAAGCAGCGCAAGGCGGGCGAAGGTCTTCATGGTTTTATCTCGGGAGTGGTGTCTCAGGGTTTGTGGGACGATTCTACCCTCGGGGCTGAGCGCCCCAGGGATTGAGCAGGCGGATACGCATGAAAACAAGTTGGACAGGCAAAACCACGCGCGAGGGATATGGTTGGCCGGCGGTCGCCATGCATTGGCTGGTGCTGGTCCTGCTGTCGTGACTACCGCTTTCCTCCTTGCCTGCATTTTTACGGCGCTGCTTTTGCAGCTTGCCGCTGGAATCGGCTTTGCGGCATGGCGCAGGCGGGGTGCCGCCCGACGCGCCCCAGCCGTGATCCTGAACGCCCCTCCGCCAAGCGGTTCCGGCGCCTGGCCGGGGTGGCGCGAGTTCCGCGTCGAGCATCGCGAATTCGAGGACGGCGCGCAGACGCAATGCTCGTTCTACCTGCAGCCTGTCGATGGCGCGCCCCTGCCACCGTACCTGCCCGGCCAGTTCCTGACCTTTGCGTTGAAGATCGGGGAGCGCACGGTCACGCGCTGCTATTCGCTTTCGGACCGTCCGGATCCTGCGCGCTATCGCATCACGGTAAAACGCATTCCACCTCCGGCCGGCCTGTCCTCCAACCACCTCCATGACCAGGTACAGGTCGGCAGCGTCCTGGCGGTCAAGGCGCCGGCGGGACAGTTCTGCATCGACAGCATGCCGGAAGTGCCCGCAGTGTTCATTGCGGGAGGGATAGGAATTACGCCGGCGTTCAGCATGCTGCGCTGGTGCCTGGCCACGCAGCCAGGACGCACGCTCCACTTGTACTACGGGGTCCGGTGCGGGGATGAGCAGGCTTTTAAGGCGCAGTTGGCGCAGCTCGCCGGCGCCCACCCGAACCTGCACCTGCACGTGGCCTACAGCCGCCCCACGGACCGCGATGTGCGGGGCCGCGACTACCACCACGAAGGGCACGTGGACCTGGATCTGCTGCGCGGAACCCTGCCCCACGGACGTCACAGGTTCTATGTGTGCGGCCCCACTGCGATGATGGAAAGCCTGGTGCCCGCGTTGGCCGAGTGGGGCGTGGCGAGGCCGGACATCCACTACGAAGCGTTCGGTCCGGCGTCGGTGCGATTCGCAGGCGGTACTGAATCCGAGAGTGCTCCTAGGCTTGACGCTTGCGTTGAGGTCCAGTTCCGCCGCTCGGGCCGCACGCTCGCGTGGGAGGGCAAGGAGGAGTCGCTGCTCGAGTTCGCGGAACGGCACGGGCTGGAGGTCGATTCCGCTTGCCGTTCGGGCAGCTGCGGGACCTGCGAGACGAAGCTCGTGTCGGGAGAAGTCCGCTACGCACACCGTCCGGACCACGTGGTTTCTCCGGGCCACTGCCTGCTGTGCGTGGGCAGCCCGGCGTCGGCACTGGTGCTGGAGGCCTGATCGCGATGAAAGCACGGCTGATCCGCCACGAGGTCCTCCCGTTCCTGCTTTCGATGTTTGCGCTGGTCGCGGCCGCGCTGGTCGCCGATGCCGTCCTGCACTGGTACGACGCGGTATGGATCGGCCGCTATCTCGGGATTCCCGGCACGCTGCTGATCCTGGGATCTTTCGGGTTTTCGCTGCGCAAGAGGAAGCTCATCCGCGCCGGCCGGCCCGAAGGCCTGCTGCGCCTGCATGAGCGCATGGCCTGGCTCGGTTCGCTCTTCGTGCTGGTGCATGCCGGTATCCATTTCAACGCCATCCTCGCCTGGCTCGCCGTCGGTGCGATGCTGGTCAACGTGGGCAGCGGGCTGACGGGAAAATTCCTGCTTGGCCGGTCCCGCGCGAGGATCGAGGCGACCCGCAAGCGCATGCTCGAGCAGGGCGTGGGCGAAGCTGAGCTCGAGGACCGCATGTACTGGGACAGCCTGACGTTCGACGTCGTCAAGCAGTGGCGCACGGTGCATTTCCCGATCACGCTGGCTTTTGCGGTGCTTGCGCTCGCCCACATCATTGCGGTGTTCCTGTTCTGGGGCTGGAGGTGAAGCGCGGCTGGCTGATGGCGCTGATCACGCTCAACCTGGCGGCCCTGCTCGCGCTCGTGTTCGTGTATCCGCACCTCATGGTGAGTCCAGGCGCCGTGATGCCAGCACACGAGGAGATCAACACCGACTGCTTTGCCTGCCATGCGCCATTGCGCGGAGCGGCCGCCGATCGCTGCATCAAGTGCCACGCCTTGGCCGATATCGGCGTGCGCACGACCAAGGGCGCGCCTGTCGAGCGCAAGGCGGTGAAGGCTTCTTTCCACCAGAAACTGGTCGAGCAGGACTGCATGGCCTGCCACAGCGACCACACGGGTCCGAGGCTCACCGAACGCAGAGGCAAGCGCTTCTCCCACCAGTTGCTCCGCGCCGATGTGCGCGAGCGCTGCGAGGCTTGCCACAAGCCGCCGGCCGACAGCCTGCATCGCCAGGTGACGGGAAACTGCGCGCAGTGCCATCGGCAGGCCGGCTGGAAGCCCGCGACATTTGCGCACGACAAGCTGTTCCTGCTGGACAGTGACCACAACGCGAGTTGCGTGACCTGCCACGCCGGCAACGATTACAAGCGCTACACCTGCTATGGTTGCCACGAACACCAGCCGGACAAGATCCGCAGGAAGCACGAGAAGGAAGGCATCCGGGACTTCGAAAACTGCGTGAAGTGCCACCGCAGCGCGGAAGAGAAGGAGGGGCGCGAAGGCGGTCACGGAAATCGGGCACGGGATTGATCGCCTTTCGCCGTCCATCCTGGGCGGGCTCGTGCCAGAATCGGGCGTCAAGGAAAAGCGAACCCAAGCACAGGAAAGACCATGGCCCGCAAACGTCCCAACCCGCACCCCGGAACGCTGCTCGTCCTCGAGCACACCTCCAGGATCCTCAAAGGCAACCTGCTCGGTGACCCGCATGTGAGGAAGGTCGGCGTGTGGCTGCCGCCGCAGTACGGGATCAATGCCAAGGAGCGCTTCCCGGTGCTCTACGACCTCGTCGGGTTCACCGGCTCCGGCCTTTCGCACACCAGCTGGAAAGCCTTCAATGAAAACCTGCCGGAGCGCGCCGCGCGGCTCATCGCGGAGAAGAAGATGGGGCCGGTGATCATCGTTTTCCCCGACTGTTTCACCGCGCTGGGCGGAAACCAGTACGTCAACTCGTCGGCAATCGGCAATTACGCCGACTACCTGACGAAGGAGATCATCCCTTTCGTGGACCGCGAATTCATGACGCTTGCAAGCCGCGAGCATCGCGGCTGCTTCGGCAAGTCCTCCGGCGGCTACGGGTCGATCGTCCACGCGATGAAGTATCCGCAGTACTGGGGCGCGGTGGCCGACCACTCGGGCGACGCGTGCTTCGACTTCGTCTACTGGCACGACTGGCCGAACACGCTGAACCTGCTGGCGAAGTACCGGGCGCAGCCGCGCAAGGAAGGCGCCTACGATGCGGGGAAGGAGGCCGGACGCAAGGGCTTGGCGCAGGGTCTGGACGACGGGCGCATCCGGCGCTTCCTCGAAGCGGTATGGAAGAAGACCAAGGTCTCGGGCGCCGAGGTCCATGGCGTCATGAACCTCTGCATGGCTGCCACCTACGACCCGGACCCGAAGGCGCCGAACGGCTTTCGCGTGCCTTTCAACCTGGAGTCGGGCGAGGTGATCCCGGCGCGCTGGAAGCGTTGGCAGGCGAACGACCCGGTCCACATGGTCGAAAAGCACAAGGCAGGCCTGAAGACGTTGCGCGGGATCTGGGTCGACTGCGGCTGGCGCGACCAGTACCACATCCAGTTCGGATCGCGGCAGTTGTCAGCGCGGCTTGCGCGGGCGGGCATCCGCCACACTTATGAAGAGTTCGACGATGACCACTCGGATATCGACTACCGCATGGATCGCAGCCTGCCCTTCCTCTACAAGGCGCTGAAGCCCTAGTGTCGCGAAACAGCAGCATGTGCTCGTCCTGTTTCCAGGGGGAGGGCTACGCGCAGACTCCTAGGATCGCGTGCGGGTAGCGGTTTTCATGTCGGAGCCTGTGCCGCACCCGGTGCGGCGCCGCAGGTAAAGTAGATCGTAGCGCCCTTGCCGGGTTCGCCTGTCGCCCAGGCTCTGCCCCCGTGGAGCGCCACTACACGCTGGACGGTCGCAAGGCCGATGCCGGTGCCTTCGAATTCGGCATCGCTGTGCAGGCGCTGGAACGGGGCGAACAGGCGGTGGGCATACTCAGGGTCGAATCCCGCGCCGTTGTCGCGCACGAAGAAGGCCGTTTCCCCGCCCGGTTGCGCCTGCGCCCCGAACTCGACGCGGGCGTGCGTGCCGTTGCCGCTGAATTTCCACGCATTGCCGAAGAGGTTCTCCAGGACGACGCGCATGAGCGCGAAGTCGCACATCGCGGTCAGGCCTTCCTCGACGACGAGTTCGGTGCGGGCCGGGTCGCGTCCCGGCGGGGGCTTGCCCACCTCGAGCGCCAGCGCAGAGAGGTCGACCCGCTGTGGCTGGAAGTCCTGCCGGCTGACGCGCGCGAGGCCGATCAGGTCCTCGATCAGCGCGTTCATCCGGACGGTGGCCGCAAGCACTCGTTCACGCGCCTTTGCACGCAGCGCCTCGTCCGCGCTGCCTTGTTCGCTGGTCAGGATGCGCACGAACCCGTCGATGGCACGCAGCGGCGCGCGCAGGTCGTGCGAGACAGAATACGACAAGGCTTCCAACTCGCGGTTGGAGGCTTCGAGCTGCGCGGTGCGCTCGACGACGCGCCGCTCGAGCGATTCGTTGAGGGCGGCGATCTCGCGGTCGCGCCGCATGCGCAGGAGCTCGGCCTGCGCGCGCGCCGCATGCTCTTCGCTGACATCCGCTACTGCGCTGATGATGAATCGGCGGCCGTCCTCTTCAAGCAACTCCTGCGACATGCGTGCTTCGAAGGGCCGGCCGTCGTTGCGCAGAAGCTGCAGGGGAACCTCGGCAAAGCGGCCTTCGGAGGTCAGGCGGAGTCGCAGCGCTGCGGCTTGCTGCGGATCCGCGTAGTACCGGAAACCGACGTTGGTCGGCACCTGGTCGCCGGCGTCACCCATGAACATGCGTCGTGCTGCGTCGTTCATGGAGAGCAATTCGCGGGTATCGAAATCGGTGAGAATCAATGCAGTCGGGCTGGCTTTGAACGCCCGGTTCAACCGTTCTTCGCTCGAGCGCTGCGCAGCCCTCGCGCGCGCCAGTTCGCTGATGTCGGTTACCGTGGACAAGAGTTGGCGTTCCCCGCTCACTTCGAGTACCTCGGCCGAAATCAGGGCCTCGAAAGATTCGCCGTTGCTGCGCTTCAGGGTCACGGGCATGTTCTCGATCCGCTCCTTGCTGTGGACGCGGGCGTAGAACGCGGACCGCTCGGCCGGATCTGCCCAAAGGTCGAAGCTGGTTGTCTTTGCGCCCAGGAGTTCGGCGCGCCCGAACCCGAACATGCGTACGAAGCTCTCGTTGATGTCGAGGATGCGTGCTTCGTCGAGCGACGTCCTGAGGAGTGCCGCCGGATTGCTCTGGAACACTTTTTCGAGCTGCGCCCGGCTGTCGCGAGCCGCCACGAGCGCCTCAATGACCAGGTTGCGAGCGAAGTAGACGTTGATCGCGACCGCGCCGATCACCGTGGCGTGCACCAGCCAATGCAGGAAGCCGACCGTGTAGTGCGGCTGCACCAGCCACCCGGCGTTTTCTGCATAGACCAGCGCACCTAGTGCGGTTGCGTTGAGCGCGAACAGGGCTGCCAGTCCGCGCCGGTCGAGGAAGATCCCACCGACGATGACCGAGCCGACGAAAGCAAGGACGGCCGCGCTGCGGATCGAGCCGAAGGTGACCACCCCCGCGATCCCGTAGGCGACGAGGATCCCTGCCAGCGCGCAGATCGTGACCACCAGGCGGGCGCGGCTGTGCAGCCACGCAACGCAGGCAACTGCAACGAGGAGCGTGCCGACGGCAATGCTTTCGGTGCGTGTGGAGCTCAGGAACGTGGCGAGAAACACCACCGGCAGGACCACGAGGAGGGTGCGCAGCATCGACCCGATGACCCGGTGGGCGCGGGCGCCCAGGTCACCCGACAGGAGCGGGTCTGGGCCAGTGTTTCCGACGGGCATGCGGGACGGGTTCGGCATGTAGGGCGGAGTTCTGCTGAGGCGACGGTGGCCGGGCTGGGTTGACTTGGACGGCCAGACAAACAGCTTACAGGAAATGGCCCGGATCCCGGTCGGGCGCCTGGCCGCCATGAACCAGGGCCCGCCCTGGTTCATGGCGGCAGCGGACTACTTCTTCGCGTATTTTCCCGTGAGCTGTGGGGTGCTTACGCCCTCGAGCTTCTTGTTGGCATGCTCCAGCCGCGTGTCGCGCGACCACGTGCGCTTGAGGTCGTCGCGGATTCCAATATGCAGGCGTCCCAGGCCCTCGGTCTCCAGTTCCACGCGGTCGCCGTCCTGGAAGGCGTTGAGGCCGCGGTGGTTGGTGCCGGTGGCGATCACGTCGCCCGGCTCGAGCGTGTGGATCGAACTGACCCACGCGATGCATTTGGCGATCTTGTGGGCCATGTCGTCGGTGTTGAAGTTCTGCATCAACACGCCGTTGGTCCACAGCTTGATCTGCCGCTTCTGCGGGTTGGGGAATTCGTCCGCGGTCACGATCCAGGGGCCCATGGGGGCGAAGGTCTCGCGCGACTTCATCTGGTAGAAGACGTTGTTGGGCGGCGGCAGGCCGCGCGCCGAGCCGTCGATGAAGTTGCAGTAGCCGAACACGTAGCTCATCGCGTCGGCCTCGGACACGTTCGAGCAGCGCTTGCCGATGACCAGCGCCATCTCGGCCTCGCCCTCGAACACGGTGGCCGGGATGTCGCCCAGGATCATGGTGTCGCCGTCCCCGATCACGCAGTTGGGCGACTTCAGGAAGGCGTTGATCGGCGCGGGCTCGGTGCGCGTGCCGTCTTCCATGTAGTTGACGGCCATGCAGTCGATGTTGAAGGGCTTGGGCAGGGGCGAGCGCAGCCGCACGTTGGCGAGCGGGATGCCCTTGCCGGCCGCCGCCGCAGCCTCGAGGCGCGGCTTCCAGGTGCCGAAATCGGCGATCACGCCATTGATGACGTCTTGCGGCCCGAGGCGCGGGATGTCGCGTACTGCGTCCGACACATCGACTACGGTGTCGCCTTTGACCACGCCCAGCTTGAACTCATCGAAAAATGCGAGCTTCACGGATTCTCCTCGGTGGATGTTTGTCCTGCGTGCAGCGCAGTCTAGGGACGCACCTGTTGCATTACAAGGGCGCTTTCGCAGGCTGTCCTGCGGGCCTTCCTCGCCGTGAAAACCAGGGCGAGTGGCGCTAGGCGACCGCAGTCGGGCGCGGCGCCGTGCGGATGAGGCGCTGCGCGCCAGCAAACAGCAGGTAGTGGCGTCCCGAGGCGCGCCCGATCATGGTGATGCCGGTGAGCTTGGCGATGTCATGGCCCATCTTGGTGAGGCCCGAGCGCGAGACCAGGAACGGGATGCCCATCTGCGCGCACTTGATCACCATCTCGGAAGTCAGTCGCCCCGTGGTGTAGAAGATCTTGTCCGAACCGTCGATGCCATCGAGCCACATGTGGCCGGCGATGGCGTCCACCGCGTTGTGGCGGCCGACGTCCTCGACGAACATCAGGATCTCAGTGCCCTCCGGGGTTGTCTTCGCCAGCGCACAGCCGTGCACGGCGCCAGCCTGCTTGTAAATGGTTTCGTATTTCCTGACCTGCTCGACGAGCGAGAATAACTGGAAGTCCTCCAGCGTCACGTCGTCGCGGAGCTTGATCGAATCGATCTCGTCCATCAGCCCGCCGAACACCGTGCCCTGGCCGCAGCCGGTGGTGACGGTGCGCTTTTCGAGGCGGGCTTCGAGGTTTTCCACGCCATGCCGGGTGACGATGGCGACCGAGTCGGTCTCCCAGTCGACCTGCACTTCGGCGATGTCCTCCACCGACGACACCAGCCGCTGGTTGCGCAGGTACCCGACGACCAGCGCCTCGGGCGCCTGGCCGAGCGTCATCAGCGTGACGAGCTCGCGCTTGTCGAGGTACAGGGTGAGGGGGTGCTCCCCCGCGACCAGGGTCGGTTCCAACTCGCCGCGCTCGTTGATCGCCTCGACCTCGTAGGTGGCGGGGCGGCCGGCGTCAGAGAGTTTCGGGCGCTGCGCGGTCATGGTCGGGACCGGTGCTACCCGCCGATGTACGACATCTCGACCTTGGAGGCGCGTGCGGTCTCCGCGGTGCGGACTTCAGAATACCGGTCGCCCCGGGCGCGCCACACCGCGACGATCTCGTCGCGCAGGTCGTCCTCGGAGGCGCCGTTGCGCAGCAGCGTGCGCAGGTCGTGGCCGGTCTGGCCGAAGAGGCAGGTGTACATCGAGCCCTCGGTCGACAGGCGCAGGCGGTTGCAGTCGCGGCAGAAAGCCTGGGTCACCGAGGAGATGACCCCGATCTCGCCGCCGCCGTCCGCGTAGCGCCAGCGTTCGGCGACTTCGCCACGGTAGTCGGGATCGGCCTGCACCAGGGGGAACTCGGCGGAAATCATGCGCACGATCTCGGCCGACGGGATCACGTCGTCCATGCGCCAGCCGTTGGTGCTGCCCACGTCCATGAATTCGATGAAGCGCACGATGTGCCCGGTGCCGCGGAAGTGTCGCGCCATGTCCAGGACATGAGTGTCGTTGACGCCGCGCTTGACGACCATGTTGACCTTGACCGGCGCGAGGCCCGCGGCCGCGGCCGCGTCGATGCCTTCGAGCACCTTGGCCACCGGGAAGTCGGCGTCGTTCATCGCCTTGAAGGTGGCGTCGTCGAGCGAATCCAGGCTGACGGTGATGCGCTTCAGGCCCGCGGCCTTGAGGGCCCCGGCCTTCTTCGCGAGCAGCGACCCGTTGGTGGTGAGGGTCAGGTCCACGTTCAACTCGGAGAGCATCGCGATCAGGCGCTCGAGATCGCGACGCACGAGCGGCTCGCCGCCGGTGAGGCGAATCTTCTCGACGCCGAGGCCGACGAACACGCGGGCGATCTTGGTGATCTCCTCGAACGAGAGCAGCGAAGACTGCGGCAGGAAGGTGTAGTTCTCGTCGAATACATCGCGCGGCATGCAGTACACGCAGCGGAAGTTGCAGCGGTCCGTCACCGAAATGCGCAGGTCGCGAAGCTGGCGGCCGAGCGTGTCCGCAAACGCGCCGCCGGCATGGCGGGGCGCTTTCTGCGCGGGGACGAAGGACCCCGCGGGGCGGATCGGAATAACCTTTTCCGGCATGGTGTTACTGGGGTTCAGGAGGGTTGCGATCATAGCAGAGGGACGCATCCCGCCGGATCCAAGTAGGTTATATTGCGCCGCATGAACGAACCGTCGATTCCCATTGCCGTGGTGATGCAGCGCAGGGCGTTGCAGAACCGCTGGCAGAGCGAGGCCTGGGAGCCTGTCGGCGTCATCGTCAACCATGCGGGAGCCGGCGCGCCGAGCCTTCTGGTCGAGGAGGGCGGCGTGACCCAATGGCTGCATCCGGGGTTCGAGCTGAAGCTCTTTCGCGATGAAGCCGAGGGCTACTACCTCAACGTGTCCTCAGACCAGCCGCGCGTCTTTGTCATGTGGCGGATGGAGGAGGGCCTTGCGGTGCCGAAATTCGCGACCCTGAGCTACAACGAGGCCGGCCGCCTGATGGACGGTGGCGAGCAGGTGGACACGGTGGACATGCCGGCGGAACTGATGGCCTGGGTGGGCGGTTACGTTGAAGAGAACTACCGGCCGGAGCAGAAGAAGCGCAACCGGCCGAAATCCTTCCTGAGTCCCAAGGACCGTGTGGGCAAGCCGTCATGAACGCCGACGACGTCACGGGGTTTATTTCGCGCTGGTCGCGGCGCAAGCTCGCGCGGGAGGAGGTGGCCGAGACGCCTGCGTCGCCGGAGGTGCCAGCCGCGTCGCCTGAAGCGACGCCAGCGGCCGGGGCGCCGTCCGCGCCTGCGCTCGAGCCGCTGCCCCCGGTGGAAAGCCTCACGCCGGAGTCCGATTTCAAGCCGTTCATGCGCCCGGAGGTCGACCCCGGGATCAAGCAGGCGGCGATGAAGCAGCTTTTCAAGGATCCGCAGTTCAACGTCATGGACGGTCTCGACACCTATATCGAGGACTATGGCGTGCCCGACCCGATCCCGGAATCGATGATGAAGACCCTCTACCAGGCGCGCCAGCATGTCTGGAGCGACGAGGAGAGGGCGGCGGCGGACAAGGCAGATGCGGAGGCCGCCGCGGAAGCTGCAGCGGCCGCTGAAGCCAAGGCCGATGCGGAGGCCAAGGCAACGATCGAGGCCAGCCTGCCCCCTGCGGATGCCTATCCGTCCGAACCGCCGCATCCCTATGTAACTGATGTCCCAGACCAGAAGGCCTGACGCGTGGCGCTCCAAGACAAGACCATCAAGCTCTGCAACTGCAACCGGACGATGCCGCTGGATGCGAAGGCGCTGGCGGCCGCGCTGAAGTCGAAGGTCCCGGTCACCATCCACAGCGAGCTGTGCCGCAAGGAAGTCGGCGCGTTCCACGACGCGCTGCGCGATCCGGAAGTGCTGGTGGCCTGCACGCAGGAGGCGCCGCTCTTCGCGGAGCTTGCGCAGGCGGCGGGGGCCAAGGGCGAACTGTCTTTCCTGAACATCCGCGAGAACGCCGGCTGGTCGGCCGAGGCCGGCGCGGCAACCCCGAAGATCATGGCGCTGCTCGCGCTGGCTGCAATGCCTGACCCGGAGCCCGTCCCGACGGTGGGCTACAAGAGCGACGGCAGCCTGCTCATCATCGGCCCGGCCGAGGCGGCCGTGGCGTGGGCGGACCGGCTCTCTGGCGAGCTCGACGTGGGTGTGCTGCTGACCACCGCACGCGGGGGCGACCTGCCCGCCGAGCGGAAATACCCGGTCTGGTCGGGGACAGTGAATAAAGTTTCGGGGTACCTCGGCGCGTTCGATGTCGAGTGGACACAGGCCAACCCGATCGACCTCGAGGTATGCACCCGGTGCAACGCCTGCGTGAACGCCTGCCCGGAAGGCGCAATCGATTTCACCTACCAGGTGGACGCGGAGAAATGCACAGGCCACCGGGCGTGCGTGAAGGCCTGCGGCGCAATCGGCGCGATCGACTTCAACCGCGGTGACACGAAGCGCAGCGAGAAATTCGACCTGGTGCTCGACCTCTCGCGCGAGCCCGTGCTGAAGACGCCGGACCTGCCGCAGGGCTACCTCGCGCCGGGCGCAGATCCGCTGGAGCAGGCCCTGGCTGCGCAGAAGCTGCCGCAGCTGGTCGGCGAGTTCGAGAAGCCCAAGTTCTTTGCATACAAGGAACGCATCTGCGCGCACGGGCGCTCCGGCAAGACCGGGTGCACCAAGTGCATTGACGTCTGCTCGACCGGCGCGATCACGAGCGACGGCGACCACGTGAAGGTCGAGCCGCACCTGTGTGCCGGGTGCGGGGGGTGCTCCACGGTCTGTCCCTCGGGGGCCATGACATACGCTTACCCGCGCGTGCCGGATACCGGGGCGCGACTCAAGGCCGTGCTTGGCGCCTATCGCGAAGCGGGCGGGAAGGATGCGTGCATTGTTTTCCACAACGCCGGGGAGGGGCGCGCCTTGGTGCGGTCGCTGGGTCGGCGTGGCAAGGGACTGCCTGCACGACTCATTCCCATGGAGCTGTTCCATGTCGCCTCGGTCGGCATGGACGTGTGGCTGGGAGCGCTTGCCTATGGCGCGAGCCAAGTGGCGGTCGTGTCGAACGGGGACGAGCCTGAGGCCTACGTCGAGGCGATCCGTGCACAGATGGGGATTGCGCAGACGGTGCTGACGGCCCTTGGCTATGCCGGCAAGCACTTCGAACTGGTCGTGGCCGATGATTCAAAGTCGCTTGAGGCTGCCCTCTGGGGGCTTGCTCCTGCGGCCGGCGTCGCAAAGCCCGCGACCTTCAACCTCTCCGCCGAGAAGCGCACCACGCTCGACTTCGCGATCGATCACCTGGCGAAGCACGCGCCTTCCCCGAAGGAAGAGATCCCGCTGAGTGCAGGCGCGCCGTTCGGCAGCATCGCCGTCAACAAGGACACCTGCACCCTGTGCAAGGCCTGCATCGGGGCCTGCCCGGAGGCCGCATTGCTCGATTCGCCCGAGACGCCGATGCTGCGCTTCATCGAGCGCAACTGCGTGCAGTGCGGCCTGTGCGCCAACACCTGCCCGGAAAAGGCCATCACGCTGCAGCCGCGACTCCTGCTTACTTCGCAGGCGAAGGAGGCGGTCACGCTCAACGAGGCCACGCCTTTCAATTGCGTGCGCTGTGCGACGCCTTTCGGGACGAAGCAGATGATCGATGCGATGATGGGGCGGCTCACCGCGCACTCGATGTTCGCCGGGGGCGGCGCGATCCGGCGACTCCAGATGTGCGCCGACTGCCGCGTTGTCGACATGATGGAATCCACCGACGAGCCCTCCATCCTCAACGTGCCTAAAGCCCCATGACCACTGCCCAGCCGATCCAGTTCCACGCCCCCGACGCGCCCGAAGACCGGGCGCGCGCCGACCTTTACGCACTCATCGCGACGCTGTTTTATGCGCCGCCCGACGCCGGGCTGCTGCAGGCCCTCGCCGAGGCCGATGAGATCGTCGGCGAGGACGACTCGGTCGCGCTGGCCGAAGCGTGGGGCGCGCTGCAGCGCGCCTGCGCCGCGGTCGACGAGGAGGCCGTGCAGGACGAGTACGACAGCCTGCTGATCGGCGTCGGCAAGGCGCCGGTGCCGCCGTACGTTGGTGCCTATGCAGAGAAAACCGGTCCGGAAAGCCTGCTGGTGGAACTGCGTGCGTACCTGGCGGCGCGAGGCCTGGGCCGGAAGGACTCAGTGACCGAACCCGAGGACCACGTGGCGGCGCTGTGCGAGCTGATGCGCCACCTGATCTCGGTCCAGCAGGCCGGCATCGAAGACCAGCGGGAGTGCTATCACCGGTTTATCTATCCGGGGGCGGTGCGGTTATGCGATGCACTGCTCGCGGCGGAGAGTGCGAACTTCTACAAGGCGGTGGCGCGCTTTGCCCGTGCCTTTTTCGAGTTGGAGCGCACGGCCTTCGAGATGCAGTGAGGTTTCCGCAGGGCTTCCTCCACTGAGAAGGGGCGCCCGGTGATCCCCGAGCCGTACCCTGGCAGGGCTGCCAGGATTGCGCTGAACTCCGCGCCGCCGAGCAGCGCGATGAACTGCGCAACGGCGGGCTCGCCTAACAGGGCCTTGCGGCAGGCAAGGTAGTAGCGCTCGGTCAGCAGCGGGATGAAATCGAGGTTGTATTCCGCCGCAGCGGCGCGGATGCCGTAGCCAGCGTCGGCCCGTCCCCCGGCCACCGTGGCCGCGACTGCGAGGTGGGTGAACTCCTCGTTGAGGTACCCCTCGATCGACTCGGCCGGGATGCCCGCGCCGGACAGCAACTGGTCGAACTCCACGCGACTGCCGGAACCACGCTGGCGGTTGACGAGGCGCACGCCCGGACGGGTCAGGTCCGCGAGGCTCGAGATCTGCACGGGATTGCCGCGCGCGACCATCAGGCCCTGGGTCCGCGTGGCCACGCCGATGAGCGTGTGGGTGCCGGGCTTCAGGTAGCGCCGGAACGCGGCGATGCCCGCCTCGTCGAGCCCTTCGGCGAGGTGGAAGCCTGCGAGGACGCACTGGTTCTTCGCCAGCGCGCCAAGGCATTCCAGGCTGCCTTCGAACCGGAGGTCGAGCTTGAGGCCGTCGGCTTGGGCGAGCCGGTCGCGCAGCGCGGCCAGCGCCATGTCATGGCTGGCCGCCAGCGAGAGCCGGAGCCCGCCGCCGTCCTCGAGCAGGGCGTGCTCGATCTCGCGGCGCACGTTTTCCAGTTCGTGCGAAATGCGCGCCTGCACGAGTTCCTCGGACCACAGGAGCTTGCGGCCGAACGCAGTGAGTTGCGCGCCATGGCCCTGGCGCAATTCGATCACCGGGCGGCCGAAGACCTTGTCCCACTTGCCGACGAGCCCCCACGCATGCCGGTAGGACACGCCCAGCCGGCGCGCAGCCTCGGCCAGCGAGCCGCAGTCAGCCACGGCATGCAGCACCCGGAACAGGGTGGCGTCGAGCGCCTGTGAGCGGCCCGGGGCGGGGGTCCATTCGTATTGCAGGTTGACCTTGATCACGCGTGCCGTCTCACTGAAGTGGGTTTGTGCAATGCAGCAACTATCGGGATGCCCGATGCACTGAGTTTCTCACGCCGCGCAGGCGCAGAAAAACCTTTCAAGAACATTGCATCGGATCGGGAATGCTCTAGAATCCAGCGGATATGCAGGCTCATGCATATGTCACAGGAACCATGGATACCAATGGTGCACGCTAAGGAGACGAAGATGGCTGGAACCAAAACAACCAAACTGAACAGGCGCAACTTCCTCCTTGCAGTCGGTGCGGGCGGCGCGGCAACCGTTGCCGCCATCGCCGCCAAGACCACCCCGCAGGCCATGCCGGCTGACACGGGCTCGGGCAAGCGCTCGACCAAGGGCTACACGTCCTCCGAGCACATCAACAACTACTACCGCACCACCAAGGTCTGAGGAGTCACGCCATGCTGCTCACCAGGAAATCCACTGGAGGCGCTGCTGCGTCCTCCGCCTCCCAGTCCCGCCTTTCGCGCAGCCTCTCCGGCGTGCTCGGCAAGACGATCGACCGCCGCACCTTCCTCAAGCGCTCCGGCGTTTCGGTGGGCGCGGGCGCCGTCGCCACGCAGCTGCCGTTCAACATGCTCGGCAAGGCCGAGGCCGCCGACACGGCCACCAAGGTCGAGATCAAGCGCACCGTCTGCACGCACTGCTCGGTAGGGTGCTCGCTCGATGCGGTCGTCGAGAACGGCGTCTGGGTGCGGCACGAGCCGGTGTTCGATTCGCCGATCAACCTTGGTTCGCATTGCGCCAAGGGTGCTTCGATCCGCGAGCACGGCATCACCGCCGACTCGCACCGCCTCAAGTACCCGATGAAGCTTGAGAACGGCAAGTACAAGCGCATCTCGTGGGAGGTCGCGCTCGACGAGATCTCCAAGAAGATGCTGCAGATCAAGAAGGAGTCGGGGCCGGACGCACTGTTCCTGGTCGGCTCTTCCAAGCACAACAACGAGCAGGCCTACCTGCTGTGCAAGTGGGCGCGCCTCTGGGGCACCAACAACACCGACCACCAGGCGCGCATCTGCCACTCCACCACCGTGGCCGGCGTGGCCAACACGTGGGGGTATGGCGCGATGACCAACTCCTACAACGACATGCAGAACACGAAGTGCGCGCTGTACATCGGCTCGAACGCCGCCGAGGCGCACCCGGTGTCGCTGCTGCACATGCTGCACGCCAAGGAAAACGGCGCGAAGATGATCGTGGTCGACCCGCGCTTCACCCGCACCGCGGCCAAGGCCGACGAGTTCGTGCGGCTTCGCTCGGGCACGGATATCCCTTTCCTCTTCGGCATGCTCAACATCATTTTTGCCAACGGCTGGGAAGACAAGAAGTACATCAACGACCGCGTCTACGGCATGGAGAAGATCCGCGAGGAGGTCAAGCAGTGGACCCCCGAGGAGGTCGAGAAGGTGACCGGGGTCTCGCCTGAGCAGCTCAAGCGCGTCACCGAGACTTTCGCCAAGAACCGCCCGTCGACCATCGTCTGGTGCATGGGCCAGACCCAGCACACCATCGGCAACGCCATCGTGCGCGCGTCGTGCATCCTCCAGCTCGCGCTCGGCAACATCGGCACCACGGGTGGCGGCGCGAACATCTTCCGTGGCCACGACAACGTGCAGGGCGCCACCGACGTGGGCCCCAACCCGGATTCGCTGCCGGGCTACTACGGCCTCGCGCCCGGGTCGTTCGCCCACTGGGCCAAGGTCTGGAACGTCGACCTTGAGTGGCTCAAAAAACAATACGCGCCCGGGCAGATGGGCAAGTCCGGCATGACCGTGTCGCGCTGGATCGACGGCGTGCTCGAGAAGAACGAGAACATCGACCAGGACTCGAACCTGCGCGCGATGATCTACTGGGGCCATTCGCCCAACAGCCAGTCGCGCGGCCTCGAGATGGTCGAGGCGATGAAGCGCCTCGACCTGATGGTGGTGATCGATCCGTACCCGTCGGCCACCGCGGCAATGAGCGCGATGGTGAAAAAGGACGGCGTGTACCTGCTGCCCGCCTGCACACAGCTCGAGACTTCGGGCAGCGCCACGTCGTCCAACCGCTCGATCCAGTGGCGCGAGAAGGTGATCGACCCGCTGTTCGAGTCGCGCTCGGACCAGATGATCATGTACCAGCTCGCGCAGAAGCTCGGCTTTGCCGACCAGCTGGTGGGCAAGAAGGACGGCAAGCAGACGATCAAGCTGGTGAAGGGCAAGGGCGGCATGGAAGAGCCTGAGATGGAGGACACGCTGCGCGAAATCAACGCAGGCTGCTGGACCATCGGCTACACGGGGCAGTCGCCCGAGCGCCTCAAGGCACACATGCGCAACATGCACGTGTTCGACGTGAAGACGCTGCGCGCCAAGGGCGGCGTCGACAAGGAGACCGGCTACGACCTCACCGGCGACTACTTCGGTCTGCCGTGGCCGTGCTACGGCACTGCGGCGCTGAAGCACCCGGGTTCGCCGAACCTCTACGACACCTCCAAGCACGTGATGGACGGCGGCGGCAACTTCCGCGCGAACTTCGGCGTGGAGCGCGAAGGGGTTTCGCTGCTGGCCGAGGATGGCTCGCACTCCAAGGGGGCTGATATCACCACGGGCTACCCGGAATTCGACCACGTCCTCTTGAAGAAGCTCGGATGGTGGGACGACCTGACCGACGCGGAGAAGGCGGCCGCCGAGGGCAAGAACTGGAAGACCGACCTTTCGGGCGGCATCCAGCGCGTGGTCATGAAAGTGCACGGCTGCCACCCGTTTGGCAACGCGAAGGCGCGTGCCGTGGTGTGGAACTTCCCCGACGGGGTCCCCAAGCATCGCGAGCCGCTGTACAGCCCGCGCGCCGACCTGATCGACAAGTACCCGACGCATGACGACAAGAAGGCGTTCTGGCGCCTGCCGACGCTTTTCAAGTCGATCCAGCAGAAGAACAAGGACATCGGCAAGCAGTTCCCCATGATCCTCACGAGCGGCCGGCTGGTGGAATACGAAGGCGGCGGCGAGGAGACGCGCTCCAACCCGTGGCTCGCCGAACTGCAGCAGGACAACTTCGTCGAGATCAACCCCAAGGCTGCGGCCGACCGGGGCATCCGCAACGGCGAGTACGTCTGGGTGAGCACGCCCTCCGGCGCGAAGATCAAGGTCAAGGCGCAGGTGACCGAGCGGGTCGGGGCTGACACCTGCTTCATCCCGTTCCACTTCTCGGGATGGTGGCAGGGTCAGGACATGCTGGCGTTCTACCCCGACGGCGCGGCGCCGATCGTGCGCGGCGAGGCTGTGAACACCGCGACGACCTACGGGTACGACTCGGTCACGATGATGCAGGAAACCAAGACCACGCTTTGCCAAGTGGCGAAGGCCTAAGGAGACGACCATGGCGAGAATGAAATTCCTCTGTGACGCCGAGCGCTGCATCGAGTGCAACGGCTGCGTGACTGCCTGCAAGCAGGAGCACGAAGTGCCGTGGGGCGTGAACCGCCGCCGTGTCGTCACGATCAACGACGGCGTGGTCGGGGCCGAGAAGTCGATCTCGGTGGCCTGCATGCATTGCTCGGACGCACCCTGCATGGCGGTGTGCCCGGTGGACTGCTTCTACCGCACCGACGACGGTGTCGTGCTGCATGACAAGGACCTGTGCATCGGTTGCGGGTATTGCTTTTACGCCTGCCCGTTCGGCGCGCCGCAGTTCCCGCAGGCGGGCGCGTTCGGCCTGCGCGGCAAGATGGACAAGTGCACGTTCTGCGCAGGCGGACCGGAAGCCGACAAGTCGGAAGCCGAATTCAAGAAGTACGGTCGCAACCGCCTCGCCGAGGGCAAGCTCCCGGCCTGCGCGGAAATGTGCTCGACCAAGGCGCTGCTGGGCGGCGACGGCGACGTGATCGCCGACATCTACCGCGAGCGGGTGCTCAAGCGCGGCAAGGGCTCCGAGGTCTGGGGCTGGGGCACGGCGTACGGACAAGGCAAGGGTGGCGCGGCACCGGCCCCCGCAGCAAAATCATGATGCGCCGCTCGCTGATTGTTGCGGTGATCGCGTCGCTGGGCGCGGTCGGGTGCATGGAAGTCGAGCAGGCTTCCACCGGGCAGAAGCAGGGCAAGTACCAGGGCAAGCCGGACGGCAAGCCGTGGGACAACGCCCCGCTCGCCATCGGCGCGGCAAATGCCAAGTGGACCAAGGGCGACAAGGGCACCTGGGAAACCCAGATCAAGGCGCGCAACGACGGCCAGAACGAATACAAACGGATCGGGCAGTAGCCGGTCCGGGGCCGCAGGAGATCCAATGATGAAACTACGTAGCGGGCTGATGGGCCTGGCCATGGCGCTGTCGTGTGCGGGGCTGGTGCCGGCCGCGGCTTTGGCGCAGGCGCAACCCGTGCCGGCGGCGCAGCCAGCCGCCGAGGATTCGCAGGCCAAACGCCAGGTCGAGCAGCCTGGCAACAACGCCCCGGTGTGGCGCGAAGTTCGCTCCGGAGAATCGAACTACACCAGCATCAAGGGGCCGGAGACCGGCGTGCTCATCCAGCCCCAGGCGAAGTTCTTCGGCCAGGACGGTATGTCCACGGCGGGCGAGGCATGGCGCAAGTACCGCAACGGCCCGGTCACTTTCTATGGCGGGCTGCTGGTGGTGCTCGCCGCAGTGGTGATTGGCGCGTTCTACCTCTGGAAGGGACCGATCAAGCTCCACAATCCGCCGACCGGTCGCACGATGCTGCGCTTCACCGCAGTGGAACGCTGGGCCCATTGGAGCATGGCGATCAGCTTCTGCGTGCTCGGCGTGTCGGGCCTGGTGATCCTGTTCGGCAAGCACATCCTGCTGCCCGTGATCGGCTACACGCTGTTTGCGTGGCTGACCATGCTGATGAAGAACCTGCACAATTTCATCGGGCCGCTGTTCCTGGTTTCCACCGTGCTGTTCGCGCTGATCTACGTGCGCTCCAACTTCCCGGCCAAGGGCGACCTGACCTGGCTGGTGAAGGCCGGGGGCATGTTTGGCGAGCACGAAGTGCCTTCGGGCCGCTTCAATGCGGGCGAGAAAGGCTGGTTCTGGCTGAGCGTGGTGGTGCTGGGCACGGTCCTGAGCGTGACCGGCCTCATCATGCTGTTCCCGAACTTCGAGCAGGTCCGCGCCACGATGCAGCAGGCGAACATCGTCCACGGGGTCGGTGGCGTGGTGTTCATCGCCGTCTCGTTTGCGCATATCTACATGGGCACCATCGGGACCGAGGGCGCATACGAAGGCATGCGTACCGGTTACGTCGACGAGACCTGGGCGAAGGAGCACCACGAGCTCTGGTACGACGAAGTCAAATCGGGCAAGGCCGCCGGCGCAAATGCGGGTGGCGACAAGCCCGCACCGGCCGCGCAGCCGCAACACTAAGGAGGGTTGGAGACCATGATGAAGAGACTGATTGCATGCCTCGCCGCCGGCACGATCGCCGGGGCCGCGTTTGCCAAGCTGCCGCCCGCGCCGCCGATGACGGAAGAGGCGAAAGCCGAGAAGGCAGCAAAGGACAAGGCGGGCGCGGACAAGGAAGCCGAGCTCCTGGGCAAGTCCCAGGACAAGGCCGTGGCGAACTACAAGAAGTCGAAAGGCAGCGCCGAGCCCAAGGGCGCGGCCGTGGCCGTGGCCGCCAAGAAGAAGTAAACCGGGAGTTTCCTTGCGCCATCCGATCCTAGCCGTATCGCTTCTCGCCCTGCTCGCAGGCTGCCAGTCCATCCCTGCAGACGCGCCCAAGGCTTCGGCGACCCTGGAGTCCACCAAGGGCAGCACGGTGCGCGGCACCGCCAGCTTCGTGCAGCTTGGCGACAAGGTGCGCGTCACGGCCCGCATCACCGGCCTTAAACCCGGCGGGGAATTCGGGTTCCATATCCACGAGGCGGGGGACTGCAGCTCCGGTGATGGCATGAGCGCGAAGGGGCACTTCAATCCCTACTCCAAGTCGCATGCCCATGCCGGGACGCCGGAGCGCCATGCGGGCGACCTGCCCAGCCTAAAGTCGGATGCCTCGGGGAACGCGAACGTAACGGCGGACCTCGACGTGATCACCGTATCGGCCGGCCCGGGCAGCGTTGTCGGGCGCGGCCTGATCGTCCACGCGCAAGCGGACGATTTCAAGACCCAGCCGACCGGCAATGCAGGCGCGCGCAGCGCCTGCGCGGTCATCAAGGCCGGCTAGCGCGCCTGCGCAGGCCCGGTCGCCCCTGAGACCTGGGGCGACACCACCACCGTAAACGCAGAGCTCCCGCCGAATCCACCGGCGGGCGAGACTTCGATCGTCGCCGCTCGGGGCGCGTTGGTGAACGTCATAAGGGACGATTTGGAGCGTGCGATCGTCACGAGCTTCCACCCCCCTTTACCGAGTTGCTCGCGGAAGTGCCGGATCAGGTCTTCCTCGCCCAAGGGCGTCGTGCCGGCCACTCGTCCCGTCCAGTCGGCCGCGCTCCCGAGGATGAGCGTACGCTCGAGGTCGATCTTGGTGCCTTCGGGCAACGGCAGGTCCGGCAGGAAGCGCGCCGGATCGGTGACTTCACGCGTGGTGCCGCTCCCGGGCAGCGAGCCGCACCCGGCAGCGCCCAGCACGGCAGCGCCAAGCAGGGCGAGCAGCAGGGGGCGCACGGCCATCAAACGCCCTCGACCAGGACGAGGCGGGACTTCGAGGCCGCCTTGCGGATCGCGAGCGCCGGGGCGTATTCGGGCGAGTCGTAGAACCTGCGCGCCTGTTCCATGGAGGCGAATTCGATCACCACCAGCCGCGAGGGGCTCCAGCCGCCTTCCTTGCTGTCTACGGCGCCGCCGCGCACGATGAATTTTCCGCCGTAGGCCGCGACAGCTGCGGGCGTAATTTTCTTGTAGCCCTCGTAGGCGGCGAGGTCGGTGACTTCGACTTCAGCAATCAGGTAGGCGGGCATGGGGATCTCCTTTTTAAGCGGATTCTACGCGAGGCCCGAAAGCCGCAACACCAGCCCGGTGGCGGCCGCCACGCAGATCAGCCGGATCAGCCCGACCTTGTAATGCACTGCTGCGACGAGCGCGGCGAGGGCGCCGAGTGCGGCGACCCAGTCGAGGCGTCCCTGGAAGCCCTCCGGCCAGAACACGTGCCCGGCAAAGAACAGCGCCAGGCTGACGATGACGCCCACCACTGCGGCTGTGATGCCTGTCAGCGGCGCGGTGAATTTGAGATTGCCATGCGTGGTTTCCACCAGCGGTCCGCCGACGAGGATGAACACGAACGAGGGCAGGAAGGTGAAGTACGTGACGACCGTGGCCGCCACCGCTCCGGCGAGCAGCAGGTTGCCCGGCCCGAACAGTTCCGCGCCCCAGCCGCCGACGAAGCCGACGAAGGCCACCACCATGATCAGCGGGCCCGGTGTCGTTTCGCCGAGCGCGAGGCCATCGATCATCTGTGTGGCCGTCAGCCAGTGGTAGTGGTCCACAGCACCTTGGTACACATACGGCAGAACGGCATAGGCGCCTCCAAACGTCAGCATCGCCGCCTTGGTGAAGAACCAGCCCATCTGTGCGAGGGTGCTCTCCCATCCATACGCGGCGACCAGCGCGCCCATCGCCGCCACCCACAGGGCGAGGCCGCCCAGCGCATAGGCGGCAATTCTGGGGAGCCGGTAGATCGCGTGCGCCGGCGTAGGCGTGTCGTCGTCGATGAGCGCGGGGCCATAGCCCTTCTTCGAGGCGCCGTGTCCGCCACCCATTGCGAACACCTGCGGCGCGAACCGCCCGCCCAGCGCACCGATGAGGCCGGCGCCGATCACGATCAGCGGGAAGGGCAGGGCGAGGGCGTAGATCGCAAGGAATGCGGTCACGCTGATCGCCCACAGCGCCGGATGCTTCAGGGCGCGTTGGCCGATGCGCCAGGCAGCAGCAAGCACGATGGCGACCACTGCAGGCTTGATGCCGTAGAGGAGCCCCGCCACGGCCGGCACGCTGCCGTAGGCCATGTAGACGTACGAAAGGCCGATCAGGATGAAAAGCGATGGCAGCACGAAAAGCCCGCCCGCCACGATGCCGCCCCACGTGCGGTGCATGAGCCAGCCGATATAGGTCGCCAGTTGCTGCGCCTCGGGGCCGGGCAGCACCATGCAGTAGTTGAGCGCATGGAGGAAACGCCCCTCCGAGATCCAGCGCCGCCGCTCGACCAGTTCGGTGTGCATCATCGAGATCTGCCCGGCCGGCCCGCCGAAGGACAGGAACCCGAGCTTCAGCCAGAACCAGAAGGCTTCGCGGAAACGGACCGGTGCGGGCTTCGACAGGTTGGGCGATTCGTTCATTTGTAGAGGTCCGGGTTCCAGGTATGGGTTTCCTGCTTGCCCTCCTTGCACCACGCGTACAGGGCGTCGTACATCACCATGCCGTGGGCGAGCATCTCGTGGTCGTCGGCATAGAGCCGCGACAGGCCCAGCGACACGGCGAGCAGCCCGGAGGCCTGCGGGGCCAGGTCCAGTTCGCCCGTATCGGCGCCGCGCACGATCGTCGCGAGTGCCTCCAGCGCGGGGTCGCGCAGGCGAAAGATGCGCAGGAAGGCGTCGAAGCTGCAGCTCTCCCCAACGTGCGAGAACTCCACGTCCGGGATGTCGTAGGGCGTGGCGCCGGTTTCCGCGGCCGTCGCGCGAACATCGTCTTTGGGGACGTACAGGAATTCCGCGCCCGGATCGACGAAGCGCCGGATCAGCCACGGGCACGCAATGCGATCGATCTTCGGCCGCTCGCGCGTCACCCAGCGCGTGGCCGGGCCGCTCGCCTTGGCGCGCAGCGCGAGGCCGTCCTCCTTCCAGTGCCCGATCCCGCCTTCGAGGAAGCGCGCCCGGCGACCTGTACTCGTGAGCGCCGCAGCCGCTTCCTGGCTGACCGCGTGGCCGTGCACGCAGTAGACAACGATGTCGGCGCCGTCCGGGAGGGTCGAAGCCCAGCCGGCTATTTGGCCGGGATCGCGGCGCAGTGCGCCGTCGATCATCTCGCGCGACTCGCCAAAAGCCGGCGGGCGACGCACATCGATGACGAGCGGGGGGGAATCGGATTGGAGCGCTGCTGCGAGCGCGGTGCTGGTGACGGATGCGTCCATGGCTCTCTCCTCAGAGATCATTGCAGCGCTTGGACGTGGGCGTCTTCGAGATGCGGGGAGTCTGCAGTCCCCGTGCACGCATCATCCGATGGACTGGCAGGTACTGTCAAGGCCACGCGTTAAAACCTAAAAAGGTGAACTTTTACTTTCAAAAATCAAGTACAGGAGCCGCTCTCCGGGTAGTTATTGTACCGCTACAGGTACATCCTAGGCGTAGCCGACACTGTGGCGGTCGAGCGACACGGCCTTCACCAGAGCATGCACTGCCACGCCGGGCGCGAGGCCCAGCGCCTGGATGGAGTGGCGGGTGATCCGCGCGATGATCGCGGTAGCCCCGACCATGATGCGCACGTCGGCGCTCGATCCGTCGCCGCTGATCTCGGCCACGGTGCCGGCCAGGCAGTTGAGGATGCTGATCCCTTTCGGACGCTCCAGCGCGATCGATACATCGCGGGCCCGGATGCGCACGCGCACGCGCTCGCCGACCAGCGCGTCGAGGTCGGTGGTCAGCAGCTCGCCGCCGTCGAACGCGAGGTGTGCGAGGCCGGAGGCGAGGTCCTGCGCGGAGACTCGCGCATCGATCACCGCGCCGCCCTCGAAGCGGCCGAGCTGGTTGCGCAGGTCGAGGCGTGCCGCAAGTTCCGGGACGCTGCCCACGCCGGTGACCCGGCCATCGGAGACCAGCACCAGCGTGTCGGCGAGGCGGGTGACCTCTTCGATCGCGTGGCTCACGTAGACGATGGGCACGCGCATTTCGTCGCGCAGCCGCTCGACGTAGTGCAGGATTTCGCCTTTGCGTGCTGCATCGAGCG
>Ga0214919_10001124_pt1 | contig 44944 bp, 38 predicted proteins | sample LL1503_MetaG_FD_177994 | JGI IMG/M metagenome (GOLD analysis project Ga0214919, IMG submission 177994) | Freshwater microbial communities from Lake Lanier, Atlanta, Georgia, United States - LL-1503 | ecosystem: Environmental > Aquatic > Freshwater > Lake | place: USA: Georgia | collected... | reverse complement strand
CAGCGCCGTGGTGGGCTCATCGGTCAACAATAATTTGGGGCGGCATGCCAAGGCCATGGCAATCATGGCGCGCTGGCGCTGACCGCCAGACAGTTGGTGTGGGTACGAGCGCAAAAAACGTTCTGCCGGGGTGAGCCCTGTTTGGCTCAGCATGTCGGCACTGCGCTGCCATGCGTCACGGCGCGACAAAGCCATTTTCAGCAGCAGCACCTCGGCCAGCTGGTCACCAATGGTGAACAAGGGATTGAGCGCGGTCATCGGCTCTTGAAACACCATGGCGATATCTTGACCTCTCACTTGCTGCATGCGTGACTCACTCGCTTGCATCAGGTCCTCCCCATCAAACCAGCACTGCCCGCTCAATTGGGCTGAGCCCAACAGTCGCAATACGCCCAAAGCCGTGACGGTCTTGCCCGAACCAGACTCTCCGACCAGGGCCAATCGTTCGCCGGCAGCCACATCGAGGTCAATGCCATGCACCACTTCATTGCCGCCAAAGGACACACGCCATTGGCGCAAAGACAGCAATGGCTTTGCTACTTCGCTCATTGGTCGGCCTTGCGCGGATCCAAGGCGTCGCGCAAAGCGTCACCCATGAAGGTCAAAAGCAACAAGGTCACCACCAGCACCATGAAGGTGCTCAAAGATATCCACCACGCATCAATATTGGTTTTACCTTGGGCCAATAACTCGCCCAAACTGGGCGTGCCTGGGGGTACACCCAAACCCAGAAAATCCAAGCTGGTCAAGGCCAAGATGGCGGCACTCATTCGGAACGGTAAAAAAGTCACCACCGGGGTCATGCTGTTGGGCAGCACATGGCGGCGGATGATGGCCCAAGGGCCCAAACCCAGTGCCTTGGCAGCGCGCACGTAATCGAGTTGGCGATTGCGCAAAAACTCTGCGCGCACATAGTCACTCAGGCCCATCCAGCCAAACAAGCTCAACAAGATCAACAACAACCCCACACTGGGATCAAACACGGCAGCAAAAATGATCAACAGGTACAACTCAGGCATGGCCGACCAGATCTCTATGAAGCGTTGAAAAACCAAATCGGTTTTGCCACCGAAAAAACCCTGCACAGCGCCGGTGAACACGCCCAATACCGTACCCACCAGCGTCAAAGCCAGGGCAAACAACACCGACACCCTGAAACCATAAATGACCCGGGCCAGCACGTCGCGCCCGCGGTCATCGGTGCCCAACCAGTTGTCTGCCGATGGACCACTGGGGTTGGGCTCTTTGGCAAAGTAGTTCAACGTGCTGTGGTGATAGGGGTTGATGGGGTAAATGGCCCAATTGCCTGGCTTTGCAAATTGGGCTTGGATGTACGGGTCTAGAAAGTCGGTGGGCGTGTCGAAATCTCCGCCAAAAACAGTCTCAGGCAGGTTTTGCACCAATGGGACATACCAGCGTCCGTCGTACCGTGCCAGCAATGGTTTGTCATTGGAGATCAACTCCGCACCCAGGCTCATCACTGTCATGGTCACAAAAAGCAACAAGCTCCAAAAACCCAGGCGATTGCGCTTGAATCGCGTCCAAGCACGGCGTGCCGGTGTGGCCGAAGCCAGCCACTTTGGGTTGGGATCAATCAAATTTGACACGCGGATCCACCCACACATAACAAAGGTCGCTGATGAGTTTGGTGACCAAACCGATCAGGGTGAACAAATACAAAGTGCCCAACACCACCGGGTAGTCGCGCCGCATCACACTCTCGTAGCTGAGCAACCCCAGTCCATCAAGAGAAAACAAAGTCTCGATCAACAAAGATCCGGTGAAAAAAGCCCCGATAAAAGCGGCTGGAAAACCCGTGACCAAAGGGATCAGGGCGTTGCGCATCACATGCTTCCACAAAACGCGTCCCTCACTCAAGCCTTTGGCACGGGCCGTCAACACATATTGCTTGCGAATTTCTTCCAAAAACGCATTTTTGGTCAACATGGTGGTCACCGCAAATGCACCCAAGACACTGGCGGTGATGGGCAGGGCAATGTGCCACAGGTAATCCACCACCTTGGCGCCAAAGCTCAACTCAGCCCAGTTGCCAGAGGTCAAGCCTCGCAAGGGAAACCATTGCAACTGGCCACCAAAAATCACCAACAAAGCCACGCCTAAAACAAAACCTGGGATGGCGTAACCGGTCAGTACCAACAAACTGGTCAGGGTGTCAAAGCGCGAGCCTGCGCGCACCGCTTTGGCGATGCCCAAGGGCACAGATATCAAGTAACTGAGGAAGAACGTCCACAACCCCAAGCTGATCGATACCGGTAACTTTTCTTTGACCAACTCCCACACCGATTTAGGGTGGAAGAAACTCTTGCCCAAGTCGAAACGCGCGAATTGCCCGAGCATTTGCCAAAACCGCTCCATGGGCGGTTTGTCAAAGCCATAAAGCTGCTTGATCTCTTCAATGCGCGCGGCGTCAACGCCTTGTCGCCCACGATAGCCCGCTCCACTTTGCGCCGCACCCTCGCCTCCGCTGTCGCGGCCTTGGAGTTGCGAGACCATTTGCTCGACCGGGCCGCCCGGCACAAACTGGATGACCGCAAAAGTCACCAACAAAACCCCGAACAAGGTGGGGATCATCAGCAGCAAGCGCTTCAAAATGTAGGACAACATATCAGCGCACCCCCGCCCCTTGGGCTCGATTTTGCGCATTGGCCCACCAGGTGGCGCTGATCCAGTTTTCGGGTTGGTAATAGCGGGGCGTGGTGGCCGGCTGCTCAAAGCGACCGGCACGCCAGGCCACCCGGTGCACACTGCCATACCAATGAGGCACGCTGTAATGTCCGTGGCGCAGCACACGGTCCAAAGCGCGCAGTGCATCTATGAGTTGGGGCCGCGTTTGGGCCGTGATCACGCGATCGAGCAGCGCGTCCAACGCGCTATCTTTGAGTCCCAACACGTTGCTGGACCCTTCGGTATCGGCGGCTTTGGAGCCAAACCGCTCGACCAACTCGGTGCCCGGCGACTCGCTGCCCACATAGCGCGAACTGATGATTTCAAAATCAAACACATCCAGTCGCTTTTGCAATATGGCGAAGTCAATCACTTTGTAGTTGACGCTGAAGCCGAGTTTTTCCAAATTTTTGGCGAAGGGTGTGACCACCCGGCCCATGCTGCCAGAATTGTCCAAAAATTCCAAGTCAAAGGCTTGGCCTTGTGCATTGCGCAATGCACCCTCACGGTAGGTCCAACCCGCAGCTTGCAACAACTGTTTGGCTTGGCGCAGGTTGTCACGCAAGGTTTTACCTGATGCAGGGTCCTGCGAAGTCACCGGTGGCAAGGGGACTGGCTGCTCGAACACGGCAGGATCGAGTTGTCCTCGCAAGGGCTCGAGCAAAGCCAATTCGCGCTCGCTGGGCAAACCTTTGGCCTCAAAGTCGCTGCCCACAAAATATCCCCGCACCCGGGTGTACGCGTTGTAGAACAATTGCCGGTTCATCCATTCATAATCCATGGCCAAGGCAATGGCCTGGCGCACACGCACATCCTTGAATTTGGGCAATCGGGTATTGAATAAGAACCCTTGAAAATCCCCGGCATTGCCGTGCTGGAGTTCACGCTTGATCAGCTGTCCGCTGTCAAAGGCCTTGCCCGTGTAGGCGCGGGCCCATTCCCTTGCCACAAAAGCTTGGATGTAATCGAATTCACCCGCCTTGAATGCCTCCAACTGGGCCGTGCTGTCTTTGTACAAGCGGTATGTGATTCGGTCGAAGTTGTACATGCCTTTGCGCACATTGATGTCTTGCGCCCAATAGCGGGTATCGCGTTTGTAGTGCACATCGCGACCAAAGTCGACCGAGCCAATGGTGTACGGCCCCGAACCAATCGGTGTATCGGTGATGATCTTGTCCAGCGGCTTGCCATCACCCCAGCGGTGACTGAACACCGGCATGCCCCCCACAATCAGGGGCAGTTCGGGGTTGACCCGCTTAAAGTCAAAACGCACCAACCTGTCACCCAGCACCACCACCGCCTTGACTTCGGCAAAATAAGTGCGGTACTGAGGCGCTGCCGCTTTGCTGGTGAGTTGATCAAAAGAGTGCTTCACATCGATGGCCAGCACCGGGTCCCCATTGTGAAACCGCGCCACAGGCCGCAAGCGAAAGGTGGCCGACATCCGGTCGGGGGCCACGCTCACATCCTCGGCCAGCAAACCATAAGCGGTGGTGGGCTCGTCCATGGTCCCGGTCAACAAGCTCTCAAACAGCAAACTGCTCAAGCCGGGTGGGGGCGTTCCTTTGAGGGTGAAGGGGTTGTACTTGTCAAAATTAGATCCACGGGTGGGCGCGACCATGGCGATGCTGCCGCCTTTGGTTGCGACTGGATTGACATATTCAAAGTGGCTGAAATCGGCCGCGTACTTGATGTCGCCAAATTGGGCATAGGCATGCGCGGCCCAAATGGGCGACCCAGACCAGCCAAGACATAAGAGCAAAAACCATCGCATGCGACAATTCTGCAAGATTTTTAATGGAGATGTGCGCCATGTCGCAAATAAATGGGTTTCTCACCGGAAAAAAGCTCTTGATCACCGGCGTTCTGTCCAACCGCTCCATCGCCTACGGCATCGCGCGCGCCTGCCACAAACAAGGGGCACAGATCGCCCTGAGCTATGTGGGAGAGCGCTTCAAAGAGCGGACCGCCGAATTTGCCAAGGCGTTTGACAGCGACCTGATTTTTGATTGCGATGTCGGTGACGACGCCCAGATTGAGCATCTGATCAAAGACCTCTGTGCCCATTGGCCGCGCTTTGATGGACTGGTCCATGCGATTGGATTTGCCCCACGAGAAGCCATCGCAGGCGATTTTTTGGATGGCCTCAGCCGTGAATCCTTTCGGATTGCCCACGACATCAGCGCCTACAGCTTTCCTGCATTGGCCAAGGCCGCCCTGCCCCATCTCAATGACAACGCTGCCTTGCTGACCCTGAGTTACCTGGGGGCATTGCGCACCGTGCCCAACTACAACACCATGGGCTTGGCCAAAGCCTCCTTGGAGGCCAGTGTGCGTTATCTGGCAGAGTCCTTGGGCAGCCAAGGCAGGGGTTTGCGTGCCAACGGCATCAGCGCAGGACCGATCAAAACCTTGGCCGCCAGTGGCATCCAAGGATTCGGAAAAATCCTCAAGGTGGTCGCAGAGTCTTCACCCATCCGACGCAATGTGACCATTGAAGACGTGGGCAACGTGGCCGCTTTCTTGCTCAGCGACCTGGCCGCCGGTGTGACTGCCGAAATCACCTATGTTGATGGTGGCTTCAGCCAAGTGGTCGGTGGGATCGCCGAACCCAGCGCCTGAACAGGCCAATCCCAGAGTTGCTGCTTGCGCAGGCCAGGCTGGCTTACAAACCCGCTTTGACGCAATCGGCAAAGTAATGGGTCACGCCTTGATCGTCTTTTTCTTCGACCAAGCCATGAACATCACTTTCAAATCCCGGACATTGGGTGTTGAACTCGCGTGAGAACTTCAGGTAGTCAACGATTTTTCGGTTGAACACCTCACCGGGGATCAACAAAGGAATGCCAGGCGGATAAGGCGTGACCAAGCTGGTGGTGATGCGCCCTTCCAGCACATCAATGGGCACCCGCTCGGTGTTGCGATGTGCAATCTGCGCATACGCATCGCTGGGTTTCATCGCGGGCGTCAAGTCACTGAGGTACATCTCGGTGGTCAAGCGGGCCACATCGTGTTTGGAATACAAGCTGTGCACGTGTTGGCACAGATCTTTGAGGCCCATGCGCTCATACAAGCGATGGCGCTGGCAAAACTCAGGCAACACGCGCCACATCGGTTGATTGCGGTCGTAATCGTCCTTGAACTGCTGCAAAGCGGTGAGCAAAGAGTTCCAGCGTCCCTTGGTGATGCCAATGGTGAACATGATGAAAAAGCTGTACAAGCCCGTTTTTTCAACAATCACCCCATGCTCAGCCAAAAATTTGGTAACGATGCTCGCTGGTATGCCTTCTTGATCAAACCGCCCATTGAGGTCCAAACCCGGAGTCACGATGGTGGCCTTGATCGGGTCAAGCATGTTGAAACCATCGGCCAATTTGCCAAAGCCATGCCATTTGGCGGTGCGCCCCTCGGCCTTGATGATCCAGTCATCAGCACGCCCTATTCCGTCATCCACCAATTGGTCGGGACCCCAAACTTTGAACCACCAGTCTTTGCCGTACTCGTCATCGACTTTGCGCATCGCACGGCGAAAATCCAAGGCCTCCAAGATGCTTTCTTCCACCAAGGCCGTGCCGCCTGGGGGCTCCATCATGGCGGCGGCCACGTCACAACTGGCAATGATGCTGTACTGTGGACTGGTGCTGGTGTGCATCAAATAAGCTTCGTTGAACAGATGCCGGTCCAGCTTGTTGTTTTGCGAGTCTTGCACCAGCACATGGCTGGCTTGGCTGATGCCTGCCAACAGCTTGTGAATCGACTGGGTTGAATAAACCATCGACTCAAGGGGACGCACTCTTTTTTTACCCATGGCGTGGTAGGTGCCATAAAACGGGTGAAACGCTGCGTGCGGCAACCAAGCCTCGTCAAAATGCAGATTGGCCACATAACCATCGAGCATTTTCTTGATGGTTTCGGTGTTGTACAACACACCATCGTAGGTCGATTGTGTCAAGGTCAACACGCGGGGTTTGACCTTTTTCTCATCCACCCCTTTGAGCAAGGGATTGGCCTTGATTTTGGCCTGGATGGTGGCCGGCTCAAATTCGGACTTGGGTATGGGGCCAATGATGCCAAAGTGGTTGCGCGTGGGCTTGAGAAAAACCGGGACAGCCCCGGTCATGATGATGGCGTGCAACACCGATTTATGGCAATTGCGGTCCACCACCACCACGTCCCCCGGTGCCACCGTGTGGTGCCACACCATTTTGTTGGAGGTGCTGGTGCCATTGGTGACAAAAAAGCAGTGGTCAGCATTGAAAATGCGCGCTGCATTGCGCTCACTTTGGCCAATGGCACCATCGTGATCAAGCAACTGGCCCAACTCTTCCACCGCGTTGCACACGTCCGCACGCAACATGTTTTCGCCAAAAAATTGGTGGAACATTTGCCCCACCGGGCTTTTCAAAAACGCCACGCCACCAGAATGCCCTGGGCAGTGCCATGAGTAAGAGCCATCCTCGGCGTAGTCGAGCAAGGCTTTGAAAAACGGCGGTTGCACGCCTTCCAAATAATTTTTGGCTTCGCGGATGATGTGGCGCGCCACAAATTCAGGCGTGTCCTCAAACATGTGGATAAAGCCATGCAGTTCGCGCAAAATGTCATTGGGCAAGTGACGCGAGGTTTTGGTCTCACCATACACATAAATGGGTACATCAGCGTTTTTGCGCCTGACTTCGTTGATGAAACTGCGCAGATTCACCACCACCGGGTCCAAATCGGGACCTGGGGAAAACTCTTCGTCGTCGATGGACAAAATGAACGCACTGGCACGCGACTGCTGCTGCGCAAATTGGCTCAAGTCGCCATAACTGGTCACGCCCAAGACCTCAAACCCCTCGGTCTCTATCGCTTCGGCCAACGCGCGGATGCCCAAGCCCGAGGTATTTTCGGAGCGGAAATCCTCGTCAATGATGACGATGGGAAAGCGAAACTTCATGCACGACTCCTGTCAAGCCGGGTGAGGGGCGGGCCAAATAGGCGCGAAGTGTAACCCCATTGCACTGCTACAATTTGACACTTCCGGAGAGGTGGATGAGCGGTTTAAGTCGCACGCCTGGAAAGCGTGTGAGGGTTAATAGCCCTCCGCGGGTTCGAATCCCGCCCTCTCCGCCAAATGCCCCATTCAAGGGGTATTTTTTTGTCTCATTGCCCACAAAAAACCAGTGGTCTAGGTATCACACATCCATTTGGCGACTGCCCGCCGGCCCCGGCGTTTGAAGTGCCTCAAAAGCCTCTATTTGCGCCAGATGCAGCAGGGTCATGCCCACATCGTCCAAGCCCTTGAGCAAAGCCATGCGTTGTGCCGATGGCACGTCAAACGCCAAAGAAAATCCTTCCGGTCCGGTGACCGTTTGCGCCTGCAAATTCACTTCAAACGGAAGCTGTCCGCCAGCCTGTTGAGCCACGGCCATCCAGTCAGACTGTGCTGATGCGGTCAATTCAATGGGCAAGACACCATTTTTATAACAGTTGTCTCGGAAAAATTCGGCCAATCGGTAACCTGCCACACAACGAACCCCAAAGGCTTGCATGGCCCAAACAGCATGTTCGCGCGAGCTGCCGCAGCCAAAGTTGGACCCCACCAACAAAATGGGCGCGCCCAGGTACTGGGCTTGCTCAAACACGCAAGATGCGATCGAGGTGCCATCTGGCTTGCGTCGCACATACGCCATGAAACCGTCGGCCATGTTGGCATGCAAATCTTTTAAATAGGCCGAAGGGATGATTTGATCGGTATTGACATCGTCCATGGGGAAAGGAATCACCGCGCCGCTGACTTGCTCAAAGGGCTTCATGATCTGCCCTCCACAGGCAACCAAGCCCGCACATCCACGATGTGCCCTGCGATGGCCGCCGCTGCGGCCATCGCAGGGCTGGCCAAATGGGTGCGCACACCACGACCTTGTCGATTTTCAAAGTTGCGGTTACTGGTGGCCACACAACGTTCGCCCGATATGCCCACTTCCCCATTGGCACCGGCACACATAGAGCAGCCTGATTGGTGCCATTCAAAACCTGCAGCCAAAAACACCTGGTCCAGACCTTCACGCTCTGCTTGAAGCTTGACCGCATTGGATCCAGGCACCACCAAAGCTTTGACGCCTGGGGCCACCTTCCTGCCTTGAATCACCCCCGCCGCATGGCGCAAATCGGTAATGCGGGCGTTGGTGCAAGAGCCGATGAACACCCTGTGGATGGGCACGCCCAGCAGGCTTTGACCTGCCTGCAAGTCCATGTACGTCAAAGCCCGTTGAAATCGATCGAGATGATCGACGTGGATTTGCTCCTCTGGAGCAATCGACTCATCCACGTTGATCGTTTGGCCAGGGTCGGTGCCCCAGGTGATTTGCGGGCCAATGTCCGAGCAATCAATGGTCAATTGGGTGTCAAAAAAGGCATCCGCATCGGTATGCAATCCCCGCCATTGGCCAACGGCTTGATCCCACTGATCACCCTTGGGTGAGTGGGCCTGTTGTGCCATCCACGCAAAAGTACGCTCATCGGGTGCGATCAAACAGGTTCGCCCTCCCCACTCAATGGTCATGTTGCACAAGGTCATGCGCGACTCCAAGTCCATGTCACGCACCACGCCACCGGCATATTCCACGGCATGGCCACGGCCAAAATCCACCCCCACCTGTCGTATCAAGTGCAACGCCACATCTTTTGCCGTGACGCCAAAACCCAACTTCCCCTCCAGACAAATGCGCATTTGCTGGGGTTTGTCCAAGGCGATGGTTTGGGTCGACAGCACATGCACCATTTCTGTGGTGCCACAACCAAAAGCCAGGCAGCCAAGGGCACCCACGGTGGAAGAATGGCTGTCCGGGCATGCCAAGGTGCCCCCTGGGACAGCCCATCCCTGCTCGGGAGAAATCACATGGCTGATGCCATGGCGGGGGTCCTCCACCGACAAGCGCTTGACCCCATGCTTGGCCGTGGCCACCCCTGTGGCATCGATGTGGGCAGAGCGCAGTGGCACACCCATTCGGGTGGGCACGGTGTGGTCTTGCACGACCACCGTGATGTCTTTTCTGCGCACCGTGCGTTCGCTTTTGTCCAAATCGGCAAAGGCATGGGGTGCATGCAGTTCATGCACGATGTGGCGGTCGATGTAAATCAACTGCCGACCGTCTTGTCGCTCGCCCACCCAATGGGCAGCCCATATCTTGTCAAACAGTGTTTTATTCATGGCTTGTTTGGCGTGAATTGTTGCTCTAAGGCCATCCAATGGTCCAAGCCCAGCACTTGGTTGTAGGCCTCAAAGCTGGCCATGCGGTCCCTCACAGCAAGGGTGCTGTGGTCATGGTGCAATGCGCCATACGCGTCTTGCAAGGCCTTGACCACGGCATAACGGGCAATCCCGGCGTGCAATGCAAACACGCAACCCACCGCCTCCAGTTGCGCATTGGTCAGCAATGTGGTGGGGCCCGCTTCCTGGATCACGGTGACCAAAGGTGCGCGCACCTGATCGGCCACATAGCGCAACTCCTCCGGGGTATTGGCACCCATCACCAAGGCTGCATCGGCACCGGCTTGGATGTATTGCCGCGCGCGCTCAGTGGCGTTTTCCAGGCCATGCATGGACTTGGCATCGGTGCGGGCGATGATCTTGAATTGTGGATTGCGCCGGGCGCTCACCGCGGCTTTGATTTTCAAACAATGTTCTTCCATGGCAATCACCGGAATACCTTGCGGCAAGATGCCGCAGCGCTTGGGCGTGACCTGGTCCTCCAAGTGGATGCCAGCCACGCCAGCGGCCTCAAACTCTTGCACGGTGCGAATGACATTCATCACGCCCCCATACCCCGTGTCGGCATCGCAAATCATGGGAATGTCCAGACCACGTGCAATGCGCCCCGCATGGGTGACGTTATCGGTCAGGTTCAACACGCCGATGTCGGGCAGTCCGAGCAAACTGGCGGATACCGCATTGCCAGAAAATGCCACCGCTTGAAACCCGGCCATGTGTGCCATGCGCGCTGACAAACCGTCATAAGCGCAAGGCATTCGAACCAAACGGCCCTGGGCCATCAGAGTGTGCAAGGATTCGGCGGGGTGTGTGAGCATGCTTGTGTACCATGAGGTTGAATAAGCATTATGAAACCAATTCCATGTCCGACGTTTGGCACCTGGTTACTTTGAAACCCACAGACGGTCTATGAAAACAAGTATTTTTTCAATCCTAAGAGTTTTGACATTGGGTACATGGGCCGCGTTGTTTGGGGGGCCTGCCCTGAGTGAAGCGGTGCAAGACTACCCCAGCAAACCTGTGCGCTGGATCATCCCCACCTCCCCTGGGGCGGGCACCGATGTGACGGGCCGCTTGTTTGGACTGATGGCTGGCGAGTCATGGAAGCAAGCCGTGGTGGCAGACAACAAACCAGGGGCTTCGGGCATGCTGGGATTGGATGCGCTGGCCTCAGCCACGCCCGATGGCTACACCTTGATGTTCATGAGTGTGTCCCAGTTCATTGATGCCACCTTGCTCAATAAATACACTTTTGAAGCCAACAAAGACTTCACCCCCATCTCTTTGCTGGCTTCCACCCCACTCATTTTGTTGGCCCACGCCGATGTACCGGTCATCAACGTGGCGCAGTTGATTGCTTTGGCCAAAAAGCAACCCCAGGCCTTGAACTATGGCTCTGGCGGTAGCGGTGGTTTGACCCACCTGGCCATGGAAGTTTTTTTGAAAAAAGCGGGCATTGAGGCCACCCACATTCCCTACAAAGGCAGCGGCCCAGCGGTGGTCGATTTGCTGGCCGGTCGGGTGCAATTGGCTTACTCCACCCCGCCCGCAGTCTTACAGCACATCAAGTCAGGTCGCCTCAAAGCCTTGGCCGTGACCACCGAGACACGCATGGCCAGCTTGCCCGATGTGCCCACCATGAATGAGTTGGGGTATCCGGCTGCATCGATCAGCACCTGGTATGGCTTGTTCGGGCCCGCGCACATGCCCGCTGAATTGGTGGAGAAAATCAGTCGAACCGTTCGCACCACCACACGCACCGCAGTCAACAAAGACAAAATCACCTTGAGCGGCATCGACCCCGTGGCCAACACACCGGCCGAATTTGCACAATTGCTGGGGCGCGAGCGTCAACAGATCAACGCCATTGTGAAAGCCATAGGCTTCAAAAAAGAGCAGTGACGCCTTTTAGCCACCTGTGACCTTCCCCTGTGTGGGTGTTGTCAGCTGGGCTGGCGTTTCAGCTTCTTCTGGCCCTGCTCAACCATGTCAGCAGCGCAAAGCAAGTCATGGCCAAAGCGCTCAAGGCCAAAAAGCCAGAGCGATAACTTCCCGAGATGTTTGATATCCAACCAATGATGGGCGAGCCAAACACCACGCCCAAAAAAGTCACGGCCAAGGTTCCGCCCGTGGCCATGCTGGCCATGCCTTTGGGGGCCTGCCGCGCCACCTCAGAAAGGTAGACACCGTTCCAACCTATGGCGGTGGCCCCAAACAAGCCCAGTACACCATACAACCACACGGGTGAGGTGTCGGGGCTGAAAAATGCACAAGCACCCGCCGTGCATGACATCGTGAACGCCAGCAAGCTGAGCATGCGCAGCGGTTTGACCCACCGATCGGCCACATAGCCCCACAACACACGGCCAATCACACCACCAAACTGGGTCAAGGTCATGGCCAAACCTGCACCGACCAAGGTGAACACCAGTTCATCATGAAGATACGTGACCAAATAGGTCATCAAAGACATTTGAACCACAGAGAACATGAACGAGCAAATCGCCAATGTGGCCAAGGCACGGTGTGAAAATACCAAGCGTATCGGTTGCAAGATATTGCCCCATCGCAGCACTTGATGGGGCTGGCGATCGCTGTCCAAATCATTGCGTTGCGTTTGTGACAACAGCGCACACAAGACACAAAGCGCTGAAACAATCAACAACGAAGCCTGCCAATCGACCCACAACAACAGTGGAGGCACCACAGCCCCGGCCAGCATGCCACCCAAAGGCACGCCCGTTTGTTTCAGTGAAAAAACGAGCGACATTTGCTGCGGTGGTGTGGAGCGCGCCAACAGGTGAGAGCTGGCCGGCGTCATCGGCCCATAGCCCAAGCCCACCAAAACGGCCCCCACGACCATCAACGGCAGCCACGGTACGGCACACAAGGCCAGTCCCAAAGCACAAACCAACAACCCCAACTGACTGACCCGGATGGGACCAAAACGAATCACCGTGGCACCCGACATCAAACTGGCCAAGATGGCCCCGATATACGACAGGGACACATAAACCCCCACCAGTGTGGGCGAAATGCCATTGGCCTTTGCCACCACGGGGGCCATGACGGGCAAAGTCAGCAAAGCCATGGTGACCAGGGCTTGAATCAACAAAGTAATGAACAGCGGCATCCATGCGCGCCAGGGCCAATTAAACATTCAACAGTTGCCTCAACTCGGTCTTCAAGACCTTACCGGTTTCGTTTTTGGGAAGTTGCTGGAGCACGCGATATTGCTTGGGTCGCTTGAAACGCGCCATGTGGTCCAGGCAATGCGCGTCCAGCGCATGCAAGGCTTGCGCTTGATCGACCAAAGCATGGGGCCGCAGCACCACAAAGGCCACCACCTCTTCACCCCATTCAGGGTGAGCTTGACCCACCACCGACACCTCTGATATGTCTGGGTGCAGCAGCAACACCTCTTCGACTTCGCGTGGATAAATGTTGGTGCCGCCAGAAATGATCAAGTCTTTGCTTCGGTCTTTGAGGGTGAGATAGCCCTCTTCATCCAAGCTGCCCATGTCGCCCGTGTGCAGCCACCCGTTGCGCAAGGTCTGCGCGCTGGCGTTGGGGTTTTGCCAATAGCCTTGCATGACCACTTGGCCGCGCACACACACTTCGCCAATTTCGTCCAAGGGCAACACCTGGTCTTGTGCATCCATCACCTTCACCTCTAGACCCTGAAAGGGTCGACCCACCGAGGCCAGGCGCATCGCATGTCGAGGGTGATGGTGGTCTTGGTGCATGGCCTTGGTGCTGACGGTGATGGTCATGGGCGACTCACCTTGGCCATAAATTTGGGCAAAGCGTGGGCCAAACCGTGCCAAAGCGGCCTCAATGTCAGCCACATACATGGGACCACCGCCGTACACGATCGTTTTCAGACCTGTGAAAGGGTCGTCGATGGGTGACTCCACCAATCGCTTGAGCATGGTGGGAGCGGCAAACATCGTGATACCGCTCCAATGCGCCCCCAAGTCAAACAACTCTTGGGCATCAAACCCGCCTGACTCTGGCACCACATTGCACGCTGCCTGGGCCAAATGCGGCAAGGTGTACAAACCTGAGCCATGCGACATGGGCGCGGCATGCACCACACAGTCTTGCACCGCAATGGTGTCGACATCGGCAAAGTAATGCCCACACATGGCCATCAGATTTAGGTGCGACAACATGACCCCCTTGGGCCGACCAGTGGTGCCACTGGTATAAAACAACCATGCCAAATCGGATGGCGCGCGTTCAACCATGGCCATGGGGCTGGCCTGGGCCAGTTGTCGATAGGCCGCAGCTCCCACATCGATCACATGTCGCACCGTTGGGCTCAGTGCAGCGGCTTGCTCACAAGCGCTGAGGGTGCTGGGGTGTGCCAGCACCAGGGGGGTGCCTGCATCCGCAAAGATATATGCCAACTCTTTGGGGTGCAACTGCGAATGGATGGGCACAGCCACCAAGCCAGCATGCCAGATGGACAGCAACGACTCCCAATACGCAGGGTGGTTGCGCATGACCAAGCCGACCCGGTCCCCTGGCTTGAGGCCCAAGTTCACCAACCCCGCGGCCATGGCAGACACCTGACGGGCCAAGCCGGCATGGTTGTGCAACACGGTACGCCCCCACGCCAAGGCGGGGGCTTGGGGGTGACGTTGTGCGGCGCTCACTAACCAATGGGCAATGTTCATGGTCTTGTTTCCTAAGCTTTGCGCGGGATCACCACACCATCGAACTCATTCATCTCCATGCCCAGGGCGTGTGACACCATGTCGCGAACGGCCGTCGGTTGACCGGCCTGAAAAATATAGGCGCTGTAAAACAACTTCAAGGTCGGATGGGCCAATATTTCATCGCAGGTGCGACTTTGGGTGATTTGATCGCCATAGACCATGGGCAAGGGCACGCGCACATTGCGCGAAGGGTCACGAAAAACCGCTTTGGGTTCACCGCCTTGGGCCACGATGTCCATTTCTTCAAAAAAGCGCCGTCGCATGGCGACAATGCCGCGATCGCTGGCGCTCAGATGCTCTAGGCTTCGGTCGGCAATGCGCCCCTGACCCACCCAGGCCAGAAAGTCTTGGTTCATCACATGGGTGTCGATCCATCGGCCCTGCGCATCTTGCACCGGCCCCCACCAAGTGGGGATGGACGCTTGCACATAAGGTTCGCGCTCGCGCGGCACCCGGGTGTACTTCCAAGTCACACTGAGGGTGTTTTCATCATCGATGGGCACGCGCCACTCAAAGTGCTCACCCAAAAAGAAACCATTGGGCCACAGGCACACACGGCCAACCGTCCATGCCTGATCGACTTCACTGGTGTCTTGCTTGATCCGGTGGTAGGTAAAACCGTGCTCGAATTCTTTGAAATCCAATTTCAAATGGGTCGCGCCGAACCGAACCTCGCCGGTGCGTTGGCGGTTGCCCCAGTTTTCGTGCATCCACTCAAAATGCACCGGGTCAATGGAATTTTCTTGGCATTGAAACCAATTGCAAGGCACCTCAGAAAGCACCACCTGGGTAAAGCCGTTGTCCCAAGAAAATGCCTCCCAGTCGGGCAGCAAGGGAACGGGCTGCGGGCCCATGTAAACCCACAACAAGCCACCCTTGGCTTGCACCGGGTAAGCCGTGAGCTGAACCCTCGCTTTGGCATTGCGCTCGGGGTGTGCGGTGTCCTCAAAGGGTTGATGCACACAAGCACCTTGGTGATTGAACTGCCACCCGTGGTAATTGCAGCGCAAGCCCTCGGTCTCGACCATGCCATGGCTCAAATCGGCACGCCGGTGTGGGCATTGGCGTTGCACCAGCCCGAATTGGCCGCTGAGGTCTTTGTATAAAACCAGGTCTTCGCCCATCAAGCGCACGGCCTTGGTGCTGAGGGTGTCGAACTCAGAAACACCCGCAATGGGCATCCAATAACGGCGCAGCAATTGCCCCATCGGGGTGCCTGGCCCCACACGCACCAATCGATCGTTTTGTTCAGCAGTCAACATGCCTGGCGCGATGCCCGGATGAAGTCCACGCCAGGCACAAACATGGCTTTACTCAGACTTGATGTTGGCCAGTTTGACAGCACGCTCGTACTTGCGGACATTTTTTTTGATGATGTCGCCGTATTCGTTGGCATTGCTGTAGATGATGGAAAAGCCTGTTTCTTTGAACTTGGCCACAAAGTCGGGGCTCTCTGTGGCTTGTTTGACGGCCGCTTGAAGCTTGCTCACGATGGCCGGTGGAATGCCTGCGGGGCCCAAGACACCCGTCTCAGCCTGATAGTCATAGTCTTTGACCATTTCTGCCAGCGAAGGCGTGTCGGGGAAACGCGACCAACGCTTGCCCCCCGTCACGGCCAACAAGTTCAAGGTGCCGGCACGGATGTGTGGAGCCGAAGCGGTGAAAGCCGTCAACAAAATCGGCACGTCGCCCGCCAGCACCGCTGGCACCGACTGACCACTGCCTTTGTAGGGAATGTGGGTGATGTCCAAGCCGGCATCGGCCTTGAATGCTTCCATGGATATGTGGTGGATGCTGCCCACCCCAGATGAGCCGTAATTGACCTTGCCCGGGTTGGCCTTGGCTTCCTTGACCAGGTCTTGCAAGGTTTTAATGCCTGTTTTGGCATTGGCCACCAACAACAAAGGCTCATAGGTCAGGCCAGAGATGGGCGTCAAATCCTTGAAGGTGTCGTAAGGCAGACTTTTGAAAATATGGGGGGCAATGCCCAGTTGACTGGTGTCACCCAACATCAAGGTGTAGCCATCGGCGGGCAGCTTGACCAATTGGGCGGTGGCCGTCAACCCACCGCCACCGGGACGGTTTTCCACCACAAAGGGTTGTCCCAAAATATCACTCAACTTTTGCGCCAAAGCACGGGCCACAAAGTCGGGGCTGCCCCCAGCCACGTAGCCGACCAAAATTTTGACCGGCTTGGTGGGGTACTCCTGTGCCTGGGAAAACACAGGCACCCAGCAGGCCAAGGCCAGAGATAGGGTTTTGAAAAAAGTTTTCATTGGTCATCCTGGTTATCAAAACATGGCCGACCCAGCACTTGACCCCAGGGCTGACAGTGCCAGGCTGGGCGCGGGCACAGACCGGCGCAGATTACACCAATTCTCTCCCCGTGCTTCTTCATGGCAACTCTTTTTCAGTGCTGCGGCGCAAGACAATGCCATCAAAGGTGGTGGCTTCGATGCCCATGGCATCAGAAAACGCCTTTCGAACCGACTCGGGCTGCCCGGCTTGAAATGGGTAGGTGGTGTACAAAATTTTCAAGCGCGGATTGGCCATGATTTGCTCTACCGAATGGGCTTGCAGCAACTCTTTGCGATCCATCATGGGCAATACCAATTGCTCATTTTGGGTCGGGTCGCGCAAGGTGCCTTTGGCCTCCCCTCCCGCCGCAATGCGGGTCATTTCATCAAAAAACCGGCGCCGCATCGCCACCACACCGCCGTCGCTGGCACCCAGCATCTCTTGGCTGCGGTCGGCCACCACACCTTGCCCGACCCAGGCGATGAAGTCTTGGTTCATCACGTGGGTGTCAATCCAACGGCCTTGCTCGTCCTTGAGGGGGCCGTACCAAGTTGGGATTTGGTCTTGCACATAAGGTTCACGGCCCGCCGGGACACGGGTGTATTTCCAGGTGATGCTCAAGGTATTTTGGTCGTCAATGGGCACACGCCATTCAAAATGCTCACCCAAGAAAAAACCATTGGGCCATAAACACACGCGGCCAATGGTCCATGCCTCATTGAGTTCATCGCTGTCTTGCTTGACACGCCGATAAGTAAAGCCGTATTCAAACTCGTCAAAGGCCAGTTTCAAGTGGGTCGGACCCAAAGCGGTGCTGCCGGTGCGCAAACGGTTGCCCCAGTTTTCGTGCATCCACTCAAAGTGCACAGGATCGATCGAGTTTTCTTGGCATTGAAACCAGTTGCAGGGGATTTCCGTGATCACCACTTGGCTAAAACCATTGGGCCAAGAAAACGCTTCCCAGTCCGGCAACAAAGGCGCAGGTTGCGGACCCATATAGGCCCACAGCATGCCGCCTTTGACCTGCACCGGGTAAGCTTTGATGCGAATGCGGTCTTTGGCGTTGCGTTCGGGGTGAGCGGTGTCTTCGTAAGGTTGGGCAATGCATTGGCCGGTTTCGGAAAAATTCCAACCGTGGTAATTGCACCGCACGCCCTGGGCCTCCACCATGCCATAACTCAGGTCGGCGCGCCGGTGCGCGCATTGGCGATCCACCAGCCCATAAGTGCCACTCAAATCTTTGTACAACACCAAGTCTTCGCCCAACAATCGCATGGCCTTGATGCTTTGTTGGTCAAATTCAGACACCCCCGCAATGGGCATCCAATAGCGGCGCAACAACCCGCCCATCGGGGTTCCAGCACCCACTTGGGTGAGCTGACGATTTTGGTCATCGTTGAGCATACAGAGACTCCAATTTCAATGGCCCGGTTGATCTGTCCCTGAGTTCAGTGTTACCAAAGGCTGTAGGCCTCGCCACGGACCGTTCCTGTGGGTTGCCACTGATCCACCGTGAGTACCAACAGTGGCTTGAGGACGCCCCCATGCCCAAAAAGATGGATGCCATGGCGGGTCAGAACTTGAAGCGGCTGTACAAACGGGTGCAATTGCACTCGAACACATTGCGCTTGTCTTGTTCGCTCAAGAAATCAATGCCCTCGATGACGGGTTTGAGGTCATCGAAATCGAGCCCCGTGGTGGGGTCGACGGCACTGCCCGTGCCGGGCTTTTCGGTGGCAAACAACACCCGATCGGGCCCGACCACTTTGAACAGCAGCTCCAAAGCGTGCTTGTCATAGGTGGTGGTGTCAAAGTGCAGTCGCTTGAGTTGATCGTCAAAATACTCGCCGCCATTGCGCACCGTCCAGGCCCTAAAACGGCCCATGTGGTAGGGAATGGCACCGCCCCCGTGGGGCACGATGAGCTTGAGTTTGGGAAACTTTTTAAACACCGGCGAATTCATCAACGAGTGGATGGCAATGCTCTCTTCATTGATGAACTTCAATGTGTAACTTTCACGCGGCTGGCAACTGCCCGCTGAATGGATGAGCGCTGGGATATCGAGTTCGCACAACTTGTCGTACAGCGGGTACCAAAACTCGTCGCCCAGCCCTGGAGGGGGCAAGGTGTCGCCCTCGGTGGGATCGGGATTGAGCAAGCACCCAATGAAGCCTTGCTCTTTGACACGAAACTCCAACTCATCAAAACAATTGACCGGGCTGGTGTCGCGGTACTGCGGCAGACCGGCCACCGCCCGAAAGCGGGTGGGAAACATGTTGACGGTGCGAAAGATCAAATCGTTCATGTGCTGGGTCCACAAAGCCGTCACCCGCGCCGGTTTGACCGAGTGCATTTGCATGTAAGGCCGTGGCGACAAAAATTGAATGTCGGTCCCAACGCGGTCCATCAGGTCAATGATGGTTTGACCGGCCTGGCGCACCGCGTCATCGGTGAGCTTGGGCGGAAACGATGGGTTGGATCGGCTGGCCACCAATTCAGCCATGAATTTGTAGCTTTCGGGCGGCACCACCACGTGGGCGTGTGAGTCGATGATCAAGGGGGATCTCCTGTGAGGGGTCATTCAGAAAAGGGTTAAAAGTTGTACAGCTCGATGGTGCGTTCGCCGCCACGGATGCGATCAATGATGGCGGCCTCCTTGGCCTCGCGTTGCTGGGATGCGGCCACCACTTCGGCAGCACGGCCCCTAGGGACAACCACCACGCCATCGGTATCGCCCACCACCAAGTCGCCGGGGTGAACGACCAGGCCTTCAAACAGCGTGGGGTGGTTGATCCAGCCCCGAGCGCCAAAGTCTTTGCCCGTGCCTCGGATGCACAGGCCACGGGCAAAAACAGGAAAACCAAAATCTGCCAAGACCGCGCCATCGCGCACACAGCCGTCAATCACCAACCCGGCCAAGCCCCGAGCGTGGGCCGCAGCGGACATGATTTCGCCCCAATAGCCAAAATCGAATTGACCTTGCACATGGGCCACCAACACATCCCCCGGCTGTGCCACATAAATCGCGCGGTGCAGCCACAGGTTGTCGCCGCCTGGCCCTTGGACGGTGACCGCAGGGCCGCAAACCTTGAACTGGGGTGCCACCGGTTTGATGGCGCTGGGCATCACCCCAATGCGACCCCCCGCCTCGTGCAAGGTCGCCGCAGGCAGGTGCTGGGCCACTGCCAAGGTGGCGGCGTCGACGCGCGTGATGTCGGAAACAATGGTGGGGCCACTGGGGGCGGGCAAACCGTCTGGATGGGCGCTCATTTCGCCACCCTGGTTTGCAGCTGGTGATAGCGGTGTTTTTCACGCGCTTGACGCAAGCTCATGCCCTTGCGCACCGACTCGCGGATGGCGTCTTCCGCAAACTGAATGGACTCTGCCGCATCCAACACCTCATCCTCACGGTCTTGGGTAATCACCACCACACCGTCGGCATCGCCTCGCATCAGGTCGCCTGGACACACGCGCACATCGCCAATATTGACTGGCGTGCCCGTGGCCTCCACCTGCACCCGGTCTTTGCCGGTGCGCATCCAATGGTCACGGCTGTAAATGGGGTAACCCAAGGCCAGGCACAAAGACACATCGCGGTTGATGCCATCGATCACTGTACCGGCAATGCCTTTGCGGTGGGCGATTTCGGTCAATATATCGCCCCATACGGTGGCGTTTTCGCGCCCCCCGTTGTCGAGCACGATGACACTGCCTGGGGCCACATCGTCAATGTAGTCGCCCACCGTGCCGGGGACCGACCCGGCGGGTCCGTACAGCAGCGTCCAAGCACGCCCCGTCATGCGAAAGTCAGTGGATCGGGGTTTGATTTTGTAGCACTGGCCATTGAGCCCCAGGCGATCCAAGGCGTCGCTGAGGGTGGCAGTGTCGAGCTTGGAAGCCCGTTGCACATTGGCATCCGACATGAGAGGTTGCTCCAAAAAAATGGGCTGCTCAATGCAGCATGTGTTCGTAATCAGCGCCCATGACCTGGCTCACCGCTTGACCGGCCAGCAAGGCCTTGGCCATGGCGGCTTCACGCCCCACAATCATCTCCGCCGCTGCCAGCACGCGATCAATGGCTGCCGCCGCAATGAACACCACCCCGCTGGCGTCGGCAATCACAAAGTCGCCCGGTGCTACGGTGACCTCGCCAATTTGAACCGGTTGGTTGGTGAAAGCCTCGGCCACCCGCGCACGTGCTGTGCGTGCCGTCAGACCGCGGGCATACACAGGGAAGTCATAGGCGCGGGCTTCATCGATGTCGCGCACAGGGCCATCCACCACCACGCCGGCCACCTGGCGCAGTTTGGCCGCCAAAGACAAAATGCCGCCCCAAGACCCCGCGTCCAAGCCGGTGCGCTGCTCGATCACGATGACATCCCCAGGTTGGGCCACTTCAATGGCGGTGGTGCCCAAATGGCGAGGCGGACCTTCTGGCACGGGCGCTTGCGCCCTGGGCACCAATTTGTAGGTCACCACCCGGCCTGCAATGCGCTGTTGGGTCGCAAGCTGGGTCAAGCCACTGACGCTGGGAGGCAGCCCCAACTTGTCCATCGCATCGGATACCGCACACACGTCCAGACGCTGCAAACGCTTGACCGGCTCATCCATGCTGAGCGTCCTTGACCACGGCCACCACCTCGATTTGCACCAACATCCCGCCGGGCAAATCGGCCACCATCGTGTGCCGGGCAGGCCTGTCGTGGGGGTCGGGAAAGCACTGGAGCCATTCGGCATTGAGCGCGTCGCGGTGGCTGTTGTCTTTGACATAGGCCTTGACGTGCACCAAGTCGCCCAGCCCTGCCCCGCCTTGGGCGAGCAAACTGCGCAAGTTGGCAAACATGAATTTGGCTTGGCTCGGTGCATCCTCAGGCAAGGCATTGGTGGCCGGGTCTTTGCCCATGATCCCTGACGAATAAATCATGTTGCCCACCCGTGCGCCCATGGGAATGGGCGCATTGCCGTGGCTGACGCCGGGCACTTCTATCGATCTGCGGCCCCGATTGGGCATGGAATGACTCATTGAATATCCTTTTAAATCATTGGCCTATAAAACAATTGACGCCTTGGTTGCGCGACCCAAAGGGCTGTCCGCAGGGTTTTGGAATTGCGGCCATGCTATTGAATTCAATTTTGCATGCCATCAGGGGAATCCCTCATGACCAGTCCCCCGGTGGTCACGTCAAATGCCAGCCTCAACATGGCCATCGACATCCAACAAGAAACCAAGCACCGCAGCCGAAAGGCCAACGGGGCAATGGGGCGTGCTTTGAGTCATATCAAAGAGATGATCGTCAACGGCGAGCTTTACCCTGGAGAGCAAATACGACAAGAGGAAATGGCGCTCAAGCTCGCGGTCAGCCGCGTGCCCCTGCGCGAGGCCCTCAACGTGTTGGCCGATCAGGGCTTGCTTTACCACCGCCCGCACCAGGGTTACTTTGTGACCAAGCGAGACCCTGGCCAATACGCCCAAATCAGGCGCATGCTGCACCTGCTAGAAAACGAACTCATGGCCACCATCGCTTGGCCAAGCCCATCGGATTTGGCCGCTTTGCACGAACTCAACGCGGCCATGAAAAACTGTGTGGCCAGCGCAAACACCCAAGAATTGATAGACCTGAACCGGCAATTTCACTTCAGCATCTTTGGTTTGTCACCGAACCGGCTGATTTTCGACGAGGTGGTTCGCCTGTGGACCATGATCGAACCAGCCATGTGGGACAAGTTTGACACCCATGCACAAAGGCAGCAAACATTGGAAGAGCATGATCAACTGATTCTTGCCTTGGCCCATCAAGACAGGGCCGCCTGTGTGGCCCAAATGGAGCAACACCGCTACAGCCCAGAGGCAGGCATGCCCTTGGAGTTGCCCGGTGTGGTGATCGAAAGCAGCACGATGTCGTGATGCCTGTGCACGCCCCAATGTGTGCGCCTTTGTTTTGGGCCCGGTGACACCCAAGCCCAGACAGGTGCACCAACCCGCTCACGGTGATAGACTGCCACCCCCCCTTCACAGGAGAGCCCCATGCCCGGATTGCTGCCCCACGTTGACCCCGATGGACTGCTGGAATATTCGGTGGTGTACACCGATCGTTCGCTCAACCACATGTCGAAAGACTTTCAAACCGTCATGCGCGACATCTCGCGCCTGATCAAGGAGGTCTACCACGCCCACAGTGCGGTGCTGGTTCCTGGCAGTGGCACCTTTGGCATGGAAGCGGTGGCGCGCCAATTTGCCACCGACAAGCCTGTGCTGGTGATCCGCAATGGCTGGTTCAGTTACCGTTGGACCCAAATTTTTGACATGGGCCGCATCCCATCTTCATCCACAGTGCTCAAAGCGCGGCGTTTCAAGCCCGGTCCTCAAGAGCCCTTTGCGCCTGCCCCCATTGAAGAGGTGGTTCGCACCATTGCCAGCGAAAAACCAGCCGTCGTTTTTGCCCCGCACGTGGAAACCTCTTGCGGCATGATGCTGCCCGACACCTACCTGCGCCAAGTGGCCGACGCGGTGCATGCCGTGGGTGGTTTGTTTGTGTTGGACTGCATCGCCTCGGGTGCCATGTGGGTGGACATGCAAGCCTGCGGCGTTGATGTGCTGGTCACCGCGCCGCAAAAAGGCTGGAGCAGTTCACCGTGCTGCGCCATGGTCGCCATGAGCGAGCGCGCCCGCCAAGCCATTGACGCGACCACCAGCACCAGCTTTGCGTGTGACCTGAAAAAATGGCTGCAAATCATGGAAGCCTACGAAGCGGGCGGGCATGCCTATCACGCCACCATGCCCACCGATGCGCTCAAGCGTTTGTGCGCGGTGATGCTCGAGTCACAGGTTTTGGGCTTTGATCGCCTGCGCCAAGCCCAGGCCGAGCTTGGGCGCAAAGCCCGCGCCATGCTCAGCCGACACGGCGTGCAAAGCGTGGCTGCCGCCGGCTTTGAAGCCCCCGGCGTGGTGGTCAGCTACACCCAAGACCCAGAGGTGCAGTCGAGCAAAAAATTCCTGGCCCAAGGCCTGCAAACCGCTGCGGGTGTGCCACTGCAGTGCGATGAAGGGGCTGACTTCATGACCTTTCGCGTGGGCCTGTTTGGCTTGGAAAAGCTGCTCCACGTTGACCGCACCGTCAGCCTGCTTGAGGGGGCACTCGATCAAATCATGCCAGCCGCGCGCACCAAGCCGGTCAAAGAAGCCGCCCTGAGCTGACCCACGGACTTCATCAGGGGGCTGCGCATTCAAGGCCACATGGTGCCCCGATGCAAAAAGGCCCCTGGCGGGGCCTTTTTGCATTTATCGAAACAGTCAGCGATCAGCGCACCACGGCCAACACATCGCGTTTGCCCGCTTTGTAGGTGTACAAGGTGAGCGCGCCGTTTTTCACGTCGCCCTTTTCGTCAAAGGAAATGGTGCCCGTCACCCCTTTGTAGCCAGTGGTTTTGGCCAACACCGGCAGGTACTTCACCGGATCACTGGATTTGGCTTGAACCATGGCCTCGACCATCAGGTTGACCGCGTCGTACACATAAGGTGCATACAGCTTGACGTCGTCATTGAAACGCTTTTGGTAGCGCACGCCAAAATCGTCCATGGCTTTTTTCTGATCACCCTCCACACCACCGGCCTCGGCACACACCACCTGCTCATCGGCCATGGCGTCACCTGCCAGCTTGGACAACTCGGCGGTGCAAATACCGTCGCCACCCATGAACTTGGCTGACAGGCCCAAGGATTTCATCTGCTTGAGCATGGGCCCGGCCACCGCATCCATGCCGCCAAAAAACACCACGTCGGGTTTTTTGCCTTTGAGCGTGGTCAAGATGGGCATGAAGTCAGAGGCCTTGTCGTTGGTGAACTCGCGACCCACGATGTTGCCACCAGCGGCCTTGACGGCTTTTTCAAATTCATCGGCCACGCCTTGGCCATAAGCAGAGCGGTCATCGATGACGGCGATGCTTTTGCCCTGCATGGTTTCAACTGCGTAACGGCCCAGTGTGCCGCCCAGGTGCACGTCATCGGCCACCACGCGGAAGGTGGTTTTGAATCCCTGGCGCGTGAATTTGGGGTTGGTCGCCGAGGGAGAAATCTGGGGGATGCCCGCATCGCTGTAAATTTTGGATGCAGGGATGGATGTACCCGAATTGAGGTGCCCAATCACCCCATTGACTTTGCCGTCGACCAACTTTTGGGCTGCCGCAGCGCCTTGTTTGGGGTCGGCTGCATCGTCTTCGGCCACCAACTCAAACTTGACCTTGGTGCCATCAATCATGATGCCTTTGGCGTTGAGGTCTTCCACGGCCAATCGAGCGCCGTTTTCATTGTCTTTGCCCAGGTGGGCAATGGCCCCACTGATGGGCCCCACGTGGCCGATTTTCACAACGGCCTGGCGATCGCAACCCGCTAAAACCAGCAAGCTGGCCGCGGCAATGAGGGTGAATTTGATGTTCATGGAATGTCCTTTCAGGAAGATCGCCCAGTGCAGGCGTGGATGAAAATATAACCTAATGTGTACACCGTCCGTTGAGGACTGGGAACCAGCCCTTGGGACACGCTGCCCAAAGAGAGGCTTTATCCCTCTGTTGGAGGCTGGTCATGGGGCATGGTGGGGTGTTTCGCGCTGTCGGCACCTTGCTGCAACAGCACATCGCGCACCGTCGAGCGTATCAAGTCTGGCAATTGCGCCATCAGTTGATCGGTCACCATCATGCACAAGCGCGCCTCATCCAGTTCAGAGGGAAAGTAACGTTCTTCGGCCCGTGATGGCATGGCATGCGATGTGGCCGCCGCGTGCTTGAGCACAATTTCTTCGGTCAGGGTGGGCACCCAAGCAGGGGGAGAATCGGGCTGGGTCATGTGGCGACAGTGGTTTGCGCCACATCGTGGCGGATCAAAGTGTGCTGGGCTTGGGCATAGGCTTTCCATCGCAAACGGGCCTGGGCACGCTCATCCTCTGACAAACCCACGACTTCAATGACCCGCTCAAACTTCGCATACCCAGCGGGCACTTCGGGCCAGCCATTGAGCAATATGGAAGAGGTCGGCACGGCGGGGTTGGGCAGGTCCTCACACAAGATGATGGGGCTGGCCACCAACACCTCGGCGGGGGCATCGGCCCAGGCATGGGGCACAAAAGCGGTGCCCGACAGGGCCCACAGTTGTTGATCGAGGGCCATCAATTGCTGGCGTGGTCCGGTGACCGTGACCCGCGCACCCCGCGACTGGGCTTTGCGCAACAAACGGCAACTGTAAGCCGTGGGGTCGCTCACATTGAAGTGAAAAGCCACCTCCATCAGCGACCACTTGGCTGGGCTTGGGCCAGCAAATAATGCAGCAGCAGACCCACCGGTCGCCCGGTGGCCCCCTTGGCCGCACCGCTTTTCCATGCTGTTCCGGCGATATCCAAGTGGGCCCAGGGGAAATCGCTGGCAAAACGCTGCAAAAACTTGGCCGCCGTGACCGAGCCGGCCGCTCGGTCTGCCACATTGGCCACATCCGCAAAATTCGACTTCAAGCCGTCGGCATAGGCCTCGTCAAGGGGCATGCGCCAGCACAGGTCTTGCGCCGACTCACCCGCCAATTCCAGTGCCTTGGCCAAAGCGTCGTCGCTGGCATACATGCCACTGCGCACATGGCCCAACGCAATCACACACGCACCCGTCAGGGTGGCAATGTCGATCACCGCGCTGGGTTTGAAGCGCTTGGCGTAGGTCAGGGCATCGCACAAAATCAAACGGCCCTCGGCATCTGTGTTGAGGATTTCAATGGTTTGTCCACTCATGCTGGTGACAACGTCACCGGGCTTGAGGGCGCGTCCATCGGGCATGTTCTCGCAAGCGGGGATCAAGCCCACCACATTGATGGCAGGTTGCAATTTGGCCAAGGCCAGAAATGTCCCCATGACGCTGGCCGCACCGCACATGTCGAACTTCATTTCATCCATGCCAGCACCCGGTTTGAGCGAGATGCCCCCCGTGTCAAATGTGATGCCCTTGCCCACCAGCACCACAGGCGCTTTGGATTTGGAAGCGCCGTTGTAGTGCAGCACGATGAAGCGCAAGGGCTCTGAAGACGCCTGGGCCACCGCCGCAAACGAGCCCATGCCCAATTTGGTCACCTCTTTGGGCCCCAATACCTGACAGCGCACCCGCCGATGTTTGGCCAAACCTTGGGCCGCCTTGGCCAACATCACAGGCGTGGCATGGTTGGCCGGCCGATTGCCCCACTCCTTGGCCCACTCCACCCCTTCGATCAAGGCCTGCTGACGGGCAAACTCGATTTTGTGCTTGCCGGCATCGGGCATGGCCAGGGTCACGCGCTTTAAAGCACGCGCCTTGGCGCTGGGCTTGGTGGTGGTGAAGACATAAGTGGCATCGGCCAGGGCCTGCATGACCACACCCAACATGGGGCGGGTCGTCTCCGGCATCCAAATGTCCAGGCCCTGTGGCTTGGCCACCTTCAACACACCCCAGGCAGTTGTCAGCGCCTGGCGAACTTGCAGTGCAGAACCCGCGCCCACACCCACAAAGCACACCCGCTTGGCCGACCAACCCGGGGCATCGAAGGTGGACAAATGAAAACCCACCTGGGTGGAAAAGTCACCCGTTTTGAGATGGCGCGCCAACCAATCGGCCAGGGGTCCGCGGGCAGGTTTGAGACCTTCTGGGATCAATACCACCAGGGCATCGGTTTTGTGGCTGTGGACAGCGTTGGATGAGAGCGTGAGCAAACTGAAGTTCATAATCGGGGTTTCCTGTGCACGGTATGTTATTCGATTCCAGTCTCAAGCAAGAGCTCAACCGCGGTTTCGGCGCCACCTTGGTGGTGCTGGTCACGGTGGTGATGACCATGGTGCTGATCCGCACCCTGGGCCTGGCCTCCAATGGCAATGTCAACCCCGCAGAGGTCAGCCTGGTGCTGGGCTTCACCGTGCTGGGGTATTTGCCCACCATCTTTACACTCAGCCTGTTCATTGCCATGGTGGCCACCTTGTCACGCTTGTACCGCGACAGCGAAATGGTCATTTGGCTGACCAGCGGGCACGGCCTGATGCAGTTGCTGCGCCCGTTGTGGCAATTTGGTTGGCCGTTGATCCTGATCGTGTCCATGCTCATCTTGCTGGTTTGGCCTTGGAGCAACCAACAGGTGCAAGACCTGCGCGAACGCTACGAAAAGCGTGGCGACTTGGAGCGGGTGACACCTGGGCAATTCCAGTCTTCGGCCTCAGGGCAAAGGGTGTTTTTCATCGAAAAAGACCAAACCGATGACTTGCAAGGAAAAAACGTCTTCATCTCCATCATCGATGCGGACAAAACCGTCATTGCCACCGCGCGCACCGGGCGCATTGACCTGCGGGGCGATGAACGCTTTTTGGTGTTGGAGCATGGGCAGCGGCTGGAGCGGCGGCATGCGACCCAAGAAATGACCCTGGCCGAGTTTGACAACTACGCCACCCGCATCAGCCGCACCTTGGTCGACCCCACCCAGCTGTCGGCCAAAATGCTTTCGGTCAACGAACTGCTGATGCAACCCAATTTGGAAAACCAAGCTGAGTTGGTGTGGCGCTTGGGCAGCATCTTGGCTTGCTTTAATTTTGTACTGCTGGCCTTGCTGGTGGCGCAGTTCAACCCGCGTTCAGGCCGCAGTTTGCAGCTCATGCTGGCCTTGTTCTCCTTTTTGGTCTACACCAACATGATCAACATTGGCAAGACCTGGGTGGTCAACCACAAAGTCACCCCCTGGGGCTTTACATTGGCTTTGCACGGCGGGGTTTTTGCCTTTGCCTTGGCCGGCGTGTTGGTGCGCCACCATCAATGGTCTTGGCGCCATTGGCTGCCGCGCCCGTCCAAATCAGGGGTTGATTCATGAAAACCATGCGCCGCCTGATCTACACCGAGGTGGTGACCGCGGTGGCATTTGTCACATTGGCTTTTTTAGGCCTGTTTTTCTTTTTTGACCTGGTCGAAGACTTGCAAAATGTGGCCGGACGCCACACGCCCAACTACCAACTCAACCATGCCCTGCTGTATGTGGCGCTGCTGGTACCCATCCACATTTACGAATTGCTGCCCATCACGGTGTTGATTGGCTGTATTTTTGTGATGTCGCGCATGGCCCAATCGTCGGAATTCACCATTTTGCGCACCAGCGGGATGGGGCCTGGCCAGGCCTTGCGCCACCTGATGCTGCTGGGTTTGTTTTTTGCCATGCTTACCTTTGTGATGGGAGACTACATTGCGCCATGGTGCGAACGTGAAGGCCGATTGCTCAAATCGCGCTTTGAAGGCGGTGTTTTGCACATCGGCCAAAACGGAGCCTGGCTCAAAGAAAAGCAAAAGTTCAGCCAGTTTGCTGTCAATGTGGGCGCCATCAATGGTGAAGGCCATATGCGTGACATCCGCATCTACGAGTTTTCGCCCAATGGCCGTTTGGTATCGCAAACTTTGGCCCAGCAAGGGCGCATCTCTGAGACCGGCAACTGGGTGCTGGGCCATGTCTCACGCAGCGAGTTTGGTCAGCAAGCCGACGACGCACAAGGCCTCAAGCAAAGTGCCATGCCCGACATGCAATGGCCATCAGAGATCTCCCAAGACATGGTCACCGTGGCCTTGATCAAACCTGAGCGCATGGGCATCTGGGACTTGTTTCACTATGTGCGCCACTTGGAAAACAATGCCCAAACAGCCCAGGTGTATGAAATTGAATTTTGGAAAAAAGTCTTTTACCCATTGAGTTGCTTGGTCATGGTGGTGCTGGCCCTGCCCTTTGCGTACCTGCACATGCGCAACGCCAACATCGCCACCTATGTGTTCATCGGGGTGTTGTTTGGGGTCAGTTTTTTCTTGCTCAACAACATGTTTGGCCACATTGGCAACCTCAACCGATGGACCCCTTGGTTGGCCGCGGCCTTGCCCGGCATGCTGTACTCCTTGCTTTCACTGGGCGCATTTGCCTGGTTGGTATTGCGCCAATGACGGCCATCATCTTATTCGCCCATGGCTCGCGCGACCCCGCGTGGCAGCGCCCGATGCTGGCCGTGGCCGAACGCATCCGCAACTGCTCGCCCAGCGCATGGGTGGGGTGTGCTTATTTGGAGTTGACCCAACCCACCCTGCCCCAAGCCGTGGCCCAAGCCGCCGAACTGGGGCACACGCACATCCGCATCTTGCCCATGTTTTTGGGTGTGGGCAAACATGTGCGCGAAGACCTGCCCGGCTTGATGGCGCAATTGCGGCAAAACCACCCGCATGTGCACTTTGACTTGCAACCGGCGGTGGGCGAACAAACCGCCGTGCTCGATGCCTTGGCCCAAGCTGCCACCGTGGGCTTGCCCTTGTACCCCGCCCCCACGCACCCAGCCAGCGAGCAAAGATGAATCTGCACCAATTCAAATTTGTCCAAGAAGCGGTGCGCCGCAACCTCAACCTGACCGAAGCGGCCAAGGCATTGCACACCTCTCAACCCGGGGTCTCCAAGGCCATATTGGAGTTAGAACAAGAGCTGGGCATAGACATCTTCACCCGCCACGGCAAACGCCTCAAACGGGTCACCGAACCGGGCCAAGAGGTGCTGCACAGCATTGAGCGCATCTTGGCCGAGATCAGCAACCTCAAACGCATTGGCGAGCAATACAGCCAGCAAGACCGTGGCACCTTGTCAATTGCCGCCACCCACACCCAGGCGCGCTACGTCTTGCCCAAGCCCGTGGCCCAGTTGCGCACCACCTACCCGCTGGTCAATGTCAGCATGCACCAAGGCGCGCCCGGTCAGGTGGCCCAAATGCTCTTGGACGAAGTGGCCGAACTGGGCATGGCCACCGAGTCCTTGGCCGATTACCCCGATTTGGTCACCTTGCCGTGTTACGCATGGGAGCACGTTTTGGTGCTGCCCCTGGGCCACCCTTTGGTCGATCAACCCCTGAGATTGGCCGCCTTGGCCGATCAGCCCTTGGTGACTTATCACCCCTCTTTCACGGGCAGAACCCGCATTGACAATGCCTTTGCCAAGGCCAATTTGCACCCCCGCGTGGCACTGGAAGCCATTGACTCGGATGTGATCAAAACCTATGTCAGGCTGGGCATGGGGGTGGGCATCGTGGCCGAAATGGCCATGAACGAAAAAAACGAGGAAGACCTGGTCTCCCGCCCCTTGGGTCACTTACTCGGTCACAATGTGGCCCGTGTGGCCTTCAAGCGGGGGGCTTATTTGCGCAATTTTGTGTATGAGTTCGCCCAAATGCTGAACCCCAAACTGACCAAAACGTCCCTGCAAGAGGCGATGCAATCGCCTTGGATGCCTCCCCCAAGCAACCCCACTTGACCAACGTTTTTTGCCCATGACACCCATTCTTGAGACCAAACTGCCCAACGTGGGCACCACCATCTTCACCGTGATGTCGGCCCTGGCCACTGAGCACAAAGCGGTCAATCTGGGACAGGGCTTCCCTGACTTTGGCTGCGATCCGGCCCTGATCGATGCGGTGAGCGACGCCATGCGTGAAGGCCTCAACCAATACCCCTCCATGCTGGGTGTGTTGGAGTTGCGCCAAGCCATCGCCCAAAAAATCCAAACCCTGTACCACAAGCCATACGATCCGGTGAGCGAAATCACCGTCACCGCCGGTGCCACCCAGGCCATCATCAACGCCATCTTGGCGGTGGTGCGCGCGGGCGATGAGGTGATCGTGCTCGAACCTTGCTACGACAGTTACATCCCCAATATCGAATTGGCCGGCGGCACGGTGGTGCGCGTGCCGCTCACCCCGGGGAGCTTTCGCCCCGACTTTGACCGCATCAGTGCGGCCATCACCCCTCGCACCCGCGCCATCTTGATCAACTCGCCACACAACCCCAGTGCCACGGTGTGGAGCGATGCCGACATGCTGCGCTTGCAAGAAATCTTGGCCCCCACCCAGGTGCTGCTGATCAGCGACGAGGTTTATGAACACATGGTGTACGCCCCGCTGGTGCACCGCAGCGCCGCCTCTTACCCGGGCTTGGCCGAGCGCGCTTTCATCATCTCCAGTTTTGGCAAAACCTACCATGTGACCGGTTGGAAGGTGGCTTATTGCGCTGCCCCACCCAGCCTGACCGCCGAGTTTCGCAAAGTCCACCAGTTCAACGTTTTCACCGTCAACACACCGGTTCAGCATGGCTTGGCGCGGTTCATGGCGCGCACCGAGCCGTACATGGGCTTGCCCGCTTTTTACGCCCGAAAACGCGACTTGTTTCGCGCCGGTCTGGCACGCACCCAGTTCAAACTGCTGCCCAGCGAAGGCAGCTACTTTCAGTGCGTGCGCATGGACGAGCTCAAAGTGGCCGAAAAAAACCTCAGCGAGAGCGACTTTTGCCTTTGGCTGACGCGCGAAATCGGTGTCGCGGCCATCCCCTTATCGGCTTTTTATGCCGATGGCTTTGATCAGCGGGTGATTCGCTTTTGCTTTGCCAAAAAAGACGAGACCTTGAACCTGGCATTGGAGCGACTGGCCCGCCTGTGAGCCAGAACGCCCTCAGTGGTTGAGCTGGGTCCAGGCCTTGTCCAAGCGCTTGGTGCTGACCGGTTGTGGGGTACGCAACTCCTGGGCAAAAAAGCTCACCCGCAGTTCCTCGAGCAGCCAGCGAAACTCCAGCATGCGTTCGTCCACCACCCCTTTGCGCTCGGCCACCAAGCGCCAATAACGCTGCTCTTGGGGCCGCAATTCACTCAAGCGTTGGGCGTCACGGGCCGGGTCGGCACGCCATTTGTCCAAGCGCAACACCACCGCTTTGAGGTAACGCGCAAAGTGCTGTAACTGCGGCCAAGGGGTGGATGAAATAAAGTTTTTCGGCATCAAGCGCTGGAGTTGTTGGGCACAGTCGGCCGTGGCATCGGGGGCGTTTTTGGTGTCTTTGATCTTGCGCACCGCCAAGGCGTATTCGGCCAGCACCGCGCCCACCAAGCGCGCCACCTCTTGGGCGATCAAGGTCAGGCGGCCGCGCCCTTCGGTCAGTTGGCGTTGAAAAGCGGCTTGATCGCTGGGCAGGGGGTCAAGCAAAAAAGCCCGGTCCAGCGCCACATCCAATATCTGCGTGCGCAGCTCTTCGATGCTGCCCAAGGGCATATAAGCCACCGCCATCTTTTGTAAATCGGGGATGTTTTTTTCCAAGTACTTCAGGGCGTCTTTGATTTGCAAAGCAAACAAACGCCTGAGACCCGCGCGGTGTTTGGTAGCGGCCAGTTCAGGCTCGTCAAACACCTCGATGCACACGCCGTCTGCGGCATCGACCAAGGCCGGAAAGCCCACCAACACCTGACCAGACTTGCGGATCTCCATCAGCTCGGGCAACTCACCAAAATCCCACCCGGTGTACTTTAGATCGGGGGCTACAGCCCCGGGCGACCGTGCCGCCCGGGGAGTGGCCGCAGCTTGTTGGCGAGTGGGCAGCGCTTGAAGGCCGTGGCCCGGTGTGGCCAATGCGGTCGTGGCCGCCGCATGGGTATCGGTGGCGGGGTTTGGGCTTTTGAGTTGGGCCAAGGCCTGAAAAGCTCCACGGGCTTGGCTGCCCCATTCGGCTTTGAGTGCGCCCAGGTTGCGGCCCATGCCCAATTGCCGCCCGTGCTCGTCGACCACGCGCAAGTTCATGAAAAAATGCGGGCTGAGCATGTCGAGTTTGAAGTCGGCGCGCTTGACATCCAAACTGGTTTGCGCGCGGACACGGGCCAACAAGGCATCGGTCAGCGAGCCCGAACCAAAAGCTTCGCTCTCGCTCATGGCCTGGGCCAGCTTGGCCGCAGCTTCAGGCAGGGGTACAAAACGCGAACGCGGCTTTTGCGGCAGGCTTTTGAGCAAGGCTTGGATTTTGTCTTTGAGCATGCCCGGCACCAACCACTCGGTGCGCTCTTCGCTGACTTGGTTGAGCACAAACAAGGGCACGCTGACGGTGACGCCATCGCGCGCGTCTCCCGGGGCGTGCAAATATTCGGCACGGCAGTCCACCCCACCCAAACGCAAGGTGTTGGGAAAGGCTTGGGCCGTGACACTGTTGGCGCTGTGGCGCATCAAATCTTCACGCCCCATGCATAAAAGTTCGGGATTGGCAGCGTGGGCTTTGTCATACCACTGCTGCAAGCTGCGCCGGCTGTTGACCTCGGCTGGGAGTTGGGCCTCGTAAAAAGCCTCAATGATGGCGTCGTCGACCAGCACATCTTGGCGGCGCGACTTGTGCTCCAAGGCCTCGACCTGGGCCAGCAACCGCTGGTTGGCACGCAAAAAAGGCCAATCCCCATCGAGTTGTCCATCGACCAAGGCTTCGCGGATGAAGATTTGCCGCGCCCCCGCCTCGTCGACCCGCGCATAGGGCTTGCGCCGGCCGCTGTAGACCACCAAGCCATACAAAGTGGCACGCTCCATGGCCAGCACGTCCCCACTGCGTTTGTCCCAATGGGGGTCGAGCATTTGGCGTCGCAGCAAATGCTCAGACACCTGTTCGAGCCATGTGGGATCCAGTTGCGCCAAACCACGCCCGAACAAGCGGGATGTTTCAACCAACTCGGCACACACCACCCAGCGTCCCGGTTTTTTCTTCAGGCGGTTGCCCGGATGGGGGTAAAAACGGATGCCCCGCGCACCCAGGTATGCCTCATCGTCTTCGGGCTTGAAACCGATGTTGCCGAGCAAACCAGACAACAAAGACAGGTGCAGTTGCTCATGGGTGGCCGGTGCGGCATTGCGCGTCCAGCGCTGCTCGGTGACCACCGACACCAATTGCGCATGCACATCGCGCCATTCGCGCCAGCGCCGAACATGGATGAAACTTTGCTTGAGCAAGTTCTCCAACTTGCGTTGGCTTAACTTGTCTTCACCCACCCGGTGCGACTCGATCCAATCCCACAAGCGCAGGTAGCTGACAAACTCGCTTTTGTCGTCGTCAAATCGGGCATGCGCTTGGTCTGCCGCCGCCCGCGACTCGGGGGGGCGCTCGCGCACGTCTTGGATGCCCATGGCAGAGGCGATGATGAGCACCTCGCTCAAGGACTGGCGTTGGCGCGCCTCCAGCACCATGCGCCCCACCCGCGGGTCCAGCGGCAAACGCGCCAATGCACGGCCCAGTTCAGTCAAGTTGTTTTGCTCATCGACGGCCGCCAACTCTGACAGCAATTGATACCCATCGGCAATCGCTTTGGGCCTGGGGGCCTCTAAAAATGGAAATTCCGCCACCTCACCCAAGTGCAGCGACTTCATGCGCAATATGACCCCGGCCAAAGAGCTGCGCAGGATTTCCGGCTCGGTGAAAGCGGGCCGACCAGCGAAGTCTTTTTCCTCATACAAGCGAATGCAAACGCCCTCGGCCACCCGGCCACAGCGGCCGCTGCGCTGGTTGGCGGCGGCTTGGCTGATGGGCTCGATGAGCAGCTGCTCGACCTTGCTGCGAAAGCTGTAGCGCTTGATGCGGGCGTTGCCAACGTCAATCACACAGCGAATGCCTGGCACCGTCAGCGAAGTTTCGGCCACATTGGTGGCCAACACCACCCGGCGTTCGTGGTGGGGGGCAAACACGCGTTCTTGATCAGCCTGGGACAAGCGCGAATACAAGGGCAAAACCTCGCTGCCACGCCAGGCCGGTTGGCGAGTCAAATGGCCCCGCAGATGGTCTGCAGCATCGCGGATTTCACGCTCACCAGGCAAAAACACCAGCACATCGCCTTGGCCACGCGGGTCGCGCCACAGCTCGTCGAGTGCGTCGGCAATCGCCTCGTTCAAACCGTACTCGCGGCTTTCCTCAAAGGGGCGGTAGCGCAACTCCACCGGATAGGTGCGCCCAGACACCGTGATCACTGGGGCCGGACCCTGGGCCGAGGCAAAGTGCTTGGCAAACCGATCGGCATCGATGGTGGCCGATGTGACGATGATTTTCAAATCAGGGCGGCGCGGCAAGATTTGGCGCAGGTAGCCCAATAAAAAGTCAATGTTCAGGCTGCGTTCATGCGCCTCGTCAATGATCAAGGTGTCATAGGCCAGCAGCAAGGGGTCGGTTTGGGTCTCGGCCAGCAAAATGCCATCGGTCATCAACTTGACCGACGCGCCCGGACTCAGGCGGTCTTGAAAGCGAATCTTGTAGCCCACCACCTCACCCAAAGGGGTTTGCATCTCATCGGCAATGCGCTTGGCCACGGTGGTGGCGGCAATGCGCCGGGGCTGGGTGTGGCCAATCAAACGCGGCTTTTGGCCAGGCTTGGCGTGGATAGCACCGCGCCCCAAGGCCAGCGCCATTTTGGGCAATTGGGTGGTTTTGCCCGAGCCCGTCTCGCCGCAAATGATGACCACGGGGTGCTGGGCAATGGCGGCCATGATGTCTTCGCGTCGCAAGGACACCGGCAGTTCGGGGGGGAATTCAATCTTCAAAGCGCGCGCCAAAGCGGGGGGAGGTTCTGGGTGACAATCTGTAATTATCCGCTGAGCAATCCAAGCTTGACCCCATGTCCACCGTTTTCAACTTCACCTTTGTGCCCTGGTTTCGATCGGTGGCCCCATATATCCACATGCACCGGGGCAAGACCTTTGTGGTGGGCATTGCGGGTGAAGCCATCGCTGCGGGCAAATTGCCCAACCTGGTGCAAGACCTGGCCTTGATCCAAAGCATGGGTGTCAAGGTGGTGCTGGTGCACGGTTTTCGGCCCCAGGTCAACGAGCAACTCTTGGCCAAAGGGCATTCACCGCAGTACGTCAATGGCCTGCGCATCACCGACAGCGTCGCCTTGGACTGTGCCCAAGAGGCTGCCGGTCAACTGCGCTATGAAATTGAGGCCGCTTTCAGCCAAGGCCTGCCCAACACCCCCATGGCCGGTGCCACGGTGCGGGTGATGTCGGGCAACTTCATCACCGCCCGGCCCGTGGGCGTGCTCGATGGGGTGGACTTTCAGCACTCGGGGGTGGTGCGCAAAGTGGATGTGCAAGGCATCACCCAAACCCTGCACGCCGGGGCCGTGGTGTTGCTGTCCCCATTTGGTTTTTCACCCACCGGCGAGGCTTTTAACCTGACCATGGAAGAGGTGGCCACCTCGGTGGCCTGTGCCTTGCAAGCGGACAAACTGATCTTTGTGACCGAAACCCCCGGCATCCGGGTGCGCCCCCAAGAGCCTGCGGGTGAAGACAACCCGATTGACACCGAGCTGCCCCTGGCCGCCGCCGAGGCCTTGCTGGCCCAACTGCCCGCCGCCCAACTGCCCACCGACATCCCTTTTTACCTCCAACACTGCGTCACCGCTTGCAAGCAAGGCGTGGAGCGCAGCCACATCCTGCCGTTTGCGGTGGATGGCGCTTTGTTGCTCGAGGTGTATGTGCACGACGGCATTGGCACCATGGTGGTGGACGAAAAGTTAGAGAGCCTGCGTGAAGCCAGCCACGAAGACGTGGGAGGCATCTTGCAACTGATCGAACCGTTTGAACGCGATGGCACCTTGGTCAAGCGCGACCGCAACGAGATCGAACGTGACATTGGCCAATACACGGTGATCGAGCACGACGGCGTCATCTTCGCTTGCGCGGCCATGTACCCTTATCCAGAAGCCCATTGCGCCGAATTGGCCGCCCTCACCGTCTCACCCGCTTCACAAGGACAAGGTGACGGGGAAAAGGTGCTCAAGCGCATAGAGCAACGCTGCCGTGCCCAAGGCATTCAACAGCTTTTTGTGTTGACCACCCGCACCATGCACTGGTTTTTAAAACGCGGATTCGTGCAAGCCGACATCGACGCCTTGCCCGAGGCGCGCAAACGCAAATACAACTGGGACCGCAAAAGCGTGGTCCTGATCAAAAAGTTGTCCTGATCTGAATCAGAAAGGGCCCCTCACGGGGCCCTTTTCATCTGGTTGCCCATGGCAAGCCTGATTGTTTCAGCCACATCACTTGACGTTGGCCAGGGTCTTCTCGGCCTTGGCGACCAGGTTCGCGCCAATTTGGGGCTTCCACTTGTTGTAAACCGCCCGGGTGGCGCTGACAAACTGCTCACGCTGTGATGCGGTGGGCACCACCACCTTCACCCCCAGGGCTTCGATGTCTTTCAGCAAAGGACGACCGGCTTCGACCAAACCGGCGCGGGCCAAAACAATCTCTTGCTTGCCCGCATCCACGGCGGCTTGGCGCACGATGTCTCGGTCTTGCGCGCTCCAGCTGTTCCAAATCTCTTTGTTGGCCACAAACACCAGCGGGTCGATCATGTAACCCCACATGGTGACGTTTTTCTGGCCCACGGTGTGCAGTTTGGCCGCGGTGAAAATGGAAACGGGGTTTTCCTGCCCGTCAATCGCGCCCGAGGACAAAGCCGGTTGTGCATCGGCCCAGCTCATTTGCACGGGGTTGGCACCCAAGGCGGTGAACATGTCGATGAACAAGGGCGAGCCCACCACGCGGATTTTCAAACCCTTGAGGTCTGTCGGTGTGTTGATTTCGCGCTTGGAGTTGGTCAATTCGCGAAAGCCGTTTTCGCCCCAGGCCAAGGGCACCACGCCCGATTTGTCCAAAATGGCAAAGATGTCTTTGCCCACCTCGCCACCGGTCAGGGCGTCAAGCGAGGCGTAGTCTTTGATCAAAAAGGGCAGCGAGAACAGATTGAGTTCTTTCACCTGGGGTGACCAGTTGATGGAGGACCCCACGGCCAGATCGATCACGCCTTGGCGGATGGCGGTGAACTCACGGGTTTGGTCGCCGTTGATCAGCGACACGCCGGGATACATCTTGATGTTGATGCGGCCTTGGGTGCGCTCACGCACCAAGTTCGCCCAAATTTCGCCGCCCTTGCCCCAAGGAAAGGCGGTGCCCACCACAGTCGACATGCGGTATTCGGCCTTGTAGCCAGCGGGCAAAGCCTGTTGGGCTTGGGCCGACAGACCCATCAGGCCCAGCCCCAAGCACAAGGCGTTGAGCCAATGGCGGCGTGTAGAAGGTTTGTTCATGTGGTCTCCTGGTTGAAAGGGGTTCAATGGCCCCGTTGAAAAAAATCTTGGATGTCCCCGCGCATCAATACCCCAGATATTGGGGCAGCCACAAGGCCAAGGGCGGGAAAAAAAGCACAGCGAGCATGCTGATCATCATGGCCAGCACCAGCCACCACACCCAGGGAAAGGTTTGCTCCATCGATACGCCAGCCATTTTGCATGAAACCATGAGGTTCACCGCCATGGGCGGGGTGAACTGGCCCACGGCCACCATCATGGTCAACAAGATGCCAAACCACACCGGGTCCCATTGATAGGCACGCATCAAGGGCATGACCAATGGCACAAAAATCAAAAAGATAGACACCCCGTCTAAGAACATGCCCACCACCAACAGCAAGGCCACCAGCAGCAACAACGCGCCAGTGGACCCCAAACCGGTTTGCAAAATCGCCTGCGTGATGGGGTCGATGATGCTCAAGGTGTTGACCGAGTACGCAAAAATGGAGGCCAAACCGATGATGAGCAAAATCACCGCAGAAATTTCGGCCGCTTCTTTGAAGATGGGGAACAAGTCAGCCCATTTGATGGTGCGGTGCACCAACATGCCCACAAACAAGCCATAGGCCACGGCCACGGCCGCCGCTTCGGTGGGCGTGAACCAACCCATGCGCATGCCCCCCAAAATCAAAAAGGGCGCCAACAAACCCCAAAAAGCCTCTCGCATGCTGGACCAAAATGGGGGGCGCTCTTGGTTGGTTTCGCCCTGGCCCAACCCGTGGCGGCGGGACAGCCAAATGGTAGGCAATATCAAGGCCAGGCCAGCCAAAATGCCCGGCACCATGCCGGCGGCAAACAAAGCGGGGACCGAGGCCCCTGGCACCAACACGCTGTACACAATCAAAGCGATGGACGGCGGGATCAAAATATCGGTGGCCGCGGCCGCGCCGATCACCGAGGCCGAAAAAGCCGCCGGGTAACCGGCGCGCGCCATGGCCGCGATCATCACACCGCCCACGGCAGCGGCATTGGCCGGGCCCGAGCCGGAAATACCGCCCAAAAACATGGCCACCATGATGGCCACCACCGGCAGCATGCCGGGTCCGCGCCCGATGATGGCCACTGCAAAGTTGACCAAGCGCTGGGCCACCCCGGAGCGGTCAAAAATCGACCCCACCAACACAAACATGGGCAGCGCCAGCAGGGGGTATTTGGTCAGCGAGGCATAGAAATTTTGCGGCACGGCCAACAAGCCGAAATGCGCGGTGTCCAAATTGGCCAGGCCGATGGCCAAGACGCCGCCCAAACCCAGGGCCACACCGATGGGCACACCGGCCAGCATGAGCAGCACAAAGCTTGCAAACAACAAGGCGCCGATCATGGTTGGCCCCGCAAGCGTTTGTAGCGCTGCACCGCCCGGGTGCACACCACGCCACAAAAAATGGGCAGCCACACCGAATACCACCACTTGGGTACACCGATGGCCGGGGATGTCTCGTCATAGCGAAATTCGTCCCAGGCCATTTGGGCCGACAACACGCCCATCAGCGCAAACAACAGGGCATTGGACAGCGCCGACAGCAAGGCCAAGCGGTGTTGGCGCTGGGCGGAGCCGTTTTCAAAGAAAAACTCGACCCGAATGTGGGTGTCACGCACCAAAGCCGCCGCGCTGCCGGCCATGGCCAGCAGCAGCATCAAAATGCAAGAAATCTCTTCGGTCCAGGCAAACGACTGGTCGGTGAAATAGCGCACCACCACATTGACCAAGGTGATCAGCAGCAATACGGCCAGCAAACCAGCGCCCAGGCGGTCTTCGAGGGATGAGGATGGGGTGTTCATGGGTCGGGATGGGGTGCAAACGCTGCAAAGCCTTAGAGCATAGCGCACCGAACTGGGGCCATCCTGACGCAGACCCAGGCACCCAACAGGCCGCTACACTCCCCGGCCAAGCCACCCCTCAGGCCCCCCAACCCCTTGGAGCGCACCTTGTCAGACACCGCCCGAACCCCCTTGTTGGGACAGCTCTACACCCAAATGGCGCGCATCCGCGCCTTTGAAAATGCCGCCGAAGTCCTCAGCCAAGGTGGCGTCAGCGCCTACAACAAGACCGCCGACGGCAGCGCCAAGGTGCGCGGACCGTTGCACCTGTCCACCGGTCAGGAGGCCGTGGCCGTCGGCGTGTGCGCCCATTTGCGCGCCAGCGACTACCTCACCTCCACCCACCGGGGGCACGGCCATACCCTGGCCAAAGGTGCTGATCTGTCCCGCATGATGGGCGAGTTGTATGGCAAGTCCAATGGCTTCAACGGCGGCAAAGGGGGCTCCATGCACATCGCTGACTTTTCGGTCGGCATGCTGGGGGCCAACGGTGTGGTGGCCGCTGGCCTGCCGATTGCCACCGGTGCGGCACACGCACAAAAACTGCTCGGTCGAGACGACATCACGGTGTGCTTTTTTGGCGATGGGGCAATCAACCGAGGGCCGTTTTTAGAGTCGCTCAACTGGGCACAGGTGCACCAACTGCCGGTGCTGTTTGTGTGCGAAGACAACCGCTGGAGCGCCACCACCGCCAGTGCCCCCATGATCGCCGGTGAGGGTGCCTCGGCGCGCAGCGAGAGCTTGGGCATTGCCGCTGCCAGCGTGGACGGCAACGATGTGCTGGCCGTGCACGACTTGGCCAAACAATTGGTCGGCGCGGTGCGTGCAGGCCTTGGCCCACGCTTGCTGCACGCCCTGACCTACCGCATCAAAGGCCATGTCTCGGTGGACCTGGCCGCTTACCGCGACCCTGCCGAATTGGCCGCCGCCTTGCATCACGAGCCATTGGCCAATGCCCGCGCCCGTTACCTGGCCATGGGCGGCAGCAGCGCCGAGCTGGATGCCATCGATGCCGCGGCAACCGCTGAGGTGGCGCAAGCCATGCAAACCGCCGACGCCGCTGCCTGGCCCGATCCCGCTGGCGCGTTCACCGACATCCAAACCACAGGAGAAGGCCAGTGGTACTGACACCCTTGCCCCAATGGAGTTACAGCGAAGCGGCCGTGCAGGCCCTGGCGCTGGAAATGCAAGCCGACCCCCGGGTGGTGGTGGTGGGCGAAGACGTCGGGCGCGGCGGCATTTTTGGCCAGTACAAAGGCCTGCAAGCCCAGTTTGGTCCGCAGCGGGTGATCGACACCCCCATCAGCGAAGCGGCCATCATGGGCGGGGGCGTGGGCATGGCCCTGGCCGGCCTGCGCCCGGTGGTCGAGATGCGGGTGGTCGACTTTGCCTTGTGCGCGATGGACGAGATCGTCAACCAAGCGGCCAAAAACCGCTACATGTTTGGCGGCCAAGGCCGGGTGCCTTTGGTGGCGCGCATGCCCATGGGCATCTGGGACGCCTCGGCCGCGCAGCACTCACAGTCGCTAGAGACCTGGTTCGCCCACTTGCCCGGCTTGGTGGTGGTGTGTCCGGGCAACCCCCAAGACAACCACAGCCTGTTGCGCGCCGCGCTGCAAAGTGGCGACCCGGTCATTTACATGGAGCACAAAACCTTGTGGGGTCAAACCGGTCCGGTGGACGTGAACCTGAGTGTGCCCTTGGGCAAAGCAGCCGTGCAAAGGGTGGGCGAGCATGTCACCATGGTCAGCTGGAGCCGCCAATTGCTCGCCTGCCAAACGGCTTGCGAAACCTTGGCAGGCCAGGGCATTTCGGTTGAACTGATCGACTTGCGCACCCTGTGGCCCTGGGACCGCGAGACGGTGCTGAACTCTTGCGCCAAAACCGGTCATTTGCTGGTGGTGCACGAGGCGGTGCAGGCAGCAGGTTTTGGTGCCGAGATCGCCGCCACCGTGGCCGAACAGCTGGGCGTGCGGGTCCAGCGCCTGGGTGCGCCACGCATCCCGGTGGGGTATTCGCCCGGATTGGAAGCCGTGTCGCGCATTGGCCCTCAGGCCATCGAAGCGGCGGTGCAGCGCTTGTTAACCAAACGCACAGCGGCCTGAGGAGCCCAGAGCTGGCTGTTCTGGCCGACAAAACGGCCCCTTCAAGCCTGGGCATGGCCCCCTGAGCGTGCAGTGCTGGCATGCCCCGTGCAACCGGCTTGCGCCAAGGCCATGCAAAGCTTGCTAAAGTTCGCACCATTCAAATTGGAGAATATTCCCTATGGCACGCACCGTTCAATGCATCAAACTCGGACACGAAGCCGAAGGTTTGGATTTTCCACCCTACCCTGGCGACCTGGGCAAACGCCTTTGGGAAAACGTGAGCAAACAGGCCTGGGCCGATTGGCTCAAGCACCAAACCATGTTGGTCAATGAAAACCGCCTCAATTTGGCCGACCTGCGTGCCCGCCAATACCTGGCGCGCCAAATGGAAAACCATTTTTTTGGCGATGGTGCCGACGCGGCCCAGGGGTATGTGCCCCCCAGCCCTTGAGCCTTTGCCCAAACGACCGCCCTCGACCCACCGCGCATGAGCTCTGAGGGACCCGGCCCCGCCCAGGTCCCCGCCCATTTGTTGCCCGCCCTGCAAGCGAGTCGCTTGTGGGCCTCTCCCCCTGCCTGGGCTGACCAAGACCACTGGACCTTGCGCCTGCCCATGCCCGAATGGGGCTTGGCCTTGACGGCCACCTGGGCGCTGTGGCAACAAGACCCCCTGGCCCCCCAGCGCTTGCACCTGCTGGCCACCGCCCCACAGCCCCCACAGGCACAGGATTGGGCACGATGGGCCCAGGACTGGCCTTTGCTTCAACCCTTGGCCGATGCATGTGCACAAGCCTGCTGGGGTTTGTTGCCCGGACTGCATCGCTTGGCCTTGGCCGAGGGGCGTTTGCAGCTGAGCCTGTGGGTGGGTGACAGCCCCGCTTGTCAACACTGGTTGGACCAAACCCCACACCACGTTTGGGGGCAGCCCCCGACGGCTTCAGCCTCAGCCTCAACCCTGCACACATCAGCCATGCACGCCCCTGCCGTGCCCCCCGCGCGCCCTGTGGGCGCTGCCGCGCGGCAAGCCCTGGTCTTGGGCAGCGGACTGGCCGGTGCCAGCGCGGCTTGGGCTTTGGCCACGCATGGCTTTGAGGTCACGGTGCTCGAAGCGGGCCCCACGCCCGCGCATGGGGCCTCTGGCTTACCGGTGGGGTTGATGACCCCTCACGTGTCGGGCGACGACAACCCTTTGTCGCGACTGACCCGCGCTGGATTGCGCCAAGTGCTGGACCATGCGCGGGCCCATTTGCAAGCCGGTGAAGACTGGTCGCCCAGCGGATTGTTTGAGCGGCGCATGAGCGGCAAAGCACGCCGCGGTCGATGGCCTCAGGCCTGGGTGGAGCCCTCGGGCAGCGATGAGTTCAAGCTCATTGGTGCGGCACAAGATTGGTTCTCGCCGGCCAGCGACGCGCAACATCGGTGCGCTGGGTTGCCCGCACCAGACCCCGGCCCTGCCATGGAGTCCAAAGGGATTTGGCACAGCCAAGCCGGTTGGATGAAACCCGCACGCTTGGTCGCCTCGCTGCTGGACCACCCCTTGATCCACTGGCAGGCCAACACAGTTGTGCACAGCCTTTATCGTGAAGCGCGCAGCGCAGAGTGGCTGGCGGTGGACGAACATGGTGCCCGGCACATGGCCGAGCATGTGGTGATTGCACTGGGCCCGTCCAGCCTGGCGCTGCTTGAAAAACTGCTGCCCAAGGCCCATTGGCCCTTGGAGCCCTTGCGCGGCCAGGTCACGGGTGGCCACTTGGGACCGGCTTGGGCAGGAAGGGCACCACCCCACCCGGTCAATGGGCTGGGCAGTTTCATCAGCGGGGTCCCCATGGGCGAAGGTCAGACGTGGTGGTACGGGTCGACCTATGACCACAGTCAGCTGCATGCCGTTTGCCTGCCCCAAGACCAAGACAGCAATCTGGCCAACTTGCAAATGCTGTTGCCCCAGTTGGCTGGTCTTTTACCAGCCCCTTGCAGCCCGGATATGGAGGAAACGGCCAAGCGCTTGCACAACTGGGCGGGGGTGCGCTGCACCACGTACGACCGCTTGCCCGTGGTGGGATCGCTGGCCCCCCTGGGTGCGCCGGGCGTGCACCTGCTGACCGCCTTGGGGTCACGCGGCATCACG
>Ga0214919_10001123_pt1 | contig 44964 bp, 40 predicted proteins | sample LL1503_MetaG_FD_177994 | JGI IMG/M metagenome (GOLD analysis project Ga0214919, IMG submission 177994) | Freshwater microbial communities from Lake Lanier, Atlanta, Georgia, United States - LL-1503 | ecosystem: Environmental > Aquatic > Freshwater > Lake | place: USA: Georgia | collected... | reverse complement strand
ACCCCCAAACTTTCAATTTCAACTTCTAATTTAATGACTTGTCAGACTGAGTATTTTTTATCAACCTGAAAATAAATTTTTAATTAAATGATGATTTGATAAAAAATGTATCGAAGTCTATTTCCACGCTTTCACAATTAATCCTGTTCCTGTTTTGTGAACATTACTCACATCAAGCCAGTTGAGAAAATATGCGAAAGGATAAGTAATCAAAAAATACAATGGAAGAATGATGAAAAACACTTTTGAAACACCAAGCAATTGAATCGGCCATTTCATAGATAGTCTCCAGGAAATTTTACCCGGTGCTCCATAAGCATAAAGCGCTTCCACTTTTGTAAATCCGGAACGTGTTAATTTATCTGTTATATCCTGCATATTATAACCATCACGCACGTGTTCACCAATAAAAGAACCGTCGCCATCGTCATGAACATCAGAACCACCTTGATCGGATGGAGTTGAAATTAATAACATCCCTCCTTTTTTTAAGGAGGCACATATATTTACAAAAACGGCTTCATCTTCTAGAATGTGTTCCATAACATCTACTGAAAGCGCGAGGTCAAAATAATTCTCTTTTTTGTACTGCGTGAGATCTCCCACTTCAAAATGAACATTTGTTCGCCCCGCAGCATTAAAAAATTTATTGCAATCTGCAACTTGCTCATCTTTTACATCAACAGCAAGAATTTCCCATTTCGGATTCATACCCGTTAAGTAATAAGTGTGTTGTCCATATCCTGAACCTGCATCAAAAATTTTGATGTTGTTGTCTTTCCCTTTTGCCCACAATTTTAATTCACGATGAATATGCCAGGCGCGAAGCATTATCAAATCAAGAAGTTTGTAAAATAATTTTCGTCTAAAAGGAGATTTATTAAAAACATTTCCAAGACTACGTTTAATCGGATCGTATTCCATAATTGAATCGCGAAATTATTTTTTTAGAAGAGTTTCAATATGTTGCGCATAATCGATAGAGTCATCGAGAAAAAAAACTAGCTCTGGAATAACTCGCACTTGTTGACGAATTCGCTTTCCTAAAATGCCACGTAGTTCAGGCGTTTTCTCTCTTATTTTAATAAGTAGTTTGTCTTTGTCTTTCACCGGAAACAAACTCACATACAACTTTGCGATGCCCAGGTCGGCACTCATACGACAAACGGTAACGCTAATCATGACGCTCCCAAAAAGACCACGAGACTCAGCGAGAAAAATTTCGGCCATTTCTTTTTGAATTAGGCGGGCCGATTTTAATTGACGGGTAGATTCCATTGGGCGCAAAGTTAAGAAAATAGAAGTGTGATTTGATTACAGACTGCTCAATCGACCTTGTCCTATTTAATAAGGTTTACAATACCTGCCAACTCATAAGGAAATCCATTGATATTAGTAAATTTCAAAGCCCAAACATAGGTGTCGATTTGGGCAATATTAGGGTGGTTTTTAACCCTTCCATCCCATCCAATTGTGAGCGAATGGGATTCAAAAATTAAATTACCCCAACGATCAAAAATCAAAAATTCAAATCCATCTTCATTGATTCCCTCGCCAACTGGCATAAAAAAATCATTTTTCCCGTCACCGTTTGGACTAAAACTATTTGGAATAAAAAATGTTTCTTCAGGATTTAGACAAACTTCCTGTATGATTGAATCGTTACACCCGAAAGAATTAGAAACAGAAAGTGAAACTTGGTAGCATATTGGACTCGTGAAGATACAGCTAGGGTTTTGCAAGGTGGAGACTGTGTTAAATAAATCGCCAAAATTCCAACTCCATGCAGTTGCGTTGGAAGATGTGCTAGTGAAAAACAATTCCGGATGCAACATTGTTGTCGGCTGTGGAGAAACGGTAAAAGCAGCAACCGCTGTAGGCAATACAATTACGCAAGAAGTTATATTTATAACAGCTACACATCCATCAATTGTAAGTATACTGAGCTGTACGGTAAAATTACCTGAATTGGGATAACAATAAGATGGGTTCTGCTGAGTTGATGTATTGCCATCGCCAAAATCCCAGAACCATGAAACGATTGCAGCAGCTGAAGTTGAAGTATCAATAAACTGTACACATAAAGGTGCGCAGCCCACTGTATTATTAACAGTGAAGCCAGCTGATGGAACTGGATTTATAATAATATTGACTGGTGTATTTGTTATGCAACCATTTATATCTACAACACTTGCGATGTAATTGCCAGATGATGTTGGAAAAACAGTATGGGAGGCACCAATTAAATTCCCCGGATTCCAAGTTACTGCGTAAGAAGGGGAACCACCACCTGGAATTGCAGCTAACAGAACTGGACTACCTGCACAAACTGCAACAGGATTAGCAGTTGCACTAAGTATAAGTGGAGGAGGCTCTGTGATAATTATAGTCACTAACGAGGTGCATCCACTTGCATCCGTAACGGTGCAACTGTAATTACCAGCAGTAAGTGCAACAGCAGAATCTGCACTACTAACATTCGGAAACCAAGTGTAAGTGTAAGCAGGGTTACCACCAGATTGTGTAATAAAAATTGCGCCAGTTGCCTGACCATAACAAGTTACATTTTGCTGAGATGAAATGGCAGCAACAACACCATTTAAATTAATAACAGACACTACTCCATTTGCAACACAACCATTTTGATCCGTTACAATTACAGAATAACTACCTGTAGCAATATTATTTACAGTGGAAGTTAAATAAGATCCCGGCGACCATGCATAGGTATAATTTGCTGTTCCACCAGAAGGAATAGCGGTAACCGAACCATCAGGAAAACCACAATTTGCGGGAGTGGAAGAAACAGAAACGGTAAGCAAGGTGGGTTCGGTTATTAAAACATTTTCAATAAACACACAACCATTTTGATCTGTTATGGTACAAGAATAATTTCCTGCAATAAGATTAGAAGCCACTGCAGAATTTCCCCCCGTTGGTGTCCACGCATAGTTATAGCTTGGTATTCCACCTGAAGGAGACACGGTTGAAGTACCTGTGTTTCCTCCATTGCATAAAACATTTGTAGTACTAGATGATGCTGAAAGAATTGATGGCTGTGTGATGACAACAATGGATGTAATAAAACAACCGTTTAAATCTGTTATGGTGCAGGAATAAGTTCCATTTGATAAATTAGTTGCTGTTGCTACATTTCCTCCAGTGGGTGCCCAAGCATAAGAATAACCTGGCGTTCCACCTGCAACAACTACAGTTGCAGTTCCATTCGAGCCACCAAAACAGGAGACAGGTGTAGTTGACATTGTAGAAGTAAGGGCAGGTGGCTCGGTAATTGTTACCGTTTGAATTGCAATACAACCATTGGCATCTGTTACAGTACATGTATAAGTTCCTGCTGCAAGAGCTATTGCAGTAAATCCAGTTCCCCCGCTCGGAGCCCACAAATAAGTATAAGGAGATGTTCCTCCTACAACAACTACAGCGGCCGTTGCGTTGGCTCCACCAAAACAGGAAACAGCCGTTTGTGCTGCCAAAGAAACTGTTGGTGCAAATAAATTAGCAATAATAACTGGTTGAATTATAATACAACCATTTGCATCTGTAATGGTACAAGAATAATTTCCGGCTGTAAGATTTGTAGCGGTGGCGGTATTTCCTCCTGATGGTGACCATAAATAAGAATACCCAGGTGAACCACCAGAAACGGTAATTGTTGCAGCGCCATTTGGATTGCCACAAGTAGCAGCTACGATGAGTGTGTTAGCAACAATAGGTGAAGGTTGTGTGATAGAAAATGACTGTATCGTAACACAACCGCTGAGGTCTGTAATTGTACAGGAATAAGTTCCAGCAGTAAGGTTATTAGCCGTAGCTAAATTTCCACCAGATGGACTCCAAGAGAAAGTATAACCTGGATTGCCACCAGAAGGATTTACAGAAGCAGATCCAGTACTACCTCCATTACACAAAATATTTCCTTGACTAGGCGATGGCACAATGGCAGTTGGCTGAGTGATAACAACTGTTTGTGTTACAATACAACCATTTGCATCTGTGATGGTACAAGTATAAATCCCCGCTGATAAACCAACTGCTGTTGCAAAATTTCCACCTGTGGGTGCCCATGAATAAGTAAATGATGGAGTTCCTCCTAAAGTTGTAATTGTTGCCGTTCCAGAATTGCCACCATTGCATAATAAATTTGTTTGTGTTGGTGTGGCTACAAGTTGTGCTGGCTGTGTAACTAGAAATGTTTGTGTGCCTGTACAATTTGCTGCGTCTGTAACAGTACATGTATAAGTTCCTGGACATAAACTTGAAGCTGTTGCATTTGTGCCACCTGAGGGCGACCATAAATAAGTGAAGGGTGAAGTTCCTATTGTAACGACAGTTGTAGCACTGCCATTACAGCCTCCATTACAAGACACATTAGCAACCGAGCCACTCAAAGTCAATGTCCCTATGCTAGAAACATTGATACTTAATACCTGCGTACATGCATTTGCATCTGTAATTGTGCACGTATAAGTACCCGCACATAATCCTGTTACAGATGCAGCCGTACCACCAGAAGGTGCCCATAAATAAGTATAAGTTGGCGTTCCTCCCGAAGGGGAAACAGTTGCTGTACCGGTACAATTACACATGGCGCTTGTTGAAGTTATTGTTGCGGAAAGTGGAATAAAAGGAATGCAATTATTATTCATTGAACTGATCCAAGCTGCATTGGCTGAATTATTAGGAGTTCCAGGTGTTTCATTTCCCGCAACTCCTGTACGAATCCAATTTGCTTGCAATGCAGGATTTGTATTGACAGCATTGTTATTCCATGCAACAGATCCCGTTGATGAGCCAGAGAAGTAAATAATTTGAGATAATACATTATTCCCCCAACTTACAGAATGATAAAGAGTTCCTAACGGATTGATAGTTTGAAATGAATCGTCAGTATTGGCCATACCGATATTTGTCCAATTACCACAGGCGGTGAATCCATTTGTTGGATATAATGAAAGCGCTGTGCTGGGCTGGGTTATATTTCGTTCAAATAAAGTGCAATTGCTAATAGGTATGACCAATACACAGTTCCCATCTGTCAACGAAATGTCATTAGACGGTAGCATTGGGTTTATATCAGCATCGTTATAAATTACAATAATTTGCCCAATGGGAACACAGGACCATAACGAATTATTTGTAAAGCGAATACAGCCCTGAGCTATTCCTGTCCCGGAACCTGTTGCGTGATTACCATTATTATCATCAACGTACCAACCTCTTAGATCCACACATGGTGTACCTTGACAGTTTGGAGTTCCTGTTACGACCAACTCAACATACTCTTTTGAACCGCTTGCGCCCTGAGAAACCTCATTGATTACAATTTGACCTGAGCTTATTCCAACGAAAGTAAATGAAAATAAAAAGGAAAAAAGGAATCTCCTACTTTGTGTAAAAACCATTAAAACATTCAAATGGTACCTCATACAACAAATTTTGTATTGAAGTGGTTGCGGCTGCCAGTAGTTTGGCTTGCGTTTAGGGTACTCACTTCTCCAATAAATAAAGATACAAAGATACGACCACAGCACAATTATTACACTATTAATTATATGTAAAAAAGCTACACTATTATCACATAACAACAACAGCATTAGGAAAGCAATATTTTGCTATTACCTTTATTCTATGAATTACCTATATATTAAAGCGCTTCACATCATTTTTACAGTAACCTGGTTTGCTGCCTTGTTTTACATGCCACGATTATTAATTTATCATGTTGAAGCTAGTTTAAAGCAGGAGCCTGATAAGTCCATTTTATCAGAGCAATTTAAAATAATGCAACGCCGCTTGTGGAATGCAATTGCATGGCCTTCCATGGCGATGACTTGGGGTTTTGGACTTTGGATGTTGCTGCTTAATCTGCAATTACTTTCTCAACCATGGTTTATATTGAAACTAGTTTTTGTCTTTTTACTCTCACTGTACCATTTACAAACGAACAATATATTTCAACAACATCAGAAAAATGAATTGAAATGGAGTTCATTTAAATTACGATTGTGGAATGAAGTTGCTACTGTATTTTTATTCGCAATAATTTTTCTAGTAGTTCCGAAACAAAACGCTGGTTGGGTATGGGCTATGCTCGGACTAGTGTTGTTTATCATCACCATCTTTTCAGCTGTTGCTATTTATAAAGCGAATCGCGAAAAGAAAATTAAAGCTGATACAAATAATTCAAATACTGAAAAAGAATTAATTTAAATAATGCTAACCTACACTTAACGCTTCGTTAACACTGTAAAATTAAGTTTGTTGGAATAAATCCAAAATGGAAAACCAACAAATAAAAATTCTGATTGTAGATGACGAGCCAGATATTCGAGAATTTATTTCGTACAATCTAATTCGTAAGGGATATACCGTTTTGACAGCAGGGGACGGAAAAGAAGGTCTGTCAATGGCCTTTGAATTTCTACCGGACTTAATTATTCTCGATATTATGATGCCGTTTCTAAATGGCTATGAAACATGTATTCGATTAAGAAAAAACCCAGTATTCGATAATACAAAAATCGTTTTTCTATCGGCGCTCAACGAATCAACAGCAAAAGATTTTGGTTTGCAATTAGCTGCTAATGATTTTATTGGTAAACCAATTAAAATGGAATTGCTAATAAAAAAAATTGAGGTATGGGTGACGAAGCCATTTTAAAAACTACATCTTTAAAATCCAAGCTCCAGAAACATCCGAATTCAATCGAGCAATGTATTGAATGGCTTCGTCTTTCGAATTGAAAGACGCAATACCTATATGAGTCAAACGGCTTCGCACTTTATCGATAACCTGCGGTTGATACCCTTTCTCCTTTAATAATTTTATAAATCGATCTGCATTCTCCTGCACAGCAAAACATCCACCAATAATATAGTAACCCTTCTTGTCAGAATTGCTATTATTCGTCCACATTTCAGATTTAACTGCTGTGGTATCTGGGATTATTTTATTTATATCAACAATAATTTCAGGGGAATCTGAGGTAAAAGAAATTTTTGCTATTCCATTCGAATCTGCTACAATGGCAGAAGGAACATTCAAACTTTCTTTGCTTTCATTTACATACCACTTTACTAAATTAAATTTAGAAATCTCTTTCTTTCCAAACATCCCAAAACCTGCAAGGGCATCTGTTTTTTGGGAAGTAAACCAAAATGCAGCAGCAAGGATTGGAAGAATTACAGCACAAGCAAGTGCCACACGACGAATACGTTTTCGAATAGGTTTTACCTCCGAAGTACCAACAGCATTAGTTCTATCCCTGCGTTCAATTGGTTTGCGCTTTTCGGCATCTTCTTCACGAATAATAGGCATCGATTGAAAAGTGGAAAGACCAAAAGAACCAATTAAAAAATTAACTTCATCAGAAGTTTCAAAACAAATATTTTTTGATGGATCTAACGAAAGAATCCCTAGATTATTCAACTCTACTGTTTTACCAAGCTTTAATTTTAAATTAATTTCATCCGCAAATTTTGTAATGTCAACCATAACATCATCAAAGTTGCAAGACAAAGCACTTGAAATTGCTTGAGCAAGAAGTCCATCATTTTGCTGCAAATGCTTATTAAATAAAATCTGCTTTGACGGAGGGCTAAAAGAATGTTGTCCCGGATGAATTCGTGCTGGTGTGTATGTAGATACAAAGCCCCCAAATCCAGGCACAATTACACAATCGTGCTTGTAGAGCAATTCACTTATGTAATAGGCAACGTTTAGCTCTGGTTTCATGGTTATTTAACAAAAATAATAAAAAGAGTTTAGTAAAGCGACTTGTTTTTATCATTGAATAATAACAAATTCAGGTAGAGCTATTTAAAATGCCAAAAATGGGGTTAAGAAGCAAGAAAGGTCTTACCAATTGAATAACAATCCGCTAATTAAGAGTTTTAACAGCTTTCTGAGAAAACTTCCAAGTTAAATACAACAGTCCCCCACTGGCTAAAAAGCTTACAACTACTACTAATATGCTTGGCTTCCAATTAGCAAAAGAAGCATCGCGCTGAGCCAAATATGTTATGAAAATAGAAGTAGCGTTAAAGAAAAAATGCATTGCAATTGACAAACGTAAAGATCCGGTCCAATAAAAAGCATAACCTAACATTAATCCTGCAAGAAATATCAAAGGCAAAGCGGAAGGACTAGCATGCATAAATGCAAAAATCAAAGCGGTTGAAACAATAGGGATGTGACTATTTCTTGATCGTTCCATGAGTATCTGCTGAATTCCTGCTCTAAAAAACAATTCTTCGCAAACGGCAGGCACCAAAGCATTTACTAAAATACAAAGCAGTAAATCGGGCATATTGGACATCTGCAAAAACCACTCGTTTTGCTTTTGGCTAGTTTCTTCAAAAGCTTTCCAATTTGGGTCAGTAATTAATGTACTAATCCATTGTGCAGCCTGATCAAAGCCTGGAATTAAAACAAGCATTGCCAATGCCCCTAAAATTAAAACGGATGCAGCGACCGGCTTGTTAAGTCGAAAAAAAGCAAATCGTTCATGAGGAAAAGTATTGGCATAAACGATTGCAGGAATAGCAAAAATAAGTATCGATTGAATTAAAGCAGACAACCAGGAATACTCATTTGCATAACCAGATTCAGAACCAGCAATTAGCCAAGCTAGTTGTGGCATTCCTGCTAGTAATAATATAATTCCAACAAAGGAGTAATAAAGTCCTAAAAGCAAAAACACACGCATCCCAGGACCAAAACTCATAAATTGTTTTGCTGTGGGCTTATCATTATCTTCCAATGGCTATTCTAGTTTTATTAACTTTGCAAAGGTAAGAAAAGCGGCGTAGGACGTCCATCAAGAAGTATGACAAAAATCGGAAACATTTTATTACCTGATTTCCCCTTGCTGCTGGCTCCTATGGAAGATGTGAGCGACCCCCCATTTCGCTATGTATGCAAGAAGCAGGGAGCAGACATAATGTACACAGAATTTATTTCATCAGAAGGTTTAATTCGTGATGCATGGAAGAGCAAAAAAAAACTCGATATTTTCGATTATGAGCGTCCAATTGGAATTCAAATATTTGGGGGCGATGAGGAGGCCATGGCGCTTTCGGCAAAAATTGTAGCTACCGCTCAACCCGATTTATTGGATATCAATTTTGGCTGCCCCGTAAAAAAAGTAGTGTGCAAAGGCGCAGGCGCGGGCGTTTTGAAAGACGTCGACCTAATGATTCGCTTAACGAAAGCCGTTGTGAAATCTACTTCTTTGCCCGTCACAGTAAAAACGCGATTGGGTTGGGACGAAAAATCAATTAACATAATGGAAGTGGCCGAACGATTACAAGACGTTGGCGTTCAAGCTTTGACCATACACGGGCGTACGCGAGCACAATTATATAAAGGTTTTGCCGATTGGGAAAAAATTGGAGAGGTGAAAAATAATCCAAGAATTAAAATACCAATTTTCGGCAATGGAGATATGGACACACCAGAAAAAGTGTTAGAGATGAAAAATAAATATGGCGTTGATGGGATCATGATTGGAAGAGCAAGTATTGGCTACCCATGGGTTTTTAATGAGATTAAACATTTCATAAAAACGGGTGAGCATCTTGCACCGCCAACACTTGAAGAACGAGTGAAAGTCTGCAGGACACATTTAACAAAATCAATCGAATGGAAAGGCGAGCACGTTGGAATTGTGGAGATGCGACGCCATTACGGCAATTATTTTAAAGGGCTACCAAATTTTAAGGATACAAGAACAAAGTTGGTAACCACTGATTCAATAGCTGAAATTCACGCTATTTTAGATGAAGTGAAATTAGTGCAATTCAGCTACTGAAAATAGCTAACTAAGCAATAAAAAGTTTTTTCAATTCAGTTGCTTCTTCAGGTTTCATTTTTCCTGCAAGTATCAATGCTAATTGCCTACGACGAAGAGCGCCGTCATAACGTGTCTTTTCTATTTCTGTTTCCGCAATAACAGCTTGAACTGGAAGTGGAGCACCATTTTGGTCAACAGCAACAAAAGTGAATATCGCTTCATTGCTTTTACTTCGAACTCCAGAAACAGCATCCTCCACCCAAACATCAATAAAAACTTCCATACTAGTATTGAATGCGCGAGAAACTTTTGCTTCCAACGTAACAATACTTGCGTAAGGAATTGCAGAATGAAAAGCAACTTGATTTACTGTTGCAGTTACTACCACTCGGCGACAATGTCGATGAGCTGCTATTCCTCCAATAATATCCATCCACTCCATTAGCCGACCTCCAAATAGATTGTTTAAATTATTTGTATCGTTGGGTAACACATGGTGTGTGGCAATAGAAAGAGATTCGCTGGACGATTTTGGTTTCATGTTGCAAAGGTAACTGAATAACAAAAATAAATCAATTTCTCAAAATACCGAGAAAATAAACCTCCATTTTACATATTTTATAAATCACAACAAACTAAAAACTAACTTTGTTTCAATGAAAAATCTTTTCGGTGTTTTAAAATACGTTAAAGGATATTGGCGCTATGCCCTTTGGAATATTCTGTTCAATATTTTATCTGTTGTGTTTGGACTTTTTTCATTGACAATTGTAAAACCTTTTTTAGATTTAATTACTGAAAAAGATGCAAGTACCTATTCAACAATCCTAAGCAAAGGTGAGCCGGCATTAGGTGCATCGATTGAAAATTTAACCGCGTACCTCAATTACCAGCTAAGTGGACTAATTATTCACGAAGGTAAAATGAGAGCCCTTGTGACAATTTGCATTGCCGGCGTATTTATATTTTTTTTCAAAGCATTATTCAGGTATTTAGGAATGTTTTTTTTAGCCCCGATTCGAAATGGTGTTGTGAAAGATTTGCGGGATACAATTTACAAAAAGACTCTCAACCTTCCCCTTTCCTATTATTCAGATGAGCGAAAAGGTGATATCATGTCGCGCATAACAAGTGATGTGCAAGAGGTCGAATGGTCTGTTATGAGTTCATTAGAAATGATTTTTAGAGATCCTATAAACATAATTATTCTACTCAGTGTTTTAATTTATGTTAGTCCAGCGTTAACACTCGTCGCTTTTATACTACTACCCATTGCAGCATTATTGATTTACCTAATTGGCAAAAGTCTTAAACGTTCTTCTTCAAGAGCAAAAGAACAATTAGGAAGTTTATTTTCCATTATGGAAGAAACATTGGGGGGGCTACGAATTATAAAAGGATTTAATGCGGAGCGCAGCATGAAAAATAAATTTGGGGAAACCAACTCGAATTACACCAAACAAATGATACATACTTATCGTAAGGTAGATCTTGCCTCTCCAGTTAGTGAATTCATTAGCTCTGCAATTATGATGACGTTAATTTATTTTGGAGGTCAACTTGTTATCGGCAAAGAAGCAAGCATGGATGGTAGCACTTTTGTTTTTTACATACTTACATTTTCGCAAGTAATTACTCCTGCAAAAACATTGACAGCGGCTTATTCCAGCATCCAAAAAGGATTGGCATCGATGGAACGCATCAATAAAATTTTACTTGCAGATGTTGCGCTCGCAGATATAGAAACACCAAAAAATATTGACACTTTCAAAAATGAAATCGAATATCGAGGTGTTTCTTTTGCGTATTTACGTGGTGATCGTGGTTACGCGTTGAAAAATATTAATTTAAAAATAATAAAAGGGAAAAGTATTGCACTCGTCGGCCAATCGGGGTCTGGAAAAACAACATTGGCAGATTTGCTTCCTCGTTTTTACGAACCTAGCCAAGGTGAGATTTTAATCGATGGAATAGATACGCGTCACTGTAAGGCGTATGATTTAAGAAATTTAATGGGAATCGTTTCACAGGAATCTATTTTATTTAATGATACCGTTCACAACAACATTGCGCTAGGCATTGAAAACGTTACGCGTGAAAAAGTTATTGAAGCTGCAAAAGTTGCCAATGCACACGATTTTATTATGGAGATGCCCGAAGGATATGATACGAATATTGGAGACCGAGGGAACAAAATGTCGGGGGGGCAACGACAACGAATTTCAATTGCAAGAGCGGTTTTGAAAAATCCACCTATTTTAATTTTAGATGAAGCAACGTCGGCCTTAGATACGGGAAGCGAAAGATTAGTTCAAGAAGCACTTAATAACCTAATGCTAAACCGAACCTCCGTAATTATAGCCCACCGACTAAGTACGATTCAACACGTAGATGAAATTATCGTTCTTGAAAAGGGCCAAATTATAGAACGTGGAAACCATGCTGAATTACTTCATAAAAACGGAACCTACCGAAGACTTTACGATTTGCAGATTTTTGTTTAAGTAATAAATCATTTTTTCAAATGATTTTCTATTTATTCTCCCTGTTTTTGTATCTTTGAAAAGCATAATCTTTTAAAAATAAATAATAGAACCTGACCTAAATTAAATAACCATGAAAAAACTATTACTTTCTACACTAATTATTGCTAGCTGTGCATTTCCATTAGCGGCACAAGTTTATATCCCAAATGCGGGTTTTGAATCTTGGGCAAGTTCTATAGGAGAAGATACACAGCCATTGGGTTGGGTATCCTACAATATTTTTACAGCACCTTTAATTGATCCGGGTAATACCAATCCCACCGCTTTATCTCAGGCGGGACCACCAGACAATTTCCAAGGTAATTATTCTGCAAAAATGACAACCGTTGACCTTGTTACCAACCCATCGGCCACAACAATTCCAAATAGAGGTGGTTTTATGATGGCTGGCAGTGTTTCATTTGTTGCTCCTTATCTTTACGCTGGTTACCAATTCTCAAGTCGCCCTACCTCTTTTTCTTACGCCTATAAATATTCTCCGGTTGGAGTCGACACAGCAATAATTTTGGTTGCCGTAACTCATTGGAACGGTACAAGTAGGGATACCATAGCAGCTGCAGTTGATTTTATGGTATTTACAAGTGGCGCTTATGGAATTCGAAACATGAATATGAATTACAATCCACTTTACAACAATGTATTTCCGGATACAGCAATTATCTATTTCAGCCCAAGTAGCTTATACAGCCCACAAGCTGGCAGCACCTTGTTTATTGATGCAATTTCATTTTCAGGATACAATGGCATTAATGAAGGGCTAATGAGTAATAGCGTTTCTGTCTATCCGAACCCATCTTCCAACATTACAAATTTCGATGTGGTGTCAGAAAATGCACACAAAGTAATTGCCTATGACTTAACTGGTCGGGAAGTTAACTGGACAATTATTAACAACAAAAGTGCTAAACTCTCAACATACAATATGACACCAGGCGTTTACACCTATACAATTGTAACAGCTGAAAATGAAGTACTGAGTTACGGTAAGTTCGCGGTTGCTAACTAACAAACTTTTTTCAGAATCCCCCACCTATTTGAACTAGGTGGGGGATTTTATTTTATTTACAGCTTAAATCACTAAGAATTCAACTGAGAGTTCAACCTTATATGTATATTTGATTGTACGAAATAGAAATGAAAACATTTTTAATTGTCCCGATTACTTTAATTTTTTTATTTTGTGGCTGCGACGGTTGCAACAAAACGACAGATGAAAACGAAATTGAAATATCCGAAGTTGAAAAAGTAAATCAACTTATCTCAGCTTATATCTCAAGCAATTTAGCAGATGCAGATACATCAAAAAATTTTACTAGAGGTTTAGACACATTACCTAGAATTTCATTTCTAAAACAGGTTTATACAAAAAATAATTACACGGCATTTTGGACCGATAAAGGAAAATTAAATCCAGCCGGACAATCTTTATTTTCTGTAATCAAAGACGCCCATAGCTTTGGACTAATCCCAGAAGATTACCATTTCACTGCACTGGACACCTTGGTTGAAGCAATTAGTGATCCCACAAAAAAAGCATTTAGTATAACTAACTTAGGAAATGTCGATTTAATGTTGACAGATGCATTTTTTACAATCGCAGTACACGTATCGGTTGGAAGAATAGAAAATGATAGTTCGAAAGTGCTAACATGGAAAATCGGAAAGTTTAAAAAAGATTTGATTTTACTATTTGAAAATGCAATTAAAAATAAAAATTTCCAAGCGTCCTTCGAGGAATTAGAGCCACAGCGACAAGAATATCAAGCAATCAAAAAATACATGAATGCCAAACGAAAGGAAGTTGAGGACAAGGAATGGCAACATTTACCATCAATAAAAACGGACAGCATTGGTTTTTATGCAGGTGTAAAATCAAGATTAATACAAACAGGAGATTATGATTCTACTGCCACCGTAAATGATTCTCTTAAACTTGCAAGCGCTTTGCAAAAATTTCAAAAACGCTATTTTCTAGATGAAGATGGTAAAATTGGAAAAAACACAATACCAGTACTGGATATGACTCCTGAAGATTGGTTCATTCAAATGGAAATGAACTTAGAGCGTTGGAGGTGGGAACCCGATAAATTTGAAAATCGCCACATGATTGTCAATCTCCCTGCTTTCAAAATGACAATTTTTGAAATGGACACAATTGTGATGTCATCTAAAATAGTTTGCGGTGCAGTAAAAACACAAACCCCAGAATTGGATAGTAAAGTAACGCAAATTGTATTGTATCCAAATTGGAATGTTCCATACAGCATAGCTTCCAAAGAAATTTTACCGAATATTAAACGCGACACAGCCTATTTACGCAAACACAGGTACGATGTATTGAATAATAATAACGAAATTGTTGATATCAAAAAAGTGGAATGGAAAAAATACAGCTCAAAAAACCTTCCCTACAAATTTCGACAAAGGACAGGAATTGATAATTCGCTGGGTATCATGAAATTTGAATTCAACAACAAATTTAGCGTGTACATGCACGACACAAATGCAAAAAAATATTTTCGATACACCACGCGTGCCTTTTCACATGGGTGTATGCGATTGGATAAATACATGGATCTAGCGCATTTTCTTTTACGCGATGACAGCATCAAAATACCAAGAGACACTTTTGACCTATGGAGTACGACACATAAACAGAAGAGAATCAATTTGCGGAAAACATTACCCATTCATGTTCGGTACTTTACTTGTGATGTTGACACAAATGGAGCTGTTGCATTACATGCAGACATTTATTCGCGTGACAACAGAATGAGAAATGTTATTTACAGAACTCCTACTAAAGGAATTATAATTGTCCCTCAATCCACTACACCTCAAAACAAAAAATCGAAAGTTAAAAAAATATCGGTTTTCCTACGTGAAGAGGAAATGGCACTGTTTGCTTAATTAGCTACTCCTTTACAAGGCACAAACAATAAAATAAACTTCTTGTTATTACAAGTTATTTATTCCAAAATTCCATTTTATTGTTAGGATATCGTTTTGCATGAATAATTTTAACTTCATCAAAAAGAAGTGTTCTAAACTCTTCAATATTTCCCTTTTCAATTGCAGAAATAAAAATACAAGGATCTTTAATTTTACTCATCCAACTTTTTTTCAAATTTTTTAAAGTCAAAATCTTTTTTTGTTCTGTATTCACCTCATGGTCGTTTTTCGGAGGTTCGATGTAAGCATCTATTTTATTAAAAACCAATATAGTACGTTTATCTCCAGCTCCAATTTCAGCAAGTGTTTGCTGCACAACATTCAGCTGATCTTCAAAATTAGGATGTGAAATATCAACCACATGAAGCAAAATATCGGCTTCACGCGTTTCATCTAATGTTGATTTAAATGATTCTACTAATTGTGTTGGAAGTTTTCTTATAAACCCAACGGTGTCGGAAAGCAAAAAAGGTAAGTTGCCTATCACCACTTTTCTAACTGTCGTATCCAGTGTAGCAAATAATTTATTCTCTGCAAAAACATCCGATTTACTAAGCATGTTCATAATGGTAGATTTTCCTACATTGGTATAACCTACAAGCGCCACACGCACCAACTCGCCCCTACCCTTGCGTTGAGTAGCCATCTGCCGATCAATGATTTTTAAATCTTCTTTTAATGCAGTAATCCGATCACGAATATTTCTTCTGTCTGTTTCAATTTCTTTTTCTCCTGAACCACCCCTTGCGCCTGTCCCACCTCTTTGCCGCTCCAAATGTGTCCACATACCTGTCAAACGAGGAAGCAAATATTGATTTCGTGCTAATTCAACTTGCGCTTTAGCATGAGAAGATCGTGCACGAGCAGCAAAAATATCCAGTATCAAAAGGTTACGATCAAAAACTTTTTTACCTGTTTCCTTTTCTAAATTTCGCTGCTGTGAAGGGGAAAGCTCATCATCAAAAATGATGTAATTGATTTCATTAAGTTCACAAAATATTTTTATCTCATTTACTTTACCAGAACCTACATATAATCTATTGTCAGGATGGGATAGCTTTTGTGTAAAGTTTTTTACGGGTATAATATCAGCTGTACGCGCTAAAAACGCCAACTCCTCCAGGTACTCCGTCATCTGCTCCTCGTCTTGGCGTTTATCAATTACGCCGACAAGCACTGCACGAGATTCAAATTTTTCTATTGGTGCGGGATTTTTCATTATAGCTAAGCGAGCAAAATAGAATTAAAAATAGTTAGGCGATTCAATTATCTCCGTAGGTGTTCTGCATATTTGGCAACGGCATTCAGCTGTTCCACTTTAAAGTCAGGTGCAAATGAACGCATTCCATTTTTTCCATCACGTATTATTGCTAGAACAGCAGCAGAATTAATTTTACTGGTCACAAGATTAGCTGCACCCATAGAACCAAAATCGCCATTTTCGCCATGGCACAATGAACATTTTTCTAAATATAAAACTTTCCCTTCATCGGGAACTCCTGCTTGATGTGAAGAAGAATCTATTGAAGTCTTATTTGCCACATCAGTACCACACGAAAAGCAAAAAAAAACAGGAAGCGAGAAAACAATAAAAATCGAAATGCTTTTTTTCATTATTTTTTTTTAATACCAATGGTAATTTGCAAACTTTTGCATAAACGGCCAAGGAATCATTGCAACGATTAGCAAAAGTGCAATGGTAAAATAAATAGCTAATTTTTTAAATTTTAATTTATCAGTTGCTGCGCGCTTGGATGTTGAATAACCAATTGTTACCAATGTTATTGCCGCAAGCATTCCTACAATATGTTCCACAGAAAAAAAGCGTTGCAATGGATCTTTCATCGAAGCTGCAAAATCAAAAGTCGAGTTCGTTACAAGTTGTAAGTATAGTACCAATCCAAGTACCAATTGAAGATGAATTGAGATCAAAGTAAAAAGTGCAAGCTTTTTATCTCCTAAAGTAAAAGGTTTGCTACCAAGCCATCCTGCAAACGATTTAACAATAGTTATAATTAGTAAAATAAGGGCCAGCCAACGCAAGGCGGAATGGGAATGTTTTAAAATGTCTTCCATAATTATATAGTTGAATTACAAAATTAAGGAAATAATAACAAGGGGCATCATCTATTATGCAAATACACTATTCTGTGTCTATATTTGCGTTCGCTGAAAATAAATCTGATGAAAATAAATATTCTGTATTTAGCTCTAATTCTTTGTGCACTTAACTCCCAAGCACAAACCTCTACATTTCCAGTAAATGGTGCAACGGATAACAGGCATACTATTTATGCATTTACCAATGCACATATTCAAACTGACCCTGAAGTTTCGATCGAAAACGGAATAATGCTTATTCAAGATGGTGTTATTTTAGAAATAGGCACAGCAGTTAAAATACCGCAGTCTGCCATAATTTACGACCTCAAAGGAAAATGTATTTATGCTTCGTTTATTGATTCTTATACTAGCTATGGAATGCCTGAAATTAAACGAGGGGAATGGTCGCCAAGACCACAAACAACATCGTACAGAGAAGGAGCATTCGGTTGGAATGAGGCCTTGAAACCTGAAACCGATGCTGCTAAAATTTTTACATCAAATATCAAAGATGCCGAAGAATTACGCAACATTGGTTTTGGTACCGTGCAGTCATTTAACAAAGATGGCATTGCGCGTGGTACCTCTGTGTGTGTGACATTAAATGCAGAAGATGGCGATAATGCTGTGATGGTTAAAGATAAAGCTACTGCTTGTTTCTCACTCGACAAGGGTTCTTCGAAGCAAGATTACCCATCTTCTACTATGGGTGCGATTGCATTATTAAGACAAACGAATTATGATGCCGAATGGTACAGAAACGAAAAAGATAAAAAAGAATTTAACATTACCCTTGAAGCTTGGAATGGCAATTTATCACTACCACAAATTTTTGAAACGACCGATAAGTGGAATGTGGTACAAGCAGATAAATTAGGAGATGAATTTAAAGTACAATATATTTTTAAAGGAAGCGGCAATGAATACCAGCGGATGACTGAAATGAAAAACACATCTGCTAAATTCATTCTTCCAATAAACTTTCCTGTTGGTTACGAAGTGGAAGATCCTTACGATGCGGAATTTATAGGATATGCAGAATTGAAGCATTGGGAACTTGCACCTATCAACCCAGTAGCTTTTGAAAAAAACAACATTAAATTCGCCTTAACCACATCAGATTTAAAAGACAAAAACACTTTTTGGGAAAATCTTCTTAAAGCAATTGATTATGGTCTTTCTGAAACAGAAGCGTTGCGATCTTTGACCGAAACTCCAGCAACATTAGTTGGCATCTATGATAAAACGGGTTCACTTAAAAAAGGGAAACTTGCTAATTTTATCATTACAAATAAAAATATATTCAAAGATGATGCAGTAATTTATGAGAATTGGATTAAAGGACATCAATACATTCTACAAGACTACAACGCCATTGACATTCGTGGAACTTATAACCTAATTATTAATACAAGTGCAGCCCCTAGTTTAAAAATTGAAGGCGATCAATTTAAAATTAAGTCAAATTTTATGCTTGGCGATTCAATCACTGAAAATGTAAATGTTTCAATTATTGGAAGTATTGTTACCATTTCCTATTCGAATAAAACAAGTGATGGTACAGTAAGATTATCTGGTATTGTCAACTCAACATCGAAGTCCATGAGTGGTCGCGGACAATTAGCAAATGGAACATGGGTGGATTGGATGGCAACTCAAAAATCTAGTTTTACAGAAAAGATAGCCGACAAAGACACTACAGTTAATGTTTACCCAACATTAGCTGATGTTATTTATCCGTTCCAAGCATATGGAAGAAAGAAAAAAGATCCATTAGCGTTCGAAAATATTTCCTCAACTTACAATTCTGTATTAATTAAAAATACTACTGTCTGGACAAATGAAGCTGATAGTATTCTTTCAAATACAGACGTGCTCATCAGTAATGGAAAAATATCAAAAATTGGAAAGAACATTAGCGCGCCTACAAGTTGCAAAGTAATTGATGGAACAAATAAATTTTTAACTCCCGGAATAATAGATGAGCATTCTCATATTGCAATAAGCGGCGGTGTAAATGAAGGAACGCAGGCATCAAGTGCAGAAGTACGAATTGGAGATGTAATATATCCTGACGACATTCAAATTTACAGACAACTTGCAGGAGGTGTAATAGCATCTCAACTTTTGCATGGTTCAGCAAATCCTATTGGAGGGCAATCTGCAATTATAAAATTGCGTTGGGGGGCAGCAGCAGAACAAATGAAAATTGAAGCTGCGCCAGGCTTTATCAAATTTGCTTTAGGAGAAAATGTTAAGCAAAGTAATTGGGGGGATTATAATGTCAGCAGATTTCCACAAACGCGTATGGGAGTAGAGCAAGTTTACTACGATCATTTTATTCGCGCAAAAGAATACAATGCCGGCTGGGAAAAATACAAAGCCCTCTCAGCTTCCGAAAAATTAAAAACTAATGTACCTCGTCGCGACCTAGATTTAGAAGCGATTGCTGAAATACTTTCAGGGAAAAGAAATATTACTTGTCATTCCTATGTTCAATCCGAAATTGCAATGCTGATGCACGTGTCAGACTCAATGGGCTTTAAGGTAAATACTTTTACACACATTTTAGAAGGGTATAAAGTAGCGGACATAATGAAAAAACACGGAATTGGCGGTTCTAGTTTTTCTGATTGGTGGGCCTATAAATATGAAGTGAAAGACGCTATTCCTTACAATGCAGCAATCATGTCGCGCGTAGGAATTGTTGTTGCCATTAATTCTGATGATGCAGAAATGGCTCGACGTTTGAACCAAGAAGCTGCTAAAGGAATTAAATATGGAGGAATGTCAGAAAGAGAAGCATTTAAAATGGTTACGCTTAATCCAGCAAAACTTATGCACCTCGATCAATTCATGGGTAGTATTAAAATTGGCAAAGACGCTGACCTTGTTTTATGGAATGGCAATCCAACTTCTATTTATTCGAAACCGGAAAACACAATTGTTGATGGTAAAATTTTATTTGATCTTACTGAAGATTTAAATTTAAGAAAAGAGATGGCGGTAGAAAAAGCTCGAATCATTCAAAAAATGATGCTTAAAAAAGGAGAGGGTGAATCAACACAAAAACCAGCGTGGCATAAACAAAGATTATGGGAATGTGAAGATTTAATTGAAGATGAAAATTATTTAAATACAAATTAAATTAAGGAAAATATATTCAGTGCCAATATAAAATAGTTCAATGCACACGACCATGAAAAAAGTATTCAGTTTATTAATGTCAATTTTTTGTTTTGCAATTTTTTGCATTGCACAGCAGCCTATTCCGGCAAAAAAACAAACGAAAAGTATTTTGTTGATGAATGGAACTGCTCATTTAGGAAACGGATCCGTAATTGAAAATTCTTTGGTTGGTTTTAAAGATGGAAAAATCACTTTGATTGGCGATGCAAAAAGTGTACGAATTGACAAAAGTCAATGGGATACAACAATCAATTGTTTTGGGAAACAAATTTATCCTGCAATAATTGCAGCCAACAGTACTCTTGGACTAACAGATTTAGATGCCGTACGTGCCACGAATGATTTTAATGATGTCGGTGATTATAATCCACATGTGCGTTCACAAATTGCTTACAATACGGATTCTAAAATTCCCCCAACAACTCGTACTAATGGAGTTTTAATTGCACAGGCTACACCGCGCGGAGGAGTAATTTCAGGTACCTCAAGTATAATGAGTATGGACGGTTGGAATTGGATGGATGCAACTCTAAAAACTGATGATGGTGTACATTTAAATTGGCCTTCCTATTATTCAAGAAACTGGAATGAAAATGCTGGATTTAGTATGTATTCACAAAACAAAGATTATGATGGGCAAAAGCAAGTGTTGGATAAATTTTTTGCTGAGTCTCAAGCATATTCAAAACTTTCAAACGTTAGCGAAAAAAACTTGAGGTTAGAAGCGATGCGTGGACTTTTTAGTGGCACAAAAAATCTTTACATACACGCAGAACTTCTAAAAGAAATTACAGAAGCAATTACCTTTTCAAAAAAACATGGAATTGCACATGTGGTAATTGTTGGTGGTTCCGACAGCTGGAAATGTATTGACATTTTAAAGAAAAATAATATTGCTGTGATGCTAAATCGCGTGCACAGTCTTCCATTACGCGACGATGACGACATTGACCAACCTTACAAAACAGCAGCCCAATTGCAAGAAGCGGGCATACTTTTTTGTATTCAAAATGCTGGTGATATGGAAGCTGCAGGAGCAAGAAATCTTCCATTTCAAGCAGGAACTGCAGTGGCTTATGGATTAACACCAGAGCAAGCCATTGCTGCTATAACAGGCAATACAGCAAAAATTCTAGGAATTGATAACGTAATGGGTACGCTAGAATATGGAAAAGATGCGAGTCTATTTATATCGGAAGGCGATGTGCTCGATATAAAAACGAATAATGTTACTTATGCATTTATTCAAGGGAAAAAATTGGATTTGCGCAATGAGCAGCAGGAATTGTATCACAGGTATGAGGAAAAATATGGAATAAAAAATAAATAATTTAAAATTTTCCCTTTATCCTACTACTTTCAAAAGGCAAAAATCATTCTTTCCTTTTTGTAACAATTAATCGTAAATCTCTTTGCGATTTCCAACTGCAATTACATCTACAACTAAAACATGATCAAAAATATCATAAATAATTCGGTAATCTCCCTGACGGATTCGAAATCCAGCACGGCCTTTTAATTTTTTATATCCGGCAGGTCTTGGATTTATTGCTAAACTGAATATTGTTTTTTTTATTTTTGAATAGTCTGGTTCACTTATTTTTTCAAGCGTCTTTATCGCTTTTTTGTTGATTGTTACTTTGTAACCCATGATTTCTTTTTCCGTTTAGCCTCAATTATCTTAAATGCATCATTAATCGGAATGGAAATTTCTTTAGAAGACTTTGCATCGTCATAAAGAAGGATGTCCTCCAATTCTTCAACATCTGCAAGCATTTTCTGATATTCTCTCACCGATAAAACAACGGCAATTTTATGACCTTTGTTATCAGTTATAAATTGAGTTTTCATTTTCAATGTTTTTTTTCTATTTTTAAAGATACGAAAATTGATTGATTTTTCGTCATTTCCTCACACCACCCTGCCAACGCAAAAATCATTCTTTCCCTTTTGCAACAAAATATATTTCCCATTAATTAAATTCGAAACATTTACAATCATTTTCGGATCCGTTACTTTCTGCTTATTTAATGAAACACCGTTTCCTTTAATCATTTTCATTGCATCTCCATTGGAGTCAAACATTTTTGTGTGGCTTGTTAGCAATTCAACTACACCTACTCCAGCATCCATTTCACTTTTAGTAATAGCGATTGACGCAGTACCTGCATCGGTCAACATTCCTAAAAACTGTTGCGTATCCAAGGCCGTAATTCTATCCACAGCATCTTTACTCATAAAAATTTCGGTCACATTCAAAACAGCATCTAAGGCTTGTTGTCCGTGAACGCGAATGGTAATGTTTTCGGCAACTATTTTTTGTAACTTTCTTAAATGAGGTTCTGCCTGGTGTTCCAACTCTAATTTTTCAATTTCTTCTTTCCCTTTTAGTGTAAAAATTCGGATATAGTTTTCCGTATCCAAATCTGCTGCGTTTAACCAAAACTGATAAAAATCATAAGGAGAGGTCCGCTTTGGATCGAGCCAAATATTACCACTTTCAGTTTTGCCAAATTTTGTTCCGTCCGCTTTTTTTATCAAATGAGTAGACAATCCCCAAGCATCTCCACCATCTTTACGACGGATTAATTCAGTTCCCGTATAAATATTTCCAAGTTGGTCCGAACCGCCCATTTGAAGTTTTACACCATGGTTTTTCCATAAATGATAAAAATCGTATCCTTGAATTAACTGGTAGGAGAATTCAGTGAATGACATTCCCTCGCGCTCATCACCAGCAATTCTTTTCTTCACCGATTCTTTTGCCATCATGTAGTTAACGGTAATGTGTTTTCCTACATCTCGTATAAAACTCAAAAAAGAAATTTCTTTAAACCAATCATAATTATTTACTATCAGCGCTGAATTTTCGCCACAATCAAAATTTAAAAACTTTTCTAATTGTTTTTTCTGTGCCGACAAATTGTGTTGCAAGGTTTTTTCATCCAATAAATTTCGTTCTGACGATTTACCAGAAGGATCGCCCACCATGCCTGTTGCTCCACCAACCAAAGCAATCGGTTTATGCCCACATTGTTGAAAATGCAAAAGAGTCATAACCTGAACTAAATTTCCCAAACCGAGTGAGTCGGCAGTAGGATCAAAGCCAATGTATCCGCAAACCAGTTCCTTTTGAAGCAGTTCTTCGGTACCTGGCATTACGTCGTGTAGCATTCGACGCCATTTCAGCTCTTCTATGAAGTTCTTTCTCATTTAATAGCAAAGATAGTATTGGATATTGAAAATTAGGTAAGATTGCTTAATTCAAGGCAAAATTGAAAATATTTAGAAGGGAACGTGATTTGGTCTATATTTATCATGTTATATGAAGAAACACAGTTAATTGGGTTTTTAGCGATGATTTCTCATCCCTCACCAATAATAAAGGAGTTGTTTTTAAAAGAATAAAAGTTAAATAACCTCCAAATAATTTATTGAACTCCCCCCTATCTTATAAAACCCGAAATCATTATTTCGTAATTTAAGAAGTGCTAATTAACTAAAACGAAATTTTATAACTCGGCACAAGCAAAAATCCTGTTTGATAATTCGTTTTTATCACATTATTTCTCACATCGTAATCTTTGGAAAAAATATTTTTGTGATTCGTCACATTTAAGAACTCCACCGACAATTGCTGTGTGATGTGTTTTCCATTATGAATCCAGCCAATTTTTGCATCAATGCGGAAATAGTCTTGGTACCTATTGTCATAGGCATGCGTGTAATCATAAACAGCTTGTCCCGCTAAATTTGATAAAACCAAATCTACCGGAATAAATCGTTTCCCTCCAGCAAAATTTGTCTTTGCATCAATCGAAATAGTATTTTTAGCATTCAGCTTAAACTCCTTTCCAATGAGTGCATTGACTACGTAATTGCCGGAAAAAGCCGTTTGTCGTTCAATGTTATTACTTGGAGTGAAATAAGATTTATAAAGAGAGGTGGTGAGTAAAAAATAATATCCTTTGCTGTAAAATTTTTCTAATGTTAATTCTACTCCATAATTACGACCCGTTCCATTATTCACCAAACTGTCAATTCCTGGCGCACCAAAATCTGCCCCTTCATTTAATCCAGAATAAAAACTAGATCGAGCTAATCCTGGAATATCATATAGCGATTGATAATACACTTCCGATTTCAATCGCATGTTGTGGGAAAAATTCCAATCAAAAGCTATAACACCATGAATAGCTTTGGAAAATCCTATTTTCTTATTGGTTAAAATATAAGAACCATCCGCAAGCATAGTTTGATTGAAATACGTAAAAACTGTTTGCATCTGCGCATGCATTCCCGAACCAAAACTAATTGCGGTTTTCTCTCCCGTTTGCCAACGGATGCCTAGTCGCGGTTCGAGTGCAAAAGAATTATTCAATGTTAATAGCTGTGCGTGTATGCCGGTATTAAAAGTCAAGCGATCATTAAATCGATGTTGCCATTGCGAAAAACCCTGAAGCATCCAAGTGGAAGTTTTAATGTCGCGTAAATGTCGAAATCGAGTAACGGAATAATTTGCACTGTCCTTCAGATTTATTAAAAGATCTGTTGCTGATCCTCCAGACTTAAGATTGTTCTTCGAATTAAATTTTTTCAAAAACAAATAATTTGCAGAAACTTTTCCCTGACGAAAATCACTTCCATAACTTCTCCACTTAGAATGATCGGAGTAAGAAAAGGAATCTAGCTGAATGGAATTCCTCATTCCAGTAAACGCTATTGTAAATTTACTATAAGCAGTTGTATTCAAAATATAAGAATGAGTTATTCCAGTCATTCCAGTTTGTGTTTCGTAATCTGTATCGTAACCTCCTTGCGCATAGAGATTAAGTTTAGTCGTGTCAATGTGTGAATCGTATAGTGCAATAGAACTCAAACCGCCAACTCCCCAGATGTTGAAAACACCCATTTTCTTAGTTGGGAAATTCAAATTGTAGGAAGCGTCTTGATATTTAGGAATCGCATCGCCAATACCGAATTCTTCTCCTAACTTTTGAAAAATAGCTAATGTAGAATAACGGTAATTAATCAGAAATGAGCCATTGTGTTTTTGGGAAAAGGGACCTTCCATTCCACCTTCAAATCCATTGAATCCAACCTGACCTAAAAATTCAAACTGTTCATTATTTCCCTTTCTCATTCTTAAATCAAATACACCAGCAGTTGCATTTCCATATTCGGCAGGAAAGGCACTCGTCATAAAATCAGAGTTATCCAGTACATTATTGTTGAGCATACTCACAGGTCCGCCAGTACTTCCAAATGAGCCGAAATGATTTGGATTCATAATATCGGAGCCGTTCAATCGCCATAGCACACCGAGCGGCGAATTGCCTCTTATTACAACATCATTTCGAGAATCGTTAGCGCCTGTAACACCAGCGTAATTACTGGCCATACGCGAAGGGTCGCCAATGCTCCCAGCGTACCGTGATGTTTCTTCAATAGTAAATGAGCGAGCGCTCACCGTAGCCATATCATTAATAGGTTTACTTTTTTCCGATTCAGCTATTATGACAACCTCTTTATTTTGAACAACGGCTTGCAGCAATTCAACAACAAGCACCAACTCCTTTCCTGAAGTTAATACAATAGGAATCGATCGATCTTTGTATCCAATATATTTAAAAATAATAACATGCCGACCAACACTAATATTTTCGAATCTAAAATTTCCATTTACATCGGAAGTCGTATTCCTCAAAAACTTTCCTGTATCTACAATCAATATAATTGCTCCGACCAATTCACTTTGCGTTTCATTATCCACAATTTTACCTCGTACCGTTTGGGTAGGAGTTTGTGCAAATACAAATAAGGTAAAAAAGGAAAATAGAATAATGAATAATCGTTTCATAGCGCTAGGACAATTATCTTATTCTGTGGCAGACCGCTTCGGTCCCGGATGGAAAGTCTTCAAATAAAACGGTTCGAAGTAAGCAACATCTTCAAATTCCTTTGCCAAGAATTTTTTCTCAGCAGAAAGCAGCATATTTTTAGCCGAACAATTTCCCGCATCTGTAAAAACGGCATTTGGTATTTTAGATAATAATTCTTTTGCTTTTGGCATTCCGTCACCAGAAAAAAATAGTCGAGCATCGGAAAACAAAGAATATGTTGAAAGTGCTGTTCGGAAACTATTTTCATCCAAAATTACAGGAGAAACTTCATCCAATGCCTTACCTGTATGATCGAAAACTTGACAATAAACCTCCATCCTTCGCGCATCGATCATCGGAATTATTAAATCTCCTTCTTTCACTTCAGTCAACATTCCCATTGCCATAGACTCCAACGTATCGATTGCTATTAGCGGAATTCCCAACGCGTAACAAAAACCTTTTGCTGCTGAAACTCCTATGCGCAAACCTGTGTAGGAGCCGGGACCTTTAGCCACCGCTACTGCGGATAATTCATTAAATTTAATATTGCCTTCTTTTACAACCTCTTCACAAAATATGGTAAGCATTTCAGCATGACGATTTGCCTCATTAACTTCGCGCGTAGCAATAATTTTACCACTTCGCGACAAGGCAACAGAACATACTTTAGTAGAAGTTTCTATTAATAAAATATTCATTTTAAATTTGACCAGCTATAATTGCAATACATTTAACTTTTTGCTTTTGTAACTCAGCTATTCTATTCTTCAATTACTGAAAGCTGCTCCTTTGTAACCTTTTCGACTTTTGCACCATTAAATAAAAGTGTGCTAATCGAATTATAGGGAGCTGCAATAACCTCGTCACCTTCCTTGAGTCCTGAAACAATTTCAATATACATGTTATCCTCAGCTCCAGTTTTCACTCCAACAAGTTTAGCTATGCCATCACGATAAACAAAAACACACATTATTGCTTTTTTCACTTCTTTATTTTCTTTATTTTTAGAATCACCCACCACTATATTATCTTCATCGCCCATACGATTTTTAGCATCCTCGTCATCCTTCCCGTTTTTTGCTGCAGTATCTAACCTTGTGCTTACCGATTGAATTGGCACAGATATTATATTGTAAACAGAATTAGTTTGAATCTCAACAGTTGCCGACATTCCCGGAAGAAATACATAACGGTCAGGATGTTTGGCATCAATTAAATCAACGTAAGAGCTCCGAATGATTCTGATTTTTACTGGAAAATTTGTTACTTGATCGCTTGAAACCCCCAAAGTATTTGCGGAGTTTGCTACTTCCGTCACAACACCTTTAAATTTTCTGTTATTATGCGCATCTACTTCAATTAAAGCGGTGTCACCTACTAATACACGAAGAATATCATTTTCATTTACGTCAACCTGCACTTCCATTTCGTTCAAATTTGCAAGACGCATAATTTCCGTTCCTTCCATTTGTGCCATTCCAATAATTCGTTCTCCTTTTCTTTTATTTAATTTAGAAACGGTTGCATCAACAGGAGCATATATTGTTGTTTTTGCAAGGTTATCGTTGGCCTCTTTCAAAGATGCTTGAGTACTACTCACATTAAAATCTGCGCTCTTTACACTTTCGCGTGCAGCGTTCATATCAGCAACAGCACTTTCGTAATTTGCTTTCGCCTGTTCAAATTCTGCATCGGAAATTGAACTTGACTCATGAAGTTTTTTATTTCTATTGAAACTTGCTTCTGCACTTATTAATTGTGCTCTTGATTGTTCCATGCGAGCAGCGCTGTTCGCCATTTGTGCTTTTACTCCATTGAGCGTAGAAGACATGCGTTGTACAGCAGATTGGTAAATAACTGGATCTATTCTTAAAAGTAAATCTCCCTTTTTTACAGTATCTCCTTCCTTCACAAGGAGCTCAACAATTTCACCTGAAACATCAGATGAAATTTTAACTTCCAATTCAGGTTGCACCTTTCCGCTTGCAGAAACAATTTCTGTGAGGTCCCGTTTTATTGCAATTTCAGTTGCAATGCGAAGCGTTGGTCCACCTCCACTTTTTTTCCAGATGACAACAGCAATTAAGATGGCCACCAATGTAGCTCCGATGATAATAAATTTTTTCATTTTAATTATTCTTTAAAATGTAAGCGGTTTTCCTTGATAATAATCGAGCACCTTCATACGAAAAATATAATCATATTTCGCTTGAAGCAAATTAGATTCTGCCTTTGCCAAATTATTTTTAGCATTGTTATAATCAATAGTATTGGAGGCGCCAACATTAAACTTATTTTCAGTGTAGGTAAAAGATTCTTTGGCCGCATCGATGGCCTTTTGCGTGGCTTGGTATTTTAAAAATGCGGCCTTTGCATCAGCAAATGCTTGTGCAATATTTTTTTTCAATTGTTGTGCTACTAAATCTACACTGAGCTGTGCTGACTCTCGTTGAATTTTAGCTTTAGAAATATTGCTTGTCACCTGGAAACGATTAAAAATTGGAATATTGATTTGCACTCCAATACTTTTATTCGCGTTGTTATTGAATTGATCGCTAAACGATGTTGTGTTATAGGTATTCGTATAAGAAGGAAGCAACATGTAATCGCCACCACTCGTAACACCAATGGTATCGACACCGTTAAAAGTTGAGCTACTCAAATCTTTAGCTAATCCAGAATAACCAGTTCCCAACGATCCCTGTAAAGTTATGGAAGGACTAACAGCACCGATTGCAACAGCCACTCCTACATCGGCACTTTGGAAATCCATTTTCGCCTTTTTAACTCCCGGCTGTGTAGCAATTGCAATTTGATAAATCTGTTCTGGTGTTGAACTTAAAATATTTTCTGTCGGCATTTTAAGGTTTGGTTTAGCAATAACAAAACCTATAACGGAATCAAGATTCATTAGTTGAGTTAGATTCAAATATGCCATTGTAACAGCATTTTGAGCAGCCACAGCATTCACTTCTTCAATTGCAAATTGAGAAGCTAGATCCAAAAGTGTTCCTTTCGCCTGCGCGCCTACCTCAACAAGTTTTTTCATGCGATCGGTTTGTGCTTTAGTAAGCGAAGCTTGCTGTTCTGCAACAACAAGCTGTTCTTCTGTATATAGAATATTAAGGTAGGCATTGGCAACGCTCATGCCAATATCGTATTGTGTTTGCTTCACTTGGTACTTACTTGCCTCCAGCGCAAATTGATTCTGCTTTAGTGTATTGTAATTCTGCATTCCGCTGAACAATGTAACACTTGAACTGAGGTAAAAATTATCGGAAATAACCTGCGAATTAGCAAAAGTGTTGGTATAACGATCCACCGTGCGACCATATTGGTAAGTGTGCGATGCTCCTGCATTTATATTTGGAAGCATGCTGCCCTTAGCTTGGAGTAAATTAGCTTGCGTCATTTTTATATTCAACTGCTGCTGCTCAACAGAAATATTATGAACCTGTGCATACGAAATACATTCTTCTAAAGACCATTCCCGTAATTTATCGGCCACAAAAATTGGACTTGAACTTGGAGGAGATAAATTTAAATTAATTTCCAAAAATGATTTTGATAATTTAGCCACGGACGTAATTTCTTGTGCAAAAAGATTTGTTTGAGCACATAAAAAACATGCAATTGCGATACTTTTGTGGAGCTTACTCTTCATATAAATACGATTGTGCAAAGTTATCTTATAATTTCTTTCCTTGGTAATTGAGACTTACCTTTATGGTGGATGAATTATTTAGCACATTTCCATCTTTCAGGAAATAAAGAGCACCTCCTTTTGGGTAATTTCATAGCTGATGCTGTAAAAGGAACGGTTTTAGATGCATATCAAGACGATATTCAGAAGGGAATTCGAATGCATCGATCCATTGACTTTTATACCGATAGGCATCCCTTTACATGTAGGAGTAAAGACCGATTGCGGGCTGAGTTCAACCATTATTCTGGGGTTATTGTAGATGTTTTTTACGATCATTTTTTGGCCAAAAATTGGGCTGAGTTTTCAAACGAATCATTACCAGATTATTCAAATCGTATATATTCATTATTAGAACTTCATTCAGGTATTTTTCCGGATAAATGCAAGCATATTTTGCCTTATATGCGAAGATACGATTGGCTAGTGAGCTACGCAGAGGTGGAAGGGATTGGCAAGGTACTGACAGCTATGTCGAAAAGAGTTCGGGAGGGATCAAAAATGGAGCTTGCGCAAGCAGCGCTGGAAAGAGATTATGAATTATTTGAAAAGGATTTCAGAGATTTTTATTCAGAATTAATAGTGCACACCGAAATATTTAGAGAATAGGAAGAGAGAATTTAAAGATGGGAGAGATTGAAGCTAACAATACTTTAAGGAAATGAATTATGAAAAATCAAATAGTATAGTTTATTTTACACTCCCAAATATTGATTAAATTGCATCCAGCTATTTTCAATGCTACCTTTAGCCAATGATTCTCCTCACCGGCGTAACAGGCCTACTCGGCTCACACATTGCTTACGAATTACTCCAGCAGGGAAAGAAAATTCGTGCCCTCAAACGCAAAGACAGCAACAGCACATTAACAGAAAAAATATTTAGCTTTTATACTAACAAGCACATTGAACTGCTCAACTCAATTGAATGGGTGGAAGGTGATGTTTTAGACCTCGGCTCATTGGAAGATGCGATGGTTGGAATTACCCATGTTTACCACTGCGCTGCCATGGTTTCTTTTCTTCCCAAAGAAAAAGATAAAATGATGCAAGTAAATATTGAAGGGACTACAAATGTAGTGAATGCTGCTATGCATGCCGGCGTAAAAAAATTATGCCACATCAGCTCTATTGCCGCCTTAGGATCAACTATCGACGAGAGCTTGATTACCGAAGAAACATGGTGGAAAAATAATCCTTCCAATTCTTATTATGCAATAAGCAAATATGGCGCTGAACGGGAAGTATGGAGGGCTGCCGAAGAAGGACTGAATGTGGTAATTGTAAATCCTTCGTTTATCATTGGTCCTGGTGACACAAGCAAAAGCAGTTCGGAAGCATTTGGGATTTTAAGAAAAGGCGCATCCTGGTACACGAATGGGGTAAACGGATATGTTGATGTACGCGATGTAGCTCATGCTGCAATAAAATTAACAGAAAGTGATGTGCTGAACCAGCGATTTATTTTAAACGCAGCAAACTTATCGTATAGATCATTTTTTGATAAAGTTTTAGTCCAATTAAATAAACCCAAAACAAAACGAGAAGCTGGAAAATTTTTATTGAGCTTGGCTTGGCGAATTGAAAAATTACTAGCCGCAATCGCTGGTAGAAATCCTATTATAACAAAAGAAAAAGTGGGCTACGCACTGCAAATAAGTCAATACGATGGTAGTAAAATACAAAAAACAATAAATTTTAATTACCGCAACATAGACACTTCCATTATGGAAATTTGCAAATTCTATAAGTAATATTAAAAAGATATTTTAAATCGTGCTATCGAAATCTACTTGCCCACCCGCAACTTTGTCTGGCGCTTAGTAAATTCTATAATAAGTTGATCATAAATCGAACTCATTTTTTGGGGATTAGCACAATACCAACGCATCGATGACTCATATTGCTTTCTTGTTACACCCTGTCTTTTAAAAATATTGTAATAAGGTAGTGGTTCCTGGTTGATGAGCACCTCTGACAAGGATAGACTTAAAGAATCTTTTCTCAAATTAATAGGAGACCTGCTTTGCTGGTGGTATGGTTTAGGAGAACGTAAGTTTAAAGTGGCCTCCAACAAATAAACATCAACAATTACCTGAACGATTTTATCTTCTGGAATCAAATTATCTGGCTTAACAACGCTGGGGATTGTGGGCGCCTCGCAAGCACAAACAATAAATAAGAATAAAAAAAGTAACTTTCTCATTAACACAAAGATAAGCAACACATCAACGCCAAAAAACCTTTCCTAAATTGCAACCAAATAACCCGAAAAATGAATAATTTTACAAAATCAATGACCTTCACCTGTACTGCAAAAAATAAAGCAGGCACCTTTTGATAGCTTCAAAAAAATCACATTAAGAATAGCATCATAAATGTTTTTTAAAGATAAAATAGTTTGGATTACCGGAGCATCGTCAGGAATTGGTGAGGCGCTTGCCAAAGCTTTTGCAATGCAAGGAGCTAAATTGGTTTTATCAGCACGACGAATGGAAGAATTGGAAAGGGTGATGAAGGAATGTAACCTGAGCAACGAAAATTGTCTAATTCTACCACTCGATTTGCAAAATTTAGAAGACCTCGAAACGCTAACAAAAACCGTCATCGCTAAATTTTCTCGTATCGATATCTTAATTAATAATGGTGGAATTTCACAACGCTCATTAGCAACAGAAACAGCCATTGAGATTGACAGAAAAATAATGGAAATAAATTTTTTCGGTCAGGTAGCGCTAACCAAAAGTGTACTCCCTATATTATTGAACCAAAAAGCAGGGCACATTGTAGTAGTGAGTAGCATTTCTGGAAAATTTGGTTTCTGGCTACGCTCGACTTATTCCGCCTCCAAACATGCTTTGCATGGCTTTTTTGATTCGTTGCGATTAGAGACAGAAGCTAATGGAATAAAAATAATAATTGCTGTTCCCGGTAAAATTCAATCCAACATTTCAGTTCATGCCTTAAAAAGCGATGGGAGCAAACACAATAAAATGGATGATAGTCACAAGCAAGGAATGCCCGCGGAACAATGTGCAACAATTATTCTTAATGCAATAAAAAATAATAAAGAAGAAATTTTAATTGGGGGCGGCGAAACCAAAGCTGTTTGGCTAAAACGATATTTCCCTAAGTGGTTTGGAATGCTCATTAGAAAACAAGCAAAAGAATAAAAATATTTTTAAATTACCAATAACAAATTATACCGAAATGGATTCAGATGTAATTAAAATAACGATAGCTGTTGGGGTACTGCTTTACTACCTAATTAAAAAATCGGGCAAGCCAGCACTAAACAAAGACGAGGATCCTTCCAATTCACAAACACAAAGACAAGCTGAAGAAAATCCCTTTTCCAATATGAATCTGTTTCAAAATAAAACAGATGCCTTTTCTCAACCAGCAAGCCAAAACACACATAGTAATATGGGGCTTGGCTCACAAAATTTCTATTGTAAATTTTGCGGGAAAAAATTCTCAACCATTCAAGTCCTTACAAAAGACACTTGTTTTAAACACCCCAATGCAGAGCAAGGATTACAAAAACATATTGTGTTTGAAGGAAAAGGCAAACCTAATGTTGGCTTTTACTAGTAGCTAAATTACACAAACAGTTTGTTTACTTCTCCGCTAAGTATTACATGAAAAATCGCTCACTTTTCCATTGGATTATATTTGTTAGTCTTGCACTTACTTGGGGCAGTTCATTTATATTAATGAAGCGAGGTCTCGATTCTTTCTCGAGTTATCAAGTGGCGGCTTTACGGATTTTTATTGCATTTTTATTTCTACTTCCATTAGCATTCCGTCACATTAAAAAAATTCATTTTAAATATCTCCCTGCGTTTATTGCAATGGGTGTATTTGGGAATTTAATTCCGGCGTTCCTCTTCACTCAAGCAGAAACATTAATCAGTTCAGCACTTACGGGAATGTTGAATTCAGTTACACCAGTTTTTGCGTTAATAATTGGTCTAATAATGTTGAAAGAAAAAGTAAAGCTCTTACAAATAGTAGGTTTAGCCACTGGCATCATTGGAGCAATTGGCTTGCTTTCGCTGGGGAAGGATAGTGAAAGTTCTGGAAACATATATCTTGGAGGAGCAATGGTTTTGCTGGCAACTTTTTTTTACGGCCTCAGTGTAAATATCATAAAAGCAAAACTTGGAAATGTAAGCGCTGTTACTGCAACAATTTTCGCATTGTGTATCGTTGGTCCTTTTGCCGGAATTTATCTTTTCACGACTGACTTTATAGAAGTAATGCAAACAAAACCATTAGCATTTGACAGTTTAAAATACGTTTGTATTCTTGCCATTTTCGGAACTTCTTTAAGTTTAATTGTATTTAATATTTTAATAAAGGAAGCGGGCACTCTTTTCGCCTCATCTGTAACTTACTTCATTCCAATAGTAGCTATGCTGTGGGGGGCATTGGACGGCGAAGCTATTACGGTAGCACATAGCATATTTATTGTAGTAATTCTTGCAGGTGTTTGGCTGGTAAATAAAAAATAATGCCGTTGGAGTATTTAAACATTTCTAAGGAGCCCAATAAATCTCAAACAAAAAACAAAAAAATAGCTACAATAAACAACAATCAACTATTTTTACAACATGGCTGAACAGTTAAGACTTTCCCAACTATGCAGCATCATAAACAATGCCCTTGTAGCGGCCTTTCGCGAAAAATCATATTGGGTATTGGCTGAAATAAAAGAAAGAAACGATAAAGCCAATACAATCTTTTTTGAGCTCGTTGAAAAAGCATCGAACGGAACGGAAATTATTGCTCGAATTAATGGTAGCGTTTGGCGGAAGGAAGCACTAGCAGCATTTCGAAATTTTGAAGACATTACAGGAAAGCGTCCCGATAGAGGAATGCAGGTTTTAATTAAAGTTGAAATAAGCTACCACCAAATTTATGGCTTAACCCTGCAGTTATCAGATATCGACTCCCAACACATGTTGGGTCAACTGGAACTTCAGCGTAGAAATACTATTCAGCTCTTAGCTACAAAGCCAGGTATAAAACTCATTGATGGTGTATTTCAAACACCAAATAAAATTCTTAAATTAAATCCAGTCATACAGCACATTGCCTTCATCACTTCTGCTTCAGCAGCGGGCTACCAAGATTTCTTGCACACACTGCAAAAAAACATGTTCGGCTATACATTTAACTGCACGCCCTACTTCTCTATTCTGCAAGGAGAAAAAGCAGCCGAACAAATGAAAGACCAACTGCTTAAAATATTCGAAGACACAAAATCTGGAAAACATTTTGATGCCGTTGTGATTATCCGCGGCGGTGGAGCGCAAAGCGATCTGTTACCATTCGATGAATTTAATTTAGCACACACAGTAGCAAGATTTCCTATTCCAGTTATAACAGGCGTTGGGCATTTACGAAATGAAAGTATTGTAGACATGGTAGCAAATGTTTTTACAATAGGTCCCACACATGCTGCTAACTTTATTATTGCGCAAAATCGTTCATTTGAGGAGCAGGTTATGGGCTTGCGCGAATTAATTACACTACGTGTAACTAATTTATTAACCAAACAGCAGCGTAAAATCGACCACATAGGCGCCATTCTTACTAATGGAACGATTCAATTACTCCATACTTATAAAAATCAACTTAATCGATTCTTCGAAAAAATAGCTTCTAACACAAAAAATAATTTTACCTCAGAGACACAAAAGCTTAACGAAAAACAAAAAAATCTTTCCCTTTTTACAGATCGAATATTCGATCGAAATCGACACCAGTTAGCTATTTTTACCGAAAGGGTAAAAAATCTACATCCAAATAATGTGCTAAAAAGAGGTTATGCGATGCTAATTAAAAAGGAGCAACTCATTGTATCAACAACACAAATTAAGGTTGGAGATGCAATCACTATTAAACTAAAGGACGGAGCAATTGAAACTACTGTTGCAGCTGTTCAACACGAAGAAAACAAATGACACAAATCAATACACCTAAAATAATATGAGTAAAGAAATCTCTTACACCGAAGCACTAAATGAACTCAACGAAATTTCACACGCCATAGATAACGAGAGTATTCCATTAGATGAATTGGCCACAAAAGTAAAACGGGCTGCCGAACTCATTTCAATATGCAAAGCTAAATTACGTTCAACAGAAGATGAAGTGAAAAAAATTATCGGTGAGATGGGTGAAGAAAAAAAATAATTATTTAAATAAACCGAAAGTCATTAAATTATTTTTCTACTCCGATTGTTTATTTTTAATAAAAAAATATTTGTTTTTCATTGGAGAAAAAAGCTAATTGAAATTACAAACAATCGCTTTCATGTCGGCAGCTCAACTTTTTAATGTATCTTTGCCTCAGAAAGTTTATCCCTCCTTCTGCTGAACATTGGTTCAGCAATTCTCAAAACTCACAAAAGTGTTGGAATTCATTAGGGATACGGTGTACAGCCGATGATCTCCCACCTTAGTTTCCGGTACTCTCAAAAGAGTTCTGTTTACTGGACTAATTAATTTATTATGAACTCTAAAACAAAGTTAATAGCAATAAAAAAAATGCTGCTAACAAATAATCTATAACAAATGTTGTTTGAACAACTAAACCTAATTGAGCCAATCCTCATGGCTATAAAAGAAGAGGGTTACACCGAACCTACACCGGTGCAGCAAAAAGCAATTCCGATTCTTCTACAAGGAAGAGATTTGCTCGGCTGCGCGCAAACAGGAACAGGAAAAACTGCCGCATTCGCAATTCCTGTATTACAATTATTAATGCAAAAAACGTTTCCGACAAATTTACGTCGTCCTATTCGTACACTTGTGCTCACGCCTACACGAGAGCTTGCAATTCAAATTGCCGATAGTTTTACTGCTTATGGCAGACACACCGGATTAAGAAACGTAGTGGTCTATGGTGGTGTTGGACAAAAACCACAAACCGATGCATTGCGCGCTGGCGTTGACATACTTGTTGCTACACCAGGCCGTTTACTCGACTTAATGAATCAAGGTCACATCAACCTAAATCAAATTGATTTTTTCATTCTTGATGAAGCGGATCGGATGTTGGATATGGGATTTGTGCACGATGTAAAAAAAATCATTGCAAAGCTTCCTGCTAAAAGACAATCTATGTTTTTCTCGGCAACCATGCCACCTGAAATCGTTCGTCTTTCTGCAAGTATTCTTACCAATCCAGAAAAAGTTGAAGTCACGCCCGTTTCCTCTACAGCAAATACAATTCAGCAAACCTTGTATTTTGTAGACAAGGGAAATAAAAAAAGCTTGCTTATTTATTTATTAAATGATCCAAGGATTGTAACCTCGCTTGTTTTCACACGCACAAAACATGGCGCCGACCGAGTTACGAAAGATTTGATTCGCGCTGGTGTAAAGGCAGAAGCTATTCATGGCGACAAATCACAAAACGCGCGACAACGTGCTTTAGCTAATTTCAAAGCCAAACTAACGCGCGTGCTTGTGGCTACAGATATTGCTGCACGCGGAATTGACGTTGACGATCTTTCACACGTTATCAATTTTGAAATACCAAATACGCCGGAAACTTACGTACACCGTATTGGTCGTACAGGTCGTGCTGGCTTAAGTGGAATCGCAATTTCATTTTGTGACAATGAAGAACGTGCTTATGTAAAAGACATCACAAAACTAATTGGAAAACAAATTCCGATTGTAGAAGAGCATCCGTTTAAAATGGGAACACCTGTTCCACCAAGAGAGCATTCACCGCGTAGACCACAAGGGAATGGAAACAATCGACCTGTTGGCAAAGATGGTCAGAACCGAAATCGTTCTGGCAAACCTAAACAAAAGTCAATCCATCCCTCCGTTGCAGGACAAAAAAAGTCATGGTTCGGAAAAAGTAGATCTAAAAATTCTTAGAATTTTGTATGTTGGAATATGAAACTGTTTTATTCAGCTTCGTATTCCAGCTTTACTGTTATAGAGGCCGTCTTTCTTTTTGAAGCTGTATTAAAAGATCCGCCCCAGGAATATTCCTCAGCTGAGTTTTGTGCTACAATTTGAAACACACCCATACTTGCATTTTTTAATGCGCCGATATCACTACCAGCATTTTCAGCAATTTTCTTTGCTCTCGTATTTGCATCTTTAGTGGCTTCAGCAATCATTTCTATTTTTAACTCCGCTAATTTTGTATAATAATATTCTGGAGAAGAAGAATAAAATTCAATTCCAGAATTGATCAACTCCGTTACTTGCCGTGATATAGCTTCAACCTTATCCACATCTTTCGATTCAATTTGAACTCTCTGAGTAAGTCTGTATCCCGAAAATACTGAAATTGTTTTAGTGCCAGAATCATCCCAAACATCTGCAAACTCTTTATCAATGTCAACTGCGGAAAAAATAATTTCATCTGTACTCGTACCTTGTTTTAAGAGATACTTTTTTATTTTATCTCTATCAGAATCAAGCTCAGCATAAGCATCTTTCAAACTGCCATTCTTTCTAATAAAAGAACCACTCCAAACAATTAAATCAGAAACAAAATCTTTGCTACCTAAACCCGTTACAGAAACAGAGTTGTTTGATTTGTATTTAAATTTATAGGCATTTGAAAAAGATAATGCAGCCAATATAATGGCTAATGCAAAAGCGATACTACTAAAATGTGTTTTCATATTGATGCTTAGTTAAAGTTGAAACGAATTAATTTAAAACTGAATTCGTTTATTGACTAAAAATACAAAAAAACGTCTTTCAATTGACATACAAAACAAAACCCCCTAAAATAGGGGGTTTTAATTTTACATTGTGGTTCGGAATGGAATCGAACCATCGACACATAGATTTTCAGTCTATTGCTCTACCGACTGAGCTACCGAACCAACAAGTAATGAACTAGGTCTTTCAACCCCCAGAGCAACAATAGCTGCTTCGGGCGGCAAATCTACTCATAAATTTAAAAAGTTAAAATATTTACTGCACAATCTCTTTAACTTTGTCAATATATGGACTACCGCCTCGTTCTCGACTTTGGGAATACCGTCTTAAAAGCAACGATTTACCGAGATGGTATGGTTTTTACACAAGCTAATTTAGAAGCGCCAACAACTGAGGAAATTCTTTCTTTTGCGAGCAGTAAACCCATCACATGCGGTATACTTGGCTCAGTAGTAAATCATTCGCCAACATTAATCCATGATTTAGCTCCCCTATTTCCATTAATAATTGTTGGATCGGATACAGCACTCCCTATTACCAATAAATACTTAACCAAGGAATCGCTTGGCTATGATAGAATTGCTGCGGCAGTAAAAGGTTGGCAACTTTTCCCAAACTCTCCCGTCTTAGCCATAATGGCGGGAACCTGTATTACCTATAATGTTGTTGACAAAAAAGGTAATTTTCTAGGTGGTGCAATTTCTCCTGGATTGCAAATGAGGGCCAAGGCAATGCATGAAAACACAAAGCGACTACCCCTTATACAAGTTAAAGAGAAGCAACCAACACTTGGAAATTCCACCGAAACATCCTTGCAATCAGGTGTATTTAATGGAACAATTGCCGAATTGGAGGGGATGATTTATAATTACTTAAAACAATTCCCTGGATTACAAACAGTTATTGGTGGGGGGGATTCTATTCTTTTGGCAGAAGCCATGAAAAATGGCATCTTTGCACGCCCAAATCTAACGGAAGAGGGCCTTTATACCATTTTAGAATATCATGTTAAAAACCACCTACTTTAAATCGATCATGAAAGTTGCACAATTTTGCACTTTACTATTAAGTGGTGTTATTTCACTTCCTGTTCTACATGCTCAAAATCCTTCTGTTTTACAAACTGTTTCTCCTTATTCACGTTTTGGCATTGGAGAATTGCAGCAGAATGGGGCAATGATTAACTCAGGAATGGGTGGGGGTGGAATTGGCATGCGCAACGATACACTTATTCCACAGTTCATCAATTTTGCAAATCCGGCTTCCCTTACTTCTAATAAATTGGTTGCATATGAAATTTCGTTATTAAGCAACACCGTGCAACTTAGTAATGCCACAGCAAATGCAACATTCAACAGAACAACACTTGGAAGCTTTGCGCTCACATTTCCAATAAAACAATGGTGGGGCACAAGTTTTGGTATTGTACCTTATTCTTCGGTTGGCTACAATGTTTCGAACGCCGACTCTCTTGCAGGCATTGGGCCTGTTTTATACAAGTACGAAGGTTCTGGAGGCGTCAATCAAGTTTTTTTATCCAATGGATTTAGACCATTTGCAAATGCGCCAAAACAATATTTGCTATCGAACAAATACGATAAATTAAAATTAGCTAGTGACACTATCGCAATAAAAAAACAACTGCGCTTCAAAAAAAACCTATCCAACATTTCAATTGGCATTCAAACCTCTTATTTATTTGGTTCACTGAGCAATATTCGTCGCGATGTTTTTCCTGACTCGCTATATACTTTTAACACTAAAATTTCTAAACGCACATTGTTTAGCGACGGGTATTTGAATTACGGTATTCAGTATGCATTCTCGCTACGCAAATCATTGAATCCGAAATATATTAGTATGCCAGATTCCAATGTAATCAGAAAAAAAATAATCCGTAATGAATTCTCTTACCTTTTAAATGGCCAAAAAGATACTGCGGCATTATTTATAAATGTTCCTGGAATAAGAGTTTCATTTGGGGCTGTTTGTTCATTGCCAACTCAAATTAACACCAGCAATGACTGGATTGGACAAACGTATAAACAGGTTGGCACAATTGAACAAATCAGAGATACTATTTTGAATGAAAAAAATATAGAATCTTACGTTACTATACCCGCTATGTACGGTTTTGGTTTTTCGCTAAAAAGTAATTCCAAATGGCTTTTTCAAGCCGACTACATGACACAATTGTGGAGTAAAGCCAGTCGCGGGGAAATAAACTATGGATTAAAAAACTCACAGCGTATTACTGCTGGTCTTCAATTGCAACCAAAAGCAAATGGACGAGGGAAATATATGGGTGCAATACAATATCGTATTGGTGCGCGCTGGAACCAAACCTTCCTTGAGCTAAACAATACACAACTTACAGAAAGTTCAGTAAATTTCGGAATGGCAATGCCCTGTCCGTACCGAACTAAATTAGGTGAACCTGTTTCAAGGGCTACGGTAAATTTTGAATACGGTTACAGAGGAACAACAGACCTAAATCTCATTCGCGAAGACTTTTTTCGTCTTACAATAGGGCTCACAATTAATGACCGTTGGTTTTCACACTACAAGTATGATTAAGTAGAACAGGCGCAATGCTAAATACAAAATATCTTTATTTATTCTTCGCAATTATTTTTGCACTGCTTTCTTCCTGCGTGAATGACCCTGCGAAAGTAAATTTGATTACAAAAAAAAATAACCTTCCCATTTTAACTGAAAAAAATGTCGACGCCATTTACTCTGATTCGGCAAAATTAAAATTTCACTTTACTGCGGCACAAGTTGATGAATATGAAGGAATAGATTCTTACCAAGAAATGCCCAAGGGAGTAAAAGTTGAAATTTACAACGACAGTGGAATTATTGAAACTAAATTGACTTCCAACTATGCCATAAGAAAAATAAAAGAAAACAAGATGGTGGCAAAAAATGACGTTGTAGTGGTTAATTCAAAAGGTGAAAAATTAAACACAGAGCTATTGACATGGGACGGAGCAAAAAGAAGAATTAAAACAGATGCTTTTATTAAAATAACCACAAGCGATCAGATTATTTATGGAACAGGATTAGATTCTGATGAACGATTTGAAGAATATGAAATCAAGAATATCAGTGGAACAATTTTACTTAAAGACCTCCCAAAATGAAAAAATACCTACGAATAACAGAATATGTATGGATGGTCTTGGCAATTCTTTGCGCAGGAGTTACTTCTTATTTTTTCATTATAAACGACCAGGAAGATGGAACATTTGCAATGGTAGTTACCCTTTTTGCGGGCATCATGTACAGCTTAAGGAGGAGATTTAACCGGCATGTTGAGCGAAAAATAAAGCAACAACAAGACCTAGAAGGAAAAAACAGTTAAATTTCTACTGTAAACCTATGTTTTTTACAATTTCCCTGAAAAATCAAATAAGAAACGAGCGCTAAATTCCCTATTAACGGCATAAATCGTATATTCGCGTCCCTATTCAAATAAATTAATTAACAATGACAATTCTATCAAGTATTCGAAATCGAGTTGGCCTTTTGGTCGGAATTATTTTTACCGCATTATTGGCCTTTGTATTAGGTGACTTACTCAATACAAATAGCGGAATTTTTGGCGGTTCCGGTGAGGACAACACAGTTGGAACAATTAACGGCCATGAAGTTACCATCCAGGAATATCAAAATAAAATAGAGCAATATAGCAACGGCAAACAGCTAGATGAAACGCAACAAAGCCAACTTTCTGACGCAATCTGGCAGGAAATGATTGATGAATTTATATTTCAACCTGAATATAAGACGCTTGGGATTTCTATTACTGATGATGAACTTTCAGAGCAACTTTACGGTGATCGCCCTTCATCGTATATGAATCAGTTTTTTCAAGATCAAAAAACAGGTCAGATGAGTCCTGAGTTTGCAGGTGCTGATGGCTCGTTGAGTGGAAAAAAGATTCGCGACTTTGTCAAAAAAATGCCAGCCGAAACGGAAGTACAATGGGCTCAAATTGAAAGAGACATGCGCAAATTTCTAATGCGTGAAAAATACAATAATTTACTTCGCAAAGGGATGTACGTAACAACTGCCGAAGCAAAACATGAATTGGTTGACGAAAACACTAAATACAATTTTCAATACATAGAAAAAAAATATTCGGACATTCCCGATTCTACAATAAAATGTACTGCTGAAGAATTGAATGCCTATTACAATGAGAACTTAACAAAGTTCAAACAGGCAGAGAACATGCGAAGCATGGAATATGTTGCATTTGACATTTTCCCATCTGCTGACGATATTGCAAAACAACGCAAAGACATGCAAAGCGTCATTGCAGATTTCAAAACAAAAAAAGTTACAGAAGACTCTGCCTATGTAACGGCTGTAACAGAATCTGGAATGTATGCAAAAACATATTTGGCTCCTGGCAAATTTCCGGCTGGTGCCGACAGCGCATTTTTAAAAGCTAAAATAGGTGATGTACTTGGACCGTTCAACAGCGGCGAAAATATATCAATCTTCAAAGTTGTAGGACAAAAATCGTCAATAGATTCTTGTAAAATTAGGCACATTCTCATTGCGTATAAAGGTGGGGAAAGGGCTGCTCCTGACGTAATCAGAAGTAAAGCACAAGCAAAATTAAAAGCTGATAGCATACTTCGTGTTGTAAAATCTGGTAAGACTAAAATGGAAGATTTAGTAGAGAAGTTGACTGATGATCCAGGTTCTAAAAGTGGCAACAAAGGAGATTACGGATGGTTTAATGAAGAAAGTGGTTTCGTAAAAGAATATAAGGATGCCGGTTTCAATAATCCGAAAGGAACAACAGTTGTAGCTGAAACGTCATTTGGATACCACGTGATTCAAGTTTTAGACAAATCTGTGATGAGTTCAAAAATTCAGGTAATTAATATTGACAAAAAAGTAGAGCCTTCAGAATCAACTATTCGGACTATTTACAATAAAGCATCTGAATTTGCAGGGAAAAATAACAATGGAGAATTATTTACTGCTGCCGTTAAAAAAGATAATTTGCAAGTTCTGCAATCAGAACAAGTTACAGAAAGTGCAAAGAGCATAAGTGGAATTGATAATCCAAAAGAAGTTACACGCTGGATGTATGAGGAAAAATCTGATGTGGGAAGTATCTCGCAGCCATTTCCAAGTACAAATAGGTATATCGTTTGTCATATAACAAAAGTCTTAAACAAGGGATATAAACCTGAAGATGACGAAGCAGTAAAAGAAATTTGTCAAGTAGAAGTTCGCAAGCAGAAGAAAGCCAAAATTTTAATGGATCAATTAATCGCGAAAAAAGCAGCGACAATTGACCAGTGGGGTATTAATGCAAAAACACCTGTACTTGCAAATACAAATATGACATTTGCTGCACCTTACATTCAGGGCGGTGGCTATGAAGGAACGTTGGCAGGAACACTTATTACAAGTGTTGTTGGCAAAATATCGGCACCCATTAAAGGATCGATGGGAGTTTATGTGTTTGTACTCTTAAGCACAGAAAAATCAAAGGCGCAAACAGCAATAGAAATCAAAACAAAACAAACTACGCTAATACAAGGGGTTTCGTCTCGCGTAGATGGGTCATCAGCTGAAATACTTAAAGACAACGGAGCAATCACCGATAATCGCGCAAAGCATTTCTAGAACATTTAAAAATACCTCATTTTAAAAAACACTTCTCAATTAAGAGAGGTGTTTTTTTTATCTCAATATCAGCAATCTTTGCGAATCAAGTTTTACGAAAATAAATAGTAAAATAGTAAAACTAATCAATGACGAACCGCCATAACTAAAGAAGGGAAGTGGTATGCCAATGACAGGAAGCAGACCTATTGTCATTCCAATATTAACTACAAGATGAATAAAAAAAATTGCCGCAACACCATAGCCATAAATTCGAGTGAAGTCAGATCGTTGCCGTTCAGACATAATAATAAGTCTCGATATTAAAATAAGGTAGAGCAATATAATAAATGCAGTTCCTACAAACCCCCACTCCTCTCCTACTGTACAAAATATAAAATCAGTTTCTTGCTCAGGTACAAATCT
>Ga0214919_10001122_pt1 | contig 44970 bp, 38 predicted proteins | sample LL1503_MetaG_FD_177994 | JGI IMG/M metagenome (GOLD analysis project Ga0214919, IMG submission 177994) | Freshwater microbial communities from Lake Lanier, Atlanta, Georgia, United States - LL-1503 | ecosystem: Environmental > Aquatic > Freshwater > Lake | place: USA: Georgia | collected... | reverse complement strand
GCCTTGTTTTTGGATGGAATGGGCGATGGTATTGGATTAAGTGTCACTGGGAAAGTATATCAAGCCTATCAAAATGCGGACTCTAATTCTAAAGTTTCTGGACGCAATTATTTCAACAACGCTACTATTGAGCAGTTTTTAAATACAACAGCTTTTGGAATTTTACAAGCTACTCGAACTCGAATTTCAAAGACCGAATATATTTCTTGCCCAAGTTGTGGTCGCACTTTATTTGAATTACAAGAGACCACTGCTAAAATTAGAGCAGTCACCAGTCATCTTAAAGGACTCAAAATAGCCATCATGGGTTGTATTGTAAACGGTCCTGGTGAAATGGCGGATGCTGATTTTGGTTATGTAGGAAGTGGAGTTGGGAAAATCACTTTATATAAAGGCAAAGAAATTATGAAGCGAAATATTGATAGCGAAATTGCTGTGGATGAGTTAGTTCAATTATTAAAAGAGCATCAAGCTTGGGTAGATCCTAAGTAATAAAATATAAATAGACAGGAATGTATAGAGTAGTGTATGGATTTTTTTATGTTTTGTCTTTATTGCCTTGGAGACTAGTTTACATCATCAGTGACTTTGTGGCTTTTATTTTAGAATATGTTGTAAAGTATCGTAAGGAAGTTATTCAGAAAAATTTAACGATTGCATTTCCTGAAAAATCAGATCAAGACCGAAAAAAAATTGCGCATCAATTTTATAGTCATTTCACAGATTCTATTTTAGAAACTATCAAGCTGATTTCCTTGTCGGATGAAAACTTTCAAAAAAGGTTTACTTCCAATGTGGAAGTGCTAAATGATTTATATGCAACTGGTCAAAATGTTCAAATCATGGCGGGTCATTTTTTTAACTGGGAATTCGCTAATTGGGGAGTTTCTAAATATGGCAAGTATCCATTCATCGCTGTGTATATGCCTCTGAGCAATCCTTATTTTAATAAGTTAGTATTATCTATGCGTCAACGTTATGGAAGCATCATGGTTCCTGCCACTAATTTTAGAGCCCATTTTCAAAAATTTGCAACAAATGGTCATTATGCAATGGCTCTGGCTGCAGATCAAAATCCAGGCAATCCTATATCAGCGTATTGGCTGCCTTTTTTTGGCAGGATGACTCCTTTTGTAAAGGGGCCAGAAAAAGGAGCAAAGCTCAATAATACAGCACAAGTTTTAGTTCATTTTTATCCGACAAAGAGAGGGCATTATCATATGCAATATGAAGTCATGACTACTTCCCCTAACAATTTTAAAGAGGGTCAATTAACGGCCTTGTATGTGAAAACGTTAGAAGAAAAAATTAAGCAAAATCCTGCGAACTATTTATGGAGCCACAAAAGATGGAAGTATGAATTTGATGCGGAGAAGTATGGAAAGTTGGTAGTAGCCTAAGCATTTGGCAGAAGCGTAAACTTTAGACTTAAATAATGTTCACTTAAGTATTGCAGACTTCTATCATTTTAGTACTTCAGTAATTTGGATCTTGAAATAATCTTAAAGTGTAAAAAATTTTATACTATTTCTGCCTCGTCATCACTAGGCTTAGTTTTAGAAACTTCTATCTTGAATTTATCCTTCAAAAACGTGACTGCTTCCCATCCATCCTGAACGATTCTAATATTATGAATCCCTTCTTTTTTTAAAATACTTGCTGCTAAAGTATGGGTGTCTCCATTATCACCAATAATATAAATATTAAAGTGTTCATCTAATTCAGAAAAACTTCCTGGGTCAACAAATTCCAATAATGGAATGTGAACCGAATCTTTAATATGCCCTTTGTTAAAATTTTCTTCTGATCTTATGTCTAGTACCATTAAAAATTCATCAAAAGGGATATCCATAGCAAGTTCATCCACTTCTACTTCAATGACTAAATCACGAGCTAAATTAGCGGCAGACCAAGTGGGGTAACCACCTTCTAAGTATCCTTTGATATGAGAGAAGCCTAGTTTTTCAAAATAAGCAATAGCAATTTTTTCATGGTCATCATCTCCCACAAATAATAAAGGTTGATCAAACTTAAATAAGCCCAATGCAGCAGCTTCTTGAATGATGCTAGGTTTGAAATGGATGGATCCTGTAATGTAGCCTTCTAAAAATATATTTTCATCACGAGTATCTATGATGAGGACATTGTCTTCTTGAATGATATGTTGAAATTCAGCTAAAGATAAAACCATACTATCCCACTAAGGTTTCTACAAATTGGTTCACTTGATCAATGCGCGTGTAATCCACGTTATAGAAAATAAATTTTCCTTCGCGAATAGTAACCACAATACCTGCTCTTCTTAAGATCGCTAAATGTTGTGATGCCACTGATTGTTCTAATCTCAGTTTGACATAAATTTCAGTGACAGTCATTTTTTTATGTTCGTCAATCAGCTTCACTATTTGTTGACGTAATTTGTGATTCAATGCTCTCAAAATCATTGCAGCTTTTTTAGCATGCAATAAATCTACCTTTAATGGACTTGGTCCGTTGGCTAAAGTTAGGGTGGGTAATGATTGGTTCATAACAATAAAAGTAAAGGGGGTTTATAAACTAAAATTGCAAAATCAAAGTTATGACTTTATTCTAACTTGTTTGTTTTTTTAATGTATATATTGTTGGTTATTATATCAGTTAAAGGGTAAATGGTTAAACATTCTTCTTTATATGTTTAGCCTTATCAAAGTTTAAATATTACCTCAATTGGTACTTAATTATTTGACAAGCGGTTTGAAGTAGTACTCTTTTAAGTAACTGGGGCTCACATACGCTAAATCTTCAAATTGCTTTGCCTCCCATTTTACGGTAGCAAGGGCTAATAAATCATCCATAGAATAATGCTCTTCTAGGAATTGAATTTTTTCATCTTCTAGGATGGTTTTGGTTTTAGTAATCCCAGAGCCAATACAAACTATTTTGCCTTTTGATAATAGTGATTTTAGTAAATCTTCATTGATCTCAAATGCTTGCTCAGCTTGTATTTCATTCAACGATGTATCGTATACCCCTCCAAAAACTTCCATCCTTTTTGCATCTAACATGGAAAATATTTGAACAACATCTTGATCTAAAGTTTGTAGGGCCCTATGAGCCAATAATTGAAGGGTAGATAATCCAATAAGTGGCTTTTGTAAGGCGTAGGCAAGCCCTTTGGCACTGGCAAGTCCCACTCTTAAGCCTGTATAGCTACCCGGTCCAAGTGTTACTACGACGGCATCCAATTCACTCACTGTCATGGAAAGGGAGATAAGTAATTCTTTTACAGCTACTTGTACAAATTCGGCATGGGTGGTAGAGACTTTATTTTCTCTGAATCCTAAAATTTCCTGGCCCTTGCTAATTCCTACAAGAGCATCAGGTCCAGCGGTGTCTATATATAGTAAGGTTGCCAAAGTAGCTGTATTTTGTTTTGCAAAAATAGGCGGTGAATTGATAGAAAAATAAGAAATTGCAAGTCTTAATTAAAATATATGTCAAAACAGATCATTCAGTCCAACAAAGTTCCTACTCCTATTGGCCCTTATAGTCAAGCAGTGATTGCCAATGGCTTTTTATTTGCTAGTGGCCAAGTAGCTTTTAACCCTGCAACCGGTGAATTAGTGCTATCTGATATTCAGGCAGAAACACGCCAAGTGATGGAAAACATCAAAGCCATTTTAGAAGAAGCTTCTATCCATTTTGGCCACGTAGTGAAGACTTCTATATTTTTAAGCGATATGCAATTATTCGCTCAAGTGAATGAAGTATATGCTAGTTATTTTGCAGCAGATTTTCCTGCTCGCGAAACTGTAGCAGTGAAAACTTTACCTCGTAATGTAAATGTTGAAATTAGTGTGACTGCTGTAATTGCTTTATAAATTATTTTAAAGCAATTTGATATTGCGTTTCTAATAAAATTGTTTCTTGGGGCTTCAATATTTGAAGCCCTATTTTATTATTAAAAGCATTAGGTGCCCCACTTAAATTTTCAATAGCAATACTCTTGCGATGAGGGGGAGTATATATTTGCAAATAAGGGTAGGCGGCTGAAGGTAGAATGGTGAGTAAATATTTCTCACTTTCTAAGTAACAATTATTGTCCTGATTTTCTAATTCAAACCCATCGTCTAATTGTAACTCTTTTAAATATTGGCCTTTTTCAAATCTTGTTTCTTTTAATAAATTTCCGGTGGGTAATAAATCTGCATCGTATTCCATTTTTCCTTTGCAAGAAAAGCGAAGCATACAATCATCAATACTTTTGCCTAATTGAAAATAGGGATGCCATCCATCAACGATAGGGATAGTTTGCGTGCTAAGGTTTTTGATATTCGTTTTTACTTGAATTTTATTTTCTTTATGCAAGACCCAAGTAATTTCTATTTGAAAATGGAAGGGATAGCCTGGATCAGTTCCTTGATAAGTATGCATTAAAGTAACAGAAGCACATTTTTCATCTATGTAATTACTCACCACAGAATAATTGGCATCGTAGATCAATCCATGTATTGCATGCTTTCCTAGATAAAATTTTTCTATGGTGTAAGCTTGATTTAAATAGGAGTACTTCCCTTCATGCAAACGACAAACAAAGGGAGTCATTTTAGCGCTTTTAAATCCATTAGATTCAAAATGGCTACAGCTGTCTTGTAAATTATTGCCATCAATAAATTCATTTAATTCCTGGTTTTTTTGCCAGGTCCAACTATTCAATAATGCCCCCTTTGTAGATATTTGAATGGCAATATTTCCTTCAATGTCACTTAGTTGGACAAGTTCCGAACTACCTTTATGAAGAATTTCTATGGAAAAAGACATAGTTGCTTTGTTTAAATGGGAAATTAAAACTATTCTATTAACTTTGGATAGTAAAGAAAAAAAAGTATGAAAAATTGTTTGCTCATTGGCTTAATCTTTTCGTTTCAATGTGTTTTAGGACAAGTTTTCCCTAAGTATGATAGTACATTGAAAATTGGTAAAACCGGCTATCGTATTAATTGTTTGAATAAATCTAACGACCGCAACATACTTAATATTAGACCTATTGGTTTTAAAGCCGAAGTGCGAGAAGCCTCCCTAGAAATTAAGGCAAGAGTATTATCTGCAGAAATTGATGACTTAAATAATGATGGATTCCCTGAAGTAGTCATCTTTATTCAGGAGCCAAATGGCAAAAAAAGTTTGTTTTGTGTAAGCTCCAAGGAAAATGAAAGATTAGAACCTATTTATTTCCCCGATATCACAGATGATATGGTTTTAAGTAAAGGATACCGAGGACAAGATGATTTTAAATTAGTAGAAGGTATTTTATTTAGAAAGTTCCCCATCTATGATGCTGATACAGCCATAAAAACTCCAACTAAGAAAGTAAGACAAATATTTTATCGTGTTGTTGCAGGGGAACAAGGGACTTGGAAATTTAAAGCATTCAAAAATTTTGAGATGAATGCTGAAGATTCTAAACAATAGGTTTCAAAATAAGATTTCAAAAATGAGATATTTACAATGAGTTATTTATAATGGGTTATTTATAATGTGGATAAGCGCTTTCTATTTATTGTGATGTCATGTGTTTATAGTGTCATGCAATTATTGTCTGATGTAACATTTAATTTTTATAATTTAGTTTTTCTAATTCTTATTACTGTCCTCCCGAAGTCATAATAATTTTCCCCACAGATTTTTCATAGCCTTCTTCGTCCCTAGCAAAAACTAAATAAATTCCAGTCGCGACTTTATTTCCTTCGTAAGTTTTTCCATTCCATATGGCTTGTCCACCTAAGGCCCTGGTTTGGTATACTAATTTCCCATCCAATGTTGTAATTTTTATAATGGCATTATTAGCAAATCCTTTCATTGCAATGGGTCCTTCATAATAAGGAGCCACAGGATTGGGAAAAATAGTAATGGAATAGCTTGTTGCAATTGTTTCGGTAGCGCTACTTCGATAGCTAACTAGTTGATTGTTGGTGTTCATGAAAACCTCACCGCTCAATGGTTCTATACTAATTTGTACTATGGAGTCATTTGGTAGAGGGCTATTATTTTTTGAAAATCTTTGTAGTATTTGTGTTCCATCTTCACTTAATAACCAACAACCATTATTTGTCCCCACCCATTTTTGATTTGCGCCATCAACTGCAATCGTATTGACAATCTCTTTTTGAAAAAGAAGTCCTGCAAATCCATTGCTATTTTTTATTTGGGGTAAGTAGGCTTTACAATTACTGAGTTCGCTACAATCAAATAGTCCTATCCCATTATTGGTGCCCACCCACATGGTTCCTTTTTTATCTTCTACGATACTCGTAACTGCACTACTAGGTAGATTGTTATTTAAAGTGCTAAGTTGATTCCATGTATTGTTGATGGAATTGTATACTATAATTCCTTGGTTATTGGGTGCAATGATCCAAATTTGACCTTGTTGGTTCACTACTATTTTTTGCGCACCACTCAATGATATATTGGTAGGGGGTTGTATATTTTTCCAAACATTATCTTTCTTTTGAAGCAAACCCTGTTGATCCACTAAAACCCATAAAACACCTTCTTTATCAAATTGCAAATCGGTATAAGGGCCCTTCATATTTAAAGGGGTTATTGATTCTGCAGCAGATGCCTCATTATTGGTATGCCATATTCCATTTTGATAGGTGAACCAATAAGTTTTGTCTAAGGGATCTATGGTGCTAAAATTAAGGGAGGGAATCAAAGCTCCTTTATTTATTGAAAAACTGCTCCAACCTTTGTCACTATATTGAGTCCACCCCATACCAGCATTGTTGCCATTGCCATAGGCGGCTATGATAACAGATGCCTGAGATGATATTTCCCCTTTGATGTTAAAAACAGGGCCCCTTAAGGAAACCCATTGTGAAGAAGCTGTTTGCACGCTATTATTTTTTAAATAAAGCCCACGCAAACTATCTGCAATCCATATATTATTTCCGTCCCAACAAAAATCCTTTGGATTACTAAGTGTATTACTATCAATAATGGTGGCAGTTGATTTATCGCTGTTCAGTTGCAATAAAGCACCTTTTGCTCCCCACCTGCAAGCCATAAAAACACCTTCCTTACTTGCTTTACATACATTGATAAAACCACGACTCATATTGAAAGTGGCTGTTATAGAAGGGTAAGTATAAATGTTGGCAGCATTATAAACCCAAACCTGGTTGTTGTACTGTGTGATTTTTTGTATCCCTAAATTATTATAACTAGCTATATTTTGCCAAGCATTCGTGATCCAATTATTTTTTAGGGGGCAGGTCCAAATTCCATTTTCAGTGACTGCAAACAAGTCGGTAGCAGTGCAGGAAACCTGGTAAGTAATTGTATTTTGACGATTGTTATTCGGAAACCAAGTGTCTTTAATTTCATGCTTTGTTAAATCAATGACTACTATTCCAAAATTGGTAGAAACAAAAGCCCAATTATGTAAAATGAAAATATCATTGATTTTTTTATTACCATACAAGGAAGAAAGAAGTAGGTCGTTGATACTAAATACTTGATCTCCTTGTACGATATCAATATTGCTATTTTGATAAGCGATGATCATTTGTGATTGTTCGCTATCCCAAGCAGTAAAAGCAATACCCATATCATGTAAGCCGTTGGACTTTCCTATTAAATCAATTTCATTTTTACTGTCCACTAGGGCAATTTGATAGGGGGTAGTGGCTATCAACCATTTTGCACTTGTGTTGTTTGTTTTGGTGCCTATTGTTGTCCCTGCCCCTGTAGCTATTGCAACTTGCTGAACCGATTGATTGTTGTAATGTTCTCTCCAACTGCCAATTCCTCCTAATTTATTTTGACACCATACGCTACTGCATAAAGTGATTCCAATAATAATGGAGAAAAATTTGAACATAATATTTTATTTTAACGCATTGCGCTATAGATCGCCTCCTGAATATTAGGACGTAAGTTTAATTCGCTAAAAGCTTTATTGTTGCGAGTGGGATACACTCTATTAGATAAAAAGATATAAAGCAATTGATGTTCTGGATCGGCCCACACACAAGTCCCTGTAAATCCCGTGTGACCAAAAGTAGAAAGTGAAACACTAGCACTAGGATAGGGATCTTTCAAACTTGCATTATTTTTTTCAGGCTTATCAAATCCTAAACCTCTTCTACTATTTTCCGTATTATAAGAAGTAAAATTTTCTACAGTGGCAGGTTGAAAATATCTTTTCCCTTCCCATTCTCCTTTGTTCAGTAACATTAAATACAATTTAGCTAAATCGGTTGCATTGCTGTATAATCCAGCATGCCCGGCAATTCCACCCATTACCGAAGCGCCTTCGTCATGTACCGATCCCTGAATTAATTCATTGCGATAATAATCATCCACTTCGGTGGCTGCAATATTTTCGAGGCTTGTTTTTTCAAGGGGTAAAAATCCAGTAGTACCCATTTTTAAAGGATTGTAAAATTGTTGGGTCGTGTATTCGTTTAAGTTCATTCCCGAAACTTGTTCAACAATTTGACCTAAAAAAATAAAATCATTATCACTATATACATACTTGCCAGGATTTGTCACAGTGCTTTTTAATATTTTTTGTTGAATCGTATCTTTCCAGCTATCTAATAAATATTTACTGGGGGTAATCATTTTGTGATGAAGCTGATCAGGCACGGTAGTCACCAAATTGGGTAAAAAACCACCCTCTTTTTTTAATAGCGATTCATAAAATTTAATATATGGATACAAGCCTGCTTGATGTAATAACAAATCGCGTAATGTAATATTAGCTTTTGCATTTCCTCTTACCCAAGGCAAATAATCACCAATCGTTTTATTGATATCTACTTTTCCCTCTTCCATCAACCTCATGATGGACACGGTAGTTGCGCTTACTTTAGTGACTGATGCTAAATCGTAACTAGTAGCTAGGGTAACTGGTGCAGAATTTTCTCCTGCAATTTTTCCATAAGCCTTATTAAAAACAATCTCATTATTTTTGGCGACTAATACTTGACATCCGGGGATCGCTTTTTTTTTAATCGCATCTTCTACTAATGAATCAATTACGCCTAATTTTTGAACATCAATGCCTAATTCATTCTTCAAGCTTGGAGCATTCGAATAGATAGGACTATACTCAATTGTATAATGCGTGCCTTCTTCCAATCCTTCGCTTACTGTGACTGGTAAATTTCCCGTGGCTTGCATTTGCCCCATCAACCATTTCATAGCAGCTTGTTGTGTAAACGCGTTGTCCTCGTAGGCGAATAAAATATTTGATATTTTATTGAAATCGGCCACTGCATAGGGGTTTCCAAATATAAGATGTACCCAATTGCTTGGATGCGAATCGTTTAAAAATTGAATGACCGCTGGAGCTATTTCAAAATGATTTGCTGGACGTCTGTTATAATTATGCAATCCAATAATAACTTGATCATAGTCATTTAAGGTAGTATTAAGAGCAGTTACTTCAGAACTTATATTGCCATTTACAAGTAACACAGTTACGCCAAATTGTTTTAATTGTTGCGTGAATGTATTATCCTTAGTTTGATTTAAAGCAACGTATACTATTTTTTTATTTTTATTTAAAATGGGATGAGTTTGATTTCCTCTCACAAAGGTGAGAGATTGTTCTGCCATGTTTTGCTTAATAGCCGCAACTGATTGGTTTAAATCAGCGGTGAGGTTGGTAGTATCAATAGGCGTCCAGTTGGACAGGCCGTATTTGTATTTAGCGGCTAAAACCTTTTTCACACGATCATTAATATCTTTTCTTTTTAATCTTCCTTCTCTTATTGCCGATCTTATTTTTTTTATGGTTTGTTCTACATCACCAGGCAAACAAAGCATATCATTGCCCGCAATGAGGGCTTGCACATTTGCTTCTCCTTGTGGAAAGTATTTACTAATAGCTTTCATTTCTAAAGCATCAGTGACACTAATGCCTTTAAATCCCAATTCCTTACGTAGTAAATCATTCACGGCTTTAGGAGAGAGCGAAGTTGCAAAATTGGGAGTTGGATCAATGGCTGGAACCGATAAGTGTGCTACCATGATGGAAGCAATACCCGCATCTATTAAGGCTCTGAAAGGCACTAACTCTAAGGAATCTAATTGTGCACGATTTTTGTTAATGATTGGAATATCTAAATGTGAATCTACATTCACATCACCATGACCAGGAAAATGTTTAGCCGTTGCCATCACTCCATTATCTTGCAATCCTTTCATGTAGGCAATGGAATATTCGGTTACCGTTTTTTTATTTTGTCCAAAACTACGATCGTTAATGACTGGATTCGCTGGATTATTATTGATGTCTGCATCTGGTGCATAATCCACTTGAATGCCTAATCTTTTACATTGGGCTGCAATAGCCGCCCCCATTTGATAACTTAAATTGCTAGAAGGTATAGCTCCAATCGAAAGTTGACGAGGAAACATTTCAACACTATCTAAACGCATTCCTACACCCCATTCGGCATCCATAGTCATTAACAATGGAGTTTTTACGATAGATTGATAATAGTTGGTTTGCATCGCTTCTCTCACTGGACCTCCTTGAAAAAAACACAAACCACCCACATCATATTTTCTTATTAATTCTCCTAAGGAATCCACTTTTTTTGCATCCCAATTACTATGCGCTCTGATGATCATTAATTGCGCAATTTTTTGATCCAACGAAAGTGCATTGTATTGCTTTCGGATCCATCTTTTTTCCGTTTTGGATTGAGCCTGCGTATTTTGAAATATCAAAATACCTAACAGTAAGAATAAGGTCGTTTTTTTGAACATAAGACTATCATTTAAAACCCGATGAACAGGTGTACTTTATCATTGCAATTTAAGGATAAAAAAAAGCTTACACTTGATTGTGTAAGCTTTTATATGAATTTTTTATCTCATTTTTTGTATCACTTTTCTTTAGGAAAGCCTTCGATCTGAAGATTTCTATGCTTCTTCAGTACCTTCCTCGCCTTCTGTTTCTTCTTCCGGTAAAACAGGTTCTACACCAGCTGCCTTTAATTGCCCAAACCATTTGATCATTTTCTTCATATCACTTGCATAAACGCGTTCAAAATCCATGCTAGGGAATACCTTTTTGAAATAGGCTTGTGTTGCTTTGGCATCCTTTTCGGCAGGTAGTTTTTCGCTGGATTTCCCCATAGCAATAAATACTTCTGCTAAAAACACGTTATCGTGGGTCGTAAACACTTCAATGCTTTCTAAATGAGAGAATTGGTGTGCTCTTGAGCTAATAAATTGAGTGTTATTATTTTCAAGTGAACGGGCAATAGCGCCATCACTTTTACTAGTCAATAATTCAAATAATCCTGACATTCCCGATACCGCAATCAATTTGTTGTATTCCATATAATAGTTGTGCTTTTTTACGGGCGCAAATTACTGAAAAACCCCCAATTTTCATTTTTTAAACTACCTTTGTTTATCTAAAAAATCAAGCATATGCCCGGTTTTGAATTATTTGATGACGCTGAAAAAAAAGAAGTAAATGAAGTCCTTGAAACAGGGATTTTAATGAGATATGGATTTGATGGTCCAAGAAAGGGAATTTGGAAATCTAAAGAGTTAGAACAGGCCATTTGCACCACATTTGGGACTCAATATGCTCAACTCACTTCCAGTGGAACGGCAGCTTTAACCACTGCTATGGCGGCTTTAGGTATTGGCGCAGAGGATGAAGTCATTATGCCGGCATTTACTTTTGTGGCAAGTTTTGAAGCCATTTTAAGCATGGGAGCTGTTCCGGTTTTGGTAGATATTGATGAAACTTTGACACTTTCACCCGAAGCAGTAAGAGCCGCCATTACGCCTAAAACTAAATGCATCATGCCAGTCCATATGTGCGGTAGTATGGCCGATTTAGATGCTTTACAAGATATTTGCAAAGAACACAATTTGATCTTATTGGAAGACGCTTGCCAAAGCATTGGAGGCACTTATAAAGGAAAAGCTTTAGGTACTATAGGACATGCAGGTACTTTTTCCTTCGATTTTGTAAAAACAATGACTTGTGGGGAAGGCGGGGTAGTGATGACGAATAATGAAGAAGTATACATCAAGTCAGATGCTTTTACAGATCATGGACATGATCATTTAGGAGTGGATCGCGGAGCAGATTTGCATCCATTTTTAGGATACAATTTTAGAATTAGTGAATTACACGCTGCGGTGGGTCTAGCGCAAATTAGAAAGTTAGATCGATTTTTAGCGATTCAACGAAACAATAACAGTATTCTAAGATCTTATATGGAGCAAGTGCCAGGTATCAGTTTTAGAGTGGTGCCTGATCCAACTGGAGATAGCGGTAGTTTTTTATCTTGGTTTTTACCTTCTGCAGAAGCGATGGAAAAAGCAATTGCTGCTATGAAAGAGGCAGGCATCATGCCAGGTAATTTTTATTGGTTTGCAAATAATTGGCATTACATTAAAAAGTGGGATCATTTAAAAAATCCACATAGTTTATATCCATTCAGTCAAGTGCAACAAACTGCATTGAAAAAATTAGCGAATACTTCTTTTGCAAAAAGTGATGCCATCATGAGCAGATGTATTTCAACGGCCATCAGTTTGGTTTGGACCGAAGAGCAAGTACATCAAAAAGGCGCTACATTTTTAGAAGTATTAAAAAAAGCACTCTCCTAAAGTAGTTATCTATGTCATTAGGACAGTCATTGCAACAAAGACAGCTACAACGCCTGTCGCCTCAACAAATACAATTGATGAAGTTGTTGCAAATTCCGTCTGCACAAATTGAACAAAGAGTAAAGGAAGAGTTGGAAGAAAATCCTGCTTTAGAAATGAATTCAGATTTATTAGACAATGACTCATTGAACTCGGAGGATGCCAATGATGATTTGATTGGCAATTTAGATTCTGACGAAGAAGCGGTTCCGGTAGATGAATTTGAATTGAGCAATGAAGACTTGAATGAATACAATTATGACGAGGATGTGGCAGATTACAAAACGAAAGATGATTTTTATCCTGAACTAGATAATGATACTGTCATTCCTATCAAGGCCGAAGTAAGTTTACATGAAATGCTCATGGATCAATTGAGTATGTTGGCTTTGGAAGAAAAAGAATATATCATAGCAGAACAAATTATAGGTAGTTTAGACGATGATGGATATTTAAGAAGAGCCTTACAATCTATTGCAGATGATTTGGCTTTTAAGCAAAGCATGTGGGTAGAAGAAAAAGAGATTGAAACATTATTACTAAAAATTCAACAATTTGATCCACCGGGGATAGCTGCAAGAAATTTGCAGGAATGTTTATTGTTGCAGTTGTTAAGAAAACAGGAAGAGCTTAAAGTAGCTGACCCTCTTCTTACATTAGCCATCAATGTAGTAGAAAAACATTTTGAAGAATTTACGAGAAAGCATTACGATAAGATTCAAAAAAGTGTACACTTAGATGATGCTCAGATGAAAGAAGTGCTTCATCAAATAATTAGTTTGAATCCCAAGCCTGGGGCCGAAACGGGTCATCAGAACGAAGCTGAAATGTATATCATTCCTGACTTTACAGTCGCTATTAATAATGGAGTAGTTGAGTTATCTTTAAATAGCCGAAATGCACCACCTCTTATTATAAGTGATGATTACAAAATGATGCTTAAGGAATACGAGCATAGTAAGAAACAAGATAAATCACAAAAGGAGGCCATCTTTTTTATCAAACAAAAAATTGATTCAGCTAAGTGGTTTATTGAAATGATTCAGCAAAGACAACAAACTTTGTTAATGACTATGAAAGCTATCATGGCGCATCAAGAAGCTTTTTTCACAAGTGGCGATACCACTCAATTACGTCCTATGATTTTAAAGGATATTGCTGCGGTAACCAGTTTAGATGTTTCCACAGTGAGTAGAGTCGCAAATAGTAAATATGTACAAACCGAATTTGGTACTTATTTATTAAAATATTTTTTTAGTGAATCATTGACAACAGATTCCGGGGAAGAGGTGAGCACGAAGGAGGTGAAAGCGATTTTATTGGAATTGATTGCACAAGAAAGCAAACAAAAGCCATTGAGTGATGATGAGTTGACCGAACAATTACAACAAAAAGGGTATAATATTGCACGAAGAACTGTAGCCAAGTATAGAGAATTATTAAACATACCGGTAGCAAGGCTACGCAAAGAACTTTAAGTCCTTACTTATGGAAAATAATACACCCCCAAAAGTTGTCAAGTATATAGGAAACTTTATTTCATATATTTTTCATCCCTTATTTATTCCTACTTATTTTTTACTTTACCTCATTCAAAATATTCCCTACGAATTTGCAGGCATCACCCCTTGGCAATTACAATTAAGAGTTTTTAGTGTGTTTTGGTTAACCGCATTTTTCCCGGCGTTTTCTGTTTTTTTATTATGGAAATTAAAATTTAGCGATAGCATTTATCTTAGAACGCAAAAAGAACGTATTATCCCCTATGTGATAACTATGTTTTTTTATTGGTGGATGTATTATTTGAGTCGCCATTTTAATGATCAACCTCTTGCATTAAAATATTTTTATTTTGGAATATTCATTGCTAGCGCAATTGGGTTGATTATTAATAATTTTATAAAAGTGAGTTTACATGGAATAGGAGTAGGGGGCATGCTGATGGCGGTAATATTGGCAGGCATTATGTATCCTATTCAAAATATTTTTTGGGTGAGTATTGCAATAGTAATTACTTCCTTGGTGATGAGTGCACGCATGATGGTAAGTAATCACACTAATAAAGAATTATGGATAGGATTAATGGTGGGAGCCGCTACCCAAACCATTGCCTATTTTTGGGTACTATAAAAATAATTATGCGATCTTTAAGCAAGGATCATTTAAACAAACAGTATGTGGTATAAATTAGGACAAAACATATTAAAGTATAAAGTAAGGTATTTATGCTTTTTAATTTTGGCCACTATTGTAATGGGTTATTTTGCAGCGCAAGTAAAACTAAGCTATGAATTTACCAAAGCCATACCAGAGGATAACCCCAAATTTGTTATTTATAAAAAATTTGTACATCAATTTGGGGTAGATGGGACCACTATTGTGATAGGTTTTCAAACCGAACAATTATATACGACTACTGTTTTCAATCACTTGTTTGAACTACATCAGCAAATTAAACAAATACCTGGGGTGACGGATGTATTAAGTATTCCTAACGCTTATACGCTTACAAAGGATACAGTCGCTTCTAAATTCATCGCTCAAAAAGTGTTTCATGCACCTTATACTTCAGATAGTTCATTGAATAGGGATCAGCAATTATTTGAGCAATTACCTTTCTATAGAAATCTATTATATAACCCTAGTACACATGCTTACATGATGGCAGTTAGTTTTATGCCAGATTCTATCAACAGTGCCTCTAGGTCTCATTTAATACATCAGCTGGAAGATCAATTAGATGCTTTTACTAAACATACACAACTACCACTACACATTAGCGGGTTACCCTATATTAGAACCATTTTAGCAGATCGAATAAAAAAAGAAATGCTATGGTTTTTAATTGGCTCTTTAGTTTTGTCTGCCATCACTTTATTATTATTTTTCAGATCTTTTTCTGCCATGTTAATGAGTTTAGCCGTGGTGGCGATGGGAGTGATTTGGAGTTTTGGTACGATGGTATTGTTAGGGCAAAAAATAACTTTGCTCACTGCATTGATTCCTCCTTTAGTGGTTGTTATTGGCATTCCTAATTGTATTTATTTTTTAAATAAATATCATACCTCTTATAGTGAAACGCAGGATCGTGAAAAAGCGTTAGTGCAGATGGTTGGAAAAATGGGTATCGTGACTTTATTTTGCAATATTACTGCTGCCATTGGGTTTTTTGTATTCGCCTTTACAAAAAGTCCTTTACTAAAAGAATTTGGTTGGGTTTCTGGTGTTAATATTATGGCATTGTTTTTTATTAGTTTGTTTTTTATACCTCCCGTTTTAAGTTATTTACCTGTCCCTCAACCAAAGCATGTTAGATACTTAGACAATAAATATTTGACGCAGTTATTAATCCGCATTGAAAAATGGACTTTCCATCATACCAAATGGGTTTTTGCTTGTACTATCATTTTGGTCATTATGGCCTTAGCTGGAGTGGTTCAAATAAAGAAAGAGGCCTTTATTGTTGACGATTTACCTCAAAAGGATAAATTGTATATGGATTTAAAATGGTTTGAACAAAATGGAGGTGGTGTGATGCCCATGGAAATTGTGATTGATACGAAGAAGAAAAATGGATTAACAAGAAGTATCAAGCCATTAGAAAATATGGATGCACTGCAAAATTTTTTAAGTGCACAACCAGAGTTAGGAAAACCATTAGGTTTATTAGAAGGGATGAAGTTTGCCAAACAAGCTTTTTATGATGGAGATTCAAATGCTTATTCAGTTCCTTCTGGAACAGAAATGGCATTTATTGCTCCTTATTTAGCTATTGGAAATAATAATGTAAATGATAGTGCTACTAGTCAAGCCAAAAATAGTCCTCAACCGATCAATCAAGGCCCCGCACAATTATTAAATAAGTTTATAGACAGTTCCAAACAAATGACTAGGGTGAGTGTGAATATGAAAGATATAGGAAGTGCTAAGTTGCCTGCTTTTATTCAGAAAATGGATAGTGCGACACAAAGCATTTTTGATACTAGTAAGTATAAGGTGGAGATCACAGGAAGTAGTGTTACCTTTTTAGAAGGAAGTAATTTTATCATTAAAGGTTTAGGGGAATCTATTTTCTGGGCATTTTTACTCATTGCTATTTGCATGTTATTTTTATTCAGATCTTTCCCCATACTTATTTGCTCATTGATCCCTAATTTGGTGCCTTTATTAATTACAGCAGGTATTATGGGTTGGGTAGGGATTTCCTTGAAACCGTCCACTGTACTGGTATTCAGTGTGGCATTGGGTATTGCGATAGATGTTACTATTCGATTTTTAATAAACTATAAGCAGGAATTAGTCAGGTTTGACAATAAAGTACATCCTACATTAATACAAACAATTCAACATACGGGTATTAGCATTATCTATACCAGCTTAGTATTGGTTGCAGGGTTTGTCATATTCTGTTTTAGTGATTTTGGAGGAACACAAGCATTAGGTTGGTTAACATCTCTCACCTTAGTCGTAAGTACTTTAACTAATTTAATATTATTACCTGCTTTAATAAAGACTTTTATTAAAGAAAAGTAAAGAAATAATTGGGATCCATTCTGAATCCAATCAAGTTAGGCTAAGATTAAATAAATCTAATCTATATAAATTTAATCTAATCTAATCAAATCTAATCTAATAGAGTGCATGTGTATAACTCCTCTTCTGTATTAAATTCCAACTACCTGGAGGACTTATTATTTCTAAAGAGTAGACAATTATTTCAAAAGAGTAGACAAGGTATTTTGTAAAGCATCTCCTCTTAAATCGGTCGCTACAATTTTTCCCTCGGGGTCAAGTAATACATTAAATGGAATGCCATCAATTTGATAGGCACTGACAGCAACACTTTCCCATTTCTTCAAATCGCTTATCTGCAACCAATTTAGTTTGTCTGCTTTTATCGCTTCCATCCAATTGGCTTTATTATCATCAAGGGAAACACCCAATATTGTGAAATTTTTATTTTTATATTTTTCAAAGGCGTTCACTACATTGGGATTTTCTGCTCTGCAAGGACCACACCAACTAGCCCAAAAATCAACCAATACATATTTTCCTTTCAAGCTACTCAAAGTTTGAATTTTACCTGACACGTCTTGCAAAGCTATTTCAGGTGCCATTTGACCTACTGCTATAGCGGTATTGGGTGCATTGGCTTGAACTTGTCTGCTTAAAATATTCGCAAATAAAACTAATGGGTCTGCTTTTGTTTTTTCAGCCGCTGCTTTCGCTAAGGCTAACACTTTAGCCCCTTCCATAGATCTCAATCCTAATCCTAATGTATAATATATTACTGCAGGGTGGGTGCTGGTAGTCACTTGATTCTCCACATAATCATTTAAATCTTTGAGCTTGGCTAATTTTTGTTTTTGCAACCAAAATATGGAACTGTCTTTGCCATTTTGTTTTTGTAAAACATCTAAACTATATAAAGTCGCAAACAAGGAAGAATCTTTCTTTCGATACTCTTTTAATAAATTGAAAATTTCGTTGGTGCTTTCTGATCCCTTGCTGGTGTAACTTAAATAATTTTCTGTATCTGCATTAATCTGAATGTTGTCGGCATCGTTTATAAAAACAATCTCTACATTATTCTGATTGGATAGTTTATAAATCCCTTCTTGTTTAGCAATAAATTCAAATTTGTATTTTCCATCTTTTCCAATGGTGGCTGAATCCAATGTAATAATAGGTTTTCCTCCATAAGGAACTTCTTGAAGCAATAATTTTTGATTTTCTGCATGTCTAATGATGCCAGTGACTATATAGCTACTTCCATTTGTATTGCTTTTGCAGCTACTAAAGCCCACCACTGCAATCATTGCTATTAAGGATAAAAATGTACGAACTGGATGCATGATTTTTTATTTTTTATGTTTCTACAAATAGGGGCTATATCAAAGTCTAAAAATACATCTCAATATATGTCCTAATAATAGGTCCTAAAATTAGTATTATTACTTTAATTTATGGGTTAATAATTGACTGGTTATTTTGGGGTCTGCTTTACCCTTGCTTATTTTTTTAACCTCACCCATAAATAATCCTAAGAGTGCTTTTTTTCCTTGTTGATATGCTGCTACTTGTTCTGGCATATTAGCTAATACTGCATCTATCCATACGCTTATTTCATCCTCTGAATTATTCTGAAGTAGATTGTTTTGAATAGCATATTGTAAAGGAGACTGCGGGTGAGTGATGATACCGGGGAGTACTTTACTCGCTGCTACCGCAAAGCTCAATTGATTGGCTTCTACTAAGTCCAATAACTCACTTAAATAGGGGAGTAGCGGTGTAAGATGTTGATAGGAAATGGAGGATTCCTTGATAAATTCTCTTAAGGGACCTAGTATCCAATTGGCAGCAGCTTTATATTGAGTAGTGTTTTGAATCCATTGCGCATAAAAGTCGGATTCGGATTTGTTTTCGGTAAGTTGTGCTGCGTCATACTCTGATAGGCCTAATTTTTCCTTCCATTCTTTTTTTAAGGAATACGGCAAGGCTGGTAATGATTTTTGAATTTCTTTTATATAATTGTCACTTAATTTAAATGGCGCCAAGTCGGGATCAGGAAAATATCGGTAATCATTAGCATCCTCTTTGTCTCGGATAGAAAAGGTGATATCATTATTGGCATCAAAGCTTCTAGTTTGTTGAATGATTTTTTCACCCTTCTCTGTGATATCGATTAATCTTTCAATTTCAACTTCAATTGCTTTTTTAATATTACGAATTGAATTCAAATTTTTAACTTCCACACGGGTGCCTAATTTAGTATCGCCTTTTAAACGAACCGAAATATTGGCATCGCATCTTAAACTTCCTTCTTCCATATTACCATCGCAAACTCCTATCCATCTTACTAGTTTTCTTATTTCAGTGACAAATTGAAAAGCGTCTTCGGCTGAATGTATACAAGGCTCGGTCACTAATTCAATAAGTGGAGTTCCTGCTCGATTTAAATCAATAAAAGTGTGGGTAGGAGATAAATCATGTATACTTTTTCCTGCATCTTCCTCTAAATGAATTCTATTGAGTTGAACTAATTTTTCACCTTCGGTGGTTTCAATTAATATTTGACCACCCACACAAATGGGTGTCGTATGTTGTGATATTTGATAGCCCTTGGGTAAGTCGGGGTAGAAGTAATTTTTTCTCGCGAAATAATTTTCATTTTCAATACGAGATCCACAGGCCAATCCCATTTTGATAGCATATTCCACTGCCTTGGCATTGGTTTTAGGTAAAGTTCCTGGATGACCTAAAGTGATGGGGCTAATTTGAGTATTGGGTTCCGCGCCAAATGGAGTCGCATCTCCACAAAATAATTTTGTATCGGTGGCTAATTGGGCATGAATTTCTAATCCTATGACAGCCTCGTATTTCGTGGAATAAGTCATGCGCAAAAGTACTGCATTTAAGCCTAAAACGAAAACCCCTTCACCTGAGTTAGGGAAGGGGTTAGGAACGAATTAAACTTATTTTTTTATGAAAACGATATTTATAATATCATCCCTTCATCTCATTTTTACAAATCTGCAGTTTTCAATTTCTTTGGAAATTTTACTTCTATCACATTTGCTTTTCCATTGCGATTGATGTTAAATTTTAAAGTGGATCCTTCTACATTATTGTTACCACTAATAATAGGTTTAATACCATCTACATCTTTCACTTTTTTATCATTTACGCTGGTGATCACATCGTTTTTTTGCAAACCTGCTTTTTCAGCGGGAGAACCTTCTGTAACAGAAGTAATTTTTACTCCTTCTCCTGTTTCTAAATCTTCAATGGTGATGCCTAATTTAGGTTTTCTTACATATCTATCCATGATGCCGTTGAGTTCGGGCATATTAGGTAATTCGAAATTAAATCCAGGACGTCTTTGATTTCCTCTGCCATTATTCATTTCAGGCTCCCCAAAATTAAAAAATTGTACCTGAGGAGGCACTTGATTTTTATTCTTAGCTAAAGTAGCTACCACTGTCATCTTTTTATCATTTCGAATCAAATTAATGTTGACTTGTTCTTCTGGCTTATACTTTCCAATAGTTGCATATAAATCTTCTGGCCCTGTAATTTTCCCCTCCTGTACTTGTGTTATGATATCATCTACTTGAATGCCAGCTTTTGCTGCAGGGCTTCCTTCATTCACATCTTTTACTTTTGCACCTTTTTCTGTAGACTCTGTAATGACACCTAAAAATGCTTTATTTGTTGGAGGCATATCGGTTACTAATCCTTCAAAATCATCTTCGTCACCTTCCTCATTGTCTTCATTGAGTTTGAAATTTTTATCTAATTTAAAACCTTCTACTTTTTTTGGAGCAGTGATCATTCTTTGAATTTTCACGCGTTTATTTCCGCTGCCATTAATGCGTGGATCATTTTCATTCACCTCCTCTCCATTAATCATCACATGATCACCATCAATCACAATATTCATTTCCTCTTCTTTATTGTTTTTATCATTTTTATCATGTCCCAATTTTGCAGTGACTTTTACTGTTTTTGATTTTGCTGTATCTCCTATTGTCTTACCATCCTGCTTAGCAAGTGATTTAGTCGTTATCAACACCACACCATTTGCTCCTTTTTTACCATATAGTTTAGTAGCTGATTCCCCTTTTAATACATCTATTTTTGCGATGTCATTGGGAGAAATAGTATTGATATTATCATTGCCTGATTCCTTGCCATCAATAATGTATAACGGAGCTTTTTCTTTTTTAATAAGGGTATCTGTAATTTTTACAACAGTCGTTTTTTTAATCACATGAGGTGAAGTGATTATCTTTATTGTATCTTTCTTATTGTTTTCTTGATTTTGTGCAAAGGCACTCACTGTTATAAAACATAATAACAATGAACTGATTACATTGAAACGTTGGATAGTCTGGTTCATTCTGTACTTTTTTAAAATAGTTTTAATACAAATATTTTAGAGGTCAAATGTAAGCTAAAATTTTTACTACGAAAAGATTCGCAAATGTTAAATTTTATGAAAATTATCTATTTCTCAGAATGTATTTGTTAATTCCTTGTAGAAAATATTTTAAAATGAAAAGGCCTCCCTATTCATTGAGAGGCCTTGGTAATCAGTTATTTATAAGGAATTTTACTTTAATAGACTTTTCACTGCCTCGATCACTTTATCTAATTGGCTTGCATCCTGCCCGCCAGCACTTGCTAAAGTGGCTTGTCCACCACCACCACCCTTAATAAAAGGAGCAATGGTCGTTTTGATAATTTGTGGAGCTTGCCAGTTTTTAGAGTTTACTAATTCCTGACTTATATATAATGCTACGGCCGCCTTTTCTTCAATATTATTCACTAATACTACTACTGCATTATTCTTTACAGATCCTAATTGAAGTGCTAATTTTTTCAAATTATCTGCATTATTTAAATTCACCTGAGTCCCTAAAAAAGCGATTCCGTTCAATTCCATAAATTGAGAAGATAATGTTTCAGCAAATGTATTCACCCATAATGCTTCTTGGCTTTCTTGTTTTTTCTTTAATTCTTTTTGTTCGTTTTGTAATTGTGTTACTAATACATTTAACTGATCCATAGGTAAGCTATCATTCGCGTTCACCCTATTGGCTTTACTCTCTATCGCAGCTGCAACTATGGCATTTGCTTTTTCTAATTGTTGAATTTGCTTGATTAATTTATCTTTTGCTTCTGCAACAAAGGTTTGCGCGGCTTCACCCACCACGGCTTCTATTCTTCTCACCCCTGCTGCCACTGAAGCTTCTGCTTTCAACAAAAATTGGGCAATTTCACCTGTGGATCCCACATGGGTCCCACCACATAATTCAATGGAATATTGAGGATCCATTATAACGACTCTTACTTTGTCGCCATATTTTTCTCCAAACAGTGCCATCGCTCCAAATTGAATGGCTTCCTCTTTATTCATTTCTTTAATGACTACAGGGATATTTTCTTGTACTTTGTCATTTACTATTTTTTCTACTGCACTTATTTCCTCAGGAGTCATTTTTGCAAAATGTGAAAAGTCGAAACGTAATTGTTCCTGATTCACTAAACTTCCTTTTTGAGCAACGTGTTTTCCTAAAACTTGGCGTAATGCTGCATGTAATAAGTGTGTTGCTGAATGATGTAAAGTGGTATTATTTCGGGCAGTTGAATTAATATTTGCTTGAACCTTATTTGAAATAGTCTTTGGAAGGCTATCAGTAAAATGAATAAATAAGTTATTCTCCTTTTTGGTATCAGTTACTTCAATGACGGTTCCATCTTCAAAAGTAAAAGTACCTATATCACCCACTTGTCCGCCACTTTCAGCATAAAAAGGGGTTTCGGCTAATACCCATTGATAGGATTCTTTTCCTTTGGCTTTGATGCTTCTATATTTTATAACAGTGGTCTCAGCGGTGGTTTGGGCATATCCAGTAAATTTGGTAACCATATCAGGGCTTACTTGTATCCAATCGCTAGTATCTACTGCTGTTGCGGCTCTACTTCTATTTTTTTGTTGCAACATTTCGTTTTCAAAACCAGATTCATCTACTAATAATTCATTTTCACTTGCAATCAATCGAGTTAAATCAACGGGAAATCCATAAGTATCAAATAATTCAAAAGCCAATTTACCTTCAATCGTTTGACCTTTTTGATGCGTATGTATAATATCATCCATACGCTTTAATCCTTTTTCTAAAGTTCTTAAAAAACCTTCCTCTTCTTCTTTTACAACCTTACTCACAAAATCAAGTTGGGCTGTTAATTCTGGAAATACATTTTCAAATTGTTTTGCTAATAAAGGCATCAACTGATGCAATAAAGGTTGTTTATAATCTAAGTAAGAGTAATAATATCGAACCGCTCTTCTTAAAATTCTTCTAATAACATATCCTGCGCCTGTGTTAGCGGGTAATTGCCCATCTGCAATAGTAAAAGCAATCGCTCTAATGTGATCTGCTAATACTCTAAAGGCAATAGCTTGCTTACTGCCGCTAAAGTCATAAGTTTTTCCGGTGATATTTGCTACTGCATTAATTGTTCCAGTAAATACATCTGTATCGTAGTTACTTTGTTTGCCTTGAATCACACGAACTAATCTTTCAAACCCCATCCCTGTATCAACATGCTTATTAGGCAAGGGTTCTAGGCTGCCATCTTTTTTTCTGTTATACTGTATGAATACATTATTCCAAATTTCTATGACTTGAGGATGATCTTTGTTCACTAAATCACGTCCAGGTATTTTTGCTATTTCTTCTTCCGAACGCATATCCACATGAATTTCACTGCAGGGTCCACAAGGACCGGTATCACCCATTTCCCAAAAATTATCTTTTTTATTTCCGTAAATAATTTTTTCTGCTGACACCCATTTTTTCCATTCTTCTAAGGCAATACTAGAAGGAGGTAAATTTTCGGAAGCATCCCCTTCAAAAACAGTAATATATAATTTGGCAGGATCAATGCCATATACTTTGGTTAATAATTCCCAACTCCATGCAATGGCCTCTGCTTTAAAATAATTCCCAAAGCTCCAATTACCCAACATTTCAAACATGGTATGATGATAAGTGTCTACACCCACTTCTTCTAAGTCATTGTGTTTTCCACTCACACGCAAACATTTTTGAGTATCTGCAATACGAGGGTGGCTAGGAGGCTGATTCCCTAAAAAATAATCTTTAAACTGATTCATCCCCGCATTGGTAAATAATAAAGTGGGGTCGTTTTTTAATACGATAGGGGCAGACGGAACAATAGCGTGACCCTTAGATGCAAAAAAATCTAAAAATTGTTGTCTTATTTCGGAGCTCGTCATCATGTATCTCATTTTTAATCAGTGTCCTAAATTAAAAAGCTATATTTGTAAAGCATTTTAAGTGGACCTCAAAGGTAAGGAATTGGGGCTTTTTTATGGCCATTAAAGCCAAATAATCGGGTATTATAAATGAAGAAAATTAAATACTACTTTAATACACATACCCTTCGTTTCGAGAAGGTGGATACACCCTTGAAAGTAAGGTTATTGCAGCTGTTTGGTTTCATTGCTGCTTCCATTGTGACGGGGGTGGTGATTGTCGCTATATTATTTCAGTATATCGATTCTCCTAAGGAAAAATTACTTCGTCAGCAAAATGAAAGTTACAAGGCCAACTACAGTCTTGTTCAACAAAGAGTGAAACAACTGGAATTACAAATGACCGAGTTGGAGAGTAGGGATAACGAAGTGTATCGTTCTATTTTTGAATCTAGCCCCCTACCAGATAGTGCTCGTTTAAAAGATATGGAGACATTGAAGGAAGTGAAATTAATCCAGAATTTATCTAGTTCAGACTTGCTTCAGAACATGATTGATCAACTGAATAATTTAAGTGTCAGAACTTCTTTTCAAGATAAATCTTATGTGGAAATCACTTCCATGGTAAAAAATAAGGAAAAATTATTAAGAGCTATCCCTGCTATTCAACCCGTTAGTAATAAAAATTTAAGTAGGGTGGCTTCTGGTTTCGGATATCGCATTGATCCTTTGTATAAAGATTATCGCTTACATGCTGGCCTTGATTTTACTGCACCTTCGGGAACACCTATTTATGCAACTGCCGATGGGGTGGTTCAAATTGCTGGTTTTAATACGGATGGATATGGTAATAAAGTAGTGATTAATCACGGCTTTGGGTATCAAACATTGTATGGACATATGGCTCGCGTAAAAGCCAAAGCAGGTCAGTCAGTTAAAAGAGGGGAAGTGATTGGATATATTGGAAATACAGGCAAGAGTACCGGACCCCATTGTCATTATGAAGTAATTAAGCGTGGAATGAAAGTGGACCCTGTGTATTATTTTTATAATGATTTAACACCTGCTCAATTTGATAGAATATTAAAAGCAGCAGCAGCAAACAAACAAAGTTTAGATTAATATTTGCAATATGGATCCCGAAGTATTAGCTTTTTTAAATCGCATTTCTCGAAGCATAGGCATTGCTTTAGTGATCATGGTATTAAACTCTACCATTGGTATCATGTGGGGCTATGCCTATGTAGAAGATCATTGGAAATGGAGTAACACCTTATTTTATATTTTTGCATCCATAAGTTTAGTGACTTTATTTTACACTCTATATAGAATCTGGTGGCCACATTTAAAAAAGGATTAATCTGCAGCGAATTAACTGCTATGATCCGCAATAATATTCCATTTACCATTTATCTTTTTAAATAGCAAAGTATATACACCGCTGGCATCTCCTACTTTGCGTGATAAATGCCATTTACCAATCACAAAATAATGGTCAGTGGTGAGGGGTCTTACTTGAATAATTTCAAAAGAAAGCTTTCCCATATAATTAATACTAGGATAATTTTTTTTATAATTGGCTAAGGTTTGCGCATATCCATAAGTGGGACCGCTGCTCCCAATAAAAACTAAGCTGTCATTTTTCCAATAGCCTTCCATAAAAGAAGTTAAATCACCGCTATTCCAATATTTTATTTGATTATTCAATACTGCTCGAATAGCTTGTTCGTCTTTGTTCTGCGCATTTCCAAATATTGAAATGGTGCATAAAGCAATCATCATAAAAAGGGGTAACCAACTTTTTTTCATAGACATGTTTTTTGTTTATAATCGAATTGAAAATAAAAGCGAAGCTATCTTTATAATTAAAGACATCCTGCCCATTTAAATTCTATTGAAAAGTTAAGATAAATATTTAAAATGAGCTTAATTTGCATTCATGAGTTATAAAGCGCACTTAAAAAAAGACCCAAAGTTATCGTCTATATTGGATGAGGATACCCATATTATAAAACGCAGGAAGAATACCCCCATTAGATTAATGGCGAGCATTATTAGCCAGCAATTGAGTACTAAAGTGGCTAAGATTATTTTTGAAAGATTTTTGGCCTTGTATCAAAAAAAAGAACCTACTTGCCAACAAGTGATTGATACTCCGGACGAAACATTGAGGGCTATTGGATTGAGTTATTCCAAAATTGGGTACGTCAAAAATGTAGCACAATTTTTTATTGAACATCATTTGACCGACAAGCAATTATATCAAATGCTCCCAGAGGAAGTAATTGATTTGTTGGTGCAAATTAAAGGCGTTGGGAAATGGACGGTAGAAATGTTATTGATGTTTAGTTTGGGTCATGAAAATGTTTTTGCAGTAGATGACCTAGGAATTCAACAAGCAATGATAAAGCTGTATCGTTTTAAATATACTACTAAGAAGGAATTGCAAACCAAAATGTTGGCAAAAGCAAAATCATGGGAACCTTATAAAACCTATGCTTGCTTACACTTATGGAAGTGGAAGGATGGGGGTGCAGTTTAAAGCTGGCAAGTAGGCGTTTTAAGATCATGGTAAAAGGCAAATTTCCAGCCTTCTTGTTGACCTTGTTCCCACCACTTTTGTCTCCATTGCATAGCCGTTTTGCCATCTACATCGTACTTGGCAACAAACCTGGATTTCATTTGTTGTAATTGAGGTGCCACATCTCCCCCAAAAAATATTAATTCACCTTGTTCTTTGATCCATGCTGCTTGATGGTATAGGCTATGGCCCGCTGTTAATTGATAATGAATCAAATTTTCAATGACTCCCTCATCCTCAGTAAGCCAACTCACTTTGCTAAATTCATCTAAGATGGCGACTTGTTCTAAAATATAAGATGCGTTGGAATTACTTAAGGCTAATTCATATTCCCTTCTTTGAATATAATGCGTAGCATAGGGAAAGCTTATAAACCGATCACCATGTGTAGGATGTATATAACTCAAACCTCCAGCATGATCCTTATGCAAATGGCTCATAAAAACTTTTGTTACAGAAGTGGGATCAATACCTAGTGCCATCAAATTTTCATGTATTTGTAATACACCGTTTGAATTAAAATAACCTAAGCCTGTATCGAGTAAGATGATATCTTTTTCGGTGATGACCACAAAGGGCTGAATTTCTACTAATAAACTTCCTTTCGTTTTTTCAGCCAAATTTTTGGCAGAGGTATTAAATGGCACAAAAATTTTCGTATGATCAATGGTAAAACTCCCTTCAGATAATGGATGAATGCGCATGATGAAAAATTAATTTAGCGAAGTACCATTTGTCTGTCGGCATCTAACCTAAGTAAAATAAAAATTAACACAGTGAACGTGAGTAAGGAAGAGCCTCCATAGCTTATTAATGGTAAGGGAATACCTACTACTGGGAAAAGTCCAATGGTCATACTAATGTTGACTGCAATATGGAAAAAGAAAATACCTACCACGCTATAGGCGTATACGCGTGAGAATGTACTTCTTTGTCGTTCAGCGATTCGAATGAGTCTAAATAGGAAAAATAAATACAGTCCTAAAAAGATAAAAGTTCCCACAAAACCAAAAGCCTCTCCTAATGAAGTAAATATAAAATCGGTATGCTGTTCGGGTACATACTTTCCTCTTGTTTGTGTTCCTTTTAAAAATCCTCTACCCCAAAAACCTCCCGATCCAATGGCAATTTTACTTTGTTTCACGTTGTAGTCATCTGGTTTTTTACCGCCTTTTTTGCTGCCCGTTTTGTTGGCTGATTTCACATTTTTGCTACAGTCGTATTCCTTTCCCATCATACTAAAAATACGAGTGCTTTGATAACACTCTAATACATTGTTGAAAATATAAGGAACTGCATATCGAATGGTGCCAAAGCAAATGGCCCAGATAGAAATAACAAGTAGAATTGTATTTCGATTGCGTCTAAATCGTTTAATTAAATTTAAAATAAATAGTCCGGCTATCACCGTTAATATGGTGGACAAAATAATGGGTTCTATTAATAAGGTTGCAATCACTAAAATTGCAAAGGAAAGAAGGGCAACTAATATTATTGGAGGCAGACCTTCACGATACATTGCAAAAATAAACGCACTATACACTAAGGCTAAACCTAATTCATGTTGCATGATAGACAATACTGCAGGCAGGCCAATCATAACACCAGCTATAATATAGGACTTGACTTTAGTAAAATCGGTACTTGGGTTAGATATAAATTTTGCTAATACTAAAGCAGTGAAAATTTTACATAATTCAGCAGGCTGTAAATTAAATCCACCAGCAATGGGGATCCAACTTTTGGACCCATTGATATTTTTTCCTAATATAAAAGTCGCTAGCATTAATAAGATACCACCACCATATAAAATGTTGGCAAGTGCGGTGAACACTTTGCTATCCATCAATAAAATAAATATGCCAATAAAAGCACAAAAGAAGGCAAAGTAAATTTGTTTGCTATAATTCGTTTTAGCCGTTAAAAAAGAGTTACTCCAATTTAAGCTAGGGTTATACTCCACCATAAAAATGCATAATATACCTATCGCTACCATTACTAAATAAAGTAGGATAACGGCAATATCAGTTCCTTTGGAAAAATTATTGTTTTGGTTGTTGGACATTTTTCTTTTTAATTGCTTTTTTTACTTTCATATTTTTTTTCACCACTAAATTTTTAGACTTTTTCTTTTTCTCCACTGGGTTTAAAGCAGTATCTTTTTTTATAGCTGGTCGAGGAATTGGAATAGGGGCGGCGGGACTATCTTTTTGAATCGCTGCAGTATCTATTTTAGGAGTCACTTTACTTACAGGAGTAATTTCAGATAACATTTCCATATCCCACACATCCGATAGCTCATCATTATTATATTCTAATGGAGTTAATAAATCATTTCGATTATTACGAACATACCAAGCTTTAATAGCAGCTGGCATTAAATCTACTTGCGATAAATTATCTGCTTTTAACTGACTTTCTTTGGTTAAGGTATCATTGATGTATTTCTCCATCATCAATCCTGCAATGGGTCCTGCCCAAGTGGCACCAAATCCAGCATTCTCCACCACCACAGCAACGGCAATTGTAGGATTATCCTTTGGTGCAAAACAAACAAATAATGAGTGGTTTTTACCATGTGGATTTTGTGCGGTTCCGGTTTTGGCGCAATATTCTACCCCTGGCACTTTAATGAATGCTGCCGTACCAATTATTGTTACATCATGCATGCCATCTTTTACGATATCAAAATATTGTTTGGATATTTTAGTGACTGCATTTTTGATTCTGTATGTTTCTAATAAAGCTTTATCCTCCTCATTTTCATTTTCAATACTGTCCACAAAATGCGGAGTGTAATAATATCCTTCATTGGCAATAAATGCCATCGCATTAGCTAATTGTAATGGAGTGGCAGTCATTCTATCTTGTCCTATGCCTAGTGTTAACATGTAACAACTGTTCCAATATTTTGGATTTCCAAAATCACGATTGTATTGTGCCGTATCAGGAATACTTGCTTTATTTTCACTCGGTAAATCAATTCCTAACTTTTTTCCAAGACCAAAAGAATTCACATATTCCTTCCATTTTAAATACCCTGTTTTGGCATTACCATATTCGGGATTATCAATGGCTAATCTAAATATTTGTAAAAAATAAGAGTTGCAAGAATAGGCTAAAGCCATTTGTAAAGAGGAGGCATGTCCAGGATTATGGTGTTCACATTTACGTGGATCTCCGCAAGAGCCATATGATCCTCTGCAATTATATCCGTAAGAAGGAGTGATCAAACCTTCATCCAAAGCAATTAATGCACCTAATGGTTTGAATGTAGATCCTGGCGGATATTGCCCTTTAATAGCGCGATTATAAATAGGACGCGCCGTATCTGTTAATAAACGACCAATAGTTTTTCTTCTTTGATTTCCCGTCAACAAATTAGGATTGTAACCAGGGCTAGACGCCATCGCAATAACACCTCCTGTTTTAGGATTAATGGCAACCGCACTTCCTATTTTATGTTGTAATAATTTTTCTGCTAACTGTTGCACTTCAACATCCATACTAGTGTATAAATTTCTTCCGGCTACAGCTGCCGTATCATACATTCCTTTTTCAAAAGCGCCTTGAATTTTTCCTTTATTATCTCTAAGAAATCGTGTCACGCCTCTTTGACCCATTAAAATAGTTTCATAATGTTTTTCTAAACCAGTCATACCAGCATAGTCCCCCATTTCATAACCATCTTCCTCATGCTTCTTTAAAAAATTAACATCCACTTCGGCTACATAGCCTAATACATGGGCAGCAGTATTATAAGGATAGGATCGAATACTACGTTCGGTTAAACTGAATCCTGGGAAACGATATAAATTTTCGTTGAGCTGTGCGTATAATTCTGCGGAAAGAAAAGGCTCAAAGGCACTTGCTTTCACACGCGTGTTTTTTAAGATGGCTTCTAATATTCTCTTGGAGTATTCTTCCTTATCAATTTTTAAAATTTGACACAGCATCGTGGTATCAACACCTCTAGCTTCATTGGGGATGACTACTAAATCATAGCTGATAGTATTTTCGAGTAAGGCTCTTTTTTTACGATCATAAATAATGCCACGATCTGGATAAATAATTTTTCTATAAATAGCATTATTGTTCGCCGCAATCACATATTTAGAAGAAAAAATTTGAAGTCCAATTAATTGTGCAATAATAATAGCGAAGATGATGCCAATGATGATTTGAATAATACCACCTCTGTTCTGATTATACACTGACATGAATTATCTTTTTAGCTTTCTTCGATTCATAATAAGCTCCACTAAAAAAATTAATAGGATGCTCATGATGCTCGTAAGTAATACCTTTCCTAGGAAGTATGTAAAGCTACCAAACTGCAACCATTCTAATAACACTAAGTAAAAATGGTGGATAAATGTAAGTGTAAAGATGTAAAAAGCATAAGGGCCCCAACCCATTGTTCCAATACTAGGCTCCTTATTTACTTCTTCTGAAGCTTCTTGTGCTAACAATAAATTCAAAATACTTGGACGGATATAAGCCATCAATCCGCATGCTGCTGCGTGAAGACCCGGTGTGTTAGAGAAAAGGTCTAATGCAAAGCCTAAGATAAAACCAAGTAGGGTGAGGGAAAGTCTACTGATTCCAAAGGGCAACCAAAGAATACACAAAAAATATAAATACGGGGTAATGAACTGGTGTATAGGAGGCACTTCATTTAAAATGACCACCTGTATGATTAAAAACAGGGCAAAACGAATACTATTTTTTATAAAGTTATTCATTGGGCTCTTTGTTTTTTTCAATGCCTAATTGCTCTGCCATTCTTTTATTTTCTACTAAGTAGATATATTCCAAATTATAAAAGTTAGTACTAGATTTTAAATTCAAGGTTAAGAAGTTGCTCGCAGGATCGGCTATGATCTGAGTGACTCTTCCCACCATTAATTGTGGAGGGAAACTTGCAGAGTAAGGACTGGTATAAATGGTATCGCCTAACTTAGGGGCAGCGCTTTTGGAAATATTTTTAAGTGTTAATATTTCAGGATCACTTCCATCCCATTCTACGGTACCTGCAACTTTATCTCTTTTTAACATCGCACTCACTTTGCTGTTACGATGTAATAAACTCATAATCTTACTGTAATTCTCGCCCACTTCCACTACGATACCCACAATACTACCATCAGGACTAATGGCCGCCATGTCTTTTTTAACACCCTGCAAAGAGCCTCTTTCGATGGTGATATAATTTTTTTGAAGGGTGAAAGTATTGCCCACCACTTTAGCAGGTAGGTAGAAAAACTTTCTTACTTTTTCTAGACTATCTTTTCTTAAAATAATAGTGGCTAATTTTTTACTCGTGTCGTAAGGAACAAAATTTTGTTTTAGTTGATTGCGCAGTTCAATATTTTCTAATACCAATTTTGCATTGGTTTCTTTTAATCTGAAAAAGTAAGACCAATTATTATAGCGTGTATTAATTTCTCCAATCATTTGATTGGTCCAGCCTCCTAAAAAAGTTTGATGTGATTTGCTAAATGAAGACAGCATCACTAATGATACAATTTGTAGTATCAAAAAAGTAAAAAAGGTGAAGTTCTGCCGTATGAACCCAATGATATTCTTCAAAGGAGATCGACTTTTAGCGGTTTAAGAAATAATTTATTATCTCATGATGAAAGGAAAACGTTGATAATTCTTCAACGCAATACCTGTTCCTCTAACCACACTCTTAAGTGGATCTTCAGCAATATGCACAGGTAATTTAATTTTAGCACTTAAACGTTTGTCTAATCCACGAAGTAAAGATCCACCACCTGTTAAGTATAATCCACGACGATAAATATCTGCGGCTAACTCAGGAGGCGTCGTCTCTAAGGCTTTTAGAATCGCTTCTTCAATTTTGAAAATGCTTTTATCTAAAGCTTCTGCTACTTCTTGATACGTCACCATAATTTGTTTTGGAATACCTGTCACCAAGTCACGACCATTTACTGGCATATCATCTGGTGGATTATCTAAATCCTTGATAGCAGCACCAACATGAATTTTAATTTGTTCTGCAGTACGCTCTCCAATTAATAAACTATGATAACGTCTTAAAGATTCCATAATGTCTGCAGTAAATTCATCTCCTGCAATACGAATACTTTGATCACACACAATTCCTGCTAAAGCAATGACAGTAATACCAGTAGTACCACCTCCAATATCAATGATCATATTTCCTACAGGTTCTTCCACATCAATACCAATACCTAAAGCTGCAGCCATAGGTTCGTGAATCATATATACTTCTTTAGCACCTGCTTGTTCTGCACTATCACGCACTGCTCTTTTTTCAACTTCAGTAATGGAAGAAGGAATACAAATAACCATTCTCCAACTAGGAGGGAATAAAGGTTTTTTTGGATAAATCATTTTCATCAACTCGCGAATCATTAACTCTGCAGCATTAAAGTCGGCAATAACACCATCTTTTAAGGGACGCACTGTTTTAATACTCTCGTGCGTTTTTTCATGCATCAACAAAGCTTTTTTACCTACACCCAACACTTCCTTCATGTTGTTCCTGTTTAATGCAATAATGGAAGGTTCATTCACTACGACTTCGTCATTGTGAATAATAAGGGTATTTGCGGTACCTAAGTCCATCGCAATTTCCTGTGTAAAAAAGTTAAATAATCCCATTGTAAATCAGTGTTTGAATAATGTCAGTTGAATGTAGCAAAATTCCACTAAAATTATCGAACTACAAAGCTTTTTACAAATGATTCAAAAAGTTTTTTGGGCAAAAAACTTATGCAAATTCGTAACCAATATCTTTTCGGAAATACTTGTCTGTAAATTGGATGAGCTCGCAACCTTTTTGAGCAGTATTCACCGCTGATTGCAAATCATTTCCGGCGGCGGTAACGGTAATCACACGACCCCCTTGAGTAACAATCTCGTCGTTCTGAAACCCAGTTCCAGCTTGAAATACAAGGGTTTGAGGTAATGCTTGTGCTTCTTGAATTCCTGTAATGGGATATCCTTTTTTATACTCTCCAGGATACCCACCACTCACTGTCATCACCGTTGCAAAGGAAGCAGTATGATATTCAATATTAACATCTTCTAAGGTGCCATTGTCTACGGCAGCTAATAAACTCACTAAATCGGTTTGTAAACGAGGTAAAATCACTTCCGTTTCAGGGTCACCTAATCGACAATTGTATTCGATTACATAAGGAGTTCCATTTTGATTCATTAAACCAAAAAATACAAATCCTTTATACACTAACCCCTCTTTTGCAATTCCTTCAATGGTAGGCTGAATAATGGTTTTTTCCACCTTTTGCATAAAAGCATCATCCATAAAAGGAACCGGCGTGACACAACCCATTCCGCCTGTATTTAAGCCCTGATCGCCTTCTCCAATTCGTTTATAATCCTTAGCATGGCCAATAATTTGATAGTTTTTGCCATCAGTAAGGGCAAAAACACTTACTTCAATACCTGTTAAAAACTGCTCTACCACTACTTTAGCGCTGGCTTCTCCAAATTGCTTTTGCAAAATCATTTCATCAAAACTTTGAAGTGCCTCTTGCGTTGTTTGAGCAATAATGACTCCTTTTCCGGCAGCTAAACCATCTGCTTTTAAAACAATAGGTAAACTATGTTGACGAAGATATTGAACCCCTTCCTCATAGTTATCTGCAGTAAATTCGGCATAAGAGGCAGTGGGGATTTGATGCCTTTGCATGAAATGTTTACTAAAGGCTTTGCTTCCTTCTAATTGAGCTGCTTGCGCACTGGGTCCTATGACATTAATATGTTGTGTAAGGGGGTTATTAGCAAAAAAATCATAAATCCCTTTCACCAAGGGATCTTCGGGGCCTACCACAATCATCCCAATTTGATGTTCTAGAACGGCTTTTTGTAATCCTTCAAAATGGGTGGTGGCAATAGGTAAATTGGTGCCAATGCTTGCTGTACCTGGGTTGCCAGGTGCAATAAATAATTGGTCGCATTGATGACTTTTAGACATTTTCCAAGCTAAAGCGTGTTCTCTCCCCCCAGATCCTATAATTAAAATATTCATATTTGATGGATTGCAGCACGAAAGTAAAAATTATTGAAGGGATTTTATTAATTTGGGTCAATTAAATAACAAATTGATTATGTCATCTACTACTCAAAAACACCCCAAAGGTCTATATGTATTGTTTGCTACAGAAATGTGGGAGCGTTTTAACTATTATGGAATGCGCGCCATCTTGGTTTTATTCTTAACCAAAGCGTTGTTATTAGATAAGGTGTTTGCTTCTCAATTATATGGGAGTTATACAGGGTTGATCTATTTAACACCTTTATTAGGTGGTTATATTGCGGATAGATACTGGGGGAATAACCGATCCATTATAGCAGGAGGTTTGGTGATGGCTATGGGTGAATTTGTCTTGTTTTTTTGCGGTCATTTTTATGAGAATGCAGCTGTTGCCACTCCTTTATTTTATACAGGCTTAGGTTGTATGATTGCAGGGAATGGATTTTTCAAACCCAATATTTCAAGTTTAGTAGGCCAGTTATATCCTAAAGGAGATAAAAGAATAGATGCGGCGTATACTATTTTTTATATGGGTATTAATACGGGTGGCGCTTTAGGTCCTTTTGTCTGTGGATTGGTTGGAGAAACAGGAAGATCTGGAGATTTTAAATGGGCATTTTTTGCAGGGGGAGTAGCGATGTTGATTAGCGTGGTAACGCAAATGCTTTTTCAGAAAAAATATTTGAAAGATCCAGAAGGCAATGCTTTGGGAGAAGCGCCAGCGAATGCTCCTAAATGGTTTCAGAAATTACCGGTGATGGTTGGATTTTTATTTTTGTTATCCTTAGTCACCATTGCATTAGTATACATTGATGTAAAAGTAGTGAGCTATTTATTTTATTTATTATTAGGCTGTATTACATTAATTGCCTTTATTGTTTTTTCAGACAAGACTTTAAATAGTATTGAGAAACAAAAAATATTAGTCATATTCGTTGTCTCCTTTTTTGTTATTTTCTTTTGGAGTGCTTTTGAACAAGCAGGTGCCAGCTTAACATTTTTTGCAGAAGAACAAACCAATCGAAATGTAGGATGGTTCACTGTGCCAGCGAGCTTCTTCCAATCATTAAATTCCATTTTTGTAGTGGGCTTTGCTCCCGTTTTTGCTTGGTTATGGATTAAATTAGGAAAGTATGAACCTTCTTCTCCTTACAAAATGGCAGCAGGTTTAATGTTGTTAGCATTGGGTTATTTTTGGATTGCTACAGGAGTAAATGGAGTGGGAACAGGTGTTAAAGTAAGTATGATTTGGTTGATAGGGATGTATATGATGCATACTTTTGGTGAGTTATGTTTATCACCTATTGGATTATCATTAGTGAATAAATTAGCCCCCGTTAAATTTGGCTCTTTGTTAATGGCGGTATGGTTTACAGCCAATGCGTTTGCCAATAAATTAGCAGGTGTATTTAGTGCCTTGTATCCAGAGAACGGGAAAATAACTTCATTTTTGGGATATCAAATTTCAAACTTGCACGAGTTCTTCATGTTCTTTGTGATGATGGCAGGAACGGCATCTATTATTTTATTCTTCTTGTCTCGCAAGCTTCAAAAATTAATGAATAGTTAAACTAGTTATCATTCATTTTTAAATAGCTCCTTTCACAATGTCATCTACAACAGAAGGATCGAGTAGTGTGGAAGTGTCTCCTATGCTTTTTATTTCGCCCTCTGCAATTTTGCGTAAAATGCGTCGCATAATTTTGCCCGATCTTGTTTTAGGTAAGCCAGCTACAAATTGAATTTTATCAGGCTTCGCAATCGCGCCAATAATTCTAGTGACTGTTTGTAAAATATCTTTACGCACTAAATCGCTTGTACCATGCGTGTCTTGACCATGTGAGCCAGTATATATTACAAAAGCATAAATACCTTGTCCTTTAATATCATGCGGATACCCTACGACTGCACTTTCTACTACGCCTGAGTGCATATTAATTGCGTTTTCTACTTCGGCAGTTCCAATGCGATGGCCACTTACATTTAATACATCGTCTACACGACCCGTAATGCGAAATTGTCCTTCACTATTTTTTAAAGCGCCATCTCCTGTGAAATATAAATTGTCATAGGTCGCAAAATAATTAGTGCGACATCTTTCATGATCACCATAGGTGGTTCTTAAAGTAGCAGGCCAAGGTTGTGTGATACATAAATTACCACGCATCAAACCCTCTTCCATTTCCGTGACTTCATTTCCTTTATCGTCTACTAAAATAGGAGCCACTCCTGGCATAGGATAGGTGGCCCATCCTGGTTTGCCGGGTGTAATACCGGCCATATTAGAAATCATAATGCCACCTGTTTCGGTTTGCCACCAAGTGTCAACGATGGGGCATTTTTTATGACCAATATGTTCATCATACCAATGCCATGCTTCTTCATTAATAGGTTCTCCTACAGTGCCTAATATTTTTAAGCTACTTAAGTCATGCCCTTGAATAGGTCCCAATCCAAATCCCATTAAGGATCTAATTGCAGTGGGGGCAGTGTATAAAATGTTTACTTTAAACTTATCAATGATGCTCCAAAAACGCCCTGCATCAGGGAAGGTAGGAATACCTTCAAACATTAATGAGGTACCCCCTGCACTCAATGGTCCGTATACAATATAACTATGACCCGTAATCCAACCTACATCTGCTGTACAAAAAAAGATGTCGTTGGGTTGATATTGAAACACATTTACAAAAGTGTAGTGGGTGTAAATCATATACCCTGCAGTACTATGTACAACGCCCTTTGGTTTTCCTGTGGAGCCGGATGTATATAAAATAAACAAAGGATCTTCTGCATCCATTTCGGCAGCTTCTACAAAATGAATTCCTTGAGCATCAACTTTTTTAATTTCATCTTCCCACCAAACATCTCTTCCTTCAATCATAGAAACTGCTGTGCGTGTTCGCGTACATACAATCACACGATGAATGGTTTTATTACCAATTAGCGCATCATCAATCACTGCTTTTAAGGGAATGTCTTTAGCGCCTCTAAATGCACCATCGCAAGTAATAATAAAAGTGGCTTGTGCATCTTCTAAACGATCTGCAATACTTTGTGCAGAGAAACCTCCAAAAATCACACTGTGAATCGCGCCAATACGCGCACAAGCTAATACTGCAATCGCTAATTCGGGAATCATCCCCATGTAGATACAAACTCGATCTCCTTTTTTCACACCATTATTAATAAGCACTTGCGCAAACTGACATACTTTATGATGTAACTGTTTATAGGTAATAGTGCGATGTTGTTCTTCGGGGTTATTAGGTTCCCAAATAATAGCAGGCGTATCTCCCATAGTATTCAAATGGCGATCTAAACAGTTTTCGGTAATGTTTAATTTTCCGCCTTGAAACCATTTAATGGAAGGCTCTTTAAAATTCCATTCTAAAACTTTATCCCATTTTTTTCTCCAAAAAAAGTGTTCTGCAATCTCTCCCCAAAATTTTTCAGGGTTTTCGATACTATTTTTATAAGCTTCATGATAAGCTTCAATGTTCTTGATTTGATAAGGGTAGGACATAAGGAATCTTTAAAAAGTATAAGTCAAATTTACATTTTTCAGTTTAAATATTTAACTTGAATATTCACTAGAAAACATTTTAAAATATGAGTCAAGCAAAATCGCAAAATAGTATTGCTTTTGTTATTGGTGCTTCTTCGGTGGGCACTTTAATTGAGTGGTATGATTTTTACATTTTTGGTATGTTGGCCACCATAATTTCCAAACAATTTTTTCCTGCAGATGCAGGTACAGCAGCACTTTTAAGCACATTGGCTATTTTTGCAGCAGGTTTTATAGTGCGTCCATTTGGGGCGTTAGTGTTTGGCAGATTAGGTGATTTGATTGGACGTAAACATACTTTTTTACTGACTTTGGTCATCATGGGTGGATCTACTTTTGCAATTGGGTTGGTGCCAGGATACGCCACGATTGGTTGGGCAGCTCCTATTTTAGTTTTAATACTTCGATTATTACAAGGTTTGGCATTAGGGGGTGAATATGGAGGTGCTGCTACATATGTTGCAGAACATGCACCAGCAGGTCAAAGAGGATTTTGGACCAGTTGGATTCAAACAACTGCTACTTTAGGATTGTTTTTAGCATTAGGTGTGATTATATTTATTCGTTCCGAACAAGGGGTAGAAAAATTTAGTGCAGAGTGGGGTGGATGGAGATATCCCTTTTGGATTTCATTATTACTAGTAGGAGTTTCAGTGCTTATTAGAATGCGCATGAGTGAGTCACCTATGTTTTCAAAATTAAAAACAGAAGGAAAAATTTCGACGAATCCATTGAAAGAAAGTTTTGGACATAAAGCTAATTTCAAAATGGTGTTATTGGCTTTATTTGGCGCTGTTATGGGACAAGGAGTGGTGTGGTATACGGGTCAGTTTTACGCACAAAGTTTTATTGAAACCGTTTGTAAAGTAGAGTTTATACAATCACGCGATTTAATGTTATGGGCGATATTAATGGCAACACCTGGTTTTGTATTGTTTGGTTGGCTAAGTGATAAAGTGGGTAGAAAATGGATCATGCTATTAGGTATGTTATTAGCCATTCTTACCTACCGTCCTATTTACAAACAATTTTTAGTGATCACAAGTGCCAATAATAGAATTGAAAAAATAGATCTTGCTAGTACAAAAATTTCTGAGAAGACCGTGGTTGTTGATAAAAAAGACAACACTAAAATTTATGTAGTACAACATTTTGATACTGCCTACACAGATGGCGCTGTATTTAAATATACCAAAACTGACACTCTTCATTTATCTGCTACCTATGATCCTACCATTAAAATAGATTCTTTATCTGCGCTTTCTACTACATTGATTTTAACTCAATCTGCAAAACCCAATGTGGTGATTGAAAAAACAATGGATAAAAGCTCCTACTGGAGTTTGATCTGGTTGGTATTTGTGCAAATTTTGTATGTGACTATGGTGTATGGTCCTATTGCTGCTTTTTTAGTGGAAATGTTCCCTACCAAAATAAGATACACTTCTATGTCACTTCCTTATCATATTGGAAATGGAGTCTTTGGAGGCTTGGTTCCTTTCTTAGGCACACTCATTGTTGAATTTACTAAGAATGAAGCTCACCCTAACGGAGATCCATTAGCAGGCTTGTGGTATCCCATTGGCGTCGCTTCTATTTGTTGGGTGATTGGGATTGTTTATTTAACCAATAAAATAGATAAGAATGTAATGGACTAAGTTTCATTTAAATTTTACGACATTATAAATACAATTAAAATGAATTCGATCAAAAAATTATTAGGATATGTTTGGATGTTATTAGCGCCCGCTATTATTTGCTTTTTAGTATATGAAGCCTTAGAAAAAATGGGAGCGGCTAGTGCAGCACAAAAAGCAAATGTGACATTGCAGTGGATGATTATATTATTAATATTTACGCCTATCTGTATTGGCTTTTTTATTTTTGGGAAATATGCAAGTGCGAATGAATATGATCATTTGCCCGAATCTTCTTCCGAAATAGAATAGGTCTTGCAAAAAAAGTCTAAGATAAATAGGCCTATGAAGATTTAAAAGGAATGTTCAATAAGTAGTGAGGGGAATTAATTTCTTTTTAAGGATTGTTCACTACTTTTGAGTATGTCTTTAACGGTCCATCAAGTCAGTAAAAAATATGAAGCGCACCTTGCTGTGGATAGCGTTTCCTTTAATATTCAACCAGGGGAGATTGTAGGTTTTTTAGGTCCTAATGGTGCAGGCAAGTCCACTACATTAAAAATGATTGCTGGTTTTTTACCACCCGATCAGGGGGCGATCACATTAAATGATTGTTCCATAGAGAAAGAACCTACTGCATATAAAAAAAGAATCGGGTATTTACCTGAATCCAATCCTTTGTATCTAGATATGTATGTGAAAGAGTATTTTCATTTTTTGGCAGAAGTGCATCAACTTCCAAATCCAAATAACAGAATTCAAGAAGTGATTGGCGAAGTAGGTCTTACATTCATGCAAACCAAAAAAATAGGGGAGCTCTCCAAAGGCTATCAACAAAGAGTTGGAATAGGTGCTGCCATTTTACATCAGCCTGCTTTATTATTATTAGATGAACCCACCTCCGGATTAGATCCCAATCAATTAATTGAAATTCGACAATTGATCCAATCCTTGAGTTCAAAAAGCATGATATTGTTTTCGACACATATTTTACAGGAAGTCACAGCCATTTGTTCCAGAGTGTTAGTGCTTCATCAAGGTAAATTAGTGGCTAATGAGCCCATTGAAAATTTATTAAAGACCTCGCAAAATAAAGTGACTGTCATTTTTGAACAAACCATAGACGCCTATTTACCCGAATTAAAAGCGCTTGGTTTTCAAATAGAATTAGTAGACAAACATACGTTAGTTGCAGAGGCAAACGATACTAACATGTTGAAGAATAAACTGATGAGCTTTGCGCTAGCAAAGGGTTTGAATATACAATCATTGCAATCGCAACAAGCTAGTTTAGAAGAAATTTTCAAATTGCTGACCCATTAAAAAAAATGGGTGTAAATTGCGGTCTGAATTTTCAAATTTATTAGTTCCAATTTTAAATACATTATATGAGTTACATTATTGAAGTACATGCAAGACAAATTTTAGATAGCCGTGGTAATCCTACTGTAGAGGTAGACGTAGTAACAGACGAAGGTGCGATGGGTCGTGCTGCAGTACCTAGTGGTGCTAGTACTGGTATTCATGAAGCGGTAGAGTTAAGAGACAATGATAAAAAGAAGTATGTAGGGAAAGGGGTGATTAAAGCAGTTAAAAATGTGAACGAACAAATCGCTAAATCCATTATTGGATTTGATGTATCTGCACAAGCAGCTATTGATCAAGTAATGATAGATTTAGATGGTACTCCAAATAAAGGAAAATTAGGAGCCAATGCCATTTTAGCGGTGAGTATGGCGGTAGCAAAAGCAGCAGCTGAAGAAGCCAACCTTCCTTTGTATCGTTATATTGGCGGAACCAATGCAAAAACTTTACCTATTCCAATGATGAACATTGTAAATGGTGGAGCACATGCTGATAATAAAATTGATTTTCAAGAATTCATGGTGATGCCCATTGGCGCTCCTAATTTTAGCGAAGGCTTACGTTGGGGGGTTGAAATTTTCCATCACTTAAAATCAGTATTAAAGAAAAAAGGATTTAGCACGAACGTAGGTGATGAAGGTGGTTTTGCACCTAATATCCAAAGCAATGAAGAAGCGATTGAAACAGTATTAGAAGCCATTCATACAGCAGGATATAAAACAGGGTCACAAATTGCGATTGCAATGGATGCAGCGAATAGTGAATTGTGGGATGCTAAAAAGAAAAAATATGTTTTCCATAAAAGTTCTGGTAAGGAAATGACTAGTGATCAATTAGTAAAATATTGGGAAAAATGGGTGAAGCAATATCCTATTATTTCTATCGAAGATGGAATGGCAGAAGATGATTGGAATGGTTGGAAAGCATTGACTCAAACCATTGGAGATAAATGTCAATTAGTTGGAGATGATTTATTTGTGACGAATGTAGAACGTTTACAAATGGGGATTGATAAAAAAATTGGAAATGGATTATTGGTAAAAGTAAACCAAATTGGTACTTTGACGGAGACTATCAATGCGGTTACATTAGCGCAACACAATGGCTACAATACCATTATGTCTCACAGAAGTGGTGAAACTGAAGATACTACTATCGCAGATTTAGCGGTAGCATTAAATTGCGGTCAAATTAAAACAGGTTCTGCCTCTAGAACCGATCGTATGGCTAAGTACAATCAGTTAATTCGTATCGAAGAAGCGTTAGGCGAAACGGCTATCTATCCTAAAGGGAAGGTGAAGTTTGGCACCAAATAGTAAAGGCTATATTTTTTAAAAGTCTTTGACCAAAAAGGTTGGGTTATAATTAGAACTACGCTAATTTTACTCCAACCTTTTTTTATGGCATTTTTGAAGAAAATTTTACCCTTTGTAACCAATCGCTATTTTTTAGTGTCATTGGTTTTTGCAGTGTGGATGTTGTTTTTTGATCAAAGAGATTATTTCCAACAAAGAGAAAGGTCGGAAGAGTTGAAAAAAGTAGAGGGCGCCAAAAAATATTATCAAGATGAAATTGATAAAACTAAAAAGCAATTAAATAGTATTCAAAATAATCCTGCATCCGTAGAAAAATATGCAAGAGAGCGCTATTTATTGCGCAGAGAAGGAGAAGAGGTTTATTTATTTGAGGATACGATGCACCCCGCTTCCAAACAATGACAAAAAAGGAACGCTACCAACACATACTTCAATATTTTCAGGAGCACATGCCTGTTGCCGAAACAGAATTGTTCTATGATAATCCCTTTCAATTATTAGTCGCTGTTATATTATCTGCACAATGCACTGATAAGCGTGTAAACTTAACCACCCCTGCTATTTTTCAAAAATATCCTACGCCACAAAAAATGGCGAAAGCAAGTTTTGAAGATCTATTTCCCATTATAAAAAGCATTTCTTACCCCAATAATAAAACCAAACATTTAATTGGGATGAGTCAACTATTATTAGCTCAATTTGGGGGCGAAGTGCCCATGACTATTCCCGAACTCATTCAACTTCCAGGGGTAGGGCGTAAGACCGCGAATGTCATTACCAGTGTCATCGATCAGCAGCCCAATATGGCGGTGGATACTCATGTATATAGAGTGAGTAGAAGGTTAGGACTAGTGCCCATGACTGCTACGACTCCCTTAGCTGTAGAAAAAGCACTTATCAAACAAATCCCAACAGCATTAGTACATACAGCACATCATTGGTTAATCTTACATGGTAGGTATACTTGTTTGGCTAGATCTCCTAAATGTGAGGCTTGTGGCTTATCTGCTTTTTGTAAATATTATTCGAACCTATAGTTTGCAATATAAATTGGTCATAAAAAAACCCTCTTGAATGTCAAGAGGGTTTTTTTATGCGCTTATTTTTAAAGTTCAAAAAGCTGTAGGCTCATCGCGAACTCTAATTAAAATAATTCATTGATTGCTTCTAGCAATTCGTGTTTCGCTAAAGGAGTTCCTTTCATTTTATTGAAGCCTTTTGCATCCACAAAATATTTATCACGAATGATTCTGATTAATTGACCATCATTAATTTCTGGTACTAAAACAGTCTCAAAATTCTTTAAAATCTCTCCTAAGTTTTTAGGGAAAGGACGAACATATTTAACATGAGCGTGACTCACTGATTTTCCTTGTTCTTGTAATTCTTGCACTGCACTTTTAATAGTTCCATAAGTAGATCCCCATCCTAATACCAATACTTTTCCTTTTTCAGGACCACTGTCAAGTGTTTGTAATGGAATGTAGTCGGCAATTTTTTCTACTTTAGCGCCTCTCATTTTAATCATGAATTCGTGGTTATCAGATTCATAATTCACATTACCCGTTTCATGTTGTTTTTCCAATCCACCAATACGATGTTCTAAACCAGGAGTCCCTGGAATAGCCCATGGGCGTGCTAATTTTTCATTTCTCTTATAAGGAAGATATTTAGTTTCACCTTCTGCTAATTCTGTTTTGAAACTCACTTCAATATTGGGTATATCACTTGCATTGGGGAATTTCCAAGGCTCTGCTCCATTAGCAATGTATCCATCGCTTAATAAAATGACAGGAGTCATATGTTGTAATGCAATACGGATGGCTTCATAAGCCATAAAGAAACAATCACTTGGGGTAGCGGCTGCTAATATAGGAATAGGAGCTTCTCCATTTCTTCCATAATAAGCTTGCATCAAATCACTTTGTTCTGTCTTAGTAGGCAAACCGGTAGAAGGGCCACCTCTTTGGATATTTATAATGAC
>Ga0214919_10001121_pt1 | contig 44982 bp, 46 predicted proteins | sample LL1503_MetaG_FD_177994 | JGI IMG/M metagenome (GOLD analysis project Ga0214919, IMG submission 177994) | Freshwater microbial communities from Lake Lanier, Atlanta, Georgia, United States - LL-1503 | ecosystem: Environmental > Aquatic > Freshwater > Lake | place: USA: Georgia | collected... | reverse complement strand
GTGAGATATGTAATCCAAGATTTTTTCTAATAGATGACATCACATCTATTCTATTTATTATCTCTCCTTCAATTTCAGATGTTTTGATTGCTTCAGATACCATTATCTGAATAATCGTTTCAGTACTGATGGCTTCTGGTAGTGCAGAGATGATACCTTTTAGTTCTCCTGCTTTTAACATGAAATTCATCAATTCATTATCTATTGATGTACTATCAAATTTAAATTCAGGCCAATTTTTGTGTTGCCAATTATACATAATGAGCCAGTTAGGTTACTTTATCGGCTCAAATATACGAATAATTTGAGCCGAATAGTATTAATTTGCGGCTCAAAGTTGGTTAAACATCTATTTTAAGCTCTGTGTGAGGAAAACACCACCTGAATTCGACTGAAATCGGTCAAATTCGGTTTTGTGAAAACGTAACGTATTACAAATCAACGCCTTCATTTTCTCAAAAAATCTTCATAACCCTGAGGTCCCGGGTTCAAATCCCGGTCTCGCTACATGAAAATCAAGGACTTATTTTTAGTAAAACTAAAAATAATAGGACTTGTTAATATATTAATTCCAAACTAGTGTAGATGAAAAAACACTCAGAGGAAAGGCCGATTTAAAATTGAAAGAAAAAACAAATTTTATAATGCGAAATCATAGGTTTTAACTAATTTTCAAAATATTTTACAACACAGGTATATGAAACATTTTGAGACAGGAATTATTTTAATGGCAATGACGATTGTTTCTTTTTTTATGGAATCCTGTACAAAAAATACTAACCAAGTGGATGCCGGAGGCAATTCTGCAAAAAGTACCTGGACAATTATTCAGGATAAGATTCTCACACCTACCTGTGCAACAAGTGGTTGTCATGCATCTACGAGCGATGCTAATTATGTTCAACATAACCTACTTTTAACTTCAGCTACCGCATACGATAATTTAATTAACATCATTTCAAAAAATACGTCAGCAAAAACAGCCGGCCTGGTAAGGGTAAAACCGGGTGATTATATAAATAGTTTGTTGTATCAGAAAATTGATTGCCAGACAACCTCTCAATACGGTGCTTTGATGCCATTGGGGGGTCCTAATCTGACCTTGGGACAGATAGAATTTATCAAAGAATGGATAACAAAAGGGGCACCAAAAACTGGAACTGTTGTTGATGAATCTATACTAGCCAATAACACAGTATGTCGACAGGATTTTGTACCCATGCAGGCACCCGCTGCTACTGAAGGATTTCAATTAGCAATCAATAAGTTCACAGTAAGCCCCAACACGGAGCGCGAAGTGTTTGTAAATAGAAATACCCCTAATACTTCTACGGTCTATGTCAATAAATTTATCATGCAGGGGCGGCCAAACAGTCACCATTTTGTTTTATATGGGTTTCAAAGCTCTACTTTATTGCCACCAGTTAACACATTGAGGGATTTGTATAATTCAAACGCAAGTATTAATATATTCACATTTGCACAAATGCAGAACCATATATTTTTGGGCGGCGGCACAGATGTAAACACAACTTATACATTTCCTGCAGGCGTTGCCCTGAAAGTTCCACCAGCTACAGCACTTGATCTGAATGCACATTATTTTAATAAACAGACTACCAATCTAACTGGAGAGAACTATATCAACATGTATACAGTGTCTCAGGCAAACGTTGTAAAAGAGGCACAGTCTATAAACTTTGCCAATTATAATTTTTCTATTCCGGCTAGTTCACGCAAAACAATTAGCACCGATTTTACCTTTGATAAAGCAGTAACCGTAATTACACTTACCTCCCATTTTCACAAGTTGGGTGAGAAATTTCAAATTAAAATTCTGGGTGGAACGAGAAATGGAGAGGTTGTTTATGAAAATACAGATTGGGAGCACCCCTTAGTAATCAACCTTACCACGCCCATTTTGCTAAAAGCAGGCGAAGGATTGACTAGTGTGGTTACCTATAATAACACCACTAATAAAATAGTGAATTTCGGATTAACCAGTGAGGATGAAATGAATATTATTTTTGGATATTACTATTAATCATTTGGTGTACTTAGATCTATATAATAATTTCATCTTCTATAATTGCAATTGTTCATTAACTGAATGTCCAGCTTCCTTCTTTCAGCTCCGCTTCCAATTCACCAATATCCCATCCGCAATAGCCTATATAAATTTGAATTTCTTGTTGATTGACAGTCCTGGTGTTGATGGTTTCAATCACTTGCTCCATATTACCACCCAAATAAAGACCATTGGGTATTTGTTCGCCCCCTTTAATGAGATCGGGTAGACTGTGCAATACAAAGAGGTGATCTCTATCAACGGGGCCGCCATCCATCAGTGGATATGGTTTAGCGTGATTGAATTCAATTAGTTCATGCAGCGACTTTTCAAAGGATTTATTGGTTACAAAACCTAAACTTCCTTCTTCATTGTGTTTAACAATCAGAATGGTTGTATGCTCAAAAAAACTGTCCATCAACTCGTTAGTGCTATTGATATACATTCCGGCTTTTAGATCCCTCATAAGTCTACTTTACTTTATTTTTTTGCCATGCTTATATACCATATCTATTTTTTGTAATAAGTCAATGTATCTTAATACATCCCCTTTGACAGCAATGATATCAGCATACTTACCTTCGCTAATGGTACCATAATCTTTTTCAACACGCATTGCTAAAGCTGGCCAATACGTTGCAGCTTTAATAGCATAGATGGGGTCGAAACCAAATTTATTCACCCATACATCTAATTCATTCCAGGTACTTTGACTGTGAAATTTCATTGGTATACCGCTATCAGTACCCACCATTAATACTACACCAGCATTTTTGAGTTGATTTATTTTTTTCTCTAAAGTTGGTCTGCGAACTGGGGTTAATTGAAAGTAGGACATTCGTGAAGGATATTTTAAAGAAGCTTTAATATCAGTAATAATATTATTGGGTAAATCTAAATGCCAGGAAGTATCATCTAGTTTTTCTGGATTATCTCTAACATATTCATAATTATACAAGCCTTCCACTGTTGGCGTCCAGAATAAGGGCCCCTTATTCATTTGTGCAGTGCGTTCTTTAATCATTTGCATAATATCCTCAGGATATTCTGGAGAAGAAGATAGTCCAGTGTGTTCAAAACAATCTACTCCAATTTTCATACCCACTCTAATTTCATTAGGGCGATGTGAGTGAGCTGCGACAGGTAAATTGTATTTATGGGCTTCATCTACCACCGCTTGTGCTTCTTCTAAAGTCATTTCGTCCTGATCAATCAGTTTTATCACATTTACTCCCGCTTCTGCAAGTTTACGCACTTTAGCGCGTGCATCTTCGACACCATTTATACCCCAACGGTAGGCTTCCGTGTGCGGATAAGGTTTGTGTTGGATAAAAGGCCCTGATACATATAAGGTAGGGCCCAATAATTCGCCCTTATCAATGCTACGTTTAACATTTATACTTGCTTCCAATGGTCCCCCTAAATCACGTGCACTGGTTACTCCAGCCATTAACAATTGGTGAGCCGATGCTGGCATAATTACTTTTTCAAAATCCTTCATGTAAGCACTATCCCAATGATCATAATCACTATGTCCATTAATCATTAAATGAACATGCATATCCCATAAGCCAGGTAACACACTCATACCCTCGGTTGAAATTATTTCTGCATTTTTAGGAATCGAAGTACTTCCTACAGTGCCCACTGTTTTTATACGTTCATTTTCAATAATAATAACGCTATTATAAATAGGTTTCCCCCCAAAGCCATCAATTAAAGTACCGCCCAAAAAAACTTTTACACCTTGAGCGTTTGCTGATAAACCAAATGCTAGTAAAATAAAAAAGAAGAATTGTTTTTTCATATCTGATACTATTTTTTTAGAAATTTACGACTTTTTTTTCGACTTAGATTTACTAAGTTCCATTAATAAATAATCTCTGTGTCATGAAAATACATCCCTCAAATCGGCTTAAATCAACACCTTCATTTTATCAAAATAGCTTCATAACCCTGAGATCCTGGGTTCAAATCCCGTTATCACTATATGAAAATCAAGTACTTACGTTAATTCGTGGGTCCTTTGTTGTTTTCATTTCTATTTAATAATTATTATAACTTTACAGAATAGTTACACTTTACATTTAAATACAAACCCGATAAAATAAAAAAATACAATTTTGAATAACTTAATAATAATAGCACACCCAGATAAATCAAGTTTTTGTTATAATGGTATTTTTAATACCATCAAAGTAACCTTAAACTCAAAAAATGAAACAGTTCATATTATAGACCTTTACCAAGAAAATGTTAATTTCAATTTTGGAGTAGATAAAATTAAAGAATACAAAGATCTTATAACTTGGACTGATAGGATTTATATTATATCACCAGTTTGGTGGTTCAGAACAACTCCTGCTTTGGAATCATTTTTTGATCAAATTTTCACTCCTGGTTTTGCTTATAATTTTATACCTATCTCAAAACTTTATGGTTATCCAAAGCCATTGCTTAGTCATAAAAAAGTCAGAACATATCTCACACATGGAGCCCCTGGATTACCCGTATTATTTTTATACCTTAATTCAGTTAAGTTAAGGCTAATTATGGGTGTGTATTCCTTTGTATTCGGTTGGTTTAAAACGAAAACTCGTCAATTTTGGAGTGTACCATTTGTATCTCAGGAAAAAAGAGCTACCTATTTAAAAAGCGTAGAAAAAGATGTTTTAAATGATATTAAATGACTTTATACATTCATATAATATTTGTGTCATGTTCTATAAAAATTGAATAGTGCCAATAATATGATCAGCAGATATTTTAACTATTTATGACGGATTAAAAAATTTTCCATCTATTTGTGTTCTTAAAGTCTTTATTCCATCTATTAAAGGTGGCTTTGGATATACTATGTTTAAGGCAAAGCGCTGTAATGGAATATTCCCCTCGCTTAGCTTCCATTAAGATTACTAACTTTTGTTCTGCGGAAAATAGTATCCTTTTATTAAGACGGATCGCTTTAATGGAGTTCTCTGTAGCTTGTTTTGGCTTCTGTTTCATGTCATTTTTATTTAATTGTTAATGATGCAAACTCTCTACTAATTAAGACTATATTTTGTCCACTTTATACTGACGATTTAAAAGTATAGCCCATTTCAATGATTAAACAAGAGTCTTAGAAATGATAGTGATTACAAGAATTGTAAATAGGGCTGTTGCGTTAGAATTGCAATAGAGTGCGTGATTTACTTTTAAAAGGTAAGCAAAATATTTATTTATTAAACAAAAATCATCCTGCTTGAGGGAACCCATCATCAAATCGACTCAAATTGGTTGATTTAGGTTTCCCCAAAATATAACTAACTACAAATCAACACCTTCTTTTACTTATTACCTCATCTACTATAAAGTATAATTGCTAATTTTGAATCATGGCACTAAGTAACTACGAAAGATTAATACAATTGGCGGATGAAGTATTTTCAAGCCGGACTGATCCTGATCAGCTAAACGTGGATGAAAATGTGATGGAGCATTTACAGCTCATTCACCCCGACACCATTTCTGAATATGATGATGGGAATGGCCCTGTTTGTTGGATTTTATGTATTCCCACAACACTTGATTTAATGACTCAATTTATTGATCAAAAAATATCAGAAAGGGAACTTTATGAATTAACCCCACTGAATTCAAAATATGAAGCCATTTACATGTGTTCAGCTTTATTATTGGAAGAATTTAGGGGTAAAGGAATTGCCCAAAAATTAGCGCTTCAAGCAATCGAAAATATAAAAATAGATCATAACATCAAGGCGCTATTTTTCTGGGCTTTTAGCAAAGAGGGCGAAAAGCTCGCTGAAAAGTTGTCAGGTTTAATTGGCTTACCATTATATAAGCGTTAAGTAAAGCCTATCTAGTAAGAGGGTATTCATTTAATCCTTTTTTTGATCAATTGCTTTTTCTGCGTCAGCTTATAAATTAATTCAACTAAACATTTATATCTTTATTTATGTCAGCTAAGCAAATCGTATTTATCATTTTAATTATTTGGAGTATTCCCAGCACTTATTTTCGTAGTAAGTTTAGGAAAATTGTTTACCAAACTGATGATTGGAAAATAAATATTAAACCCCTTTTCAAAAAAGAGATCATTGGTTTATTTAGTAATATGTATCCAGATAATAAAACTTACCTCAAGACAAGAAATCTCTATCAAATTTATTTAGCTATTTATCTGATTTTATTTATTATTTATAAATTTATATAATAGAAATATTATGAAGCAAGCATTACTTAATTTATTATTTTCCTTCATCGCTTTTTCCATTGCCTATGGCATTGCGCTATTAACTGGGCTACAAGTAATTCAGCAAGCTGTATTGATTGCCTTTCTTATACAATGGATTTTATTTGTTCCTGCCTTTTATTTTCAAACAGAAAAGTTTTATGATCTAACAGGAAGTGTTACCTATATATCTATTGTAAGTTACATTAGCATTCAAAGTTATTTTGCAATAAATGTCAATATAAGCAGTATCCTATTAGCTTCTTGCATCATCCTATGGGCAATCCGTTTAGGCAGTTTCTTATTTACAAGGATTCATAAAGCTGGAGAAGATAAAAGATTTAAACTCATTAAGCCTTCGCCAACAAGGTTCTTCATGACATGGACTTTGCAAGGGATGTGGGTTTCTATATGTTCCATGTGTGCCTTAACAGCCATTGCAAGCAAAAATGGGGTAATTCAAAATGGTTTTTTTTATATTGGTATGCTCGTCTTTATCGTTGGTTTTGTTATAGAGATGATTGCAGATTGGCAAAAGTCCAGATTCCGTAAAAATCCTGAAAATAAGGATCAATTCATTGCTCAAGGCCTTTGGTATTATTCAAGACACCCAAACTATTTTGGTGAAATTACCTTATGGTTAGGAATTTCCTTTATGTCTTTTTCATCCTTATCAGGTTGGCAGTATATCACTTTAATCTCTCCTCTATTTACCTATATGCTACTTGTTTATATAAGTGGTGTTAGGATTTTAGAAAATTCGGGGATGGAGAAATGGGGGCATTTAGAGAAGTATCAAGAATATATCCGCACTACATCTTCTTTATTTCCATACCCTAAGTTGATTCAAAATAAAAAGTCAAGATTGACTTAATGTCTTACATTACTAATGTTGAACTATTAATATCTTAATTGATATTCTTAACTTGAATGAACGATTCTACGACCGATCTTGGCGACAATATATATTTTAGAATATCTTCTAAGTACTTATGTTAATTCTTCGTTATTTATTCTCTCATCCTATTTGAAAAACTTATTACCAAAAGCCAATAAAGTTATATTTTTGCAAATGCTATTAATTAATAGAAAATACATCTTACTATTCTCATTAGGTTTAATTGGACTTATTCAACCAATAAAGGCGCAAAAACAAACTACTGTCAATGGCACTGTAAAGGATAAACTTAGTGGTGAATCCATTTTCGGGGCTGTTATAAAAATCGAGCAACTTGCCAACGTTGTAGTCACTTCAAATGAATACGGATTTTTTGCAATCACTTTACCAAAGGGCAAATATGATTTAAAAATTAGTTATGTTGGATATGAAGAAAAAAGAATTCCCATTGCTTTAAACGAATCCTTGTCTATTTCGGTTTTTTTAGAAAGTAAGAACCAACTTGAAGAGGTTGTAGTAGAATCTAAGCGAAAGGATGATAATTTGATCAAAGCCCAAATGGGAACGGAAACGCTTAATATGAAGTCCATTAGCAGGGTGCCTGTGCTATTTGGTGAAAAAGATGTCTTGAAAACGATCCAATTACTACCTGGCGTTAAATCTGCTGGTGAAGGGAATAGTGGTTTTTATGTAAGAGGAGGGGCAGCAGATCAAAACTTAATCTTGCTAGATGAAGCCCCAGTATATAACGCCTCTCATTTATTGGGATTTTTTAGCACTTTCAATAGCGATGCCATCAAAGACGCCACTTTAATTAAAGGCAATGCGCCCGCACAATATGGGGGCAGGTTGTCTTCGGTATTAGATGTAAAAATGAAAGAAGGCAATAATAAAAATTATATTGTTAATGGCGGGCTTGGTTTAATTAGTAGCAGATTAAGCATAGAAGGCCCCATTCAAGAAGATAAATCTTCTTTTATTTTATCTGGAAGAAGAACTTATGCGGATGTTTTTTTAAAGGCAACGGATAAGTTCAAGGATAATATATTGTACTTCTATGATTTTAATGCAAAAGCAAATTATAAAATTGACGATAAAAATAGAATCTATTTTTCTGGTTATTTTGGTAGAGATGAATTAGGCCTAGGTACAAGTTTTGGTATTAATTGGGGCAATAAAACTGGAACCATACGCTGGAATAGGGTGATTAGCAATAAATTATTCCTAAATACTTCCTTTATTTATAGCGACTATAACTATGATGTAAGTTTAAAAAATGGAGAAACCAAGTTCAATATAAATTCCAATATTAAGGATGTTAATATTAAACAAGACTATACCTATTATTTCAATCCAAAAAATACAATTCGTTTTGGTTTTAACTCTATTTTACATACCATCACACCAAGTATTTTTTCGGGCACTGTCAACAATAGCATCAATAAAGTGGGGCGTAATGGATTAGAAAACGCTATTTATTTTAATAATAATTTCAAAGCCAATCAACAACTTACATTGGACTATGGTTTTAGGGTTTCTAGTTATACACTTATGGGTGGAGATGTATATAATTTGTATAATGGCAATGATAAAACCTCCTCAATTTTGTTACAAAAAAATGCTTTCGGTAAAACCTACCTTAATCTTGAACCAAGAATCACAGGAAATTATAGGATAAATGAATTAAGCAGCGTCAAAATAGCTTATGCACGTAATGTGCAGCATTTACATTTACTAAGTAATGCCAACGCTTCTAGCCCATCAGATCAATGGATAGGGGATTCTTATAATATTAAACCCGAATTAGCGGATCAAACAAGTATAGGGTACACGAGGAATTTTAAAAATAATACCTATGAGCTTGGTGCCGAGCTCTATTATAAGAAAATGCAAAACCAATTAGATTATAAAGATGGAACCAATATTAATACCATTGCAGATGTGGAAAGCGCTTTGTTATATGGGATTGGTCGTGCTTATGGCTTTGAATTATTAGCAAAAAAGAAAATTGGAATAGTTTCTGGATGGATAAGTTATACCTTATCAAAATCAGAAAGAAAGATTGAAGGTATTAATGGGGGAGACTGGTATAATTCAAAGCAAGACAGAACACATGATATTTCGATTGTAGGTATTGTAGAATTAAATGCAAAATGGTCTGTTTCCGGTGTGTTTGTTTACTATACTGGTAATGCTGTCAACTTTCCTACAGGCAAATATTCGTTTGAGGGGCAAACAATTTACCAATATGCAAAAAGAAACGCTAACAGGATGCCTACCTATCATAGGTTTGATATAAGTGTAACCTATGAAAATAGGAACAAAAACAAACGTGAAACCTCCTGGAATTTTAGCTTGTATAATGTTTATGGAAGGGAAAATGCCTATAGAATATCCTTCCAGGATGATCCTCTAGATAAAACCAAAACTCAAATTATACAAACATCTTTATTTAGATGGGTTCCAAGTATTACCTATAATTTTAAATTTTAATATAGATGCGTTTAACAATATATTTATGCTGTGCCATCCTCTTTTTAACAAGCTGCGATAAAGTTATTACACTTCCAATAAAAGACAATGAGGCAAAACTGGTGATTGAAGCCAGTATAACAGATCAACCAGGCCCTTATTATGTAAAGCTTACTCGATCAATTGATTTGAATCAAACCAATAGCTATCCAGTGATTGAAAATGGCAATGTTATTATTTCTGATAATACGGGTATCAAGGATACGCTTAAATATTCAAAGGAAGGTATCTACAAGACAAAATTAATTCAGGGGGTATATGGAAGGACTTATAATTTAGAGGTGACTATTGATGGTAAAAAATATACTGCAACAACTACGATGCCCTCTAAAGTTAATTTAGACAGCTTAAGAATAAATACTTTCTCCTTTAATAGCGAAAACCAATTTAGTATTATTCCTGTTTATACAGACCCACTAGTACTTGGCAATAATTATCGTTTCATTCAGCAGATTAATGACACTTTAGATAATAACTATAATATATTCAATGATAATTTGAATAATGGAAAAATTAATCAACGACCATTAGGGCGTGGCAATAAAGATATTTCAATTAAAAATTTAGACCTTGTTACGGTAGAAATGCAATGCATCAGTAAAGCCACTCATTTGTACTTTTATACACTAAGCCAACAAACTGGAGGGGGCCCGGGTGGTGGCACAGCACCGACAAATTTGCCCAATAATATTAATGGTGGAGCCCTGGGCTTATTCTCGGCCCATACTTCTCAAATTACATCTATACGAATACCCAAGTTTTAGAAAATTTCCTATAAGGTTTGATTATAGGGTTAAATCTTTACTTGATTTTTATAAAAGCCATTGTATGGTAATACTTACTGCACGACCCATACCATAGACGCCAGAACCATGGGTTTTATATTTTTCGTTTAATATGTTTATTAAACTTGTATTAATATTTAAATGCTTTAATTGCAACCCTGCATCAAAATTTATGTTATTCCATTGTGGTGTTCCTAATTTCCCAATTCTATTATCGTCCTTATCGCCCTGTGCTAATCTATCTTGTTTACCGGCAAATACATGTGTAAATGCAAGACCAGCCTTACCCTTCTTCCATTCTATTTTATTTTGACCAAATAGTGGAGGTATTCTTCTCATGGGTTCATTCTTTGTTTTATTTTGCCCATAAGTATACGTGATGTTGGAAGTCCAATTAAAATTTTGGCGTATAATTTTGCTAAAAGAAAGTTCAAAACCTTTAATATAAGATGACTCTACATTTTTTTTATTATAAACATTGTATCCATTTATTACTTGCCCATCTACTTTTACCCTTGTAATGATATCCGATAATTGCATATTAAATACGGCCACATTTACACTCGTTTCTTTGCTGGAATATTTATAGCCTAATTCAGTGTTAAATGATTTTTCCGGTTTCAAATCATAGCTTGGAATTTCATATCTAAAATCGACAATGCCTAAAGTACCCATATCGTCAATATTAGGTGCTCTATAGCCTGTAGTGAAGGAGCTATATATGAAGTTATTTTTTGTAAGGGCATAACTTATACCTAAATTCTCAACTACTGCCGATGGTTTCACAACAATTTTTCCAATAGTAACATCATTAATATTTATTCTTAAAAAATTATATCTTAAGCCAGTTTCTATAAATAAGTGACCTAGTTGAAAATGATGTAAATTAAATACGGAACTGTTATTGTATTTTGCTGCATTGGGGTATAATCCTCTTTTGAATACTATTGCATTTGTTTGTTGATTTAATTCCTTAGCACTGCTATAAATGTTATCTTGATAATAATCAAAACCCGTATTAAAGGTCCAATATTTGGTTGGCTTTGAAATTATTTCGCTGGTCATTCCAATGGTATTAACCGTATCGGCTTCGTTTCTATAAATGGATGAATTATTTCTTTGCAAGGACCTTTGCTCAATGGTACGTTGATTGGAAGCGGTTACTAAAAATTCAGCAATCCATTTATTATTATTGACATGTTTATACTTGATGTAGTTTAAATTATGTACTTGTTTTTTTACCTCATTAATTTTATAGTTTTCTAATACTATTTTATGATAAATGGGAACATCCTTTTGAATGGTATTTTGTGTAGCAATAACTATTTCATCTTGTTTTGTAATTTTTAATTTTACCTTCAAATCAATATTGTTTTCATTATACCCTGTTGGATTTTGCACTCCTACATTTCCACCCCCCTTTAGGTTGCCGTAATTTCTAAAACTAAGTCCTCCTTGAATGGCAATCTTTTCATTAGAGAAACTTATTTCACTTCTACTAGTTTGTTCCATATTGCTGGAAATGAATTTGCCTAAGGTACTTGCATGTAGAATAGGGCGGCTGCTATACTCATTTTCTTTGGTTGAAAGGTTAATGACACCCCCCATAGCATCTGAACCGTATTCAATGGCACCAATGCCTTTGGCTACCTCAATTTTATCAATCGTAAACATATCAATGGTGTTTAAGTATTGATTGGGGCCATATCTAAATGTGGAATTATTGAGTCTTATACCATCAACCAAAATTAATGTTTGATTACCAGTTAAGCCTCTAATGAAAGGGGAGCCACCACCATGATTTGTTTTCTGGACGAATACACCACTTGCGCCCATTAATGCCTCAGGCGTCGTTCTAAATGCGCTTGAAGCTATTTGGCGTTGATCTAATTTGGTAATTGAATAAGGACTTAATTTTTCAGTAATTTTCAAATTTCTGCTCACTACAGTGATTGACTCTAATGTTTTGTAGCTCGTATCTGTATTTTGTGCATTTACATTGTTAAAAAATATACTCATTAAGATTATTATAAATGAATTCATTTTCAATCTCATAACTCAATTTAAATTGTTTAATTGTTTATAATTGTCCCAGAGGTTTTATTATGTTCTGAACGCTGTTCTTCTTCATTATCCATCTTAGGTCCTTGTTTTATTTTTCTCCAATCAATGGGTTGATTATATTTTTTCATGGCTTTATCCCAATCAAAAACTTCTTGGCTAGGGAATTCAAAAAAGTAAGGGGTATAATCTGGTTTTGTGGTAAAAAAATCGCTTAAAAGAGAAGCTGTGATATCATAATGATTTACATAAGGCACCCCTAAGACATTATAAATAACTTTGAGAATGGATCCAAAATTTGCATGTGTTTGAGAAACATAATTCTTTTTGACATAAGGCCCAGCCATCATTAATACACTTCTATGCGCATCAATATGGTCAACCCCTCCTTGAGGGTCATCTTCAGTTACAATGACTAACATATCTTTCCAATAGGGTGTTCTGCTTAAAAAATGTAGGGTTCTGCCTAATGCTAAATCATTATCTGCTACATAAGATGCTGTAAAAGGATATCCATCCTCAGGTCTAGGATCCGCAGTGTGGTCATTGGGTAACATCATGGTAATTAATTGAGGCAAACTATCTTTTCCGTTTAACCATTTTTTGGTAAACTCTTCTTCAAACTGCTTCATTCTAAATTGATCAGGAATATTGGAATTAAATCCTGCAAAATTATGAGAAGTTTTTTCCCATACTCCTTTTTGCATGGGCACCATTACAATATGTGCAGCACCAGTAGCCGTATCATTCCAATCTTCTCTTACATGGGCTGTTTCATTGGCTTGCCCAAAATTATAGTAATCAATTTTTTTTCTGTCTAATGCCTCCCACAAACCTCCAATTTCTGCATAATCCTCGGGGTCCATACTACCTGTAGATCCTGGGAATCTCCTGCCAGGGGCTGTAGAGAAGTAATCGGCTGTTTTTTCAGTACTAGAGTTGGCTTCCACCCACTCATTCGGTATCACACCCATCATCCAATGATGACCATGTATAGATGCATCACTATCACAATAGAAATTATCGCTCAATGAAAATTGTTTAGCAATTTTATGATGATTGGGTGTAACATTCACATTTTTAACCATACCATTTTTACCAGCAACATTTACATCCAATCCAAATCTAGCCAAGGTACTCTCTCCTCTTATATTTTTCATCTGTCCATATATTTCATCAAAAGTTCTATTCTCTTTGGTAATAAATACAATATGTTTAATAGGACTTTCTTTGCTACCAGGTAAAACAGGTAAGGGTAGGCTATCGGTTTGAGATTTTGTTACAAATGTATTTTCAATTGTTTCATTGGTGTATGCCTTTAATTTTTCTGTATTCGGGTTTTCAATTTTTTGGAAACTACCTAATTGAATGTCTCCAATATAACTTCCTTGAATAGGTATTTTAAAATTTTTCCCACCATTAGGGCCTGCGCCTAATCCACGACAAGCAGTAACATAAATGGTTTTATCGTTATTAGAAAGTTTAACACGTGTTGTGCCCCAGCCAGTAGGGATTAAACCCAATGTTTTTTCGCTTGCTAAATCAATTTTGGCAACTGCATTAAAACCTAACAGCGCTACAAATAAATATTTCTCATCTTTTGTTAAATCAATACCAAAGGGTAGTAAACCTCTTAATTTGTCAATACGTTGGTCCACCGTAATGGGTATATGTTTAATGATACGTCCTTTTTTATAATCTATTACTGCAATATTGTCATTGCTTGCATTGGTTACATAGGCAAATTTACTTCCCACCACAATTGAATTGGGGCTGGCGCCACCAATCACTTCCGCATCTTCCACAAGTTCTCCCAATAACATTCCTGTTTTTAATTTTGCTTTTACTTTATTGGTTGTTAAGTCAATTACAAAGACACTCATCGATTCATCTGCATTTGGGCTACCAAGTCCTGGAATTTTCTTACCCTCAATTTCTGTACCGTCAATAGATTCTTTTGTATCGTTTCCATAAGGATGCCAACCAATATACTGTGTTTGTAAATTTTCTTTGGTGGTGCCTTCTACTAGTGGGTAAGCATACATACCCACATTGGCTACAAGGACTGTTTTTTGATCTGGAGAGATAGCTAAACCAAAAGGTTGTCTTCCCGTTGGAATAGAGGCAATTATTTTTTTCTGCTCTAAGCTATATCTAACCAATCTAAAGTTGCCTCTATCTAAAATAAGCAATTCATTTTTTGTGGCATTATACACTAAATCACTGGTAAAGCTTCCTTCATATTTAATGCCACCAAAAACACCATCTAATAATATAGAGTCAATTTTTTTATGAGCTACATAATCATAAATCACTACGGATCCCTCGTCACCACCACTTAAGTATACAATATTTTTATTGGTATGAAAGGCAACTCCTAAAAAGGAGCCTTTTTTTAATGGGTTAAAGGCGTTCTTATTGTAATCAGGTATTCTTTTTTGCTGCATGCTGGCTAAATCAATAATAGTAATTGCATTTTCATGCATGGTAATAGCCACTTTTTGATCTGGAGAAATAGCCAGTCCAAATGGATCATGTGAAATACGAATGGATTGACCTGCAGGTTTAATATATCTGCCACTAGGTAACACAGAATAAGCGTTTGTATCAATTTTGGATAACTCATTATATCCTGGAACAGACAAGTAATTTACTTTTTGTGTATTTGCTGAATGTGCAAATAAGAGGATAGATGCAAGTGTTAGATAAATATAATTTTTCATAGGTAATGTTGTCAATTGGATGTTGTCTTTAAATTAAGCAAACCTATTATTTAATACATTGCTTTTTGACATTCTGTTATATTAAATAATTGTTACCGAAAATAGCGAGTTCATATTCTGGTAACAATTTGGTATCAAGTAGATAATATTGGATTTATGATATGTTAAAATTTTGACAATAGATTTGTGCTTCAAAATTTTAAATATGATATCAAAACAAGTAAGATTAAAGTGGTTTTTGACGCCACTTATGCTTTTGGGCTTAAGTATTGTTACACTAGCACAAAACATACAAATAAGAGGAAAGGTGATAGATGCCGATACAAAAGCGGCTCTTGAGTCTGCTACAGTTGTTTTAAATGGCACTTCAAATGCTACAAAAACAGATAAAGAAGGATCCTTTTCTTTATCTGTAAATAAAACAGGTAATCTAACTATTTCTTATGTTGGTTTTACCTCTAAGAGCATTGCAATTACTGGCAACACTGATAATTTAATTATTAGTTTACAAAAACAAGATCAGTCATTGACTGATGTAGTAGTAACTGCCTTGGGTGTTAGAAAAGAAACAAAAAAATTAGGGTATTCCATCCAAGAAGTGAAAGGTTCAGATTTAGTAAAAGCGAGAGAGCCCAATCCAATCAATGGTTTAGTGGGTAAAGTGGCTGGCTTAGATGTAGCTATCAATCGTGAAATGCTTGCAGCGCCTAACGTTTCATTACGTGGTTATAATATCTCTTTATATGTGGTGGATGGTATTCCAGTAACTTCTGATACTTGGAACGTAAGTCCTGATGATATTGAAACATATACTGTTTTGAAAGGATTGGCCGCAACTGCTATTTATGGTAGCCGTGCACAAAATGGTGCAATTTTAATTACCACTAAAAGAGCAAAGAAAAACGATAAAGGGTATACTATAGAATTCAATTCATCTACACAAGTAGACAAAGGATTTATTGCTTTACCAAAAACACAAGCATTGTATGGTGGTGGAGATTATTCACAATATGCTTTTGGTAATGGTAAAGGTGGAGGAATCAATGATGGTGACTATGATGTATGGGGACCAGCTTTGAATGGTCAATTAATTCCACAATGGAATAGCCCAATTGATCCAGTAACAGGAGTTCGTAAAGCCACTCCTTACTTGCCAGTAGGGGTTGATAACTTAAAGCGTTTTATTCAAGCAGGCGTATTAACTACCAATAACTTAAGTTTTTCTTCTGCAACAGATCGTTCAAGTGTGCGTATGTCTTTAAGCAATACCACACAACAAGGTATTATTCCAAACACTAAATTAAATACCATTAATTTCAATATTAATGCTAGTTATAATTTGAGTAGCAAGTTTAAAATTGATGGTAATTTAAATTACAATCGTCAATTTTCTCCAAATATTCCAGATGTATCTTATGGCCCTAATAGCGTTATTTATTCAGTGACAGTATGGACTGGTGCAGATTGGAATATTGATGACATGAAAGATTATTGGCAAGCAGGTAAAGAAGGGGTTCAGTCTAAATTTGCTGAATACCAACGTTACCATAACCCGTATTTCATGAGCTATGAGTGGCTACGTGGTCACTATAAAAATGATATTACAGGTAATATTGCTTTATCTTATAAGCCTAGCAATGATTTTGAAGCTATCTTAAGAACCAATATTAGTACCAATGATGTTTTAAGAACAGAGAAAATGCCTTATTCTGCTCATCCTTATGGTCGTGAATTGAACCGCGGTGATTACAGAGAAGACAGTCGTTCTTTGTTTGACAACAACGTTGAAGCATTAGCTAAATACAACCACAAATTAAATAATGGTATTGTTTTTGATGCGGTAGCTGGGGTGAACGCACGTAATTTTAATTACCGTTCTACTTTTACCACAACAGATTATTTAAACGTACCAGGTTTATATTCTTTCTCTAACTCATTGAATGCAGTTAGAGCGTATAACTATCATTCAGATATGCTGGTTTTAAGTAGTTATTACACTGCTGGTGTTGAATTTGGTAAATACCTTACTTTAACTACTACAGGTAGAGTAGATAAAAGCTCCACTTTATTGATTGACAATAATACTTTCTTTTATCCTTCAGTTTCTGTTGCTTCAGTTATCTCAGATTATGTAAAATTGCCAGAATTGATTAGCTTCTTAAAAGTAAGAGCAAGTTATGCATCTGCTAAGTCGCCTAACACTTCATCATATATTGGACCTGCTGGTTATCCTGTAGGATATGGTAATCCATTTGTCAGTGCATATGGTGGACCAACTTATTCTTTGTCTAACCCTGCTTATTCGATTGGAACGGTATATAATGGAAATACTGGTGCAAGTGCCCCATTGAATGCCATTGATTCAACTATTAAATCTTCTCAATTAACTAGTACAGAGTTTGGATTTGATATTAAGTTCTTAAAAAATAGAATTGGATTAGCAGCAACTTATTTTAATAATATTAATGGACCTGGTATTAGAAACTTCCCCATTTCTCAAACAACGGGTATAACAGGATTTACTACCAATGCCATTAAAACACAAATTAAAGGAGCTGAATTTTCTTTAACGGGTGCTCCAATAAGATCAGCAAATGGTTTAAACTGGGATGTAATGGTGAACTTATCAACTTTTACAGAAACCTATAACGATTTGCCTTCTAACTTTGAATCTTATCAGTTTCACCAAGGTGACCGTGTAGACAAATTATTTGCAGGCGTAACTGCAAAAACTGCAGATGGGCAAGTTATCAATAACAGCGCTGGTTATCCAGTATATTTGCCAAAAGCGCAATATGTAGGTAATGCAGATGCAGATTGGAGCTGGTCTGTTTACAACAAGTTTAATTACAAGGCCTTTACTTTCTCTTTCCAATTTGATGGAAAAGTAGGTGGGATAGTTCAAGACCGTGTAATGAGAAAAGGAATTGAAGGTGGTTCTAATATTTTTACTGTAGAAGGTGCAGTGGGAGCAGCAAGAGCCTATGAAGCAGCACATTACAACGACCCTGGTTTCAAAGGAACCTATGTAGGAGAGGGTGTACAAATTTCAAATGGCCAAGCCATCAAATATGACCCAGTAACCGGTGTAATTACTAATTTAAGTTCTTTGCAGTTTGCAAAAAATACAGGCGTTGCTCAATATATTCAAGATTATGTAAGTAGTTTCTTTAATGACTTTGAACATACTTCAGTTTCTAAAACTTATGGCAAATTGCGTGAGGTGGTTATTACTTATTCATTACCACAAAAGTTTATCAAAAAGAATTCTTTTATTTCTAAGGTAGATGTTTCATTGGTAGGACGTAACTTATTGTACTTCTTCCCTGATCGCTTTAAGGATATGGATATTGATCAATATGCTGGTCGTAGTTATAGTAGTGGAAACAGTAGAGAATACAACTTACAAACCCCTACTACACGCAGTTATGGAATTAATTTAAACATTGTTTTCTAAAACGCAAACAATTTAATTAAACATCAAACAAAAGATTATGAAAACAAATAGAATCATTGGACTGCTTATTTTAGTGATTACTTTCACAGTAAGTAGTTGTACAAAAACTTTCGAAAAATATACGGAAAACCCGAATCAACCTACTTCCGTACCTGCTTATCTTTTATTAAGACAAATCGAAAATAACCTAATGGTATTTCCAGCAGGTGATGAAGATAAGTTCGGTCAGTATACCTTGTCTACCTATACCTATTATGGTACCAATGAATATTGGAATGGTAGTGCAGATTTGAATTATAATAATTTACAGAATGTATTGGCCATGGAAAAAGAAGCTGCAAAAGCATCAACCAATGCTTCTGATCTTACACCCTATGGTGCTTTAGGTAAGTTTTTCAAGGCTTATATCTTCTATAATATGACCATGAAAGTAGGAGATTTGCCAATGACCGAAGCAATGAAAGGTTTAGCTAACCCTAAACCAAAGTATGATTCACAAAAGCAAATATTTATTAATTGTTTACAATTATTAGAAGAATCTAATACTCAACTTACACAATTAATTGCTTCTGCAAATACCTCAATCTTAGGAGACTTTTATTTTCAAGAGAAAATATCTGGCGGAAGTGATGGTTTAACCACTTTGAAAAAATGGCAGAAAGTAGTAAATACTTTTAAATTACGCATGTTGATTAATTTAAGTAAAAAATCAACCGATGCAGAATTAAACATCAAACAAAAATTTGCAGATGTAATTAGTAATCCAGCTAAATACCCAATTATGTCTGACATGAGTGACAATTGGGAGTATGCATACAATGATGCTTATAACCAATATCCAAACAACAAAGACAATTACGGTTTTGATGCCTTACGTTTATGTGTTGCTTCAACTTGGTTGAATACATTAAGTAACTTAAAGGATTTAAGAGCTATGAAAGTAGCCGATCCTGCTCGTGGATTAGGATTCTCTGATACATCTTACAAATCTTTTGTGGGTGGTGGAAATGGAGATGATATGAGTTTGTTAGGTGGTAACATTGTAGCATTTAAAATATCACCTATTGGCAGAAAAAGATATTATGATGGTTATAAAGGAGAGAATACATTTATTGTAGGATATCCTGAAATGTGTTTAAATATTGCAGAAGCCATTAACCGTGGATGGATAACAGGATCTGCGGATAGCTATTATCAAAAAGGAGTAAAAGCAATGTTTGGCTTTTATGGTGTAGTAGATGGTGCTAATACAGTTTCTTTCTTAAAAGGAACAGCACCTGGTGATTATGTTAACTACTCAGTAAATTTTAGTTATGCTGATTATTTCAACCAAACAGCTGTGAAATATGCTGGCGATAATGCAACAGGATTAAACCAAATTTTAACCCAACGTTATTTAAGTTTAGCACGAAATTCTGGTTACGAAGGTTATTACCAATGGAGAAGAACAGGTGTACCTAAATTTAGTGCAGGTGCAGGAACTGGTAATAGTGGAATCATTCCATTACGTTTTCAATATCCTTCTTCTGAGATTTCTACCAATAAAGAGAGTAATGCAGCAGCTGTTGCATCTCAATTTGGTGGGAAAGACGATATTAATGCGGCAATGTGGATTATTAAATAAGCAGCGTATATAAACGGTGGTTTATATGAATATAAGGAAACAATCGAAAGAAAGAGTCTCAAGCAATTGAGGCTCTTTCTTAATTATTATACAATTGTATTATTTTGAATAAAGAGAAGGCAAATAGCGTATTGATTTCTATCTACATAGCAGTAATTTGTTTTTTAACATACGCTTGTGTCTATGCCTTCAGAAAACCTTTTACTATTGGTTTGTATTTAGATGAGCCCAAAATATTTGGGATAGATTATAAAAATATTTTAGTGATAGCTCAGGTTCTAGGTTATACCATAAGTAAATTTTATGGTATAAAATTTATTGCAGAATTAAATAAAGTGGGTAGAGGCTGGTCCATTTTAATTTTAATATTTTTATCTTTTACTCCACTTTTGTTATTTCCATTGTTTAAATCACCTTGGAATATATTGTTCTTATTTTTAAATGGTCTTCCCTTAGGAGTATTATGGGGTTTAATTTTTTCTTTTGTAGAAGGCCGTAAAACGTCTGATTTTATTGGCGCTTCAATGGCAGTAAGTTTTATCGTTTCTTCTGGATTTGTTAAAACGGTAGGCAAGTGGATGCAGCTTTCTTATCATCTTCAAGAAAAATGGATACCATTTTATACAGGACTCGTATTTTTAGTTCCTGTAATAATATTAGTGTATTTATTAGAAAAAATACCACATCCCACTGTATTAGAAACAGAAGAAAAATCCTTAAGAGTACCCATGAATAAAAATGAAAGAAAACATTTATTTAAGCTATTTTCTTTTGGCTTAGTTTCATTTATTTTTATTTATATTTTATTAACGCTGTTTAGAGATATAAGAGACAATTTTGCTGCAGATATTTGGTTAGAATTAGGATATGGAAATAGTGCAGCTATATTTACCACCACTGAAATTCCTATAGCATTTTGTGTACTACTACTTATTGCAAGTATGATTTACATTAATAATAATAAATTAGCTTTTCAAATTGCACAAATAATAATTTTAGCTGGCTTTATACTTTGCGGGATTAGTACTTTGCTTTTTATGCAACATGTATTATCTGGCTATGTATGGATTGTCTTAGTAGGGCTTGGTTTATATATGGGGTATATACCCTTTAATTGCATATTATTTGACCGCATGATTGCAAACTTCAAAATTAAAGGCAATGTGGGTTATTTTATGTATTTAGTAGATTCTTTTGGGTACTTAGCAAGTGTACTTGTAATTATTTTAAAAGGTTCAATGGGAATTTCAATTAGTTGGACCTATTTTTACAGTAATGGTGTTATGATTTTATCTATCATTGGTACTTTAGTTAGTATAACAACACTCCTATATTTTAATAAAAAGCATAAAACATATTCATATGAATAATCAAGTAGCCATAGTTGTAGGCGCAGGCATTTTAGGACTTGCAACAGCAAGGGCGCTAGCTCAAAAAGGTTTTCAAGTTACTGTTATTGAAAAATCACAGTTTTCTTTAGGGGCTAGTGTAAGAAATTTTGGTATGCTTTGGCCTGTAGGGCAGCCTGATGGTAAATTATATGATAGAGCGGTTAGAACTAAGGAAATTTGGATGGATTATTTAAAAGCATCCAATATACCTTATAATGCTTGTGGTAGCTTGCACTTAGCCTATAGCCATGAAGAGATGAGTGTAGTAGAAGAAATTGGCAATTTTTTTAAATCAAAAAACAGACCTGTTTCTGTAATATCTTCAGAGACGGTTTTGAAAGATTACAATGGTATTAATGCAGACGGTTTAATGGGGGCGTTAAGAAGTGAAGACGAAGCAATTATAGACCCTAGAGAAGGGATTAAAAACTTACCCATTTATTTAAAAGAAAAGTATAATGTTTCTTTTATATGGGGAACTGCCATTACTAGTGTTTCAAGTAATGCTGTTTATGCAGGCAAAACAAAGTATAGTGCAGATCTAGTTTGTGTATGTTCTGGCGCTGATTTTGAAACATTATACCCAGATCAATTTAAACAACAGCCCATTATTAAGACCAAGCTCCAAATGATGCGCTTTAAACATAAAGATCCTAGTTACAGGATTGGAGCTTCTATCTGTGGTGGTTTATCACTACTGCATTATAAAAGTTTTACAGCTTCGCCTTCACTTACTAAACTAAGAATGAAAATAGAAGAAGAAATACCTGAGTATTTAAAATATGGAATCCATGTTATGGTTTCACAAAATAATGAGGGCGAAATGACTGTGGGTGATTCTCATGAATATGCTTTAGATTTTGATCCGTTTGATAAAATTGAAATAAATACTATGATTTTGGATTATCTAAAAAAGCTAATTCATATTGATCAATGGGAAATGATACAATCTTGGAATGGGGTTTATCCTATTATGACCAATGGAGCCACTGATTTATTTTTGAATCCTGAAAAAGGAGTTTATATTTTAAATGGTATTGGTGGTCATGGAATGACTATGTCCTTTGGCTTTGCAGAAGAAATGATTAATAACTTATAATTATATTTTATGTTAGATCCAATTACACAAGAAATTTTACATTTATTTAAAACCAATGGGGGTTCAATGTATGGAGGAGAGGATGTTACACAATTAGAACATGCTTTACAATGCGCAGAACTAGCCAGGAAGCATAATGCATCTAGTGAATTAATTACTGCCTCTTTACTACACGATATTGGACATTTATTGCATGATTTACCAGACGATGCTAGTGATAAGGGTATTGATGATATGCATGAACTACTAGGAGAAAAGTTTTTGACTAAACATTTCAAATTAGGTGCGGTAGAACCTGTTAAATTACATGTGCAAGCTAAAAGGTATTTATGTGCCACCGAACCAGGTTATTTAGAGGCTTTGTCCACGCCTTCTAAAATTAGTTTAGAGTTTCAGGGTGGTGTGATGAATAGGGATGAAGTTGCCTTATTTGAGAAAAATGAATTTTATAAAGAAGCAGTAGATTTAAGAAGATGGGATGACTTAGCAAAAGACCCTCATTTAGTGAGTCCATCTATTGAAACTTTCACTAGTGCTATTGAATTATCTTTAAAATAATTGCATGAAAATAGAAATGGTTGTTTTTGACATGGCTGGAACTACAGTGGATGAAGGAAATGTGGTATACCGTACTTTACATAAGGCCATTGAAAAAAAGTGTCCAGCAATTAGCTTTGAAGATGTATTAAAGTGGGGTGCTGGCAAAGAAAAACTACAAGCCATAAGGGAAACCATCATTGGTACTAATTCAGTTTTAGATGAACAAAGCATTCAAGAAGCTTTTCAGGATTTTTTAGTACTTCTAGAAAATGCTTATGAAAATTTGATAGTGGTACCTACCAGTAATACAGAAAGGTTATTTAAAGAATTAAGAGACATGGGCATTAAAGTAGTTTTAAATACTGGCTACAATGCAAAAACTGCTAATTCTTTAATTCAGAAGCTAAATTGGACCCAAGGGCTTCATTTTGATTTATTAGTCACCTCTTCTGATGTTAAAAATAATCGCCCACTACCTGATATGATTTTATTTGCTATGGACAAGTTAAGTATCAAGGATGCCGCGTCTGTGATAAAAGTAGGGGACTCCACCATAGATATTGAAGAAGGTAGAAATGCAGGTTGTATACTAAACATTGGGGTGACCACTGGTGCACATGATAAAGCTGAATTGCTGACTGCTAAACCTGATTATATATTTGATAACATTTACGATTTAAAAGCAGTGATTATATAATCATCAAATATTTTATTTAACTTAAAGAATATCAAGGACTTACGTTAAAACGTAGGTCCTTTCTTTTTTCTGTCTGTGGTTTGCCAAAGTAAAACCCATTTTTACAGTATTTTAATATTTCTTTGTAACCTATAGTTAATTAAATTTTAAATCTAATGAAGGAAATGCTTGTTAATTTCAAACAAGTTTATTTTGATCAAACTTTTTCATTAATGAATAGGTTTGATTTTAAGTTTCTACTTACTTCTAGTGAGGCCACTCATTTGTTAAATAATTTAGCTGACCATTATGATGTGATTTCGAACCATGACCAACTGGTTAGACAATATGAAACTAGGTACTTTGATACAGCACAAAGAGATGCTTTTTCCCTACATCACAAAGGAAAATTACCAAGGTATAAGATTAGAACAAGAGCCTATTTAGACACTAAGGATCAATTTGTAGAAATAAAATATAAAAATAATAAAGATAAAACTGAAAAGTTTAGAATTGAATCTTCTATTACAGAGGACTTATTCAAACAATCCAATGTTATTTCTTTTTTAAAGGAACATCATATAAAACATTTAGATGCTTTAGAAGAAGCTTTATTGGTAAAGTATAATCGAATTAGCTTAAAACATAAAGAATTAAATGAACGTGTTACGTTTGATTTTGATATTGCATTTTCTACTAATCAAATAAATTCTTTACTTGGAGATATAGTCATTGTTGAAGTTAAGCAAGAAAAAAGATTTAAATCAGAGGTCTTGACTTTATTAAAGTCAATCCATAAACATACCATATCGATGAGTAAATATTGTTATGGACTTTTAAGCAAAGAATCTTCCATTAAACATAATAATTTTAATCCATTGTTAAAAGATATTTATAAAATAAAAACAACCCTATGATAGCTGCTTCTTTCCTCGAACAATTTGACTTAAAACTGTTCACGATTGATTTTATTTCAAGATTTTTTATAAATAGTTTATCTGTTATTGCATTAATTAAGTTAATCTATTTTTATATCCATAAGAAAAGTAATTATTTATTTACTTTCTTTTCTTTCAACTTAATTATTTTTGTCATTTCATTTTTATTTAATAGAGTTGAAATGTCGATGGGTGCTGCTTTTGGCTTGTTTGCTGTATTCTCTATGCTTCGATACAGGACAGAAAGCCTTGATATCACCGAAATGACTTACTTGTTTTTATCCATCGCTCTTGGCCTATTAAATGCGATGATTATTGCCAATTGGTACGAAATAATATTAATCGATCTATTAATATTAGGTTTTGTGCTTGTATTTGAGTCTAAATGGGTGGCCAATCATGAAAGCAGTAAGAAGATAATATATGACCGACTCGATTTACTAGCAAAAGCAGACAAAACCGATTTGCTATTAGATTTATCCTCAAGAACTGGCTACACTATTAAAAAAGTAGAGGTAGAGTCGATGGATTTATTAAAAGATGTAGCCATATTAATCATCTATTACAAAGAATAATTTTACATGAGTTTTAAAAAACTAATTTTATTGGTATTGCCTTTGGTATTAAGCACCTTTTTAATGGCACAAAGTAAAAATGATACACAGTTATGGCTAGGGGTAAGTGTAAAGAAGAAGTTATACAAAGGCTTTGTTGGTACATTTCAATATCGTGCTAGAAAAACAGATAATATATCTACTTTTAAAGGGTCTTATTATTATTTCACCCTAGAAAAAAAATTAAACAAAACATTTACGATTGAAACCAATTATAGACTAGCCGTCATTGATAATTCATTGTATCATCGATATGCATTGGGTATAGAAGCGCAAGTGAAAGCCAATCATAATAAATTAATTTTCAGACCAATGGTGCAATATCAAAAACAAGCTAGTTCTAATGATATTGAAACAAGTTATAATTCCAAAACCTATTTTAGACCTAGATTAATGTGGAAGAATGATTTTATCAGTAAGCTTGAATTTTACGCTTATTTAGAACCTTTTTATAAGATTGATAATAATATTAATGTAAACTGGTGGCAAAATTCTATTGGTTTCAAATATGATCTTTCCAAAAATGTAAAACTTAATCCATATTTTATTTGGCAACCAGATTTTACACATAAATCTCCCGCAACAAATTACATTTTAGGGTTTGATTTAGAATTTAACTTTAAGTAATTTTAATTTATAGTAATGATGTCTAAGAAAATTTTATTTATTTTTTCGATACTTATTTTCAAGGTGGTTACTTTAAGTGCTCAAAATTTTAGTTCTAGTAACTTACCCATTGTTATAATTAATACGGGTAATTATCCCAATTCCACGGATAAATATGAAATTTTAGATGAGCCAAAAATTATAGCTAGTATGGTTATACTATACAGACCAGATAGTACTAGAAATAATCTAAGTGATTCTTTAAATAATAATTATATAAATTACAAGGGTAAAATTGGCATAGAAATAAGAGGTTCAAGCTCACAGGTATTGCCTAAGAAATCTTATGGATTAACCACATTAAAGTCAGACAATGTTACCAATAACAATGTTTCTATTTTAGGCATGCCTACCGAAAATGACTGGATATTAAATTCTTTAGCATTTGATTCTTCCTTAATCAGAGATTATTTTTCTTATGAACTGTCTAGAAGTCTTGGTAATTATTCTCCAAGGGGTGTTTATTGCGAATTATATTTAAATGGCAATTATCAAGGGCTGTATATTTTTATGGAGAAAATTAAAGTCAGTCAAGAAAGAGTTAATCTCACCAAATTAACAACCAGCGATAAATCATTACCAAACATAACTGGAGGATACATTATAAAAGCAGATAAAACAGGCACCGATCCTATTGCTTGGTTGATGAATAATATTTATGGTCAAGGCGTTGGTTTTATTTATGACAATCCAAATCCTGCATTAATAAATCCAGAACAAAAGAATTATATATTCAATGTTTTTGAGGATTTAGCAAAATCTACTTTTTCTGAGTCTATTTATAATGGCTATCCAACCGTAATTGATATACCAAGTTTTGTTGATTTCATGTTAATCAATGAACTAACATCCAATGTTGATGCTTATCAATACAGTACCTATTTTCATAAAGAACGAGGAGGGAAGTTAAGGGCAGGCCCAATCTGGGATTTTAATCTAACTTTTGGCAATGATTTATTCTTTTGGAATCTAAATAGGAGTTTTACGGATGTTTGGCAGTTTGATAATGGGGATAATGTGGGGCCTAAATTTTGGAAAGAATTATTTGTAAACTCTACTTTCAAATGTTATTTAGAGAAAAGATGGCTAGAACTTACCAAAGAGAATCAGCCCTTAAATATTACTGTTTTAAATAAAAAGTTGGATGCAATTGTACTTAAAATTGCTGAAGCTAGAGAAAGGGAGAAAATCAGATGGGGTAGAACTAAAGATCAGACAATAGAAATCGCTAAAATTAAACAATGGATTTCTAACCGGGTCGCTTGGATGACTTTTAAATTAACGAGTAATCAAGCTTGTTTTACTACTAATATGCCCAATTTAGTAATATCAAAAATACATTATAATCCAAGTGCTGATAATAATGATAATCTTGAATTTATTGAGCTAACAAATAACAGTAAAGAAACTGTAAATACAACGGGCTTTTATTTCAGAGACTTAGGCTATCAGTATCAATTTCCTTCAGGTTCTAAAATAAGTGCAAATAAAAAAATTTATATAGTAAGGGACAGTTCAAGTTTCAGGAAAGCCTATGGAATCAATGCTTTTGGTCAATCATCCTCTGCGTTATCTAATAAAAAACAAAATCTAATACTTTCTGATGCTTTTGGTAATATCATTGATCAGGTAGAATATTTCTCTACCGCACCATGGCCTACAGCTGCAAATGGATTAGGCGATTATTTAGCGCTTAAATCTTTAGAATTGGATAATAGCCTTGCTTCTAGTTGGACCTCCTTAAATGCTTCTTTAGATGCAGATAAAAATGGAGTGGTAGACTTTGTCAATGACGAATTTATTAAATTAAGCCCTAATCCATTTTTTAATCAACTAGATGTTGACTTTTTCTTAAAAGACTATCCAACACTTAATCTAGAAGTGTTTGATGCAGCAACAGGGGGCAAGGTGGCCAATCAACAAAATATATCAGTTGGTACTCAAATACAATTTAATCAATTATCAATTGGTACCTATATTTTCAGAGTTAGTTCAAGCGACAATGTAGTAGTTCGACAGTTTAAGATGATAAAGCTGTAAAATAGTTTAAATACGAATAGCATTAAAGACCAGATCTTCTAAATATTTAATAATATCATTTTCACTTTTAGATTTTGAAAAATCAGTTAGAGAAGGTAGGTGATTCATGAAAAAATTTTGCAAATGGGCCATTTCTATAATAGTAGACGCCAACGAATGAGGATACTTATATTTAGGGTTATATTCTAAAATTATTTCACCCACGGAGTTACATAAATCCTTATAGGGTTTAAATAAGTGTTGTTTATTATCTTCCTCGACATGATTGGTTAAATAAGCTTTAGAGCCCTCTGAAATGAGTATTTGATGCAATTGTGCCTCATCTACATGCCCAGTGGTGATATCATCTACCACATTGGTAGATAAAAGTGTAATCACTTTTTTTAATTTAACAATGGGGTCTTTGATATTATTCGTTTGATAGTTCAATTGAAATTGAATCCATCCCCAATACCATGAGATAATATAAATTAATAGTTTATGCTTATTTTCAAAATACCTATATACTCCAGCTTCCGTGGTCCCAATAGATTCTGCTAGTTTTTTAAAGGTAAATGCTTCAAACCCATTATCATGTATGAATTGAATACTGTGCTTGATTATATTCTTGCCTAGTTCAGACTGCTCAGGGTCCCTCAAATACAGGGAAGGGTTCATTTTTATTTGTAATTCTAGCTTCATATACTTGGGTCTACTCCTAATTTTTACAAAAATAGTTAAAATATTTACAATTATTTATGATAGCAATACTATTATTTGAAATAATATTACTATTTTTGTCCTGTAAAACTAAAATTATGAGTCAAACGAATCTTTTCAAGCATGTAAAAAACGATCTACCAGCTAGTATTGTGGTATTTTTCGTAGCCGTTCCGCTTTGCTTAGGTATTGCCTTAGCATCGGGCGCGCCTTTGCTTGCCGGTATTATTGCAGGTATTGTAGGAGGTATAGTAGTTGGATTTGCTAGTGGGTCTCCATTAGGGGTGAGTGGTCCTGCTGCAGGCTTAGCAGTAATTGTATTAACCTCAATTGAGACTTTGGGTGGTTCCTACCAAGCTTTTTTAACAGCTGTGGTTTTAGCAGGTATTATACAGTTGGCATTAGGCTTTGCTAAAGCTGGCTTTATTGCTTACTTCTATCCAAGCTCAGTTATTAAAGGTATGCTTACGGGTATTGGTCTATTAATTATTTTGAAACAAATACCGCATGCGCTAGGTTGGGATAAGGACGCTGTGGGCGATGACGCATTTTTACAAGCAGATGGTCAAAATACTTTTTCTGCAATAGTTAGAGCATATGAATTTATAACACCTGGAGCCTTATTAATTGCAGGGGTATCTCTTGGTATATTAATTTTATAGGATACCGTACTTACTAAAAAACATAAAATATTTCAACTACTTCAAGGCCCCATAGTAGTGGTGGTTTTAGGTATACTATTTAACCTTGCTTATACCAATGGAATTTTACCTTTTAGCTTGAATGCAAAACAAATCGTATCAGTTCCAGTGCCTAATTCTATGTCTGATTTTTTGGGTCAATTTACGCTGCCCGATTTTTCAGTACTTAGTAATTTTGAAGTTTGGAAAATTGCCATCGTAATTGCCATTGTGGCAAGTTTAGAAACTTTATTATGTGTGGAGGCTACAGATAAATTGGATCCAGATAAAAGAGTAACACCTACCAATAGAGAATTAAAAGCTCAAGGCTTGGGAAATATAGTATCTGGATTAATTGGAGGATTACCAGTGACGCAAGTAATTGTAAGAAGTTCTGCCAATATCAATTTTGGAGGTAGAACTAAATTATCAGCTATTTTACATGGATTATTTTTATTAATCAGTGCCATATTTATAGCAAGCTTATTAAATTTAATTCCATTAGCTTCACTAGCTGCCATATTATTAATGGTGGGTTATAAATTAGCAAAGCCTTCCTTATTTAAAGAAATGTACAAGTTAGGATGGGAGCAGTTTATTCCATTTACGGCAACCGTTGTAGCCATTATAGCAACCGATTTATTAAAAGGAATTACCGTGGGTATTTTATTTGGAATATTTTATACTCTAAGACATAGTTACAGAAACTCACACTATGTTAAAGACATTGTGAGCGATGAGCAAGGCAAAACGGTGCATCATTTAGTACTTGCTCAAGAAGTTTCATTTTTCAATAAAGCAAGTTTGTTAAATACTTTTGAATCAATACCTGCAAATAGTAAAGTAATTATTGATTGCACAAATTCTAAATCAATTGCCTATGATGTCATTGAAATTATTAAAGATTTTGAATTAAATGCAAAAACAAAATCAATTGAGGTGGAGAAAATTAATTTTAAGCCCTAATATGCCTCAGTTTAAAAAATATATTCTTTGTTTATTACTTATAATAAGTTCGCTTGATACCGTTTTGGCTCAAGAGGAGAATTATGGAAGGTGGTTTGTATACTTTGGAAACCAAAAAATAAACAATAAGTGGTTATTGCAGTCCGATATGCAATACAGACTTAACCAAATACCCACCCAGAAGAGTCAGCTCTTATTAAGAGCGGGAATTGGATATAATTTAACTGAATCTAACAATAATATATTATTAGGCTTAGCCTATGTGCAGTCGAATTGGGAAGACGGGGATAAAGCAATGCCATCCACTATTGAAAAAAGGGTTTATCAGCAGTACTTATATAAGCAAAAAAGAAATAATCTCTTTCTTACTCACCGAGTTAGAATGGAAGAAAGGTTTATAGCCAATGATTTTGCTTTAAGATATAGATATTTTTTATCAGTTCAAAAGCCTTTGAATGGGAAGCTATTGAACAGGAGGTCTCTATACGTATCTGGTTTTAATGAATTGTTTATTGATATTAGTAAACAAAAATTTGATCGTAACCGATTTTTCACCGGTATTGGTTATGGTGTAACCAATGATATAAGACTAGAGACAGGCTATCTTATTCAATCTCAAAAAAATAGTACCAGAGGGCAGTTCCAATTAATTGTATATAACAATTTATCATTCTAGATTATTAAGTATTAAAAATTATTAAAAAAATATTATATGAAAACATTAACGAAGGAAATGCAAAGCGCTATATCGCCAGCAATGGCTTTAAATTTATTAAAAGATGGAAATAAGCGTTTTGTAAATAATTTAAAAATAAATAGAAACTTATTACAACAAGCCAACGATACATCCGATGGTCAGCATCCATTTGCAGTGATTTTAAGTTGTATTGATAGTAGAACTTCTGCTGAATTAATTTTTGACCAAGGCTTAGGCGACATATTCAGTGTCAGAATTGCGGGCAATATTGTAAATGAGGATATTTTAGGAAGTATGGAGTTCGGATGTAAAGTGGCAGGTGCAAAAATTATTGTTGTATTAGGACACACAAAATGTGGAGCCGTAAAAGGAGCCTGTGATAATGTTGCGCTAGGTAATTTAACAGGGCTTATTGAAAAAATAAAACCTGCAGTAGATCAAGAAATGACAACCACTGAAAATAGAAACTCTAGCAATTCAACTTTTGTAGAAAATGTGGCTGAGTTAAATGTGAGTTTGTCAGTTAAAAATATTTTACTGAAAAGTCCTATTATAGCACAAATGGTAAAAAATGATGAAATAACCATAGTAGGAGGATTGCATGATATAAGTACAGGTGAGGTTAAATTTTTCGAGTAAAAATTTAGTAAAAATTTAGTAAAAATTTGTTGTGGGGGTGAACGATTATACACTGTAGTTGTATATTAAGGACTCACTTTAAAATGTGGGTCCTTTTTACTATTTTAAAAAAAGAGGCAACTATTAATAGTTACCTCTTTGGGCGTAATATCTTTATAAATGATGTAAAAGCCTAGTTAGTTTTTTTACGCAATGAATATTTATTGTATAAAACCTCGCTTCTACTTACTTTTCTTAATGAAGTAATTTTTACTTGTTCTGGAGTTAATGGCAAAGTTTCTGCTCTTGCTTCCATCATATCGGCATAGGTATTGTAAAAATAGGCCCCACCATAATTCCAACTAACATCTTCGCCAGTTAGATCAATTCTTTTTGATAAAGAAAAGGATAAAGCTTTATTAATTTTACTTGCTGCAGTATTAACTTTTGGTACTGATTTTTCGTATTCATCATTGCTACCAGCATTAATCTTAAGATAATTGAAATTAGCAAACTTGGCAGTGGTATCGATAGTTGACCAACCATATTTATTTGCAATAAGGGCAGTGGCTATAATTTTTCTTGATTGGTCTACTTTTTCCATAATTGCTTCTTCATCTAGGTCTGTATAGTTTCCAATTCTTTTAATTCCTGATCCTTTCCATAAACTATCCAATGAGCTGTATAAAGTAATGATTACTAAATCATATTTAGATTCATTAGTAGTATGTCCAACCCCCCATACATCCCAACCCAAAATAGTACCTACATTCAAACGTTTTTGTGCTAATACAGACCATTTTTCTTTTAAAAATTCGTCATATTTACCTTCTGGAGTTGTTTTTACAAAATCCATGGTTGCATATTTCCAAGTAGCTACTTTATTTTGGGCAATCGATACAAAAGTGATCAAAATACCCATTAATAAAATTGTAACCTTTTTCATATATTTTATTTTAATGAACACTTAAGTTAGTTAAAATTACTTTCATTTAGAAAGTATTTTAAATTATCTTTTAATTAATATATAAACCATCATTGATGTTTACCTACAAAGGCTAGTTGAAAAAATTAAGATGAAATTTATCTAATTCTATTAGGTTAATTGAAAATCAATGACTTAGCTTAGATCAGTAGCCTTTAATCTAATTACAGCATAGCTTCCAAGGGGCGTATTTATTTTGATCATTCATTGAATAATTGGTGATGATAAACGCCTTAAAACCATCATTTATGTTACAAAATACGGCCTAAAAATTACAAGCCAAAGACTGCTCGATAATTGCTTACTTGAGACAAATATAGATGATCCCTAAAAGCGCTAGAGGAAGCGTAACAATAAAATTTAACCAAACTTTTTTTCTTTTAATTTTAAAAGCTTCTTGTCGATAACTTTTTGCATATTTTTCATTTTGCATTAAAGAAGCACTTGGGAAATTTAAATTTTCATCTTTAGGTATTTTAGCAGTAGTTGCTATAGAAATAGCTAAAGATGGAATTAGTAAAGGTACAAAGTAACCACTAGCTAACACCGCAGTACCTGCTATTTTATAATTCTGATAAAACAATTGTGCATCATTTTTGCCTTGTACAGAATCATCGATTAAATAAATATTATTTTCTACTGTTTTTTTAATGCTATTAAAATCATCTTTTGTACCATTCTCGTATCTTATTTGTAATAAGTCTGATTTTAGCATTGCAAAAATTGGCCCATTTATATTATCTAATTTTTTATATTTAACTTCAGTGGTACCAATCTCAATTACTTTAACCAAAATACTTTCACCAGACCTTGTAGATAAGGTATCTTGTGCTTTAATTTGATTAAATGAACTAATACAAAGAATAAATACTAATATATATTTCATAAATGTTGATTTAGACATAGGGTATATCCTATGTTAATAATTAAATAAACGTCTAAGCAGTGGAACTGATTTAGCAATTGTAAATAGAACTATTGTTTTAGAATGACAATAGGGTGACTAATTTACTATTAAAAGGTAAGTAAATTAATTAATATATTAAACAATAAACAATCAATACAAAAGATTCATCCTCTCCGATTAAGATGGGTATTTGAAAATCAAGGACTTAGGTTAAATAGAAGGCCTTTAGCTACTTCAATTTCTGCTATATTATAAGGACTGTATATTTCCAAGTAAATGGTTTTTCTCACTGAGGCAATCAAAAATCATTTTTATGATCTATGGCCTTCTGTAATTTTCTTTGAAATAACCTTGCAACTGTAACAACTATTATAGATGAAAAAGTTGTTAAAATGCAAAGCGCAATAAAACCAGCAGGGTCATCTTCTTTACTATGAAAAAGTATAATGAATAGGCCTGCACCTATAATCAAAATTCCAAATATTACTGCACAATACTTCAAAATTTTTAAAGCACTTAATGAATTGAAAGAAAATAGTTTATGCTGTCTAGTGTATCCTAGGATTTTGAATCCCTGGTATAATCCAATAAAAAAAGGGATAGAAGCTAGATAGCCATATAATATAAATGGGTCAGCATAAATATGGAAGAGGTCTAAATGGGCTGCCCTTCCTTCGCTAAGAGGTAGTCGAATTAATGCAGTAATTATCAAGAGGCCAAAAATGAGGATAAAAGATTGGAGTAAAATTATAAATGACCTTTTCATTTTTTATAACAAAATTATATTGTTGTAAGCTACTTAAATATTTCAATTTAATTATAAAAAAAATTAAATTTACTTTAAATCGTTAACCCTTTAGCCATAGGGAATAGTAGGTTATTTTCAATATGCACATGTTGATGTAGATCTTCTTCAAATGCTTTTAATTCATCTAAACATACCCTATGTGTAGTGCAAGCTGAAGTTGGAGCTACATAATGATGGGTGAGGGCTCTAATTCCAGTATTATTACCTATGATTTTGGTCAGTAATTAATTTGTATTTAGCACCCCCAGATAGGACGATCTTGCTAGATTGTAATCAATAAATCAGCTAAAAACCATGCACTTTTGTTATTTTTATAAGAGATTTGCATAATTTTATTTTTTTAAGGATTTAACGCTCCTTCTACGATCAAATTAGTAAATTTAAAAAGCTTACGCTTAATTAATGGAAAGAATAGACATAGATAGAATTATTGAAATGGCCTGGGAGGATCGTACTCCTTTTGAAGCAATTACCATACAGTTTGGTTTGTCTGAGGCAGCAACTATTAAATTGATGCGGACCGAATTAAAACGTAATAGTTTTAATCTTTGGCGTAAGAGAGTAAATAGCGGTGTAAGTCAAAAGCACCTTATGAAAAGAACTGCTGATATGAAAAGGTTTAAATGTTCTAGGCAAAAAGCTATTTCTATGAATAAGATAAGTAAGCGCTAGGCTTATTAAAGTATAAATCTTTTACTATCCTTTTCAGAAGGGATAGAGCAGGTTTCTTTTTTACCAAATAGGTAGTATCTATTTTTTGCAATGAGATCATATATCCCATCTCTTAAAAACTTTGGACAAAGGTAACCGTATTTTAAAATACTGGGCCATCCCGTAATTTGTTTTGCAATTTCAATAATAGCGTCTGATTTGTATAGTACAATCTCCTCTTTAATTAAGATAACTGATTTTCTATCATTCAAAACACGGTACTGCTGAATTATGTTTTCTCCAGCCTTTGTTTGCATGGCTGCAAAGCGGAAAATATTATTTTTATCATATTTGATTAAAAATGGAACAAAATTGTTGCATAAATTACAAACGCCATCAAATAAAATAATATTCATACACAAAAATACGTAATAGCTTAACTAATCCAAGGACTTTTTGTTCGTATTTCTTAAACTGTACAAAAAGAATGAAATAATTGAAAATAGAAAGCCAATTAAAATGATGATATAATTCATTGGCTTTTCAATAGTCAATGACATTCTCATTAAAATGGTGGTAATAATAAAACTAGCATTTCTAAATATGGTGAAAAATGAAAAATGGTAAGTAAATGAAATCAGAAGTAACAATACGTCAACAAAAATCATAATTGAAAAAAAATCTGCATAAAATACGGTATTTGGATTGGGGTAATTTTGTTTTAATTTTAACGCCTCCAACATCTCTGCACCCCAAGCGTAAAAACTACTAATACTCAGAAGAAATAAGATTAGTATCATACTTAACGATACTAGCTTTTTAATATTAATGAAATTATTAAGCTCATTAATGATTTCTGATTTACGATTATTTTGGTAAATTTTATAATACATAATAGTAAGGCCTAGCATAATCATTGAAGCGATTAAGTCATATAATAGACTTATGAACTCGGGGTTATTAATATTAAAAGAAACTTTTAGATCAAGATCTGCAATATCATGAAAAAAACTTCTTAATGTGATTAAGGTAATTACTTCGAATTGCTTACCCACAAATTCAGATATAGACTTTGGAATGATGATGACTAGTAGAAATACCTCATAAAATAATATAAAACTAAAGGGGGTATATATCGCTTTTAAATAACTATGTTGAAAATTTTTAAAATATATAGAGTTATTTCCTAAGAATATAATAATTAAATGAAATAGGAATGCAAAGACTGCGACACGAAGAATTAATAGTTCTACTTTTCGTACATTTTTAGCATTGAAATATTTATCAAAATAGTTACCAGATTTTTGTAATATATTATTCATGCTGTATATTTTAGCCTTTATTTTTCTCCTCTAAATTTATTTAAAGCTAGAATGAATGCAACACCAAATAAGAGGGTGATGAAGGCTGCGAAATAGGGTATAATTTCAATCATTTTTGATTATTTATTAATTTTAAAAGTATAGCAAACCCTAAAATTGAGGGTACCCATAGACCAATAAAAATTCCTGCTTCTTTTTCTCCTTTAAACCATAAAAATTCTGAAAATACTAGGGATAAGAAGGCTGATGTTAACATAAGAAAATCAGATAGTGTGAATTTTTTAAACATGTTATTTTTTAGTTTTTTGTAATGTAGAATTAATAATTGGCATCTTTTAACAATTTAATTTGTTTAAGAAGACTAACCATAAATAATTGGGTATAAAAATGCTATTTACAAATAATTAACAGATCTGTTTATTATCATAGCAAGAATCTAAGCCGAAACTTCCACACTAAGCTATTTAAGAAAACCAATAATTTTTAATTGGCTTTTGCTGGCCCAATAAGCCCAAAGAATTAATAGGGGTTGCCCTATAAACAAGCGAATGGATGATTTCAATGGATTAAAAGCAACAGTGCCTATCATAAATTCACCTTTTTGAATAAAATAGATATGGCTAGGAATAAAGGCTAGTAGCATTATAACGATGCCAATTCCCGCTTTCTGTCGAGTTGAATTTGGTATTAATAACAGAGCTAACAGTATTTCTGCTACCCCAGATAGAATGTTCACTTCATTAGCCCATTTAAAAAAGTAAGGTGGGATAATAGGGGTATAAAAAGAGGGGTTGATGAAATGATTTGCCCCAGCAAATAGATAAAATATTATCAAAATCAACAATAAAATATTTCTAATAGATGGGTATTTCATTTTATAAATTTAGGCTAAAAGAAACCAATATGTTTTGGAAAATTTTATACAATTTTAGTAAACAATTTAGCCAAATAATTGTTTTATTAAAAAAAATACTAATATGGAAAGGAAAGATTTTATTGAACAAGTTGGTTTAAGTACTGCTAGTATCTTAATTTTTGGCTGTATGCAGGCTTGCTCTAAATCGGAGACAAGCTCAAATAACAGCAATCCAGGAAGTAATTCTGGTAATCAAGGCAGTACTAAACAAGTTGATTTTACAATTAATATTTCAGTTGATCCATATACAAGTCTAAATACGGCTGGTGGTTACTATGTGGAAACCAAAACTGGGATAATCATAGCTAGAACTCTAAGCAATGATTTTCTTGCTGTAAGTTCTATGTGTACACATCAGGGCGCCACCCTAGAATATCAGTCCAATGCAAATAGATTTTATTGCCCTTTACATGGGTCAGCATTTGATGCTGTAGGTAAAGTTTCCACAGGGCCTGCAAATGCAGCTTTAAACCAATACAAGACTAGTCTGTCAGGTTCTAATTTAAGAGTGTTTGCTTAGGAACAAATAAATAGGGCCATCATTACTAATAGCCCTATGATTTAAACTGCCTTAATATTGACAAGTTTAATTATTCTGATTTTATCAAATAACTTGATAATTGGATAAACAGGGTCAATCTCCCACCATTTAGCAGCAAAGTTGGGTCTTGCACCTGCATGATGATGATTATTTTGAAATAGTTCACCTAGCATTAGAAAGTCAAAGATTAAAGTATTTTTTGATTGATCTTTTTCCTCCGGAAAATTACGATATCCATATTTATGTCCGGCCCAATTAACTACTGCCCCTTGTATGGGACCAATTAAAAAGTGAATGGGCAATAATAGATACATCCACCAATGGGCGGCGAATACGATGTAAAAACTAATATAAACACCTGCAAAAAATAATCTTGTCATTAAGTGATCTGCTATTTTATCAATAGCCGGGTACTCAGGAAAATTTTTATCAAATTTTGCCTCCACTTTAGTGGTGCCTGTTAATACTCCATTGTAAATTTCTCTGGTATGCATCATCATCGTAAATACTTCTTTGAAAAAATGAGGCGTATGAGGATCTTTTTCGGTATCGCTATAGGCATGGTGCATCCGATGAAGAATAGCATAAGCACGCGCGTTTAAATAGGAGGTACCCTGTGTGATCCAGGTGAAAAGGTACCAGAATTTCTCCCAAAAGGGAGACATGGTAAACATTTTATGTGCTGCATACCTGTGAAGGTAAAAAGTTTGTCCGAATAAAGAAAGGTACCAGTGAAGTAGTAAAAAAAGTAGAATAACCATATTGATATTTATAACGGGTGAAAATAGTCTACTAAATCAATTACTAAATGTTTTGTTTAAACATTTAGTAAAGACCACCATAAAATGTTTATTTGTAATAAATCTTAACCATTTTTACACTTGATCTTATACTTGCTTTATTGGATTATGCTTGCCTTATTTTAGTAATAAGTAAAAGATAAAAAAGAGGCCCCTATTGCTAGTGGCCTCAGTTGTATTTTATGAAACTTAAAACTTATCTCATTAAAGCCATGATACTTGTAGGATCGTAATAGAGCATTTCCTTCACAATTTTACCATCCACAAATGCATCATACTGGTTCATGGCAACATCAATTGATTTATCTCCTTTTGTGAATGTTACTGTTAAGTAAGTTACAACCGATGTTCCTTGTGTATTATCTTTTTTTGTAAACCTACTTTCCCAAATTGCAGAAATGTTTGAAACTTTCACTTTAATGCCATTTGATTGAAATGTGCTTAACATATTTATATTTTCTGCCAAACTCATTTTTTTACCATTGTCTAAAAAAACAGCCGTATCGGCGTATTTACTTTTATAACTAGCTGTATCATGGATCGCCATATCTTCAAATGAAGCTTTGATAGTGTTTATATTAGCAGTACTGTCATACTCATACCCATGTGGTTTAAGCTCGGCATTAGTTTCGGTTTTTGTTTCTTGGGTAGTACAAGCAGTCAATGATGCTGATACAAGCATACATAATAATATATTTTTCATTTTTATTTATTTGATATCAATAAATTTAGGCAATCACTGGCATAAATAGGTATCAATTGCAACAAATAAGGACATGATAATATTCTTTTTCTTACTTAAAAAGAATGCCAAGCCAGATAGGTTCAGTTTGCTTGTTATTTATCAAATAAGGTAAAGTATTAAAAATCAATAATTTATGTTTCTTTACATAACCTCTTAAATTTTTGACATTTTTTTGAAATTATCGCTTTGTTGATTAGATTTAGGAATTATTTATTTATGGAAATACAAAATAGTACAATCGAGGATTTGGATTTTATATTTGCCCTATACAAGTCGGCTACTGAATACCAAAAAGAAAGGTTTATTAGTCATTGGCCTGAGTTTGATCAACAAATGGTGATCAATGAAATTGCAGAACTCAGGCAGTGGAAAATGATCATTGATGGAAAGCTAGTATGTATTTGGGCTACTACTTTTTCCGACCCATTAATTTGGGGAGAAAAGGACCTTGACCCATCGGTATATATTCACAGGATAACCACCAATCCTAGTTTTAGAGGCAAGGGCTTAGTTAGTAAAATCGTAGACTGGTCAAGAAAATATTCATCACAAAATGATAAGAAGTATGTCCGCATGGACACAGTAGGAGAGAATCATAAGCTTATAGAACACTATACTTCTTGTGGATTTAATTTCTTGGGCCTCTCTCAATTGATGAATACGGATGGGCTTCCAGCCCATTACCATAATGCAGTAGTTAGTCTATTTGAATTGAAGGTTTAGTTTACTTTTCTTTAATAAAACCATTGATCAAATGTGCCATTCTACAATTATGTATTGTAACTTACCTACTATTCATTCGTTGCTAATCCTTTTATAAAATATTATTTTATGTACAATAAAGCAGTTCTTTTATTTATATTTTTCTTGATTCAATTATCGGTTATTGCGCAAGATTTTTCGGCTGGCGCTGCTATAAGAACCATTAATCCAGAAAAAGATTCTTTATTTATTGCTGGAGGTAAAGCCAATCGACCATTTATTGATGTCCATGATAATCTTTATGTGAAAGCCTTGGTGGTGGGTAATAGCAAAAATAATATCACCTTACTTACATTTGATTGTATAGGTTTATTGTACCCACAATTAGAAGCCATCCGTTCTAGAATTAAGATAGAACTTCCCTCTATTGATCCCGAACATATTGTAATGTCATCTACACATACCCATTCAGGCCCAGATGTAGTTGGTATTTGGGGCAAAGATTTAGCACATTCTGGGGTGAATAATAAACATTTGCAGCTTATTGTGGATAGGGCAGTAGCAGCGATTATAGAGGCATCAGAAGCAAGAAAGCTAGTAACCATCTCTTATGGGACTGGTTCCTTTGGAGCGGATTGGGTAAAGAATATTTCAGAGCCTGATGAACTTGATAGATCGGTAACTATAATTAAATTTAGTGACCTAGCTGGAAAGAATATTGCCATGCTTACCAATTTTGCCTGCCATCCAACCATCATGGACGATGCCAGTACAGCTGCAAGTTCAGATTATGTTTGGGGATATTATCGTTTTTTAGATTCAGCCCAAGGGGGAGTGAATATGTTCTTACAAGGGGCAATAGGTGGATGGGTTCAACCAGAAGGGGTGGCTCATAATTTTGATCAAGCCAAATATTATGGGACTTCTTTAGGCAAATATGTTTTTGAATTAACAAAGAGTAAGAATAAAAGTAAAAACATCTATTTTACTTCTGTTAAAGTTGACTTTCCCTTGGCCAATCCAGGTTTTCAAATGTTGTCTAAAGCGGGAATCATTAAAAGAAATTTTGGAAAAACGGTAAGCTCTGAGATTGCTTATTTTAACATTGGGGATGCTTCCTTTGCTACCCATCCTGGTGAAACCTGTCCAGCATTGGGCCTTGCTACTAAAAAATTAATGAACGATAAAGGCCCTAAATTTGTCTTAGGCTTATCTCAAGATGCCCTAGGGTACATTATAAAACCTAGCTTTTTTGATAGTAGTAATAAAATCCCACACAGTGAGTACCTCACTGGGATGAGTATAGGCCCTGCAACAATGGGTATCATTTTATCTAATTTAAAAGTACTCATCAAGAAATAGCAAAGTATTGTATAGTATTAAAGATATTTTATTAAAAAGGCCCCTTGCTAGAGGCCTTTTTTGTAAAGTTGTATCGTTTAAACTTATTGGAGCTGCAGGGTCATCTAAAAGTTCAATAATTTCTTTCTAAACTTGATATAATTTGATTTCGCATCTTTAATGAAGACGGCTTCAGATTTTGCATGCGTATAAATATAAGACAGCTTATTTTTATCCACTGGCTTGGTCAACATTTGGCTACGATAATGGGTTACTGAAAAATTGATAATCTTAGCCATAATTTCAATGGTACTTATTCCTTTGTCCGTTAAAGTGTATAAAAATACTTTTTTGTTGGTTGGATGATTTCTTTTTTCAATTAAACCATCTCCCAATAATGTTCTTAATCTTTCGGCCAATACTTTAGAAGCAATTTTTTCTTTCATCTCAAGTAATTCCCCGTAAGTATGCTTATGGCGAAATAACATATGTCTTATAATTAACAAAGTCCATTTATCACCAATCACATCGATGCCAGTGGTGATTGGGCAATGGGATCTTAAAGTTGTTGAGTTCATATTTGTATTTTATAGCTTCTGCAATTTACAAATAATTTATTGCTTCTAAAGGGTTTTAATACAATTATAGATTATATACTATGTCATATGCTACTATCGTTGAAGCTTGTTTGATTTATATATGCAATGCTTCTACAATAACTGACCATTATCATAAAGTAACTTGTTTAAATTCGAAATAAAATTTATTAAACAATACTAATACAGTAGTTGGGTATTTGTTCAATTTTATAAAATATATATTCTACAATATGCAAAAATAAAGGGGCCCTTATTGCTAAGAACCCCCTCTCTCTTTCTCTCAACACTTGAAAAAACAAAACCTCGTATAAATTTAATTTTCTAAATTTTGATGTTCTGCTCATCATTTAGTGTTTACGAATCCTTCATCAAGAAATAATATTTTATGTATAAAATTATTTACTCATTGATGGTTCGTTATGGTAGATGTAGTCACCATGTTTGCCAACAAAGGCCTTATTCATTGTATCCATAAATGCTTTTCTTTTTGCTTCATTTGGCCAAGCTTCTTTTATCAATTCTTCCTCTTTGGCATTCGCTTTATCTAAGTCTGTAAGTGATTTGTAAACAAAATATTCTACGAATTCACGGCTATCAGCACCCATAAAATGTCTTTGTGGGTAATAAGCTAAAACAAACGGGTTTTTGAAAATTACTTGCTCATTGTATTCTATAACTGCTTTCCATTGCCCTTCATTTTCGGCAAACGACATTGGAGATTTTCTGATATAGATTACCACTGGTTGGTTGGAAGTACCATTTGGTTCTTTTGTACCAAGTTTATTTGCTGATTGGTATATTTCATCTGAATGATAGCCTGTGTAAATACTCTTGTATTTATCTAAAAATACTTTCCTTTCATTTTTATCAGGCCATGCCTTCTCAATCAATTCCTCGGTAACAGCATCTGCTTTATCAATATCTTCCCAAGAATTATATACAGATAGTAGTAAAATCTCAGTGCTATTTTCGGTAAAATAATGATTCATTATTTGTGCGCCAATAATCAAGCTATTTTTACTGGTGACTTTATCGAAATATTCCTGCTCTATATTTTTAGCAGTGGCATTGTCAATGGATACATTTGCATGCATTGTTGAAACGACTATATAATATTTTTTTACAGTCTCTTGTGCCTTAAGTGTCAGGGTAGAAGCTGTTGCTACTAATGCTAACACCACCATGGTTAAAATTCTTTTTTTCATCATATAATTTTTATCATTTATAAAATATTTATTTTTTCACTTCAGTGGCAGCTTTTACTGCGCCAGTGATATCCATATATTCATCGGCAAAGATTATTTTATGTTCTTTATTGAATTGGTATACCCCATAAAATTTATGTTCTATTTTAGCTCCATTGGCAATACCATCATTGGTCATTCTTACATAAGCCCTAACATCACCATTGGGTCTAAAAGTAACCTCATCTACTCCTGGTAAAAGTTTAATGTCGTTGGCTTTTATATTGGTAAATATTTGATGTAAGCCAACAAGTCTTTGTAAATGCACTGCTTTACTAGCAAGCGCTTCTTTGCCATAAGCAGGGCCGTATATTTTAGCGGTGTCAGACATATTGTCGTTTAAAGTAACGGTATCGTTTTTTGTGAATGCTTCAAAACCCGCTAATACGATTTTTGAATTTTCTTTAAAATCAGTCATTGCTGCCTCATCAGAAGAGGAAGCAGTCTCATTTTGTTTTGGATTGCAAGCAAATAGTGTCATTGTTGTAATCAATAAAAGCATCAAATTTTTCATAAGTGTTGATTTAGAAATAGCGTATAGTCCATTTCAATGATTAAATAAGAGTCCTAGGAATGATAGGGATGACAAGAATGGTAAATAGAACTATTGCGTTAGAATTGCAAAAGATTGTGTAATTTACTTTCCTAAAGTAAGTAATATATCACATAGTAGGCATTTTAATTATCATCATTTAATTATTTTATATGACAATTTCATTTAAATAGCATTGAATAGGCTCATTTTCAATGATATAAGCCTAAATAGATAAGCTAATCAGTAGGGTGAATAGCCTATATTTATTTGGTAAATGGTTGTTAATCAAAATTACATCCCAACTTTAAACGACACCTATGAAGAAAATAACCACCGTTTTACTATTTTTTATAATGGCATGTTCCCCTTATAAGAAAATTATCATCAACAATAGTCAAATTCAAACCGATCATTGGATTAACCAATCTGAAGCTTCAGTAATTGCACGATTGGGTCAATACAAAATCAAAAAAAATATTGACTCTGGCTACATGTTACTATTTGACTATAGTACTTACCGTCGAACACCATCAACTAATTCTTATAATGGGGCTTCCATTCAAGCCAGTATGAACAATCGAGGTGGAGGAGTTAATAACAGACAAATAATTGCTCCCACTAATTATGTAACTACATCTGCTAAACCTGTTTTATACAATAACCAATTTGAATTAGTTAATCAACACATGCTTGAATTTTATTTCGACAAAAATAAAAATGTCATGTATGTAAATGCTTTTGGCTATCCCGATTCCATTCGGTATGAACTAAGAAAAAAATAGGCTTATTTATTCTTCTTACATCCTTCGCTACAATACTTCACTTCTTCCCAAGTCTTTTCCCATTTTTTTCTCCAATTGAAGGGCCTATTACAATGCAG
>Ga0214919_10001120_pt1 | contig 45007 bp, 40 predicted proteins | sample LL1503_MetaG_FD_177994 | JGI IMG/M metagenome (GOLD analysis project Ga0214919, IMG submission 177994) | Freshwater microbial communities from Lake Lanier, Atlanta, Georgia, United States - LL-1503 | ecosystem: Environmental > Aquatic > Freshwater > Lake | place: USA: Georgia | collected... | reverse complement strand
TTTTTCTGCAATTAAATTGTTTTGAGCTTGCAGTAAAAAAGGAAAACATAATAACATTAAAATAATACGCATAAAAATTAATTTATATTAAAAATAAAAAATCCCGCCTCCACCAAAAAAACATAAAACGGAGCGGGATTGTAATTTAAGTTTTTTTTACTAAAATCTAAGCCTCAAATTAGTCTTAGTTTTGTAAACAGAGTTTTTGTTACTGCTAAGCGGCATTTACTGGAGCATTTTTTCTTACCTTATTTTACCATTTTTATTAATTTGATTTTGTTTAAACGAATAGAAAATGTAACTATATTGATTATTAAATAATATTAAAGAATTTTCATTTTTTGCAATAGCTTTGTAAAATGAAAGCACCTATTACACTCATTCTTGGAGCCACACCCAATGTAGATAGATATGGTTTTATGGCAACTGCCTTATTGGTAGAAAAAGGGCATGCAGTTTATCCTTTTGGTATAAAAAAAGGAGAAATTCAAGGTACACCTATCATGAATGAATGGCCTACAAATGAGCGCATAGATACTGTTACATTGTATTTGGGCCCGTCCGCACAAGAAGCCTACTATAATGCAATTTTAGACTTGAATCCAAGAAGAATTATATTTAATCCAGGTACTGAAAATCCAATGTTGAATAGTTTAGCCACTGAAAATGGAATTGAAACTATTGAAGCCTGCACTTTAGTGATGCTTAAAACTGGACAATACTAGCCGTTTTATTTTTTGCCTTTAATTTTTAAATTGACCCCAGGTAGACCTGTCTAAATTACGATATTGGATAGCCTCGCTAATATGTTCTTCTTTTATAGTGGTATTGGCTTCTAAGTCGGCAATTGTTCGACCTAATTTTCTAATTCTATCATAGGCCCTAGCGCTGAATTGAAATTTTTCCATCGCTAATTCCAATAATTTTTCGGCTGCAAGGGAAAGAAGGCCCCATTTTTTTAATAATGACTCATTCATTTGTGCATTGGTGTAAATGCCTGATTCATTTTTAAATCTTTCCATTTGAATGGCTCTTGCTAATTCAACTCTTTTAGCAATTTCGAATGAGTTTTCAGCATTTTCGGTTTTAATAAGTTCTTGATAGGCTACGGGGGTTACTTCAATATGTAAATCAATTCTATCTAATAAGGGTCCTGAAATCTTATGAAGATATTTCTGTATTTGTGAAACGCTACAATAACAAGCCTTATGTGGATGGTTGTAATAGCCGCAAGGACAAGGATTCATAGCTGCAAGTAACATGAATCTAGCAGGAAAATTGACAGTCATTTTAGCCCTAGCAATACTCACTAGCCCCGCTTCCATGGGTTGTCTTAGAACTTCAATCACCGATTTATTGAACTCTGGAAGTTCATCTAAAAACAAAACTCCATTATGGGCCAATGAAATTTCTCCAGGTTGTGGGTGACCCCCACCTCCAATCATGGCAATGGCAGATAATGTATGATGCGGTTGTCTAAAAGGCCTTTGACTTATTAGTTGTTTATCTAAGGGGATCTTTCCACTAACACTATAAATTTTACTAGTTTCAAGTGCTTCATTTTTATTTAATGGGGGTAAAATAGAAACGATGCTTTTTGAAAGTAATGTTTTTCCTGCACCGGGTGGCCCAATCATTATTAAATTATGCCCACCTGCACTTGCAATTTCTAAAGCACGCTTAGCAGCTGACTGTCCTTTGATATCTGCAAAATTGGGGAAGGTATTGGATTGTATATTTTGAGATGTTCTTGCATGGTTATGAATTGGCTTGTTTTCATTTTCATTAAAAGGGTTATTTAAAAAATAAACCACTTCTTGTAAGCAAGAGAAAGCAAAAATGGGAATACCTTCAACCATTAAAGCCTCTTCTGCATTTTGTTTTGGAATAAGCATGGCAGTAAAGCCTTCTTCTTTAGCTTGCATAGCCATGGCGAGTATACCTTTAATTGGGTATAAACTACCATCCAATCCCAATTCACCCATGCATATATATTTTTCAATTAGGGAAGGTTGAGTGATTTGTTCCGAGGCAGCTAAGATGCCAATAGCAATGGGTAAATCGAAAGCAGCCCCTGATTTCTTTAAATCAGCGGGCGATAAATTTATAACTAGTTTAGTGCGCGGCATATGAAATCCGTTAGATTTGATAGCGCTTTCAGTTCTGTCTAAACTTTCTTTGACAGCATTATCGGGAAGGCCCACAATACAATAGCCTTGGCCCATACTCACATTCACTTCAATGGTAATAGTAATAGCGTCAATACCTACAATGGCGCTGCCCTTAGTTTTTACAAGCATCTTTTTGCTTGAAACTAGCATAGTTACTAATGCGAAAAAATAGTATTAATACTTGTTTTTGCTAATGTTTTTTAGCAGGTTGACCACACCTTCTCTTTCTAAGATTAAATAACCAAGTCTATCTTGACTCACTCCCTTTTTTAATTGATAATGAAAATTCAATTCTTTTTCTCTCACAGTAGTTTCAAAATAACTAAACTGTATATTATCGAAATTTTTTAAGCCATCACTTATTTCATATAAATGACTGGAAATAATAAATAAACTGTTTCTTAAATTTTGTAAACCTTCAATAACGGCGCTGCTACATTTCATTGCATCTTGAATATTAGTGCCTTTGAATAATTCGTCAATTAAAACAAAATATTTTTTACCATCAATTATTTTTTCAATAGTATTTTTTATTCTTTGAACTTCATTGAAAAAATAACTTTCACCTTTAACAATATTGTCTGTAATAGTTAAATTGGTAATAAGACCATTAAATAAACTAAGTTTTAATTTTTGGGCAGGTACACCAATACCAATATGTGCTAGGTATAAAATTATGCCTGTTGTTTTTATAAAAGTACTTTTACCAGCCATATTAGCGCCTGTTAAAAAGAGTAAATTACTTTGATGGTTTAGTGAAAGTTCATTATCAACTGCATTTTTTATAAGAGGGTGTATGGCGGCAGTAACTTCAAAAACGGGGTTTTCATTTTCAAGCCAGGTAGGAAAAACAAATTTATAATTTTTAGCAGCCATGGCCATGCTAAAATAGGCATCTAATTCGTAGTAATATGCTAAAAGCTGTAGCGTATTATTTTTATAATGATAAAGAAAAAAATGGCATAAAGAAAGTATGGTTTGCGGGTTCTCTAATTTAGAAGAAGCGGGTAGGCTAGCGAGTGAAGGGTGGGTAGTATTTTTTTTAATTTTTTTTACCAGAGATTCAATAATAGAATTATTCTTTATGGTTTCAAATACCGACAACCATTTATTTAAATTTTCATAAAATAAAATTAAATGCTCTAGTGAATAACGAAGTAATGAATAATCTGAAGCACTCATAAACTGATACCAGTAGGCAGCAGGCAAACTAACTTCTGTAGGAATTCTTTTAAACCCAGTATCAAAGAATTTTTCAATAACTAATGTAGAGCCATTCGAAATTTTTAGGTTATCTACTAAATCAATATTACTAATAAAATAGGCAATAGCATTTTGTCTTTCTTCAATTGCAGCGATAGATGCTAGAGGATGAGATAGGTATAGGTCTAGTTGTATTTTACCTCCATTGGACTTGCAAAAATTAAGATGAGATATAAGACCTATAGACTCTTCGTTATCAAATAATCCAATATCTTTTAAAGTAATTTTATCCACCTGCATAAAATTACTTTTAGCTTCTTGTAAATTGAAGGCGTTTTCCTTTCTGTGCTTCGTTAAAAACTCCTTCATGATAAACTTTATATCCATTTACAAAAGTGGTATTCACTTGATAAGGAAAGTTATTACCTTCCATAGGACTCCATCCACAGTGGTATAAAATATTTTCTTTACTAATTGTATAAGGCTCTTTTTTTACAAGCACTAAGTCGGCATAATAGCCCTCTCTAATAAAACCACGGTCTTTGATTTGAAAACAAGTAGCGACAGCATGACTCATTTTTTCTACCATTTTTTCCATACTCATTTTTCCCTCATCAACATACTTAAGCATTAATAGAAGACCATGTTGAACTAAAGGTAGGCCAGCATGAGCATGCGCATATGCTTCTTGTTTCTCGGCCCAGGTATGGGGTGCATGGTCAGTGGCAATGACATCAAGTTGATCATTCAATAAACCTTCCCATAGTGCATTTTTATTTTCTGGCGCTTTAATGGCAGGATTACATTTAATTAAATTACCTAGTCTAGCATAGTCGTTAGATGTAAAATGCAAATGATGAACACAAACTTCTGCAGTAATTCTTTTATCTTCAAGCGTTCTTAAATTGGAGAATAATTGTAATTCTTTCGCAGTGCTAATATGTAAAATATGCAATCTAGAATCAAATTTCTTAGCGAGTTGAATGGCTTTGAAAGAAGATTCAAAACAAACTTCTTCATCTCTAATAATTGGATGATCTGAGGGTTCTAATACAGGCTTGATGGCTTCCAGCGCTGCTTTATTTCTTTTAATAAGACTTTCTTCTTCACAATGCGTCGCAATTAAAAGCTCGGAGCCACCAAATATTTTTTCAAGTACCAATGGGTTTTCTACCAATAAATTACCCGTAGATGATCCCATAAATATTTTTACTCCACAAACTTCATTTTTTTTATCATTGGTCTTTAAAATTTCTTCTATGTTATCTTGAGAAGTACCCATGTAAAAAGAATAATTGGCTAAAGAAGTTTGGGCACCTATTTGATATTTATTTTCTAATAATAATTGTGTAAAGACAGGTGGCTGCGTATTGGGCATTTCCATAAAACTGGTGGTTCCGCCTGCTATAGCTGCCTTGGCCTCACTATAAATATTGGCTTTATGGGTTAAGCCTGGTTCTCTAAAATGTACTTGATCGTCAATTACACCTGGTAGAAGAAATTGATTTTCACCACTCATTTCAGTTATACCTCCCTTGGTTTCTATTTGACTAGCTATTTTTTCAATACGACCATTTTTAATCAAGACATCACCCTGAATGGTTTTGCCTTCATTAACGATTTGCGTATTTTTTATTAAGTAGTTGTTCATACTTAATTAGTTTTCTATATGAATGGTGAAATAAACAAAATTGCCAGTGACATCTTTAATACTTGATAAAAGAGCGTCTCCTTTATTTAAATTTCTTAAACCATAACTAAATTTTACTTCTGGTGAAATAGTGGCGTATTGTAAATAAAAACTTACCCCTAAACCCATTTCGTAGCCATAGTCTAATCCATTGAGTGTATTATTATAAGGCATTCTGCTACTAGTTGCAACATTTTTACTTAAGATAACTGATCTATTCGATCCCAATAAATCGAAATCTACTTTTCCACCAATAAAAACATAATGACGCATAATATCTGTAAAATGAAATGCATTATATCTATCTGATTCTATTTTGACTGCCAAGGGAATGTTGATGATAGCAGATGCAATATTCATTGTTTGCGTATCTGTAGGATTATTTCTTTTCGTAAAAGTGTATAAATTTTTAGAGCCTGCAATTAATACTGTAGGATTTAATCTAAGTAAAGAATGCTTGCTTAATCTGAGTGTGCCAATAAGCCCTAAATTTAAAGCCAAATTGCTTTTTGGATTAATACTACTTACTGCACTAGAATTAGGATGAATAAAATCAATGTTTCTATTAAAATTTAGATAGTTGTTATTTAAGCCAATACTCATTCCTAAATAGTAAGGCAATTCATCATGGTAGGGTTGATACACTTCACCTCTTTGTGCTATAGAAGACAAAGAAATGCAAAGCAGTAAAGCCCCCGTGATTATTTGCTTGCGCAGTAAATGCTGCATATGCCTAAACTTAATTTTTCTTGTGAAACATTTTTAAATCCTGCTTGCTCTAATATAGTTAAAAAAGCAGCCCCTTCTGGAAAAGCAATGACACTTTCATTTAAATAGGCATAAGCCTCTTTGTTACCTGAAAATATTTTTCCAATGCTTGGGGTTATCCATTTCATATAAAAAGTATAAATAGGTTTGAACCAAAAACTACTAGGCTGTGAAAATTCTAAAATAACTATTTTACTGCCTGGTGTTAAAACCCGATGAATTTCTGCTAAGCCTTTTTCTAAATTGGCGAAATTACGCACACCAAAGGCAACCATGGCTCCATCAAACATGGATTCTTCAAAAGGAATGACCGTGCTATCTCCTAGGCTTAACTGAATTTTATCACTCAAGCCTTTGTTTTCAATTTTGATTCTCCCATATTGCATCATGCCTTCTGAAATATCAATACCTGTAATTTTTTCGGGTTGGAGGAGTCGGTATGCCATTAGTGCCATATCGGCAGTACCAGTAGCTATATCTAATAAGTGCTTTATTTTTTTATCTTTCAAATGGGCGATGGCTTTTTTACGCCATCCTTGGTCAATACCTAAGCTTAAAAATCGGTTCAGAAAATCGTAACGCTTTGCAATAGAATCAAACATGCTGGCAACCTGTTCTTTCTTTTCGGCATTGCTTTGGCTGTAAGGAACCACTTTATCATGGGCAAATTGACTCATGGCGCAAAGATATTGAATTTGTGCTGCTTTTTGGGTAGTGTAGTTCTTAACAAATACTTTTATCTTCGTAAAGCATGAAAGCACGTATTTACAAGTCTACTGGTAGTTGGTATTCGGTCAAATCCGAGGCAGGACTGTTTTATCAAGCCCGTATTAAGGGGGTGATTAAGTTAGACAATATTACCTCCACTAACCCCATTGCAGTAGGCGATTGGGTAGAATATGAGATGGAAGATGAGGAGCGTGGAACGGTGATGATATCAGAAATTCTTGATCGTAATAATTATGTGGCAAGACAGTCGCCTCATAATAAAAGACAACAACATATTATTGCCTCCAATTTAGATCAGTCAATTTTAATTAGCACTTTAAAATCGCCTAAAACTTCTCAAGGATTTATTGACCGCTTTTTAATTTCTTGTGAAGCCTTTCATATACCTGCTTTTATTATTTTTAATAAATCAGATATCTATGGTCCCAAAGAAATGCATTCTTATGAGGAAATGAAAAAAATGTATGAAGCAATTGGCTATCAAGTATTATTAATTAGTGTGGAGAAAAAAGAAGGCTTGGATACTGTAGTAAAATTACTTAAAAATAAAACCACACTTATTAGTGGGCATAGTGGTGTAGGAAAATCTTCACTTATAAATTATTTATTTCCTCATTTAGATTTAAACACACAAGAAGTAAGTGATTGGAGTGGAAAAGGATTACACACGACTACTTTTGCACAAATGTATGATTTGCCTGAAGGTGGTGCAGTGATTGACACACCGGGCATGAGGGAATTAGGGTTAGTGAATTTAGAAAAAGAAGAATTAGCTCAATACTTTCCTGAAATGCGCGCTAAAATGAATAGTTGTCAATTTAATAATTGCCAACATATTAATGAACCAGGCTGTGCAGTAAAAGCGGCAGTGGAAAAAGGAATTATTACAGAAGCCCGATTTTATAGTTATGTCGATTTATGGCATGGAATGGAAGGTCCTCAATATTAATTAGTATTTGATTAGCAATTATTTTACTCTTTATTTTTTTGCATCGTTGTAGTCATCAAACCAACTTGAATATTTTACATAGTTATCTGCAATTCTATTTATCTCACCTGTTATCATAGCCTCTGAAACCGATTTAACTTTTTTAGCAGGCACACCCGCATAAATACTTCCTTCTTCTACAATGGTTCCTTCTATAACTACGGCACCCGCTGCAATGATGGAGTTAGAATGCACTACACATCCGTCCATCACTATACTACCCATTCCTATTAATACATTATCATGAATTGTGCAACCATGCACCAGTGCATTATGTCCAATGGAAACATTATTACCAATATGGGTGGGGTGTTTTAAATAGGTGCAATGTATAACAGCGCCATCTTGAACATTTACTTTATTACCCATTTTAATATAATGTACATCTCCTCTAAGAACAGCATTGAACCAAATAGAACAATCATTTCCCATAGTGACATCACCTGCAATAGTTGCATTGGGTGCTATAAAACAATTTTCACCAAATTGTGGATCTTTTCCTTGAAGACTGAGTATGGTTGCCATAAAAATGCGACTTTTGTAATGCAATTTAACAGATATTATGTCCAGTATGAATAATAGACAACTCTTTTTTCAACATTTAGCGCAAACCTCAGATAATCCTATTGGTATAGAAGTGGCCTCTGCCGAAGGCATTTATATTATGGATGTAAATGGGAAAAAGTTTGTTGATATGATTGCTGGATTTAGTGTTTGCAATATTGGGCATAGTCATCCAGTTGTAATTCAAGCAATCAAGCAACAAGTTGAAAAATACATGCATGTAATTGTGTATGGAGAATTTATACAATCGCCTCAAGTACAATATGCAAAAGCATTAACAAGTTTACTTCCAGAAAATTTACAATCAGTTTATTTTACCAATAGCGGGGCTGAAGCAACGGAGGGTGCAATGAAACTCGCAAAGCGTGTAACGAAGCGAGCAAAAATTATTTCTTTCAAAGGGGGTTATCATGGAAGTACACAAGGAGCATTAAGTATAATGGGAGATGAATATTTTAAAACAGCATTTAGACCGCTACTACCAGATACGCTTCAATTAAGATATAATAATTTTGATGACCTTCAATACATTGATTCTACCGTTGCATGTGTGATTGTAGAGCCAGTGCAAGCAGAGTCGGGCATTATACCCGCATCTAAAGACTGGTTAGCTGCTATTGCCCAAAAATGTAAACAACATTGTGTATTATTTATTTTTGATGAGATACAATCAGGATTTGGTAGAACTGGATCTATGTTTGCTTTTGAGAATGTAGGTCTAGTACCAGATATTTTATTATTAGGAAAGGCCTTGGGAGGGGGGCTTCCATTAGGTGCCTTTATTAGTCATCCCCGCATGATGGCACTTTTTACAGAAAGTCCTGTACTTGGCCATATTACCACATTTGGTGGAAACCCTGTTTCATGTGCAGCAGGGCATGCAGCTTTAACAGTATTGCAAAGTTCAGGTTGGATAAAGGAAGTAGCTGAAAAAGAAAATATTTTACTCAAACAAATGATTCATCCATCAATAATTAGTAGAACGAATAAAGGTTTATGGATGTCGCTTCAATTTGAATCAGCTACAATTGCTAAAAAAATTGCTGCTACTTGTATAGCCAATGGAATAATTACAGATTGGTTTTTGTTTGCAGAAGATAAAATTAGAATTGCGCCTCCATTATGTATTACTGAATTGGAGCTTGCTGCTGCAATTAAGAATATTCAATTAAGTATTGATCAAGCGATACAATAATTTTAAAATAAATTGCTAGCTTAGCATTAGCAGTCTCCTGTTCTGCAAAATTTTCTATATAAAGCTTCGTACTTAGGAATTATATGATGAATATCAAAAAGTTTTGCTTCTTTTAAAGCATTTAATTTAAAAGCTTTCAATTTTGATTCATCTTTTAATAATTCAATAGCATTTTTACTCATACTTTCTACATCACCCACAGGGGAGGTATAACCAGTTACCCCATTAATATTAATTTCATTTAAACCACCCGCATCAGAGCTAATGACCACGGTACTTGCAGCCATGGCTTCTAGCGCTGCAAGTCCAAAACTTTCATATTCTGAAGGCAATAAAAACACATCGCTTACAGCTAAAATTTCTTCCATTTGTTCTTGCTTACCTAAAAAACGAACATCGGCTTCTAGTCCGTATTGTCTAGTAAGGTCTTCTGCTAATGGGCGTTCTGGCCCATCGCCCACCATTAATAATTTGGAAGGGACTGCTGTATGAATATTTTTAAATATATCCATTACATTATCTATACGTTTTATTTTTCTAAAGTTAGAAGCGTGAATAATGATTCTTTCATTATTAGGTGCAATTACTTGTCTAAAAGCTGCTACAGGTTTTTTATTGTACCTATGTACATCCACAAAATTATGAATGACTTCAATATCTTTTATAATATCAAAATGCTTATAAGTTTCTTCTTTTAAATTTTCAGATACAGCTGTGATGCTATCACTTTCATTAATAGAAAAAGTAACTACGGGTTCATAGGTTTTATCTCGACCAACCAAAGTAATATCCGTTCCGTGTAAAGTAGTAATAACAGGAACTGACCTTCCTGTTTTTTGTTTTACAATTTGTTTGGCTGTATAAGCAGCCGATGCATGAGGAATAGCATAATGTGCATGTATTAAATCTAAATCGTGGTTTAAAATTACATCCACCATGGTACTTGCTAAAGCCAATTCATAAGGAGGGTAGTCAAATAAAGGATAAGTAGGTACTCTTACTTCATGGTAAAATATATTTGCATGAAAACCATTTAATCTTACGGGCTGTTGGTAAGTAATAAAATGAATTTCATGGCCTTTCTCGGCCAAGGCTTTACCTAATTCGGTAGCCAAAACACCACTTCCGCCAAAGGTAGGATAGCAAACAATTCCAATCTTCATTTTAGTACTATTGAATATGCAAATAACAACTTATTATTCAATAAAGTTTAATTATATTTAAGAATTATTTGAATGAAAATTTATTATCATGCGTATTCTCGTAACCTTATTATTATGCTTGCCTATTATGGCTTCAGCACAATCCAATCAAGACAGTGTTAGTATTAAAAAATTAGCCGATGAAATTATGACTAATGGTAAAGCCTATGATCTTCTAAGAGAGCTTACCAAAAAAATTGGCGGGCGCTTAGCAGGCTCACCTCAGCAACAAAATGCTGCTATTTGGGGCAAAAGAAATTTAGAGGCCTTTCATCCAGATCAGGTTTTTATGCAGCCTTGTAAAACCCCTAGTTGGCAACGAGGTGGTAAAGATTTCGCTGCTATTGTAAGTGTCAATGGTAAAGCACAAAATGAACCTTTAGCTGCATTGGCTTTAGGAAATTCATTAGGTAGCAATGGACTAGTTGAAGCTGAGCTTTTAGCAGTTGCAAATTTTGATGAATTAGAAAAAAGAAAGGATGAAGTAAAAGGAAAGATTGTTTATTATCATAGTGTTTTTAATCCTACAAGAATTCAAACTTTTGTTGCTTATGGAGAATCGGGGATATATCGCGGTTCTGGCGCAAGTCGAGCTGCAAAGTATGGCGCTGTGGGTGTGATGATTCATTCATTAAGTACTGCGCCTGATAATGAACCTCATACTGGGGGAATGCGTTACGATGAGTCTTTACCAAAAATTCCAGCTGTTGCTTTAGGACCTAACGATGCAAAAGCACTTTGGGAAGTTGCGAAAACTTCAAAGTTGCGTGTTCAGATGCAAACCTATGGTTTCTTTTTACCTGATGCAGATGAGAACAATGTAGTTGCTGAGTTAAAAGGAGCTCAATTTCCAGAGGAGATTATTACTATTGGTGGCCACCTAGATAGTTGGGATGTAAATGAAGGAGCTCATGATGATGGCGCAGGTATTGTTCAAACCATGGAGGTACTTCGTGCAATGAAAGCAAGTAATTATGTTCCAAAGCGCACTATACGTTTTGTCTTATTTGCCAATGAAGAGAATGGAGGAAAGGGAGGAGCTAAATATGCAGAGCTAGCAAAGTTGAATAATGAAAAACATATTTTTGCATTAGAAAGTGATGAGGGTGGATTTACACCAAGATCTATTGGAATTAGTGCGAGCCCAGAGCAATTCAAGAAATTTCAAACTTGGTCTAGTTTATTAAAACCTTATGGCACTGAAATAACTGCTGGTGGCGGTGGTGCCGATATCGGCCCTTTAAAAACAGCTGTGAAGGATGTAGTTTTATCTGGACTTGTTCCAGATAGTCAAAGATATTTTGATTTACACCATGCTAAAACAGATGTATTTGAAAATGTAAATAAGCGTGAATTACTTTTAGGTGCTGCGAATATTGCAGCGGTTATTTATTTAGTAGACCAGTATGGCGTGAACCCTTAAAAAACTCGTAGAAAAAATAACACTAAATATCTTCTCACTGCTGGCAAGCTCGAAAATTCGGCAATGATTAGTATTATTTTTTTATATGTTTTATTTACAACAGATTTTATAGCAAAAAAAGCCCTTAAAAAATAAGGGCTTTTTAATTTCATCTCCAATAATTTTTTTTATGGTTTATTAGGCATAAATCCTACATTTTGTTTACTACCACTACTACTTATAATTACATAAATAGCTAGAATTGTAAAAATTATTAGGAACCCGTATAAAAACATTTTTTTAAAATTAAGTTTAAGATTCCACTGGCAATAATGATTCATTATTTTCAATATGCAGAAAAAAAATAAAAATGAAAAAATATACCAAATTATTAAGATAATAATTTCTTGCATTCCAAGTGTCATAATATTTATTTTAAGGGGTAGTAATATCTGTTATTCTTACTAGCCATTGTGAATTATAATCTGTATTTATAACTATTTCATAAGTTTCTCTGCTCACCCAGCCTAGAACAGTTCCTCCTGTTGCTATTCCGTAGGTTGCAGTTCCAGAAATTGTAAAAGTAGATGTATGATTAGCTAAATTATATGAAATTGGTGACAAATAACCTTGATTCCAAGTAAATAAAGAAATTCCTGAAAAAATGATTGAAGGACTTCCAACCACCCTTCCATATGTATCAGTATTAAATAATAAAGTCATACTTGAGAGTATAGAAGAGTTTCCATTATTATTTTGAGTAATAGAATTATAATTTGTAAACCAATGGAATCCTTCTGGTATAAAACGAGGCCCAGAGCCATCTTCAGCATCTTCATATATTTCAAAGGACTTTATTGCACTTTTTATTTCGACTATTTTCTCATTATTTCCTGCTTTGTCTTTTTGATATTTAAATTCTTTAAACTCCATTGTTTTATTTCGACCTGCTTTAATATTTTGATAAATTTTTGAAAATTCATCAAGCGTTAAATTTTTGCTTATCTGTTTATTCAGTCCTTGAATTGAATTTGAAATAATATTTGAAGAGGCTGGAAGTGTTTTTAAAATTTGGCCTTCATTACCCACTATTTTTTCAAGTTGACTAATATTAATTTCTTCTTGATCGGCGCTGGTTAATTGTTTAGTACAACTTGTAAGAAAGAAAAAAATAAGAAAATTGATAAATAAAAAGTGATTGTTCATTTTCATAAAAAATTTTTAAAGATGATAGATTTGAATTTTATTAATTAAAATCAAACCTATTTTTTTTATGAAATAATAATCTGCGTATTTATACGCTATAAGGATCCTAAAAAATGCATTATAAAAAAAGTCCTTAAATTTTTATTAAGGACTTTTTTATTTATCGACTCAAATTCATTGAACGCTCTTTGTATAAATTTCTAAAGTAAGGATCGCGTAGGTCTTTGATGAACCTGATAGCTTCGCCGGTACTCTTCATCTCAGGTCCTAATTCTTTATTCACACCAGGGAATTTTTCAAAACTAAATACTGGCTCTTTAATTGCATAGCCTTCTAGTTTTTTCTCCATGGTAAATTCAGTTAATTTATTGGCACCTATCATAACTTTGGTTGCAATATTTAAATAAGGTATTTGATAGGCTTTGGCAATAAATGGTGTAGTTCTTGAAGCTCTTGGATTGGCCTCTATCACAAATACTTTACCATCTTTAATAGCAAATTGAATATTAATTAGACCTCTAATATTTAAAGCGCGTGCAATTTTCTCACTATAGAATTCCATTGTCTCTACAATTAGTGGAGTTAGATTAAATGCTGGTAAAACTGCATTACTATCACCACTATGAATACCTGCTGGTTCAATATGTTCCATCACGCCCATGATGTGAAAAGTTTCCCCATCAAAAATGGCATCTACTTCTGCTTCTTGGCATCGATCTAAGAAGTGATCGATTAATATTTTATTGTTAGGAATATGTTTTAAGATGCTCACTACTGCGGTTTCTACTTCTGCATCATTGATTACAATGCGCATTCTTTGTCCACCAATAACATAACTAGGTCTTACCAGTACTGGATAACCTACTTTATTCGCCACTTCAATGGCTTCTTCTGCTGTATAGGCTGTTCCATAATCGGGATAAGGAATATTTAATTCTTTTAATAAATCGCTGAAACGACCTCTATCTTCTGCAATGTCCAAACTATCAAATGAAGTACCAATTATTTTAATACCTCTTTCATTTAAGCGCTTTGCTAATTTTAACGCCGTCTGACCACCTAATTGTACAATAACACCTTCTGGTTTTTCTAATTCAATAATTTCCCAAAGATGCTCCCAGAAAACGGGTTCGAAATATAATTTATCTGCCATGTCGAAATCGGTAGAAACTGTCTCTGGGTTACAGTTCACCATAATGGCCTCGTATCCTGATTCTTTAACGGCTAATAATCCATGAACACAACAATAATCAAATTCAATACCTTGTCCAATTCTATTAGGCCCACTTCCTAAAACAATAATTTTTTTCTTTTTTGTGGAGATAGATTCGTTTGAATTTAGCGTCTTGCTCATAGGTATTAAATTGGGCAAAAATACATCAGTGAAATCATTTCTACGAATTTTTATCCAAGGGTTTTCCACCAGCTTTACCTTACTAGGCATAGCTCCTCCCAGCGGGTGGTATAGCGTTTACTGCGCCTTTCACTGCGCATTTTCCAGTTTTTTTGGGTACCGCTGGTGCCAAATTTTAATATATCATTACGGTAGGCTGCATTCATATTATCTATAACATTCATTAATTTCTTACGTCTATTATCGCTAGGCGCTACAAACAAGTTTGTTTGAAGGCTATTATCGGGGACAAAATCACTTAATATCACTCCTGCTTTTTTATAAATTTCACCCTCTTCAAATAAGCTTTTGCCTAGAGTCACCACGGCTTTAATAATATCGGGACTAATTTGGCTAGGGTTGTCTAGTAGTGTGAAGCCACTTACTTGTTTGCCTCTATGGTAGTACGCTTTGTCTAAATGTATAGGTGCTTTTTTAAGTAAAAAAACACTTATGCCGCAAGCTGCGCTATGTTGTCTTCTTAATTTTTCAGTAGCCCGTGCGGCATAGGTAGCTAGCGCTTCTTCTATTTCCTGCCAATCACTTACTTCTCTCCCAAACATACGCGTAGTAGCAATCATTTTTTTTTCGCTGCGAGGTGCTTGCATGCCATGCGTTTTATGTCCTTTTAATTCTCTTATTAATTTAATACCTGTAATGCCACCTAAAAAACGTTTGCCCCAACTAAGGTCTTTGATACTAAGTGCAAAGGCTGTATGAATACCATATATTTTTAATTTTTCACTATAGCTAAAACCAATACCCCAAATATCTTCCACGGGTGTTTCTTGTAAAGCTTTTTGTATTTTTTGAGTCGTATTTAAAATAACAATACCGCCTGTTTTTATTTTATTTTTTTTCGCCAAACGGTTAGCCACTTTACTTAATACTTTATTAGGCCCTACGCCAATAGACACAGAAATACCTATCCAATTTTCAATGGTGTTTTTAACCTTGATACAAAAGGCTTCTAAGGCATCGGGCTCAATATGTGCTAAATCTAAGAAGGCTTCGTCTACTGAATACACTTCTACACAGCCCTGTGGCATTAGCTGTCGCATGGTTTCCATTACCCGCCAACTTAGGTCTCCGTATAAATGATAGTTAGAAGAAAAAGCGTGTACTTTATTTTTTTCAATGATTTCTTTTGCTTGAAAATACGGAACAGCCATAGAGATACCCAACTGCTTCGCTTCGTCGGAACGCGATACAATACAACCATCGTTATTACTTAAGACCACAATAGGAGCTTGTTTAAGTTGTGGTTGAAAAAGCCTTTCACAAGAGCAATAAAAACTATTACAATCTACAATGGCTTGCACAAAAAAATATTTTCAAGATGAATTATTTTACAAACTATGTATCACAAAACTAACAATACCCCAAGTGCTATACTGTTCTAGCTGAGCTACTTGAATAATACCATACTTTTTATTTTCAGGAACGAGGCTAATACTATGTTCTTGTATTTGTAGTCGGCGTACTAAAAATTCACCATTCAAAACAGCTACGACTACTTTGCCTGAACTAGCGGGCAAACTTCTATCTACAATTAAAATATCGCCGATATGAATGCCGGCGCCTAACATAGCATCGCTGTTGACACGAAAGAAAAAAGTAGCCGGCTTATTACGAATGAGTTGTTCGTTGAGGTCAATACCTCTTTCCATAAAATCATCGGAAGCGGCTCCAAAACCGGTAGCATTGGCCTGTATAATTTGACCCGATTGGTAGTTCTTGTTAATTTGTTGGGTGGCAATTCCTTCTCCTGGGTCTCTATCTATAAATGACATATTACTAAATTTATTAGCAATATTAACTAAATATTTTAGTATTTAATACATTTATTTATACCCTTTTTTATCTTATTTATACCCGCTAGATGGCTTATTTTACCCATTGAACCTTTGCGCTCCAGTTGCTGCCCGAGTAAACATGATATTTTTCAGAAAAACTACCCATATTCAAGGCAAAAGAAAGGTTCATTAAACTATTTAAATAGGCTAGTGGTTTTCCCACAGCCACGCCCCCAAAAGTATTTTCAAAGGGCATACTACCTTTATAGACTAACTTTTTATCTTCAAAAATTTGTACTTGTATTTCATTTTTGTCATGGGCTATTGCATTAAATCTTTTCCAATTCTCTTGGTCTATGTTGGTCCAAATATTTCCGTATTGAATATCTAATATGTCAATAGTACCATTTAATTGATTGCCTATTAGTTGAGCTTTCTGAAAACTAAGTGATGTAATTGGAGCTATACTTATCTTACCCACTTGCTCATAGCTTATTTTATGTGAAGCTAAACGAGCTGCTGTATAAGCATACACATCCCTTCCATGAAAAGTATAAGAAGCTTCTGAATTTTTTCTTCTATTTGTTACTTCATCAATTTCACGAATTGAATCAATGCCTAATGATATCGCAATTAATGTAAGTGTACCATTGTCTGGAGTTACTATATAATGTCCTGACTTTGTTTTCACCACTACCGATTTTCTTTTTGTACCCACACCAGGGTCGACCACAGATACAAACACGGTACCAGCTGGCCAATAAATAACAGTTTGGTCTAAGCGGTAGGCTGCCTCCCAAATATTATAAGCAGGTATATCGTGGGTAAGGTCATATAATTTTAAAGAAGCATCCACCGAGCTTGCCACTCCTTTCATTGCAGATACTGCACCATCCTTGGTACCAAAATCGGTTTGAAAAACAACGATACCGTTCTGCGCTGCAGCAGTAGTCGCTGTTAATGCAGTTAATAAAAAAATAGTACAGCTAGTAATTATTTTTTTCATAATAGTATATGTTTTATTGTATTTTAATAGGTATAATTTATTACTAATTAAAAAAGCCTTCCCGACTAAACGAGAAGGCTTTAAAGTTATTTAAAAATTAGCATTAAAACTTGAAGACTAATTTGCTAAATATTCTCATACCATTGTAACCCATTTGAACACCATCCCATGGTCCACCTGTTTCATTATCACCCGCCCAATATTTAGCGAGTGGGTTTACTGCAAAGTCTGGGTGTACATTTAAGATATTGTCAGCGCCTAAAATTAAAGAGGTCTTTTTGTTTAATTGTACATTTAAGTATAAGTCTGTAGCTATCTTACCACTGTAATTAAATATTTCTGGCAGCATTATATTTTCATTTGCGTCAGAAGGTACTTCAGGATTAATACCATCACCATTATATCCAAATCCAGTTAAAGCAAGTGATCCAAAATAAGTAAGACGGGTTCCAATACTCACTTTATTTTTAGTGTAATCAAAACTCATTGAGAATTTTGATTTAGGTGCAGAAGCTTTTAAGAAATATTTTTCTCTATCATTAAAGAATGTATTGGCATTATACTCTGTTGTACTAAGAGCGGCTGGTACATTTATTGCATCAATAGTTATATTCTGAATATTCGCTACAAATAAAAATTTGAACCTCTCTGTTGTAGAAATTTTCTTTTGGTAGTCTGCTACAAAGTCAACGCCAGTATTAGTTGTATTTACTGCATTGGCAAAGAACTGTGCAGTAGAAACACCTAGTCCATTTAATTTAGAGGTTAACTCGGCAGGAAGTGACGCATCACTAGCACTAAATAAGCCCGACAATACTACTCTGTCTTTCATTTTGATAGAATAACCATCTAGAGTAAAAGTTAATCCTTTTGCAGGTTTCCAAGTAAAGCCCACACTCATATTGGTGGATGTTTCTTGTTTCAATTTTGGTATACCAGCAAGTCTTGTTATGGGGTCGTCATTATTGGCTACACGAGATTGAACCAAACCTCCATTAGAGAAAGAAGTTAATGTATTACTGAAATATTTTTGTTGTAAAGAAGGGGCACGGTAGCCTGTGCTAAATGAACCTCTCAAGTTAAAGTTGTTACTTAGTTTTAAGCGAGCAGAAGTTTTAAAAGTTGCTACCGATCCAAAGTCTGAATAATTTTCTGCTCTTACTGCGCCCGTAATTAAAAACATTTCAGAAGGGGTGATTTCAATATCGCTATATGCACCCGTTACAATTCTATTTGCTTTTACTTTATCATCAGGGCTGAAGCCTGGGAAACCTTGCGAACCTGGTGCTTGCTCTAAACCGTAAGTATTGGTAAAGGCCTTATAAGAATTAATTTCTCCTTTAAAAATGCTGTACTCTTCAAATCTTAATTCACCACCATAAGAAACTTTAACACCACCATTGTTCACCTTTCCAAATTGTTTAGAGATATCTAAGTTGGAAGTATTTTGTAAGAAATTAAAACCACCATCGTCGAAATGGGTTTGGCTTACATTGCCAATATTAGAGGCGTTGAAAGTACCATCACCAAAGTAATGGAAATTATTATTTCCAAATGCATTGCTTAGATCCCAATCCCAACCACGGTCGCTGGTTTTAGAAAAACCAGTCACTATGGAAACGTCTTGAATATTGGCTTGTATATGAGGATTGTAGCTTGTGTCTCCGGATCCTGATGCAAACATGATACTAGGTACAAAAATTAAACTGCCATTGGGGTTTACGGGAAAACGTGTAGGTCTTGCAGACCAGTTACGTGTATATGCGTAAGCATCAGATTTTTTTGAATTGGCACTACCAAAAGCATAAAACTTAATATTATCTCCCAAGGGGACTTCCATATTAAACATAGCTCCAATTGAATTCATAGAACCATCTCCAAAACCTTGTCTCCAAGTATTGGTAGGTAATCCATCTTTATCTTCAATATTAGAAGAAGCTGCCTGACGAAAAGTTTTTCCTTGGTCTAATGCATCAAATGATAAATTAATAAATCCGCCTTTTTTTCCAATATCAAATCCTCTATTGGCAGAAATGGATTTTGTGACTCCGTCAATAGGGCCACTGTATAAATAGTCGTGATTATTTTTAAACTGATAAGTATTATATTTTTTATCATAATAACCTGCCAAACCTGAAGTGATATTCCACTCATTGGTATTTTTTCTTAACACAATATTCATTACACCTGCAATGGCATCAGAACCATATTGTGCAGAAGCGCCATCTCTTAAAATTTCAATTCTATCTACTGCAGACATGGGAAAACCATTTAAGTCAACGCCTGAACCTCCACGGCCTCTTGTTCCAAATAAACCTACCAAGGCGGTACTATGTCTGCGTTTTCCATTTATCAATACTAATGTTTGATCAGGTCCTAAACCTCTTAATGTACCTATATCTACGTGGTCAGCACCATCCGCACCTGATTGTTTATTATAATTAAAAGATGGAGCAACAAAGTTTAAAGTTGAAGTTAAATCCATTCTTGCAGTATTCAAACCAACGTCAGTTAATTTAATAACATCTACTGGGACTGGCGACTCTGTTTTAACTCGACCGGCACCTCTAGTTCCTACAAGAATAACATCTTGTAAATCAGATGTGATTGCTGTTAAAATTATATTCATAGAAGCACTTACTGCAACTTGTCTTTTTGTTTCAAAACCAATGGAACTAAATTCTATAACATCATTAGTATTTGCTGTTATTGAAAAAGATCCATTTTTATTGGTAGTAGTAAACGCTTTTGAAGCAACTACTTTAATAGTAACACCTTCAAGTGCATTCCCTTTTGAGTCGCTTACAATACCTTTAAAAATTTGATTTTGTCCAGAACTGATAAGGGATAAAAGGCTAAAAAATACTAAAAACAGGGGGGTTAGTTTTGTACGCATAGGTTTAGATTTATTACAATTTACAACTTTTTCATGTTTTATGCTTTATACGCTATAATTAATTACTTTTATTGGACATAAAGTATTAATTTTTACTCCATGGAGGCAATTTTAAAACATATTGAAAATCTATATAATACAATTCATCCTCATCCATGGGATCGAATTCAGAAAATACCTCAAAGTGGAGGCGATCGTATTTATTTTAGAATTAGCCAAGGGGGGCAGTCATGGATTGCTACCTATAATTTAAATATTAAAGAGAACCAGACCTTTATTTACTTCGCTCAACATTTTTATCACAAGGGTATGCCCGTCCCTAAAATTATTGCAGTGAATGAGTCTTGCAATACTTATTTGCAAGAGGATGTGGGTGCGGTATCTTTATTGGATGTGTTGGAGAAGGAAGGAAAAACAGAATCAGTATTTATACTTTTTAAAAAAAGTTTAACGGCATTGGCTACATTACAAATTGAAGGTGCCAAGGGTTTAGATTATTCCAAATGTTTAACCTCTAAATATTTTGGCAAGCATTCAATATTAACCGACTTATTATACTACAAATATTATTTCTTAGATACATTGCAATATCCTTATGATAAGCAAGCCTTAATTGATGAATTTGAGATATTAAGCGATCAACTTGCCGCAAGTCATTTTGATAATTTTATGTTCCGAGATTTTCAAAGTAGAAATATTATGGTAGAAAATGGGGAAGTTTATTTTATAGATTTCCAAGGAGGTATGCAAGGCGGCTTGCCTTATGACGTAGCTTCTTTATTATGGCAAGCAAAAGCAGCACTATCTAATGAGTGGAAAGAAAAATTATTAAATCATTATATTGCTGAGTTACAAAAGTTATTACCAAGTCCATTAGAAATTGCAACATTTAAAAAGCAGTATAATGGTTTTGTGCTATTAAGATTATTACAGGTTTTAGGTGCTTATGGTTTTAGAGGTTTATTTGAAAGAAAGGCACATTTCCTAACTAGCATTCCTTTAGGGTTAGAAAATTTAAAAAATTTTTTACAAACTTATTCTTTAGACAAAGACACTCCTGTATTTGCTTCTATTTTAAATTGGATGGTTAGTGATGAAGTCATTGAGCGTTTCACTCCTCCAACTGCTAATGCGAATACTCCTTTAGTTATTTCTATTAACAGCTTTAGTTATAAAAAAGGTATTCCAGCAGATAATACTGATAACGGAGGTGGCTTTGTATTTGATATGCGTGGTATTTTAAATCCAGGAAGAATAGAAGAATATAAAAAGCAAACGGGCTTAGATAAACCCGTTCAAGATTTTTTAGAACAAAGAACTAAAATGAATGTTTTTTTAAATAGTGTATGGGATTTAATCGATATTACAGTAGAAGATTATTTAAAAAGAGGATTTACTTCTCTACATATAAATTTTGGGTGCACAGGGGGGCAACACCGTAGTGTATTTGCAGCAGAACAAACGGCAAGGCATCTTAGAAATAAATATAAAATCAAAGTAATGCTTGCACATACCAATAAAGAAAATTGGGTTAAATAATTGATTTTATGAGAGCCATGATTTTAGCAGCAGGTTTAGGTACAAGGCTCAAGCCCTTTACCGATTTTCATCCCAAGGCCTTGGCCATTGTGAATGGAAAGTCTTTGCTGCAAAGGAATATAGAATATTTGCAATCATTTGGTATTAGTGAAGTAGTGGTGAATGTGCATCATTTTGCAGATCAAATTAAGGATGCGGTTGAAATCAATAAAGGTTGGGGTAGTCAAGTTTTTATTTCTGATGAAAGCAGTGAAGTATTAGAAACTGGGGGAGGTGTATTGTATGCAAAATCTTTCTTTGAAAAAGAAGAAAATTGGTTGGTGATGAATGCTGATATTTTAACCAATTTAGATATTGATAAATTAATTGCAGCAGATAAAGTTTTATCAGAAGGATCTGAGAATTATATTGCTACTTTAGCCGTAACGAGCAGAGTATCAAGTAGAAATTTAATATTTTCAACTGACGGTAATTTAATTGGCTGGAAAAATAATACAACACGCGAAGAAAAATGGGCAATTATAAATACCCATGAACAGCCTGCAGATAATCATGCTATTTCAAAAGCTTTTAGCGGCATTCAAATACTACATTCTTCTTTTTATTCAACCCTAGGTATAAAGGGTAAATTTTCTTTAATTGATGCTTATTTACAAACAGCAGCTAAAGGCACCATTGGCTATTACGACCACAGCGATAGTATTTTAATTGATGTAGGAAAGCCAGAGAATATTGAAAAAGCAGAAAGCCTTTTTAAATAAGCGCTTTATACTTTAATGTATATTTTCTTTTTATCTAAGGAATAAGCAAGTATGCCAAAAAAAGCAATTATGCATAATGCATATACAAAAGAACCTACGCGTAAATCGCTATTGATATTCTTACATACATTTTCATAAAACCATGGAAGGGCTGAAGTGTATACGGGTTCGCCTTTTTCATCTGTATGATCTACCCATCTTATTAAGGCTAATACACGAGGTAAAAATCCGCTAAGTACAAATACAAATAAGGGGTTCTTTCCAAATACATCAAAAAAATGACTCCATTTCCCTTTCGCGTTTTGAAATTCTAATAAATAGATTAGCATACCTAAACTAACCATGGCAAGTCCAGAAGTATATAATACATAACTACTAGTCCATATTTTTTTATTAATGGGAAAACTAAAATCCCAAATATAGCCAACGAAAATAAGTACTACACCTGTTAATAGTAGTTGCGCTAACATCTCATAATTTTTTCCTTTCAACTGAATATATTCACCTACTAAAAAACCTAGTATAACTTGTACAATGGCAGGCAATGTGCTTGTTAATCCTTCTGGATCGAAGGGAACGCCTTCCCCTTTATATATATGTGATACACCTAAAATAGTTTGGTCAATGCTATTACCAAAATAACCTGATAAACTAAAGGGATGTCCGGCCGCTCCTAATGAATAAGTTAATACCCAGTAAATTACAAGTATCATCATACCAATAAAAAGTGCTATACGAGATTTTCCATAATAAATAATAATAGTGGCGAAAAAATAACAAAGTGCAATTCTCTGCAAAACACCTAAAATGCGCACCATTTCCCAGGGCTTAAAAACTAATTCAGTGCCTGAGAATTTTACAAAAGGGCTCCAATTTAAAAATAGTCCTATACCAAAAATTAAAAGTGTACGTTTTATTATTTTTGTCCAAAATTCCGCAGCACCTGCATTTTGTAATTTGGGCATCACAAAAGACATAGCATTACCTACTGCAAATAAAAAGAAAGGAAATACTAAATCGGTTGGGGTGCATCCATGCCAGCTTGCATGGCCTAAAGGACTATAAATATGGGCCCAAGAGCCTGGATTATTAACAAGTATCATAAGAGCTACAGTAGCTCCTCTAAACACATCTAGGGAATAATATCTTTGCTGACTCATAGTATATTATATTATAAAAAATTTAGTAATAAATAGCCCCGTTTTAATATCTTTGTAAGATACAAATTCAGATGGGAAAAAACATATTAATTACAGGCGGGGCGGGGTTTATTGGATCACATGTAGTACGTTTAATGGTAACCAAATACCCTCAGTATCAAATCTTTAACTTAGATGCGCTTACCTATGCAGGTAATTTGGAGAATTTAAAGGATATAGAAAAGTCAGCGAATTACCATTTTATTAAAGCCAATATTTTAGAAGCAGATAGTTTAAAAGAAATTTTTGAAAAACATGCTATTACCGATGTTATTCATTTGGCAGCAGAATCACATGTAGATAGGTCCATTGTTTCTCCTTTAGATTTTGTGTACACCAATGTTATTGGAACCGTGAACTTATTAAATACCGCTAAAGAATATTGGAAGGGCGACTTAAGTTATGAAAAAGCACATGATGGTTCATGGGAGAAAAATCGCAACCATATTTTTTACCATGTTTCAACAGACGAAGTATATGGTAGTTTAGGCAAAGAAGGTTTGTTTAAAGAAACCACTGCCTATGATCCTAACTCTCCTTATTCAGCAAGCAAAGCGGCCAGCGATCATTTTGTGCGCGCTTATGGTGAAACTTATCATCTACCTTATGTGGTTTCTAATTGCTCAAATAATTATGGCCCTAATCATTTTCCAGAAAAATTAATTCCTTTATTTATACATAACATTATTAATAAAAAAGCATTACCTGTGTATGGCGATGGTTTATACACACGTGATTGGCTATATGTTATTGACCATGCGCGTGCCATTGATATTATTTTTCATCAAGGAAAAAATGGAGACACTTATAATATTGGTGGATTCAATGAATGGACCAATATTGATTTAGTAAAATTAATGTGTGCTCAAATGGATGTGAAACTAGGCAGAGCCAAAGGTGAAAGTGAGTCTTTAATTACTTATGTAAAAGACCGACCAGGCCATGACCGTAGATATGCCATTGATGCGACTAAATTAAATAAAGAATTAGGCTGGAGCCCATCCGTTACTTTTGAGCAAGGCTTGGCTGCCACCATTGATTGGTATTTGAATAATGGCCCTTGGTTAGAAAATGTAACTAGCGGTTCTTATCAAACTTATTATAGTTCCATGTATACTAATCGTTAGAAATTTCGATAAAAAAGAGAAATTGCAATAAAATATATATTTACTTAGATTCAAAGAATGAAAATAGAAGTAACACCCTTACAAGATTGTTTTATAATTCACGACACAGTGCATGGCGATGCAAGAGGTTATTTTATTGAAACATTTAATCAAAGAGATTTTAATGCAGCCAGTGGTTTAGATATTGTATTTGTACAAGACAATCAATCTAGATCAAGTAAAGGTGTTTTAAGGGGTTTACATATGCAAAGAGGCGCTTCTGCACAAGCAAAACTAGTAAGGGTTTTAGAAGGGGCAGTATTAGATGTAGTGGTAGATTTAAGAAAAGGCTCTCCCAGTTTTGGACAGCATTTCACCATTGAATTAACGGCAGAAAATTATAAACAATTTTTTATACCTGCGGGATTTGCCCATGGCTTTGTGGTATTGAGCGAGTCGGCTACTTTCTTTTATAAAGTAGATAAGTTTTATGAGCCAGGCAATGAAGTAGGTATTATGTATAATGACAAGGACTTAAACATTGATTGGAAATTACCAAGTTCAGAACTAATATTTTCAGAAAAAGATAAAACATTAGGAAGCTTTGCGGAATATGCAGCAAGTTTATAAAGTGCGAAAACATAAACACTAAAAAAATTAACATGAAGGGAATTATATTAGCAGGCGGATCAGGTACTAGGTTGTATCCTATTACCAAGGGTATCAGTAAGCAATTAATGCCTATCTATGATAAGCCCATGATTTATTATCCGTTATCTGTATTATTATTAGCGGGCATTAAAGATATTTTAATCATCACTACACCAGAAGACAGCGATCAATTCAAAAGATTATTAGGCGATGGTGCTGAAATAGGATGTTCTTTTCATTATGCAGTACAAGCAGTGCCTAACGGACTGGCGCAAGCCTTTGTCATTGGTGCCGATTTTATTGGTAAGGATAAAGTGGCCTTAATTTTAGGGGATAATATTTTTTATGGTGCAGGTTTTAGTAAACTAGTACAATCTTTCAATGATGTAAATGGGGCAGCAGTATTTGCTTATGAAGTAAATGATCCTGAGCGTTATGGTGTGGTAGAGTTTGATGCGAATAACAATGCACTTTCTTTAGAGGAAAAGCCAAAGCAACCTAAGTCCAACTATGCAGTGCCTGGTTTATATTTTTATGATAATGAGGTAGTAGAAATTGCTAAAAACATACCTGCTTCTCCAAGAGGGGAATATGAAATTACAGATGTCAATAAAATATATTTAGAACGTAAAAAATTACAAGTGGGTATTATGAATCGTGGAACCGCTTGGTTAGATACAGGTACTTTTGACTCCTATGCCGATGCCTGTGAATTTGTAAGGGTGATTGAGAAAAGACAAAGCCAAAAAATTGGTTGTATAGAAGAGGTAGCCTATCGTATGGGCTTTATTGACAAGGCTCAATTATTAGTCCTGGCCGATAAATATGCCAAAAGTGGCTATGGGGAATACCTTAGACAGTTAAAAAAGTAGATTTCTACTAGTTTGTAGCATACATTTTCTGTTTTCTTAAACAAAAAATGAACAATTTTATAAATATGTTGTTCTTATGGTATGCCAACTTATTCAATCAAGGATTTAGAGCAAATTTCTGGGATCAAGGCCCACACCATTCGTATATGGGAGCAGCGCTATAAGTTTCTGCAACCCTCTCGTACTGAGACGAATATAAGAACCTATTCAGCCGTTGAATTAAAGGTTATTTTAAACGTTTCGTTTTTAAATAAATACGGGTTTAAAATTTCACATATTGACAAGATGAGTCCTGATCAAATGGAAGAAAAAATTCTTACCATTAATCAGATGGATGCACAGAAGGAAAGGGTAGTGAATAATTTGATTAAGGATATGGTTTCATTGAATATGCCATCCTTTGAACAACAACTTGATAATTATATAGCGCAAAAGGGTGTTGAAAAAACTATCATAGAAATTATCTTCTCTTTTTTAGAAAGAGTAGGCATATTATGGATGACAAGTAATGTCAACCCAGCACAGGAGCATCTTGCCACCAATATCTTAAGACAGAAAATTATTTATGGTATTGAAAAATTAACCCCAGTAACCAAATATACAAAGAGGGTGGTTTTATTCTTGCCTGAAGCAGAGTACCATGAATTAGGAATTTTATATGTACATTTTTTATTAAAACAAAATGGGATATATGTAGATTATTTAGGTACCAATATTCCCATGGTGGATCTTGAATTTTTAGTGAGCAGAACGAAACCTGATTATTTATTTTGCCATATCACTTCTCCAGCGAAGAAATTTAAATTGGATAAGTTTCTAGAAGGGTTATCTAAAATTAATAAAAGCTCTCCGGTGGTTTTATCCGGTCAAATTGTAAGAGACTATAAAGGGCAAGTAGCTCCTAATATCTCTATAAAACGTAGCTTAGCTGAGACCATTCAGTTCATGAATACCATTTAGTTTTTAATTTTCTTTCATTTTTCAATTTTTAACTTAAGATCTTGTCTTGCTTAAGACATTGATAGTCAATTTTTTATATTTAAAATAAGCAAAATAGGGTGATTTTGGGGCTTACCAGATCCGAAATGTTTAACAATTTTTAAAAAATATTAAACAAAAATAGCTTTTGATTTCAATATTTTGTTTAGCTTTATCCTCTTAAAGTTAAACAGAACTATATGTCAACAGCAGAATTCTCCTTACTACTTACTGAAAATGCCGATTTTCTAAAGCCTTTTGCCATTAATTTGACAAAGGATCATGAAACAGCCAAGGATTTATTTCAAGAAACCTTGTACAGAGCTTTGTCTAATAAAGACAAGTATAATGTAGGTACCAATATCAAGGCCTGGTTGTATACAATTATGCGTAATATTTTTATTAATGATTACCGTAAAAAAGCAAAACAGTCGGTGGTTTTGGATAATTCACCCAACGATTTTTTAATTGATCAAACTAGAACAAAGGTTTTGAATGATGGAGTGACTAACTTAAATTTGAGAGAAGTAAAGCAGCTTATTTACGACTTACCTGAATTATTTAGAACGCCCTTTAATTTATATTTCGAAGGGTATAAGTATAATGAAATTGCAGAAGAATTAAATGAGCCATTAGGCACCATTAAAAGTCGAATTCACTTTGCTAGAAAAATTTTAAAACAGAAAATTCAACGATACTAAACTATGTACACCCCTTCTAAAAAAGCATTAGTGATTGGTGCTGGTTTCGCTGGCATGTCAGTAGCTACTTTTTTAGCAAAGAAAGGATGGTCCGTAACTGTTATTGAAAAACATAATTTACCTGGAGGCCGCGCCAGAAAATTTGAAGCCCAAGGTTTTACATTTGATATGGGTCCAAGTTGGTATTGGATGCCCGATGTTTTCGAGCGTTATTTTGCAGCCTTTGGAAAAAAGGTTTCCGATTTTTATAAATTAAAAAGATTAGACCCCTCTTACCGCGTTTACTTCGATGAAACCCATTGGGATATGCCCGCTAATTATACTGAATTAGCGGCATTATTAGAAAGCGTAGAACCCGGTGCTGCCAAGGCTTTAGATCAATTCATGGAGGAAGCCAAATACAAGTATGATATAGGCGTGGGTAAACTTGTTCATCAGCCAGGTATTTCATTAAAAGAATTTATTGACATTGATTTAATCAAGGGTATTTTTAAATTAGATGTATTTCAATCTATGAAAAAACATGTAGCTCGTTTTTTCAAACATCCTTATATTCAAACCTTAATGGAGTTTCCGGTTTTGTTTTTAGGAGCCCTTCCGCAAAATACGCCGGCCCTATATAGTTTAATGAATTATGCCGATATTAAAGGAGGCACTTGGTATCCAGAATTCGGTATGTATAGTATTGTACAAGCTATGTATGATACCGCTGTAGCGCAAGGCGTTCAATTTCAATTTTCTGAAGAAGCTTTACAAATTGAAGTCGTTAATGGAGTGGCGCAGTCTTGCTACACTAAATCAAGTGTTAGTGGTGAGCAAAAGCATTATGAATTTGATGTAGTTATTGGTGCTGGAGATTATCATCATATTGAAACAAAACTATTAACGAGTAAATATCAATCCTATACTGCTAGTTATTGGGATACACGTATCATGGCACCTAGTTCATTATTGTATTATGTGGGCTTGAATAAAAAATTAAAAGGTGTGACGCATCACTCTTTATTTTTTGATACCGATTTTGCTATACATGGTAAAGAAATTTATACCGAACCTAGTTGGCCCACTAAGCCTTTGTTTTATGCATCAGTACCATCAGTTACCGATGCTACGGTGGCTCCAGTAGGTAGTGAAAATTTATTTTTATTAATTCCAGTGGCTGCTGGCTTAGAAGGGGATACTGAAGAGGTAAGAGAAAAATATTTTCAGGAACTAATAGCCCGATTGGAGCAAAGATGGGGTCAATCTATTGCAGATAGTATTGTCTATAAAAGGACCTTTGCTGTATCGGATTTTAAAAATGATTATCATTCCTTCAAGGGGAATGCCTATGGCCTTGCCAACACGCTTCTACAAACAGCTATTTTAAAGCCTTCTTGTAAAAGCAAAAAGGTGAACAACCTATATTATACGGGACAATTAACAGTACCAGGCCCTGGAGTGCCCCCAAGTTTAATTAGTGGGGAAGTGGTAGCGGAGCTTATTGATAAAAATTATATAAATTTACAACCTAGCAATGTCTGATTTAAAACTATATAATGAAGTCACTGGCTTAAGCAGTAAAACCACTACGCTATTGTATAGCTCTAGTTTTTCATCTGCTATTAAGTTACTACATGCCGACTTGCGTCAGCCTATTTATGATATTTATGGTTTTGTTCGATTTGCCGATGAAATTGTAGATACTTTTCATGGCTATGATAAAGCCAGTTTACTAGCACAGTTTAAAAAAGATACTTATTTAGCCTTAGAACAAGGCATTAGTTTAAATCCCATTTTACACCGTTTTCAATTAACTTTTTCTAAATATAAAATTGATACAGCCTTATTAGAAGCTTTTTTAGTAAGTATGGAAATGGATCTAAATAAGCAAGAATATGATTTAGCTACTTATCAAACTTATATTTATGGAAGTGCTGAAGTAGTAGGTTTAATGTGTTTACATATTTTCTGTGAAGGCAATAAGGCGGAATTTGAAAAATTGAAACCTGCTGCCAAACATTTAGGCGCTGCTTTTCAAAAAGTTAATTTCTTGCGTGATATTAAGGCCGACTTTGAAGGCTTAGATAGAATGTATTTTCCTAACTGTGATTTTTCTAAGTTTACGCAAACAGACAAAGAAGTGATTGAAGCTGACATTCAAGCCGATTTTGAAGAAGCTTTACAGGGTATTAAAATGCTCCCCTTGAAAGCTAGGTTTGGGGTATATGTGGCTTTTAAATATTATTTTTCTTTATTTAAAAAAATAAAGAAAACGAATCATGAGGCTATTTTGAAGGCAAGAATTAGAATACCCACACCTGGAAAATTATTTATAGTAGCCAAGGCTACACTTCGTAGTCAGTTGAATTTGTTGTAGTAAATTTGTTATACAATTTAATAAAATAGAATTTATGGTTTTTATATTAGTGATGTTGCTTACTTTTTGCATAATGGAAGGAATTACTTGGTTAACCCACCGTTATGTTATGCATGGTTTTTTATGGTATTTACACGAAGACCATCACCAACCCACAGGACATTTTTTTGAAAAGAACGATGCCTTCTTTTTAATATTTGCTATTCCCAGTATGGCCTGTATTTTCTACGGAAATTTCGTAGGTCCAATATGGATTGCAGGTATAGGAACGGGTGTAGCCATGTATGGCTTTGCTTATTTTATTGTTCATGAAGTAATTATACACCAGAGAATTAAGTGGTTTACTAAATCCAATAACCGTTATATCAAAGCCATTCGTTGGGCACATAAAATGCATCATAAGCATCTGCATAAAGAAGAAGGAGAAAGTTTTGGTATGTTAATTGTAGCCAAAAAATATTGGGACAAAGTTCGTCGTGACGAAGCCTTACAAAGCAATGACTAATGCTACCCCTATTAATACTGAATTAGCAAGCTACGATTATATTATAGCCGGAGCCGGAGGGGCAGGTTTATCTTTATTGCATTATTTAATGCAGTGTTCAAGTTTAGCTAGAAAGTCTATTTTAGTCATTGATAAGTCATTCAATAAAACCAATGACCGTACTTGGTGTTTTTGGAATAAAGATGCTAACGCTTTCGAAAATTTAGTCAAAAATAGTTGGGACACTATTTCCATTCATGCGCAGGGTTTTGACAAAGAACTACCTACTGCACCTTTTTCTTATAAGATGATTCAAGGGATTGATTTTTATAATTCAATTCTTAAAGAAGCAAAAACTAAATCTAATATTCATTTTCAGGAAGCGACTATTCAAGACATTACAGCCATTGATTCAATAAATGCGAGTAAAGGTGCTAAAGTAGAATGGGAGGGTGGGTATGCAATGGGAGACTATATATTTTCTAGTTTGCTTCCTTTTCAAATGAATCAATTAAATACCGCTGCTGCTTATTCTAATTCATTGCAGTCAAGTATTCCTTCAAATAAGCAAGCCCCTTTTTTATGGCAACATTTTAAAGGTAGGGTAGTGCAGTTTGATACACCCCTATTTAATAAAAATATAGCGAAGTTGATGGATTTTAATGTGCCTCAACAAGGAGCCACTGCCTTTATGTATCAATTACCTTTAAATGATAAAGAAGCCTTGGTAGAGTATACTATATTTTCTGAAAATGTATTGAGTATAGCAGAATACGATAAAGTGTTGGACGCCTATTTAGCGAAAGCATTTCCTGGCGCTACATATACAATTACACACGATGAAATAGGTGCCATTCCTATGACACAAATTGAATTGGCTACTACGCAAGCGCCTATTTATACCATTGGTGCATTAGGTGCTGCCATTAAAGCAAGTACTGGTTATGCTTTTCAGTTTATTCAGGAGCAATGTAAAAATATAGTAACCCAATTAGAAAAAGGACTACCTATTCAAACCAAGATACATAATACAAGACATCAATTTTATGATGCTGTTTTACTTCATGTTTTATTTTATCATAAAATGGAAGGCGCTGAAATATTCAAACGCATTTTTGCCAAGAATAAAGCGGCTACTGTATTTAAATTCTTATCTAATACTTCTAGCTTCCTAGAAGATATAAATATTATGCGCTCACTTCCTACACATATATTTTTACCAGCAGCCATTAAGGTGCTTTTACGGCGGGCTTAGAGCATCGATTTTTGCATGCAAAGACCTTTGAAATTTATTTTTCCCTAATTTTGTTTTTTCAGCCACGTAGTACAATGGATAGTACATGAGTTTCCGAAGCTCCTAATCCAGGTTCGATTCCCGGCGTGGCTACAAATTGAGTAATTTTTAAGCTTTATTTCTATTATTTTAATATAGCCTTATTTGTAATTTGATTGTTATACCATTTATTACTCATAGTCAAACTTTCATTGAGTTGAATAATTTTTATATTTATATTGCTCGCAGTTGGTTCAAATGGGCATACTTGTTCCCCTCCTCCAGGACAACTTGCATCTGCCAGTTGTACACAACAATCACCACAAAAACTTACCGTGCATTTACATTCTGGGCCAGATACATAACTAGTGCAAGAAGCACCATTTTTACAAGGATTAATTTCACAATAATCTCTGAAGGTTGTAAATGTTATTATTCGAGAATAGGCATACTCCCCTTTACTATTTTTTGCATAAGCTCGATATTTATAAGAAGTATTTGAAGAAAAATTATTAATAGTAATACTAAAATCTGCAACTCCTGCCCCCACAACATATTTTGATGAATTCGAAATATCTGGTGTTCTTGAATCTGAACCTAATAAAACTACAAATCCATTTTCAACTATTGATAATTTTGAATCATTAATTTTAATGTTCCCGTATAAAGTAGCAGAACGATTATTTTCATTTGGGTTATTATCAGAATTTAACGTTGGCAAACGTTTCCCTTTTATAACAGTGCCAATTGGCACTACTTGCGAATGCGCATACATTGAAAACAGTAAGAATAGAAATGTTAGTTTATACATAATTAAAAGTTTTGTAAGCATGATCCATAATAATCAACGCCATCATAAATTAACGTAATTAAATCAACTGCATTTACAGATGTTGTAATAGTTGGAACCGCACCATCCGCCCATTTTATAGTGGGAAAGTTAAGCGTATAACTTCCAGCACCTTGTTTAATTTTAATTATATAAGTGCCAACTTTAGGATTGGAAAAAGCAAGTGTGGTAGAACCAGTTAAGACAACTTGTAAAATATTTCCGGTGGATAAATCTAAGGTGGTAGTGCTTGTGGAATTTATAGAACTAGGTTGCGTTAGTTCAAAAGTTTTTGCTTTCACATTTGAACTAATTAAATCAGTTAACGTTAGACCCCCACTTACTGTATAAGATCTATCAGCGCTCAAATCTAAAGTACTGCCATTAATAGTAATAGTTCTTGAATTGGGAACTGCACCTAAGCTTACTAATGTTGGAAGTATTTGATCACCTGTGTTAATCCCAGAAGTATTGGATAACACTCCTGACTTCTGGGCATCTGTTACATAATTTCTATCCGTACTTGGGGTAATATCTGCAGTAGTGGCATTAGCAGCCATCACATTTGTGCCAATAGCTAATCCTAAATTGGCTCTTGCAGCAGCAGCAGTAGTTGCTCCAGTTCCTCCATCTTCAATAGATTTTACTGCTGAAAAAGCTCTGATGGCGCGAACATTGAATGTGCGGATGCCCTTATCGATAGCCCCTTGATCGGCACCGATATTGAAATTCTGATACCACGCCAGAACGCCGTCGACGCTGTATTCCGAAGAACTCCAATAGTAGTCATCCGCAAAACCACCAATTCCATCTCTATTCATGCGTAATTTATTCAACTCTTCTTTGCTTGGTAAATACCAATCTGTATATCCTCCTCCTGCATAGGCTCTCGCCAATCCTGCTGCATAACTTGTAGCTGTTTCTCCTTGACTTGCAATAATGGCATTTGTATTGGATAACCCAGTTCCTATTGCAGTTCCTGTTGCTCCTGTGGTTGTAAAAGAACCATTATACCATCTAATTCCTGTACTTTGATCTGATGTTGCTGCAATAAGGCCTTTTTGAATTGTTGCATCATACCCTGGGTCTACTGCTTGTAAAATATAAGCAACTTTACCTCCTTGATAAACGTCACCAATAGAAAGTAATTTATTAGTTGTTGTCCAAGTTAAAGTTCCACTGCCTGTTGAAGTTAGTATTTGACCAGCAGTCCCAGCTGCTGTTAATCCTGTTCCTCCCTTTTCAACTGCTACCGCTGTTCCGCTCCATACACCACTAGTGATAGTTCCAACCGTATTTAAATTTGATAAGGAAGTTAATGTTGTATTACTTGTCGCGGTTATATTTCCCGCTATTGTTGCTGTTGTGGAAGTGGCAGCATTACCGGTTATACTTCCTGCTATTGGATTGGTTACCGTTAAGTTAGCTAATGTACCAACACTCGTTAAACTAGAAACTGTTACCGTTGAATTTAATGTAGTACCTGTTAAAGTTCCTGCATCAGTTGTTGAAGTAATTGTTATATCTCCACTACCATCAAAATCGACATTATTTATTTTTCTTGCAGTAGCTAATTTAGTTGCAGTACCTGCATTACCAGTAACATTTGTTTGATCACCGGTATTTGATCCGCTTAGTGTTGTAATGCCTAATTTAGATTTTATGGAGCTTGTAGTTTCATCTCCTGAATTGGTACCAGATGTATTTGATAATACCCCAGATTGTACATCCGTTACATAATTCCTATTTGTACTTGGGGCAATGTCTGCAGTAGTTGCATCGTCGCCACTAGTTATTAAGCCTTTTGTATCATAAGTTATTTTAGTTTTTGAAGATGCAGTAATCGCGCTATTTGGTACTATATAACTCGCTCCCGCAGTTAATGGTATTTGATAATCTGTACCTGCAACTAAAGGGGCTTGTACATTAATGCCTATCTTCAATCCTAAATTTGTTCTTGCTGCGGCAGCAGAAGTTGCGCCTGTTCCTCCATTTTCAACTGCTACTGCAGTTCCGCTCCATACACCACTTGTGATTGTTCCAACTGTTGCTAAATTATTAGTTCCAGTCCAAGTACTTAATGCAGTATTTTCTACATTGCTAAGTCCTACTTTTGATTTACTAATACCAGTACCAAGTTTTACATCAGTTACAGCTCCATCGGCCAACTTAATTGTTGTAATACCTCCATCAGCCACACCGCCACTACTTGCATTTGCCGTAACGTAATCTTTTACCGCTTTTTGTGTTGGATATAAAATATCACTAGGTGATACCCCACCTAAATCTGCGGCGCCAGATTTATTAGATGCATTTTCCTTTAATGATAAGCTTGTTGTTACATCCAAACTATTCGCTTTAAGTGCAAGTTCTGATGACATATCTGACGTATTCGCTTTTGCATTTATTCTTGATGATAAACTAAGCGTGTCTTTGCCAATTCTATTACTAAGCATAGCTGCAGTATCCGTAATTTTTAATTTAGTAAGTAAGGATGAATCAGCATATGTTTTCTTTACATATTTGATTGTATCTGAAATATTTATTTTATTTAATAAAGCCGAATCAGCCCAAATTTGTTTTGTATACTTACTTATATCTGTTGCATCTAATTTTAAATCCAGTGCTGTCTGTGTTTTAGTACTTATTGGCTTCTCTGTATCGGTTGTATTATTTACTTTGTCTATAGACATTACAGTCTTAAAAGAAGACAAGCTATTTGCACCCGTGCCCCCCCGAGCTACGGGCACAATGCCTGTGATATTTTCTGCATCTACACTATTTGCAAACTGTGCATAGGCTACATACTGAAACTGTGTTGTACCTATCGTAATAAAATTATTTCCTGCTGCTGGGTCCATTTCAATTTTTAAAAATTTAGGCGTTAGCTTCCAATTAATATTGGTGAAGTTTCCTAGTGTGCTAATAGCGCCCGTGTCCCCAATCACTGCTGTAAACAATCCTTGTGCATTAGTGATGACTTTTCTTGTTTCAGTATACTCTGTTGTCCCAGAAACACTACCTTGTAAAATACTTAATCGTAAACTAATTTGTTGTGAAGCAAGTATTACATTATTACTTGTTCTGGCTACTCCCTGAAAATTTAATCCTGTTTGTGCTTTTGAATTAATGAGCACAAAAAATAGTTGAATAAATAATATGAATTTTAGTAAAGAATATCTTGTTTTCATTATAGTTTTATAATTTTATAAATCCCTGTTTTAGCATTGCCATTGTTTGGCTTAAAATAGACCTTCATATAAAATACACCTGATGGATAATTTTCTACTAAAATGTCTTTTTCATAACTACTGAATATAGTGCCCGCTTCTTGGGTAAATAGAATAGCGGATTTAGCATCTATCAGTTGATATGATAAACTACCCCCTTGGGTAAACCTTGCTTTGATATGAAGTATATTAGAAGTTGGATTAGGGCCGATGGTTATTTGAGTGCCAAAAACCGCTGGCCCATATTCATTGAGGGAAGTAACTAAATTGGTATTGGGCTGAAGCACACCTGTATTGAGGAAATAACCTGGAGCTATAAATGAGGTAATGGAAACGGATTCGCTTATACTCCAATCCATTATGGGAATTGAGCCTCCCCCATTATTGAAGGTTTGGGGTGTGATTGATTGACAAAATGAACAAAGAGGAATGAAGACTATTAAAAAGGATAGGAAGTACCTCAAATTCATGGGTTGTCGCCCTTTTAATAATTGGGGTTCCCAAATTTCAAGAAATCTACTTTTGAAAAGAGTATTTTATGAGCTAATTAGTGCAAGATATCGGAAAAACTGACTTTCTTTCCAATAAAAAAAAGGTTATAACCTATTTTATTGCAGTTGGCTTTGAATAAATTGTGTTGGCGTACAATTGTGTACTTTTTTGAAAGCACTTAAAAAAGTGGTTTTATTTGAAAAACCAGCTTCTTCTGAAATTGAACTAAGGGTAAATCTGTCTAAATCGCCGTTTTGCATCCTTTCTACTATGAGGTCAATTCTGAATTTATTCACGAAATCATTAAAATTAAGCTTAAAGTGTTGATTGATTATAAAGGAAAGTAGCTTCAAAGGGATATTAACTTCGAGGGAGATTTCGTTTATTGTTAAATTTTGTTTTAAATAAGGTTTAGTTTTTGCAAAGTAATCAAGAATTATATTGGCCTCTTCTTCATAGTTGATTAACTTAATATTACTAACATTTTCTGATTTTTTCAAATAGTGGATATAGGGTAATCCTACTAGCACATATGGATTTACAACTAAATAACTTGACAAATAAAATAAGCATAAAGCCACTGGAATAGTGCTATAGAATACCAAGTCATCTAATTGTATAAAATTATTTAAACCGTATATAAATATGAATATAAATACAATAAATGAAATTACAGTTAAAGCAATTGAGGTTGTAAATACTTTAAGCCAATTCAGAATCAATCGAGTGTGAGATTCTTTTATTAAGTCCTGATTATTCTTCTCAAAAATTAATATTAATTTCCATTGTAATATTATATATACCAAGCATTGAATAGGCCTTGAAAATTGAATTTTTTCAGATACTATTCCATCTTGTTGTATTAAATTTAATTCAACATTATTTATTACAAGGTTGACTAGCTTTGATTTATCAGCATAATTCATCAAATAAAAAGGTAAATAATTCATTACAATCAAAACAAAAGGTACAAAATGGAGAAAATCTAATTTTTTAAATGTTTTTTCATTATTCAAGATGGACCTTACATACAAATAGGCAAATGGAGGAATTAAAAAATTTATTGGTTGTGCTGTTTTATAGATGTATGGAATATAAATTATCCATCCCGAGCTTACCAATAAATAAGATATGGTGCAATAAGCATAAAAAATAAATAGTATAGCTAATAATTTGTCAGAAAAAGAAATAAACTCTCTGCTTTTTATTAGTAATAAGTATGCACTGATGATGCAGCAAAAAAAACTTCCAATAAAAATAAAATCGCCCATATTTAAATCTTAATTTAATAACCAATTCGGGGCTTTATTTATTCTCGAAATAAGGCAGTTCGTCGTTAGATACCGCCTCTTTTTCTTGCCAATAAGCAAGTGATACAATATGTCCGTCTGTCGTTTTTAACTGACGGCCAAAAATAGCATTGGTTGCGTTAAAACATAAATCGGTTACACCTATTGTAAATGTAGTGGGAGCAGGAGGAGCTATTGGAGCATCGGGAACAGCAGGCGGTGCTGGTGCAGGCGCTTCACCTTCCACTTGAGCTGCTACTGGGGCCACCGGTGCAGCAGGTGCAGCTTTTGGGGCAGGGCTGTCTACCACCACTACTTCGTATTTATTGAATTCCAATAAAGTTTTTAAAAACTGTACACGTTCAGCGCTTGCATTTTTTTCTACAATAGCACATTTGCTTGTACCTAAGTCTTCAAATTCGTGGTTCTTATTAATAGCCATAATATTTTATTTATATACCAATGCTTAATGAGTAAATATAATCGTAGACTAAACTTGCTAAACCTGTTATAATAATACCTGCAATACAGATATACATAGCTAGCTGTGTAATTTTAGGAATGCTTAATTTTTGAATAGGTGCTTCGTTCTCCTCCATGAATATAGCTTTTACCACTTTTAAGTAGTAGAAGAAAGAAACCACCATATTTAATGAAGCGAATATGATTAAGCCGTAATTGTCTTTAGCGGCACCAGCCATCATTAAAAATAACTTACCAAAAAAGCCTGCTGTAGGGGGTACCCCTGCTAATGAAAATAAAGCAATGGTTAATACCCAAGATAAAAACGGGTTGGTTTTATAAAAGCCTTTAAAGTCTGAAATATTTTCTTTACCTGCTAAGGCACTTACCACTGAAACTACACCAAAGGCGGCAAGGTTTGAGAATACATATATTAATACAAAGTAAACCAGTGAGGCAGAGCCTGCTTGAGAACTACCAGAAATACCAATTAAAATAAAACCAACTTGTGCAATAGAAGAAAAGGCAAGGAAGCGTTTAAAATTATCTTGTCTTAAAGCGAATAAATTACCAATTAAAATAGTAGCTATAGACAATACCACTAGTACACTATACCATACAGTAGCAATAGGGGTAAATACTTTATATAAAATAGAGGTGAAAGTGAATAGCACCGCTGCCTTAGAAACCACTGATAAGAATGCAGTGACTGCTACTGGGGAGCCTTCGTACACATCGGCTGTCCATAGGTGAAAAGGAACCGCAGATATTTTAAAGGCAAAACCAGATACCAATAATATAAATGCAAATATTTGCATGGGGTTATTAGTTATATGTGCCGTTAAGACATCGAAGCTAAGTGTACCCGTTGTGCCATATAAAAAGGAAATACCCATTAATAAGATTCCTGAAGAAAAGGCAGAAGATAAAATTAATTTCATGGCAGCCTCTGATGATTTTCTTTTAGCTAAATCGAAATTAGCTGCTGCAGCCAAAGGAATGGTAGACATTTCAAGGCCTAGGTAGAACATTAATAAATTACCACTTGAAATCATAAAGAACATACCTAATAATGAGGTGAAGATTAATAAATAAAATTCAGCCAATTGCTTGTGGTTTTTTAACCATGCATATGATTGCATGGATATAAGAAGCATCGCAAGGTTTAATATATTTTTTTCTAGTTTAATAAAAGCATTGGTGGTAAACATACCATTGAAAATACCACCTTCACTCATTTCAAATAAACCTGCAACCAAGTTTACAAACAATAAAATATTGATGAGGTTTAAAACGCTCTCATTACTTCGCTCTTTACCTATTTTAATAAATAGTAAAATAAATATAAGTAAGCTTAATAAAAGTTCCTGTCTTAGTAATATAAAAATGTTAGATGACATGAGGCGAAATTATTTAAGGGTAATGGCTTTATTAATGTTGATCATTAAAAAATCGGTACTAGGCATAATTAATTGGTTGATTAAAAATGGCGCCAATCCGATAATTAAAATTCCTATAATTAATAAACCTGCTGCTAATTTTTCATTCCAACTAGCATCGCTTAATAAAGCATGCTCATCAGAGATAGGGCCCATAATGGTTCTGCCTGTGGCGCGTAATATATATACGGCAGTCACTACAATAGAAGCTGCAGATATTACTGTAGCAGCACGATAAACGCCATCTGGATTTTGCCAAGAGCCCATGAATACAGTCATTTCAGCTACAAATCCGCTGAAGCCAGGTAGGCCTAAAGAACATAAACCTGCAATCACAAATACAGTAGAGATAAATGGCATGGCTTTTAATAAGCCGCCTAATTGTGCTACCATTCTGGTATGTGTTCTAGAATAAATCATGCCAATGGCTGCGAAAAATAGGGCAGTCATTAATCCGTGAGATACCATCTGTATCACTGCACCGTTAATTGAAGTTTTATTCAACATGCCAATACCTAAAATCACAAATCCGCAGTGACTAATAGAAGAGTAGGCATTGATGTATTTTAAATCGGTTTGCATCATGGTGGCAAAGGCTCCATATATAATAGCAATGGTAGCTAGTAAAATAATGATCCAAGAATAACTATACGCTGCATCGGGCATTAAAGCTGCCATACGTAAACAACCATAACCGCCTAATTTCATAGAAATACCTGCTAAAAACATAGAAGCCGCCGTTGGCGCTGAAGCGTGACCATCGGGCACCCAAGTATGAAAAGGAAATAAAGCTGCAAATATGCCAAAGCCTAAAAATAAAAAAGGGAAGAAGAATTTTTGAACCCCTAAGGAAATGCCCATCTTGCCTATTTCCACCATATCAAATGTATGCGTGTTGTAATAAATACCCATTAAGCCCACAAATACTAAGGCAGAACCTGCCATTAACATAAGTGCTAGTTTCATAGCACTATTTTCTTTCCTCCCACTACCCCAAATACCAATTAATAAAAACTTAGGAATAACGGCTACTTCTAAAAAGAAAAATAAAGTAAATAAATCTAAAGAGATAAAAAAGCCATAAGCACCCATACTTAATAATACCAATAAGAAAAAGTATTCCTTGCTTAATTTTTCCATAGTCCAAGAGACTAGTATACCCGCCACCACAATAAGGGAGGTTAATAAAATCATAGCAAGCGCGATACCATCTATACCTATATGATAATTAATATTTAATGCTTTAAACCAAGTGGTATTGGTTTCAAATAAATGCGTGGCGGTATTGCCTGCAGCTCTTTGATCTATATACAATTTCAACAACCAGCTAGCCGTTACTAATTGTGCAATGGATCCCACCAGTCCAATAACTCTTATTTGTGCTAATTGCTTACTCAATAAAATGAGTAAAGCCGTAAGCAAGGGTAATAAGATTAATAAAGATAAATTCATATAAATATTTTATTTCCAGATATAAATAAATAATACCGATAAAGCCAATACACCACCAAAGAAGTACAAGGCATAGTTTTGAACTTTACCCGATTGTAAGCCTTTAATAGCTGATGAAATTTTTGCAGTGGTGCTTGCTAATAATAACATAAAGCCATCTACAATATTTCTATCTGCCCAAGCAATAGGTTGTCCTATAAGTGGGAAGACAATTTTTTTAGTGATAAATAAATACAATTCATCTACATAAAACTTTTTATAAGCAGCTCTGTAAAAGCCACCAAATACAGCTACTGCTTTTTCCGATTTTGTATTTTCTTTTTTATAAAAACTTGCAGAAAGTAAAATAGCAAAAATGGACAATGCCACAGGAGCAATAGAGAAGATTAAATCAATATGTGTTTCGAGGGCAGCACCATCGGATGTGATAAATTGTGAGAAAGGAACAAAGCCAACACCTACTGCACAAGCAGCTAAAATAATTAAAGGTAGTTTCATAGTCCAAGTGCCTTCGCCATGGTCGTGTGCATCGTCATGAGCATTATCGTGAGCGTGATTGTGAATGGCGCTATGTGCTTTAGCGGGGGCTTCCTTGCTCCAGAAAATATTAAAATATAAACGGAACATGTAAAAACTTGTAAGTGCCGCTGTAAATAAGGCCACTCCATAAATTAATTTATTCTCATGAAAGGCTGCCGTTAAAATTTCTTCCTTGCTAAAAAATCCAGCAAAAGGAGGAATACCTGCAATAGCCAAACATGCTATTAAAAAGGCAGCATGCGTAATGGGCATTAATTTCCTTAATCCACCCATGTCTTTCATTTCATTGCTATGCACCATATGTATGACTGAGCCTGCCCCTAAGAATAATAAACTTTTAAAGAAGGCATGCGTAAATAAATGAAACATAGAAGCCATATAACCTAATCCAGCTTCTCCACCATTTTTTGAAATACCCAATGCAAACATCATGTAACCAATTTGGGACATGGTAGAATAGGCGAGTACTCTTTTAATATCGGTTTGTGTGCATGCAATAATGGCTGCAAGAAGTGCTGAAAAAGCGCCTACATAGGTAACAATAGTTAAAGCAGCTTCGTCCATGGAGAAGATGGGGAATAATCTTGCTACTAAATATACACCCGCTACGACCATGGTAGCAGCGTGGATTAAGGCCGATACCGGTGTAGGACCTTCCATGGCATCGGGTAACCAAATATGTAAAGGAAACATAGCCGACTTTCCTGCACCACCCATGAATATTAATGTGAGTCCCCAAGTAAGCATACTTGCACCTAAAAAGCTAGCACTGGTCATGCTTAAAAATTCAGGAGACTGAGCAGATGTTAATTTTTGAATTAATAAACCAATGTCTAAAGTACCTCCGTAAAAGCCCATAATCATGATGCCTATTAAAAATCCTAAATCGGCAAAGCGTGTTACAATAAATGCTTTTTTAGAAGCCGCTACAGCAGAAGGTTTATTAAAGTAATAACCAATTAATAAGAAACTAGATACACCTACTAATTCCCAGAACATATATACTTGGAAAATATTAACAGATAATATTAAACCCAACATAGAGAAGGTAAATAAAGACAAGAATGCGTAGTAAGTAGCAAAGCGCTCTTCCCCTTTCATATAACCTAAACTAAATACATGCACCATTAAAGAAACAGAAGTCACCACAATAAGCATCATCACAGAAATAGGGTCAACGATTACACCCATATCAATAGAGACATTGGGGCTAAACTGTAACCAAGTATATTTTAAAGCAATAATTTTTTGATAGATCCCGTTTACTTTACCATCAACAAAAAAGTATTGCTTGGCAGCTACAAAGGAAAGGATGGTAGAAGTTAATAAGGAAGCAGTAGAAATAATACCAGCGGTTTTAGCAAAGTATTTGCGTCCAAATAAACCTAATACTACAAAACTAGCAAGAGGTAATAAAGGAATCCAAAGTATATATAAGTAGTTTGACATAATTAAAATTTCATTTCTGTTGCATCGTCTACATCAATAGATTGATGACTACGATATAAATTAATGATAATGGCAATGGCCACTGCCGCTTCCGCAGCTGCAATGGTGATGATAAATAAAGAAAAGAATAAACCATCAAGTTTGTCGGGGAATAAATATTTATTAAAAGCAACAAAATTAATATTCACGCTATTAAGCATAAGCTCAATAGACATTAACATAGTTATTAAGTTTCTTCTTGTAAATAAGCCATACATGCCTATAAAAAATAGGGCAGTGCTTAGAAAAAGTATATGGGTTAAGGGTACTTCGTTCATGGAATTAATCCTCCTTTTTGTTTAGGTGAACAATATCAGCACTAGTGGGTTTCATTGCAATGACTATACAGCCTACCATGGCAGCTAATAATAACATACTCACTACCTCAAAAGGTAAAATAAAACCATGTGAAGTGGTGCTTAGCATTTGAGTACCAATTTCACTTACACTGGTATTAAAAGGTTGTGCCGATATAGTATTGAATCCGTAATGATTGATTAAATTATAAGTAAAAGCAGTGCCTAGTATAGCTGCTAGTGCTGAAAAAACAATTTTACTAGTAGTTGGCTTAGCCATTTCCTTGCCCGATTGTTGGGTTAAGAAAATAGAGAAGATAATTAAGACTACAATTCCCCCTACATACACCACAATTTGAATGGCTGCGATAAATTCTACCTGCATCCAAAAATAAAGTGCTGCAATTCCTACTAAAGAAAATAACAACCAAATGGCTGATCGAAATATTTTAAGTGTAGTCACCGCTAATAATGCTGCACCTAGTATAAGTGTAGCAATGGCGTAAAATATGATGGCTGATGTATTCATTATTCTATTCCCTCCCTTATTTTAGATCCTGGTTGATTTAATACTTTGGTTAATTTGGTTCTATCAAAAACACTGTGTTCGAAATTTGGTGCCATTTTAATGGCATCACTTGGGCAGGCTACGATGCATAAATTACACATGGTGCAAAGCTCTAACCTGTATACTAAAGCGTCAATGGCTTTTTTCTTTTTTCCTTCTGGCGATACTTCAAACTTGGTCACTACTTTAATAGTTCCATTTGGACAAGCCAATTCGCAAGCGGTACAACCAGTACAAGCATGTTCGTTTTGTGCATCATGGGGCATGACTACCTCACCTTTAAACCTTTCTGACATTAATAATGTTGCACGGTTGTCAGGGTATTGTTCTGTAATAATTTCTTTAGGATGTGTAAAGTAATAGCCCGTCTTACGCATTCCTTTTAACAAAGAACTTACGCCGTTCACCACATCTGATAAATATTCTTTCAAAAACATTTTCTAAATCATTTAAATTAAAAATGCCAACCTAGTATGGCTATAATAGCTACTAATAAAAGGTTAAACAAGCTTATAGGTAATAAATATTTCCATTCTAAATTCAACAATTGATCTACGCGTAATCTTGGGAAGGTCCATCTAAACCACATGATTAAAAAGATAAGGAAAAATGTTTTTCCCATAAACCAAACCGAAGAAGGGATATAATCCATAATATGATTGAAGGCTTCCCAATGACCAATATGTAGTGGCATCCATCCGCCAAAAAATAAAGTAGCCCCAATCGCACATACAATAAATATGTTAATGTATTCTGCTAAGAAGAACAAGGCAAAACGCATACCTGAATA
>Ga0214919_10001119_pt1 | contig 45048 bp, 49 predicted proteins | sample LL1503_MetaG_FD_177994 | JGI IMG/M metagenome (GOLD analysis project Ga0214919, IMG submission 177994) | Freshwater microbial communities from Lake Lanier, Atlanta, Georgia, United States - LL-1503 | ecosystem: Environmental > Aquatic > Freshwater > Lake | place: USA: Georgia | collected... | reverse complement strand
AAACCAATTCTATTGAAGAGTTCTTTAGTCAGTTAAAACATTACATAAAAAAAGAAAGTCCAAATACTTATGATGATATTTATAGAGTAATCAATAGAACTATCAATAGTAAAATTACAGAAGAACATTTAAGGAATTACTTGAAACATAGTTTCAAACTTCGTAAAGAAAATATATAAGTGATAACTGCGTTTTGTCTCATTTTTCTTTTTGGTCGGTGTAATTCAATATATAATAATAAATAATCGGCGTTTTAAATGAGAAAAGGTGTAAATGATAATTTATAATGACGAATACAATAGTAAAATATAAAAATCTTGAACTATTTTTTATGAAAATAACAAAATATTTAGTCAATATAAATGGGGTATAGTATAGAAGTATCATTTAATGTATTGAAACACTGTAATGTAACAGAAATAAAGGATGAAGTAGAAAATTTGGCTACAAGTTGTGGTTGTAAAATGTTTTATGATGATTATGAGTTTGAAAATAATCATCGAAAACAATGTGTTATTACGGTAGGTTTTGATAACGTAAATATCTGTTATTTAATAGTTTTTTTGAAAAATATACGCAGTAAAAAACACATATACATTGAAAACATTTATGATGATCTTACTAGACAAATTTTATATGCTTCTAAATACTATATAACTCAAAAAATGGATAAAGGGTATTCAAGATTGTATAAGGAAGAAAGAAGAAAACGTAGTTATTCAGAAGACGATACAATGATATTAGATGTAATAAACAAAAACAGTAATTAAATTAGTAAAATATATTTACTGATTTTTAAGATTGATGCAGATTGTTTGTAATATTTTATTAAAGTGTAGCATATTTGGATTTACGAGTGTATTTTCTGGAGTTGCGGGATGTTTTATATAATTTTGCGGATTTAGGTTTCTTATAGACATGATATGTTTTATGTGTTCTAATACGTTTGTGGCGTCTTTTTGGTGTAAATTTATAATTATCCATAGGTTTATTATCAAATTTCACTGGTATAATAAATTCTTCATTCGGTAATGGGCTCGATATATGTGTATATTTTTTTTGAGGTGTGTTAATATATTCGAGTAACTCTGGTTCTCTCTCTTTTTTTGTAAATGGTATAACATTTGGTTGTAGATTGTCGAATTCAATCTTATAAATATCTGGTTCTGAACATTCGCGCCTGTTAAAATCATTTAATAGACGTTTATTGAGGGGTGTATCTACACTAGGTACATTTAACATACTAGCTAAATCTTCATTCGTAAGTTTAATATCGTAATGTTTATATACTCCATTATCTTTCATATCAAGTGAAATATTGGCACTATCTCCATCATAGTCAGCATCCCAATTTACTTCACTACTTTCGTTATGGTTATTATTATGAATGATTGTTTTTGAGATTCCTCTATTTTTAATATATGTATCAAGCATATTTATATTAAAAACAGATTATATTTTGTATAATATGTAAAATTACTCACTAATATAATAGTAAATATATACATATGGAGATTAATTTTGCAGAAATAGACAATTTAGGTGAAAATGCACAAGGTAATTTTGACATTACAGGATATGAGGCATTGAATGACAATAAGACAAGAAAATATTGGGAAAATGTAAAAAAAGTAGAGAATAAACGAAAGAAGGTCTCATTCGATGATATTTTATCCAATATGAATTTAGTGGTGAATCAGAATGGTGTGTTGCAATATATGGAACCTATCCAACATAATAACAATATTAATGATGTTGATGAATATAATCAATATAATCAAAATAATCAATATCAACAGCATTACCAAGAGACATATCAAGAACAACAAAAAAACGAACCCTTAGACCCAAATGTAAAACATAGTTATATTTTTAATAAATATTTTAAAGATTATAAGGATGCTAATAAATCGAATATTCCTGTTCCACGTGTACCTCAGTCATTAGAAGAATATAGGCAAATGGTGATAGAGGATAAAATAAAGGCCATACAACAACGAAATAGGATAGCACAAATAAAATCAACCAAAATGTTGTATACAAATAACATAAGCAATAGTGGTGTTATAAACACAAATGGTAATTTAAGAGCAAGTAAAAATAATTTACGAAATATGAGTTTTAGATAAATATGTAAAAATATTTAAGTATCCTTACCAATAAAAATTTCTTTAGATAATTTTTTAATAATTTTGGTTTCATTATCGTAATCTTCATTACCGGAACCTCCCAATGCTTCAACAACAATTTTATTATATTTATCAGAATATTTAGATATGCTTTGATTACAGTCTGGGTATTTTTCTTTATATTTTGTTATAAGTCGCATATTTTTATCAGCTATTTTTTTAATACATCGTCGAACTTTTTCATATTTAACATTTTCTTCTTTTTCCCATTTATCTTCATCTTTAACGTATAAAACTTCTCTTTTTTTATCAGTACAATGTACAGGTCGTTTAGTAATATCTAAGTCATTAAGATTTTTAACAATAATATTAGAAATGCCATCGACAAAGCCGACTTCACCAACATTTTCAAGGTCAGTTAATTGAAGTTTAATGGATTCAACAAACTCCATTATATTCATTGCATCTTTGCAAGTATCATTTAAAAAGAATTGAAGATTAAATGTTTTATTATTGTTGTGGTTATTATTATGGCTATTCATATTTGCAGTAGTTCCATTTTTGCAGATATCCATAATTTTATTAGTAAGTTCAGAATTTTGAGAGGATAAAACGTGGTTTTGTTTAATAAGTTCTAAAATCAAATCATTAGAAATATTAGAAATATTATTATGAGTTTCTATCGGTGGTTCTAAATATGTACAATCTTTTTTGTGACGATAATACCCGCTATTATATTTATACATTTTACCACAATTACATTTAAAAACATTTTTTGCGACTTTTGGCGACTTTTTACTATCATTTACTACCATTTTACTACCATTTGTCGCTTTTTTGTGTTTATCGGTTGACAAGTGTTTTATATAATCGGAATTTTTAGATGTTGAATAGTGACAAAAACCACAATCAAAAGTTTTTGCGACTTTTGGCGACTTTTTACTATCATTTTCTACCATATAATGATACTAAGAAAATCGCCTTAATATTTTTACGAATAAATATAAAAAATTTATCGTCACATTTTTAAAATTATATTTTTAGTGTCCACACGCTTATTTTTCATTATGGTCACAAACACCCGGTATTTATTTTTTTTCGGGAAAATATTTCCATTTTTCAAATTTGGACATTTATAAATGTCCATTTTTGAAAACCCCGTAGACTTTTGGGAAAAAAATAAAATACCAACTTTAGACCCATTTTTTAAATATATTATATTTAAAATAACTTAAAGACATATTATATTTATAATATAGTAACATAGAGTTAGTTACTCAAATATAAATAATTATGTTAAGTTACAGCAATAAACCAAAAATCAAAACTTTAATTTGACCAAAACTTAACAGCACAATAGTAGCCGACTTTAGCTCATTTGGTAGAGCATTTGACTGTAGTAGTAAAAAACCTTTAGTAATCAAAGGGTAGCTAGTTCGATTCTAGCAAGTCGGAATTTATTTTATAAGCATTATTGAAATACTTATAAAATATTATGTAAATCATTTAAAATTATAAACGTTTGTATCCATTTCTGACATGGATGAGTCCGAATTTCGCCTAGAATAAAGATTGTTATCATCATTTTCATAATTTATTTTGATATTTTCTTTTTGTTCAATACCCATTAAATTTACTACTGACGGAAATGAATTAAGTATTTTTGGTTTAATATTGTAATATTTTTCGCTTTTCTCTGGTTGTTTTATTATATATCCTTGTTCCATTTTATTGTATATATTATTTGTCAATTGAATATTATTTTTTATAAGCTTATTTGTATTGGCAAAATATTCTTTGTTTGATACATCAATTTCTTTTTTAATATTATTGTAGTGTTTTAATAAATGTATGTCTTTAGGCTCACCACTGCCATAAGGGTTCATAATATCCTTAATAAAATCATTTAACTCCCTTGGGTCTTTAGTTAATTCTTTTAATCCATAACTAAAACAAAAATATCTACGAAACCAATATTTCTTATTCAATTCAGCATTTTCCATTTCTTTTATAAACATTTCATCAATCATGGAGAAAGCGGATTTTAATATTAATATATCTTTTACATAATCTACTTTTTTCTCATAAAGTAATCTAATTTTTGTTTGTAATTTTCTTACGGATGTCATTTTATTTTTTTGTTTTTTAGCGTTCATAACGGTTATAAAATAATTTTTCTTATTTTTGACCTCTTTCAAATTATTAATTTTACGCTTTTTAACATCTTCTAGCTTCTTAATTATTAAAAATACATTAGTATTGTAAATAATAGGATAAGTAGTTGTAATTTTTTTTGGTATAATAAATTGATTTGTTTCTTTTATTTCGCCTATTTTTTTTTCAATATCAGACAATTTTTCGCTCATTTTTGCTTCAATTGTTTCATATTCATTATTACTTGCATCTACCGATTTTTTTGAAATAAATAGTAATATTTTACCCGACATAAATTCCACAGATGTTTGTAATTTATCATACTGATGTGCAGATATTTTATGAGCTTCTGATGCAGCATCTAATTTTAAATAATTAACTACTGCTAATAAAAATGCGATTATTCCATTTAAAACAGATATCATATAGGAACCCCAATAATAATCTTTCACTATTGTTGATAAAATAGTAGCGGCAGTAGAAAGTAATATTGCCGGCATCATTAACATATTTAAATATGTTTCACAATAGGATTTAGATTCCATATAAATTAACTTTTGACCGCGCAAATAGGTAGCTAAAATATCCAACGAACTTGAATGCTTGTGATTTTTATCAAAATAATTATCATTTATATCTTCTTCCACTTCTTTATAACTGTATTTATGTATATTCATCATCTGTATTTTGTTACATGATGCATCTGTATTACTACTATTTGTAATAGCTTCTTCCTCTTCTTCCTCTTGTTCTTCTTCTAATGTATTATCTGATTCTCCGCTACTAAAATCATTGTGTATATTATCATCATCATCGACATATTTATATACAGGTCTAGATTTTGTTATCATATCATTATATTTTCTCTCTTTTTTGATTTTTTGTGTCTTGTTAAATTTACTTTTAATACATTCGATTAAATCATTAGACCGAATAATATATGTATTTTCGCGTTTTATTCGCAATGCGTTAAATAATATACAAACATCGTGATATGTAAAATAGTGGTAATCTAATTTTATTTTTAAATTTTTTATGACTTCGTGCAATTGTAAAAATGTAAGTTGTTTAAATTTATTATTTGTACTACTACTTTCTTCAATTATTTTAATAATTTTTATTAATTTATATCCATTACACTGTAAACTTTTACATAAATGTGAAATAATTGTATTATAGTGCTTAGTTTTGAAGATTATGCAGTTATTTTGGTTTGGTGAAAGAGTTGTATCGCAAAAACCGCACGCAAAATGTTGATTTGATTTTATAGCTATACTATTATAAACGTTACAAGTTTTACATATTACATACTTGGCGTAAAGTTTTTCATCTAAATCTTTTTCATCCACGTTTAATGGTTTTGTCACTTTTGTGGGTGTATAATATGTATACATACTGCCAATATCACTTTCTATTTCATAATTATTAATACTATTAACAGAACTATTAATACTATAATTTTTTTTTTCAATATTCATAATCTTATTTTCATCATTCTCATATTCAGTAATTTCTCTGTGAATTTGAACGAAAGATGCGTCTTCTACTATAATTACTGAAGACATATCTAGAACAATATTGCTTTCAGATTCCATAATAGTTTATATATATATATTATATATATATGCCAGTTACTCGTAGAAATAGAAGAGGAGCTAAAGGATGGAAAAATTTGTCTCCTGGTGCCCATCAACGCACCGTTATGCTTAAAAAATGTGGTCAAAAATGTTTTTTAGGTCGTCATAAATCTTTCCCAATTTGTAGTAAAAATACGTGCAAAGTAAATTCTAAAGGTGTTTATGCTGCATATATTAGAGGACGTCAATATAGTTCCAAAGGGCAAAAATATAGAAATATTGCCAAAAAAGCAAATCGCATGCTAATAAAGATGGGTGCAAAACTATAATTATTATTCATCTGTAAAACCACCATATTCGTTTAATACTTTTATTGAAAAATTATTAAACTGTTTTATAGTATCAACAAATTTAGAAAATAAATTCATATTATAACTATACACTGTTTATTTAATTTAGTTAATTTTATATTTATATTACAAATTGTTAATATTGCCTGGATTTTCTGTGGTATAAGGTGCGTTATATACAACAAAATCTAGATAATTATTTAAACCACAAGTTGTATTACCAAATAACACACCAGACGGGTCAATTAAATAATCTGTATATGGTACTGCATTATTAGAAATATCAACAGGTACTTCAAATGGAGTAATATTGCTTTGTATCACTGGAACCTCTGATAAATCTAATTTGGTAATTAAATTCATATTTAAATTTAACTTATTAAATGAATAATAACCACATTTATAAAATGTTAATCTATTTGACCTTCGTAATAGGAGTAAATTGTTTTCAGTATTTACTGTTCTACTCGGAACACATATATTGGGATTGCAAAAAGTAGTTGTTGATGTTTTATTTCTAATATAATCACCAGCATCTTGACTTTCTTTAAAAACACCAAAAGCACTTCTTCCTGGATTAGTTTTAAATGAATGTGCCATTATACTTTATTAATATATTATTAATACATTACAATAAAATATTTTGAATCTATAAGTCATACACAGTTGATAATGTCAAACAAAAACTAAAATCCATATTATTTAAATCAACTGTTCTGCCATATTCATCTAGTAATTGTATATTTAAGGTTTGTATATTTACTGGTCCAAAGTATTCTCTCGGTGTCATAATTAAGTTTAGATTATTTTGACTCAATACATCATATGTATTCGCTGCTAAAGATATGCGGGCTAGTATATTTTTGTTTAATATGGAAGAATTAAATGCACTATAAAAACTATTATTAACATTATTATTATAATCATCAACCACTAGGAAAAAGTATCGTGGACCTGTTAAATCGACCACACCTTCAGATACATAATTCGTGTTATTTATATATACACCATTTCTAAATCCCAGATTCCATCCCATTTTTAATGGTAAAGGGGTATTTCTGTCGTCAATGCCAAAACGGTCTGCCTGAAAATTTAGTTCAAGTGTTGAATTCGCAACTTGATTACCGTCAAAACCTACAATAGTTTGCGCACTTCCTGTAGTACCATTTGTTAAATTAATGGAAAAAACTACGTGTGCAAAATCTGTTATACCTGTTGTAATTGATAAATTTGTAAGTTGTTGATTAATGATTGTATAAATAGTAACTTGGTCATAATTTCCATCAGGTATATTTACTATTCCGGCAGTTCCATTTACTATTACTGTAAAAAAATTATTGCCATATTGTTTTGAAACAACATAATAAGTAGTAGGTAATTCAATGGAAGATAATTGCATTTGTAAGACACTATTAAAATTTATAGGCAAATTTATAGAATAGTTTGTAGAAGATGTAGCAAAATAATTATCTCTAAATCTTGAATCAATATTTAAATTTTTTTTTATGGTACGTTTTTTAAGTGGATTAATAATACCGGGAAAAAATTCACTTGGGTAGGATGATAGGTATGGTTTTTCTGGTCTTACTTGTACCATATGTTCCTCTGAATTTTCTAATTTACTTGTTTTAAGGTCATAACTTGAATTATAAAAATCAGTTATACTTCGCTGAAACTTTGTTAAACCATTTTGTTTTTCATTTAATATAATGTTTTTTGCTTTTATTAAAAAATTTAGCGTTTTTACTTGTGTATCTTTATTAATTTCTTTATTATTTATAATACTTTCTTTCAGTTTAGCTTCTTTTATATCAAAAATATTTTTATCAAATGTTTCAGGTAATTCAAACATTTCAATTAATTCATCTTTAGTATAATTATCAATATTCAAATCAAAGTTCATATAATATAATAAGTAAATTTATTTAAGATATTATATACAAAATAAATTATATTCAGATTTTATAAACATATAAATGTCATACATAAAACAATTATATAGACAATTTACGAATAATTCTAGTCCTACAGGAGCAAGTGGATCAACTGGACCAAGTGGTTATACTGGTTATACTGGTTACACTGGTTATACTGGACCTGCCGGTTACACAGGAAATACTGGTAATACTGGTAATACTGGTTATACTGGTTATACTGGACCTGCCGGTTACACAGGAAATACTGGTTATACTGGTTACACTGGACCTGCCGGTTACACAGGAAATACTGGTTATACTGGTTATACTGGTTATACTGGACCTGCCGGTTACACAGGAAATACTGGTTATACTGGTTATACTGGTTACACTGGACCTGCCGGTTACACAGGAAATACTGGTAATACTGGTAATACTGGTAATACTGGTTATACTGGTTACACTGGACCTGCCGGTTACACAGGAAATACTGGTTATACTGGTTATACTGGTTATACTGGTTACACTGGACCTGCCGGTTACACAGGAAATACTGGACCTGCCGGTTACACCGGTTACACTGGTTACACAGGAAATACTGGTTTATCAGGAAATTAATATTAGAATGAGCGCAATTAATTTAAACTAAAATAAAAAATTGATTAATTTAAATATAAGAATAAGTAATGTATTATGAATAAATGGAATTATCTAAAGAACAAAAAATTGCATTTGATAAATATGTTCAAGGACATAACATATTTATTACTGGTCCTGGAGGTGCAGGAAAAACGGCATTAATCCGAAAGATATATGAACACGCATATTCAAAATTTAAAGATATACATGTCACAGCTTTAACCGGATGTGCAGCGGTAATATTAAATTGTAAAGCAAAAACGTTACATTCTTGGGCTGGAATAGGTTTAGCAAACGGTACTGTCGACCAATTAGTTACAAAAATTAAAAAAAACAAATTTTCCAAGGCATTATGGAAACAAACGGATATTTTAGTTATAGATGAAGTAAGTATGTTATCATTGAAATTATTTAATTTATTAAATGAAATTGGAAAAGCAGTAAGAGGTAATAATAAAGCATTTGGAGGGTTACAATTAGTCTTTTCAGGTGATTTTTATCAATTACCTCCAGTAGGTAATAAAGATGAACCTGATACACAACGGTTCTGTTTTGAAAGTGATGATTGGAATACAGTCTTCCATAGAGATTGTCAAATCCAGTTGGTAAAAATATTTCGGCAAACGGATGAAATTTATTCGACCATTTTACAGCAAATTCGCGAAGGTAAAATAAAACGTAAATCAAATGATTTGTTACTACAGTATGTAGGTAGAGAATATGATAAAAATTTAATAGTTGAACCGACCAAGTTGTATCCGACACGAAACAAAGTAGAACAAATTAATAACAATAAAATGTCTTCGCTTCAAACAGCCGAAAAAGAATATGAAATGAAATATGTAAAAGATATTGAAATGACAAAATCGGAGAGAGAAATCCGCCGTCAGTATAGTGAGAAAGATATACAATTAGAGTTAGACTTTTTGGCATCGAACTTAATTTGTGATAAATTAATTAAAGCAAAAATTGGTGCTCAAGTGATGTGTGTTGTAAATATTAAGTCAACCGAAGGGGATACATTAATATGTAACGGAAGCCAAGGTATTATTACTGGGTATTGTGATATAACAGGATCTCCACGTGTTAAATATAATAATGGAATTGAAATGGTAATGACACGAAATGTATGGGCTAGTGATAAAATTCCTGGTATTGGTATTTCACAAGTGCCAATCATTTTAGCGTGGGCTTTAACTATTCATAAGTCTCAAGGTGCGACCTTAGATACGGCAGAGATAGATGTGGGTAGTGGTATATTTGAATGTGGACAAACGTATGTTGCGTTATCGAGAGTAAAAAGTTTAGATGGACTATATTTAACTTCCTTTGATGCCAAACGAATACGGATAAATAAAAAAGTCAGAGCATTTTATGAAGCATTAACTTTGTATCAACAAGAAAATACTTTGCAGAGTTCTGAAGAGGATATTCCATTAGTGATAGCAGAAGCAATAACAGTTGCACAACCAATTGGTTCTCACGAGAATATATTTATGGATTATCAGTATCAAGAAGTAGAAGTACACGCATTACAATTAGAAGAGGAAAAAACAGACTCTAATAATGGTAACAGTAATGATAATATAAAGGTAATAAAAATGAAATAATATAAAAAGTGTCGCGCTAATTTATCCTTATTTATTCAAGTAAAATATAAAAAAATATTTTTTTTGTTATATAATATAATAATGAGTGCAGCTTCACCGTGTCGTTCCATTTGGGATCGTGTAAAAAGAAATGATTGTTACCAAAGAGAAACAGAAATGGCTAACAGGAATGACGATGTATATGATTTAAATAAATATACAAAAAATATAGACAAAAACTCACCTTTAGCAAAAATGTCTTTCGATGAATTAATGGCTCATGCTAAAGCTCATTTAGGAGGAAAAACCAAGAAAAGAAGAATAAAAAGAAATATTTTAAAATCAAAATCTAAAAAGTTATTACATAGAAAGAAAAATACTAAAAGAAGTAGAAGTAGAGGCACTACAATTAGAAGAAGAAAAAACAGATTCTAATAATGGTAACAAGTAAATTAGCTTGTTGTAATTTTATTATAAGTATTTTTAAAAAAAATTGATTTGAAAAATACTTATAATAATTAAATCATAGTGATAAATAGATAGTTAATACGAAAAGTAAAATGCAAAATGAAAATGAAATCAGAGGATATATTGCTACTCAAATCAATAGTAATCCTTGTTCCAATTCTGATAGTATTGGAACAGATAATAATAGTCTTTATCCATTACAGAATTCGTCAAAGGTTGATGATACAATTATACAAAATAATAAAGATGTCACTGATATTAATATAAATATATATCGTTATAAATTTACGGAAGCATTTATGGAAGAATTATATAAATTTTCAAAAATACACGAATATGATAATAGAAAAGATTTTAAAGAAGCGTGGCAAATTTGGATAGAGGAACAAGAAGATATAGTAGATGCAGAAGTAAGACGTCTGATAAATTTGGGATATGAGGGTAATGTTATAGATAAAATGTTTAAAAGTTCGAGATATTATTTTAGAAAAAAAAAATTAGAAAATAATAAAGAGCCACAGAAACGTCGTGTATATCAAAATGTACAGAAGGAATTGTTAGAGCAAATGGATGAACATATAAAAACAAATATAAATAATAAAGATTATAAACCGTCGGAAGGGTTTGACCGTTTTTGTCAAGAAAATATGGATATATTAAAAGAGGAAATAAATAATTTATTGAAAAATGGTTTTACTGATTCAGATGAAATTAAAAAAAAAATTAAAAAAACTTATAAAAACCGCTATTTCCTATTAACTAGTAGGTAAGTAAAAATAATAAAGGTAATTTCTAAATAATAATAAATAATGAATACAAATATTGAAATAAGTCAAATATCTAATCATTTTTCTTTTCAATTCAAGAAAAAGAGAGAAAATAAAAAAATATATGAAAATAAGATTGTGGTTTATGATTTTTTTTCCGTAAACGAAGCACATATATGTGATAAAATTAAAGAAATACCCTATTATTCCAATAATTATAATATTTTAAATGATTATGATTATATCAAAATAGCTCAAGTAAATGAGAAACAAATGATAGAATTAAATATACAACAAAATATAAGTGATATAAGTGATAATATAAATAAATATTTAATATTTAAATATAATTATGATAACTGCATTGAATTTAATGATTTTTTATATAATTTGAATAATCCTAAAATATTGATATCTAATCTATTGGAATCCTTTTCTTATTTATTAGTTAGTTTAATGAAGTTAAATGAAAATAATATATGTTTTTTTAATTTATCCAATGAAACTATTGTTTTTAGTGGAGATAAGCCAATACTTAGAAATTTCAAATATAGTCTACAAATATCAAAGCTAAATGAGAGTTATATTTGTAAAATAATTGAAAAAATGGATAATTACACATATAAACCTTTAGAAATTCACGTACTATATTACATAATTAAAAACAACTTGGATACTTTAAATGATACAATAATACATCATATTAGTAATAATTATACTGAAAACTTAAGTGTTTTATCACTTTTCTCTCAAAATTACATTGACTCTTTTAAAAAGGAATGTATTCTTTTTCTAAAAAAATATGTAAATATGCCAAAAACACTAATAATTGCAAACATTTTAGAATATAACGATAAATGGGATATATATAGCTTAAGTGTCTTATATTTACATATATTTGGTAATATATCTAGATCTTTCTCTCTTAAAGGGACATTTATAAGTAAATTGGTAGTTGTACTTTGTAAAAATATTCTTCCAGAACCTTCAAAGAGAGAAAGTCTAGAGACAACGAAAGAAATATTTGGTAGTTTATTTAATGATTTTTCAAATTGGACATTTATACATCAAATGTCGTGTAAAGAAATCAGTAAATTATTTGAATTATTATAGGTAAAAGCTAATAGTTTATTTTCTTCTTTTCATTGTTTTCTTTCCTTTCTTTCCCTTTTTCCCTCTTCGTTTGGTTCCCATTCGTTTGGTTCTTTTTCCTCCATTTTTTTCCTTATCAACAATAGACATCTCACCTTTACGCTCACTTGCATCTTGCATTGCTTGTTTATAAGTATAATTCTTATTTTTGTCGTGTTCTTCTTCGTAAATTTGTTTAACAAATGATATCCAATTATTTGGTTTTTCTAGACCTTGTGGCATATATATTAGAAGGAGATAAAAATCACTATTTATATAATTATATTACTAAAACTTAAATAAAAAATTGATTTGTAATAATATTAAAAATGATAAGTAATTATTAATCATAACCTTATTTATGGGAAATTGTTTAACGCAACAATTAAACAATAAAGTATACAATATGGAAAATACTATTAATACAATACAATTTACTCGTTATCTTTACGAGAAAGAAGAAGTAAAGTTATCATTAATGATGTGTATTTTAAATAAAAAAGATGAAGAGGCGGTTTTTTGGTCATATGAATTATTTTATTCTGGATTATCGAGTGAGTTAACAGAATTACTATGGAGTATATATTATGATTTTTATGCTGTGTTAAATCCGAATTTTGAAAAATATCTCAATACAAAATTAAAAACTCATTTACAACAAGAGAGTCTGAAATTAGGCGAGGAAAAAATAATTGCTATGATAATTAACAATTTTATTATTAGACCTTTCTCTCTTGATGTATTTTTATTAAGAATGTTTTATACAAATTTTGAATTTGATAAAAGTTATATAGCAGGTTATAAAATTAAGGATGAATATAGTATAGCAAAAAAAGAGTTATTAAAAATATTAGATGATGAAAATTATATGTTGTTAGCATCTTTTATTTTGGATGATATAGAAGATAAGCACCTATTAGATACACTAGATACTATTATAGTTTATTATATTAAAAAAGGTCTAGCAATAAACAGTATTAAAATACAAAATGAATTTAAATTATTAATAAATAAAAATTTGCAAAATATAAGAGTAAAATTATTATCAAAATTACTATATTTCAAAGCTTTACTAATTAATAAAAAATTAGGTAAAAATGTATATATACATATAGATGAAGAAGACGTAGTTATGTATGAAACAATTCACAGTGATTTATCTGAAAAAACAGATGGAACAAAACATACAAATTTACCTGCATATAAAATTCTGCCCATAGCTGCATTATATCCTATTGATAAGTATAATTATCTTTCATTATTTAAATTAAAGAGAGACGAAATAGATATAAAAAAGGCATATTATGATAATTGGTTATATTACGCGGCATTTACCCCATTTTGGAGAGAAAGAATAATGAAATATCAAGGTGAAATAGATATGAAAAATAAAAAAATAATATTTAAAACAGATGATGACCTAGAAGCATTTTACGACGAATTTAATTATGAACCAGATGAGCAGAAAAAAGAAGTACAAAATAAGTCAATTCAGGAAATTGAATGTACAAGAACGTGGTTATCATACTATAAAGAAAATAATAAGAACTCGGTGATAGATTTTTCAGAATCATTTATAAAAGAATTAGATAAATTAGAATATTTTATTGCCACATAAATCCCATTTATGATAAGAATTATACAAAGTTAGCTTAGTTTGAGTATGATGTTTATAAATAGAATTAATTTTATTTTTTATATTATAAAAAAATTGAAATATATTATAAAGAATAATAAATATTAATCATATTGTAATCTTAAAATGGTAAAAAATACAACTGGTGGAAGTAAAACAAAAGGTCAAGGCCGTAAATTTATTACAGCTAAGTCTAATAATGCATTGCGATTATCGCATGATGAATCAGAAATATATGCTCAAGTTACAAAAATATTAGGTGGGGGAATGTGTCACGTACTTTGTATAGATGATATAACTAGATTATGTCATATAAGAGGTAAATTTAGAGGTCGTGGTAAAAGAGATAATTTTGTTGGAAATGGTACGTGGATATTAGTCGGACTAAGAGAATGGGAGGCAAGTAAGAGTATTTCGAGTGTTAAATTAGAAAATTGTGACCTATTAGAAGTTTATAGTGAACTTGATAAAGATAGATTAAAAAGTGCAGTTATAAATGTTAATTGGAATAATTTTATAGTAAATGATAATAAAAATTCTAAAACAACTGATGATTCGTCTACTTTATTTGTATTTAGTGATGAAAAAACAGAAGAATATCGTGAACTGATTGATGCACAAGTAACAGAAGCTCGTGCAGGTAACTTATCTATTATATCAGATGATGGTGAATTAATAGATGTAGATGATATTTAGATTAAAATAATTAATATAAAATAAAAAAAATAATAAAATAAAAAATATAATTAATAATAAATTTTGCTGTTTGTTATTAATTTTTTCCGTAAGTTTTTATTAAATTATATTTTATAAATATAAATATTATTATTTCATCTCCATTTTGAAGATGCATATAACCACATAGATGCTAACAACATTATTACCATTCTATTTTGGTTATTATTAGGTTCATTATCATCTCTATTTGGACCGCCAAATAATGGTCCAAATGTATGATTTTTCCTATAAATTAATCTATTATAATTAGTTTGTCTATTTTTAATTATAGACTGGTTATATAATTGATTATTTTTGACAAAAATTTGGCTATTAAGCTTTGAATTTTGTCTACGCATTATAAAATTAATTTTGCTTGACATTACAAGTAATATATTTTATAAGCAAATATATCTTTAAAATATTTTTCAATTTTATATTAAAATTAAAATTAAAAATGTACTAAAAAGTTGGTTTTATATACACAAAAAGTATATATGGTTTGATTTTTGTTTGTTTGGTTTTTAAATTATTGTAAATACAACCTCCTATAAATATATATAACGAATCCGCGAGTTTTCTTGTAGAACTAAATTAAAAGTGATTGCTGTAAGGAGGTAATTGTATATAAATTATTATCTTTAAATACTTTTAATGAATAACTTTATAAATAATAATTATAAATATATATAAAAACAAAATATATATTAATATATCATACAACAGCAGCATTATATATAAATAAATGAGTAATGTATTTAAATCGAATTCCCGTTTTGCTTCTCTTATTGAGGACAATAAAAACGATAATACGGTAAGAAGAGTTTCGCCATTGTGTGCAGATAGACCTAATAATTTTAATAGACAACGAAATAATTATGAGAGAGGTGGTTTAACACGTGAATTACCAGTAGAAAAAAAGAAATTGTATTTATTAAATGACAGCAATTTCCCAGAATTATGTACAACAACTTTGTCAAAAAAAGGCCAGCAAAATGGCGTGACATTTTTAGAGAAATTGAATTCAACACAAAGTGATGCTAATACAAAAGATGAAATTTACATACAACCAGGGTGTGTAGTAATTAGTTTAGACGCAAAAACAAGGAGACCTATCTTTGTATATGGTGAATCTACATTGAATAATGAAACAGAAGATACTTATGTAGACCCTTACGATGTCTTAGATAGTTTAGTAGCTTTACACGAACGACGAACAAATGATTATATTGATTTATGGGGATATGATGAATATGAAAAGGAATTTTTGTGTAAGAATTACGATTATAATTATTTTGATAGATTAGATCAAGAATATGAAGATGAAATATTGAGGAATATGGAAAATAATAAAGATGAAAATGAATATGAATGAAATTAGTTAAATATTATAATGTATTATATGATCATTTTATAATATTATATGGAAATAAATGAAGAATTAAATGATGAAATAAATGAAGAATTAAATGATGAATGGATAAATAATTTTGAGAAGACAGATAAACTGTATCAAGAATTCTATAAAGATGATATTTATTACATAAATTTACAAACAATTTATGTGAATAGAAAAAATGAAATAGATAAAATAAAACAGGAATCTTATTTATTATCATCCATAAATTATATTTCAAGGGAAGAGATTCTTGGAATACTTAAAAGAAATTTGATAAATAATGATAAACAGTATTCATTATTGTCGCTATTAAAGTACAACATTACATTAGAACCAGATGACATTCCAAACTTTCTAAGAAGAGAGAATGGATATTCATTCTTAACATCAATAAAAAACATAGATGCAATAAAATTAGAAAAGTCAATTAATATGTTTCACGATTTGAATGATTTAATACTTATTTTTTATGAAAAATCGAACGAACTTAAGGAAACTGACCCGAATAATATAACAAAAAAAATATATCTAAAGTCTTTAAGTTCAAATAAAAGAACTATAAAAAAACGATATAAAGACTAATAAAGATATTTATTAATATCAACCAGAATGGCAGCAATTATGAACGCATTAGATAATCATACGCAAAAACAAATCGGCGAAAATGGTCATATAGAATATGGTTGGTCCAATAATTTAAGAGAGAAAATATGTCAATTTACATTTCAATTAGTTAGAACAACTGATACAAATGTTTTAAATTTGAGAGTTATTTTAAGGAATATACTTATAACTATAAATACGCAATTATTAAAAGCAACTGTACCTGAGAAAGAAGTTCTATTGGGCTATTTATCTGTCCTATATAAAGTAATCGGACATACTCGCGATATTATAGATGGAAAAGGTGAGTATACATTAACATATATGATGATTTATACGTGGTATGAGTTTTATCCAGAATTAGCATTTTTTGCGCTTAAATGTTTAGTTGATTTAGGGGATCCTAAATTACATCAGTATGGGTGTTGGAAAGATTTGAAATATTTTTGTTCTTATTGTAAAAGCCTAGGTGCAGATGTTTCTCATCCACTAATTCAGTATTCGATTCAATTAATTAATGACAAAATTAGTCAAGAGTCAACTCTTGACGATTCTAATATTTCTTTAATATCAAAATGGGTACCTAGAGAGAAATCAAGTTTTAGCTGGTTATATGAACCATTGTCTACCAATTATTTCAAACAGTATCTTCTTTATGCACGTACACCTCAGCAACAAAAAAGGGCTATTCTTAAATGTAAAACTGAATACCGAAAGTTGCTATCTAGCTTAAATAAAAGAATTGATACCTTACAGATTAAACAATGTGGTAAGGATTGGTCTGGTATTAATTTTGATAAGGTAACATCCATCTCTTTTTCAAAACAAAAGAAAGCTTTCTTAAATGTAAAGAAAGATGGATCACAAAGATATCCTGAATCTCAAGATAGAGTTACGTGTGCAGGTAATTTTAAAGCTCATATACAAAAAGCGGTTACAGGTGAAAAAGAAGTGAAAGGTAAACGTGTTGGTCTTGAGAATTTTACTAAGCAAGCATTAGACTTACTTATGGGATATGGGTCACAGGAAGAAAAAGATTTATTGAATTCCCAATGGAGAGATAATGCTTCGCAAACAGGAGCACTTGGTAAAATGATTGCAATGGTTGACGTATCTGGATCAATGGAAGGAGATCCGATGAATGTTGCTATAGCTTTGGGTATTCGTGTTGCTGAAAAGAATATACTAGGCAAAAGAGTACTAACTTTTAGCAGTTCTCCATCTTGGGTTAATTTGGATGGGTTTGACGACTTTGTTTCACAAGTAGAATTTCTAAAAAGAGCTAATTGGGGTATGAATACAAATTTGTATGCAGCATTTGATATGATTTTAGATGCTATTATAGAAAATAAATTATCTTCTGAAGATGTGCAAGATATGTCACTTGTCATATTTTCAGATATGCAAATTGATGCTGGTGATAACACTGATAAGCAAGTTTTGTATGATAAAATGAAGGAAAAATATGAACAATCTGGTATTCGCGTACACGGTAAGCCATACAAACCTCCGCATATTATTTTCTGGAATTTGCGCAGTACAAATGGATTTCCTACTTTATCCACTCAGCCAAATGTATCCATGATGTCGGGGTTTAGTCCTTCACTTTTAAATTTATTCTGTGAACAAGGTATTGAAGCGCTTCAGTCGTGTACTCCGTGGTCAATGTTAGAAAAATCTTTGGAAAATAAAAGATACGATATTTTGAGCGATAAACTTTGTGAATTAGTAGTTTAACTAATAAATAATAATAAATAATAATATATGATTCATTTTAAAAATAAAAAAATACAAGAAATAAAAAATAGACAAATTCAACAAGAAACCCAAAATAAAATAAAGGAACTACACGAAAATTATCTAATTTATAAAAATTTAAATAAACCTTTTGAATTAAACGAAAATTATAATAGTGTTATCCCATTAAATTTATACACTTGTTGGCATACAAAAGAATTACCTACTTTATTGAAAAGTACAAATGAAATACTTATAAAGGAAAATCCAGAATTTAATCATTATTTATATGATGAAAATGAGTGTCGAGAATTTATCCAACAACATTTTGATCAAGAAGTTGTAGATGCATATAATTCTTTAATTCCGTGTTCCTATAAATCTGATTTATGGCGTTTCTGTATATTATACATTAATGGAGGTATATATTATGATATAAAATTTAAATGCTTAAATGGGTTTAAATTCATATCTTTAACAGAAAATGAAATGTTTGTGAGAGACAGACCAGAAAAATGTGTGTTAACTGGATTAATAGTTAGTAAACCAGGTAATATAATTCTTAAGAAATGTATACACCAAATTGTTGTAAATGTCCAAACACGATTTTATGGCAAGAACCCACTTTTTCCAACCGGACCAGGACTATTAGGACTTTTTATTAGTGAAGAAGAAAGAGAAGCCCTAATAGCATATTTTGGTAATACTAAATTTAATGATAATTTGGAAGTTTTTTATATTGTTTATAATAATCAAATAATATTACAATATAATCATAATAATTATCGCAATGAACAAAGTCAACATAAAAAAAATCTACACTATCACGAATTATGGCATAGTCATAATATTTATATTTAATTATCAGTGTACTTGATAAAATAATATAATAATAATATTGTATTATTTTATGAGTTCATTTTTACAAGATGTTGTCACATATAAAACTAAAAATCAACAAAAATCTTATGATTTAAAAAAAATAATACAATTAATTTCTAAAATAAAACTCCCATATCCTATGAAACTATATTATAACTCCATTATACCATTAAATATTTTTCAAACGTGGCATACTAAGGACCTACCTGAAAAAATGAAAAAAAATATTGAACTTATCAAAACAAATAATCCTGCATTTAATTATTATTTATATGATGATGATGATTGTTATAACTTCATTAAAGAACATTATAACGCAGATGTATTATACGCTTTTGATACATTAGTGCCGGGTGCATATAAAGCGGATTTATGGCGCTATTGTGTTTTATATAAATTAGGTGGTATATATCTAGATATAAAATATAAACCATTAAATAATTTTAAGTTCATTAATCTCACTGAAAAGGAACATTGGGTACTAGATATAGATAAAAATGGCATATATAATGCTGTAATGGTGTGTTTACCATATAACCCCATATTGAAACTGGCCATAGAGAAAGTCGTCGAAAATGTTAAAAATAGGTATTATGGCGGCTCTTCTTTAGACCCTACTGGTCCTGGATTACTTTCAAAATTATTCTCTAGTCAAGAAAAAAAAAAATTTGATATGTATCACGACTTTTATGAGACTTGTGAAAATAGATTTGTATTTTTTAATAAGTATATCATATTCAAAACTTATAATGGTTATTTAGAAGAGCACGGAAGTAATAAAATAAAAGAACACTATTCAGTTTTATGGGGTATAAATAAAATTTATAGATAGTTATCTACATGTATTGCTCTAAACTAATTTGTGAAACCTTTCTTGACACCATCCATCTGCGTCCTGACCTGAAAATAAATGATTAACTATATTGCTATGAAAGTTATCATAATTGAATACTCTCAATACATTTGTATTTTCATAATTATAGTAGAGTTTTCTATCATTATTAAAAAGAGGTAAATTATTTTCTTTCAAATATTTTTCAATTCCTTCTGTAAATACTCCTGGTCCTGTTAAAAAATGAATAATATGTTCGCCTCGAAAGTTATTATTACTATCTAATATTCTCTCTACAGATAAATCTATAATACATTTCAATATAGGTGATTGTGGTGGTCCTGAAAAAACCCATTGACACAAATGTACATTATTTTCAGGTACCACAGTTAATAATGCATCTGTTCTAAATATATTTGGATTAACTTTGCATACTGTATCGGTATCTGCATATATTCCTCCATATTTATAAATTATACAATAACGCCATAAATCTGCTTTCATTACTGCCATCGGTAACATAGTGTATGCTTTATAGATTCTCTCGTCAAAGTTTTCTTTTATAAATTGATCACACATTGCATCACTATAAAAATAATATTTAAATTCGTTTCCATATTTCATCCAAGAGAGAACTGCATTTCGAATTTTAGGTTTTGTTTTTATGTAGTTTAATGACTTGTGAGTTTGAAATATATTTTTAGGTATAGCTGTATTATTCATTTATAGTATAAAATTATTTTAAATCAAATAAAACCATATTATAAACATTTAATGTTACACTAACTAGTAGAATAATACATCTGGAGAAATCATAATTCTTGCACCAGAATTTTGTCGCGCTTGAATATGAAAGGCACGATGTTCACAATCTTCATATCTTCCATCTACAGTAATATATTTCTTATAAATTACTTTAGATTTTGCTGCTATCTTATGTGCTGTGAGATTTTGACTGGGAATTAAATCTAGCCGTATTCGTCCATCATAATAGGTATTTAAAAATTTATTTGTACGATAAAGAGAGAAACCATTAAAAGAGGAAATACAAGGCAATAGGTCTTCTGGTGGCAATTTATTCAATAATTGTGTAACATAATCTTGAATAATATTGTAATTTTTTACATTATTCTCAAAATGATTATAACTAAAACAGTATGGATATATAGATAACCCCCAAATATCATAATACTTTGGTTTAGTATTAAAGGATAACCCATCCCAATCTTCTCTCTTTAAGTATTTTCTAAGAGTTTCTACATTCACTTCTTTACAATTAACATCATCAAAGTCCATCATTATAAAAAAAGGATAAGTAGAAATATTTTGTCTTACGTAGTTTAGAGAGAAATTTCGAGCTATGGCAATATTATGCGTTCTAAAGGCTGAGATAGGATTCTTATTAACATAAAATTCTAATTTAGGGTTTTTTTGTTGATATTCTTTTAAAATTTGTAATGTGTTGTCATTTGATTTATCGTAATATAAAACAATTTTGTAGTCATCAAAGAGAGAACCTATTTTTTCTATATTGTCAAACACTTTATTAAGATATGGAGCACAATTTTTTACGGGACCACATATACAACAATTCATTAATATATAATTTTATTTAAAAATTGAATAAAAAACCAAGCTAATATAGTAAGTAAACAAAAAATAATGTATAGTATTGTATCAACACGATTTAATAAAGAAACTTGGATTGAAAATCAAGAGAGAAGGAGAATTAAAAATGTGCAATGTTGTTATGGGTCGCCACAAGCAATGTCGCCAAAAATAGAAGCAAATGGTAATGTATTTGTAGTGGATATGAATAACTCTATAAATAAAATAGAAGGCATCGGATTCATAAAAAATAAACCACAAGTAGATAAATTTTATAAAATTCATTCAGATATAAACTATAATAGGTTTGCTTATTTTGGTAATTATTATATTAATAGAGAACTATTAATAGAATACAATGAAGCATTTGTACTTGCATTAGATAATATATGTTTTAAGGGTAAAACCCATTTAAAGAGAGGGATTGGTTTTACAACTATACCGGAAAAACTAATGGACCTTAAAAAGTTAGATGGTATTTATATTAGAAAAGAAATAAAGGATATATTTATTAAACATTACGAGTGTGAGTTATTGCAAGAAAAAGAGGAAAAACAAGTAATTCAAGTAGAAGTAGTAGTCCAATGCAAAAAGGTATAAAATTTATAATATATTGTATTCGTTTTTATTATCTTCAACTATTTTTTCTATTGTATTTTGTAGATTTTTTCTTATGTGTTCCTCAGAACATACCATAAGCTTAGAAATATGTTTATTTGTTCTCTGTTTTTCTAATAAAAAATCATATTTATACTCAAAAACTCTTTTGGAAAATGCATCTATATTATTTATTTTCTTCCAAAATTCTGTATATTTATCCAATACTTCCATAGATAATTGATTTTCTATTTTATTATCTATTGTTTTATCTATTAACCATTCCTCTTTTCCAACAAATTTGGTATTCAATTTTCTTTTATAGTCAAACCATTCTTTTCCTTTAAACGTTTTTTTTACCTTTCTCTCCGTTTTTGGAATACTAGTAATAGGATAAAGCTGTGTTAACCCCTTATATAACTCTCCGTTTATGTAAATAGTTGCATAATTCGTAAAACCGTTTTTTCCATTATAATTCTTGATAGCATCACACAACCCTTTTTTAGAATAAATAGATAATTCATCTCCAGAAATATGTTTTAACTTATAACTATGTTGTTTTTTGAATTGAAATGCTTTATTTATCGCCCAACCTTCATAGTAATTATAAAGAATATTATTTATTTTTTGTTTCATAACGTAGGTAGTTGCAGGATTTTGAATAAGCGATTGGATAGTTCTCCATTGAAAAATAGATAAATAATTTGATTTCTTTATTGTAACAATACTATTGCAATTTTTAAATATATGAAACAATGGTATAATAGATAACAATATTTTAAAATAAGTTGTGATGTACATTAATATTATAATATTAATAATTTTATATAGATTTAATACAAGTTATAATTATATATATCATAATATACAAATTTTTTGAAATAATAATTAAAAACATTCTCTTTACTAATCATATGACAAGCATTGATACAAATGTTTCTAGTTATTCTATTTCTGAATTAATGGCTATTATTGATGTTCAAGAAATAGATCCAAAACAAATAGTTAAAAATACAAATAAATTAATGGATCAATTTAAAAATACAAATCCAACACTATCCGTTTTTTTTAAAGAAGTACAAAGTCAATTATTGCAATATTCACAAGGATTAATAGTTAATGAAGAAGACGATACAGATAATAAAATTCAAATAGAAGGTTTTGATAATATGGCAAAGGATGCAATATATCCTAGAGGAGAGCAACAAGTAAACGAATGGTACGAAAACGAAAATTTAACACAAAAAGACACAAATCAAGTAGATAAAATTACAGATAGAAAACAAAAAATTGGTGTATTTGGTAATGTTCACAATCCTATGAAGAGAGAACAAATTGCAACTACAGACACTTTTTCTCTCCCTGTTAAACAAGATTCTTTAAATCCGAATTTAAAAAATACTATTACACGTTTTGTGAATTTAGATAGTCAATTTAGACAATACACAAATGGTATTGATTCAACTTCCGCTGAATATACCCTAGACCTGTCAGATACATTAAAAGATACACTTAGTATTCGTATTTATTCATATCAAATTCCTTATACTTGGTATGCAATTGATACTGCATATGGCAATACGTGTCTATGGGTTATAGACGGAGACTATGCAGTACCTGTTTCTGTTCCTGCAGGTAATTATACCTCTACCAACTTTCAAACCGCATTAGGTAATGCATTTTCTACCGCTGGGTTTGACCCATCTATTAATATTGTTGAATTTAACTCGAATAGTGGAATCATTAAACTGAATCTGTTTAATGTAAAATATAATGAAAATGGTGTAACCATATTCACTGTTACCACAACTACTACTATAATGTTTTATGACTTTACTGGTGTATTACAATGCAATAACAACTGTTATAGTAAATCAAACCACGATTTTAATAATACGTTAGGATGGATTATGGGTTATAGAGTACCTTATGTAACTGTCGATGCAAGTGGTAATTCTGCACCAGCTATTCTAGATTTAAATGGTCCAAAGTATTTAATACTAGTAATTGATGATTATAATCAAAATCACATTAATAATAGCTTAGTATCCATTTCACAGTTTAATAATACACTTAAAATGCCTAATTATTATTCACCTGATTTACCGTATACTTGTATTACACCTGCACAAAAAGGAAATAATCTAAAAGAATTAATACAGGAAGCTACAATAACATCATTGGGAGAAACACAAAATAGTACTACATTGAATGGATTACTAATTGCTGGCAAGTATCAACAGGAATATAGTACTACACAAATTGTATTACCTAGTGCACCTAGAACATTAACACAAGCACAATTATATACTATTAACCAGATCAATAGTAACAGAAATAATTTGACACAATATTTATCAAAAGCTCCTACTACTGCTGATATTTTAGGTATTTTACCCATTAAAACAGCAGGTGTTACTACTGGAACACTTCTTGTTGAACTGGGTGGCTCATTACAAGATAATATTCGCACTTATTTTGGACCTGTAGATATCGATAGAATGTCTGTCAAATTATTAGATGATAAAGGCAACGTTTTAAATTTAAATGGTAATGACTGGTGTGTAACTATCATTTGTGAATGTTTGTATCAATATTAAAATATCTATTTATATTATGTTATCCGAAATATTTTATAATTGTGGTGCATATGGTCCTTTAATACTTTACATTTTTTCATTTTATTTATTGCGTAACAAAGAAACATTATTATATTATTATAATATCGGATTTTTTATAGATAATATATTAAATATAATATTAAAGGGTATTTTTCAAGAACCTAGACCATCTGAAGATATCAAACAATTTAACCTTGCTTTAAATAGTGGTAAACGATTTATATTTAAGGATGGTGTACCATTTGATATTTTTGGTATGCCTTCGGGACACACTCAATCATCTCTTTTTTCTACTATTTATGTTTATTTCTCATTGAAAAATTTAAATATTTTATATTTATATTTATTATTATCTTTAATAACCGTATCTCAACGTGTTGTTTATAAGTTTCACTCTGTATTACAGGTACTAATAGGAAGTATTATAGGAGCATTACTAGGTTATTACATTTATTATCTTTCACAACAAAGTATAAAAGGTATAATTAGAGAGAAAAAAGATGATTATGCACCTATATAGTTTATACTTTAGTCACATTTTGTAAAATATAAATCTTTTATTTGTAACATTTTACTCGTAACCGCTATTAATTCAAATGATATTAATTGCGATTCTACTTCTTCCACATAAGCAAAATGACTAAATGTATATCCATCGTGCCAATTACCTTCCTCTTTTACTTCTAGACAGTGTACCTTATATTTTTTATCTTTTTGAACTATTCCTTGTTTTATTAAATATATGAAATCTTGTTCTTTTAAATCAACTGTGAATGATAACATTTGGTTATTCATATTATTAATTTTATCTCTGATAATACATTTAAATCAACTTTTTACAAGTTAAATAATAAAATTAATTTATGCATTTATATTAATGCCGGCATTTATTAGTAATCCTATCTCATCAGCAGTCCAAAAATATAATACTACTGTTAAAAGAGGACGGCGCTACAAAGGATTCTTACCTAGCTTTAATCCAATAATTTACAATTTATCTACTAATAATACTATTCCTAATAAATATACAGTAGTTTATGTTTCAGGAGAAAACTTTTTTCCGAATGGTATTACCTATGTTAATTTTGGAGGATTTCATAAAATTCCTGTTGTCTTTTATAGCTCCTTTTTGATATCATTTCTTATACCATTACAAGCTATTGGAGGGAATTATTCTGTTGTAGCAGTAAATATTTATAATGATAATTTTTCCCCTCCAGTTAATTATTCCTATTCAGGTCATCTTAACTATTCAAATTCGCTCAATTACTTTTTATTACATTACAAAATTACTGGTTCTTATGATATTAGTAAAAATTCGGATTATAATACAGTAATAACATTAACTGCAGACAGTACTATTGTATTTTATAACACATACCAAATTTATTTTACAGCAGTAGGAGGTGGTGGTGGTGGTGCAGGGGGTGCTTATATAAATAGTACAGGTGGTGGAGGAGGTGGTGGAGGAGGTGGAGAGGTAATTACCGGTTATTTTAGTGTAGGAATATATCATCAATATAAACTTACTGTAGGTATTGGGGGTAATGGTGGAACTAAAGGTAGTATAAGTTCATTGGGTAAAGATGGAAGCAGTGGTACTCCCAGTACAATATCAGCTGGTATTGTTTTTAAAGCGAGAGGAGGAGGATGTGGATTTGGAGATGAAACAACAGTGGGAAATGGTAAAGGTGGTAGATCGGGAAATGATACTTTGGGAGGTGCAGGAAATCTAAGTCCTGGAGGTTTTGGAACTAACGGCGCAGGTGGAGGCGGTGGTGCAACTAATGCCGCAGGCGGAGATACTAATCTTTTATATAAAACTATTCCATATTATGGTAGGGTTTTTGGTGCAGGTGGAGGTGGAGGCGCAGGAGCAGGAAGTGATACTAATGGAACGACTGATAATATTTATGCTGGTTCTGGAAATACTCATATATCTGGTACTGCAAATTATGGAGGTGGAGGTGGAGGTGGACAAGGGGGAGATTCTAATACACCAACAACAGACGGTGGCAAAGGTGGATCTGGTGTAATTATTTTGATGTTTAATATTTAAGAATTTGTTTATAAATAAATATATATATGAAATACTTTTACTTATATATATTTATGTTGTGTTGTTTTATTCTGGCTGTTTCGTATTATAATACTTATACTCGTACATCTATAGAATCTTTTAACTCTAGCAAACAAACAATAGTTTTATTAGGAGATAGTATACTTAAAAATAATGCTTACACATCTAATGGAAAAAGTATTGAAGAACTATTACAAGAGAGAACAAAAGGAAAAACATATTGTTTTGCTATGGATGATTCGAAAATTAATGATGTATATAATCAAATAGGCAATATACCAGAGAATTTAAATAACGCTCATACAACCATATTTCTTTCTGTTGGCGGTAATAATATATTGGCGAAATATAAAGAAAATATTAATGAAAACAATACAAATGATTTAAACAGTATATTTAAATCTTATGTTCATTTAGTTCAAAGTATTCAATCAAAAATGAATAAAACAAAAATTATATTATTAGATATTTATTATCCAAATGATTCCAACTATAAAAAATATAATGATTTAATTAATGAATGGAATGAATTTATATATGAATATGCTGCAAATCCTAAAAATAATATAGATGGTGTATTAAGAATTAGTAGCATCATTCGAAAACCGGAAGATTTCACTCAAGAAATTGAACCATCCAATTCAGGTGGAGTGAAAATAGTGGACGCAATTTTAACTTTTTAGACCATTTTATTGAACACGATAATACATTAATAATTGATAGCATTTAGTGAAATTCCACTTTAATGACGTAGTACCATCATAATCTTTTGTTCCTTCAAATTCCCAATTAAAATTATTATTCATTTTTTGTTTCCATTCTAAAGGTACAACTCTATGGAAACTCATACCATCATAACCCATCTCTTTTTTTTCACACGTTAATGTTGCACAGAAATGTTGTTGCGTAGTATCTCTTACAACCGCACTATCTATTTGATATTTTCCTTCATTTACAGTAAATGTAATTGGTTTTCTATTAAATTGCGCAGCAGTATGGTCATAAACTTCAAAAACAATAATGTGAGGTAAATGTGTCATTTTTTGTAAAGCATTTACCACTTTATCTTTCCAATCATTATTAGCATCTCTGATTAATAATAAAACAATAGAACTATCATTTAAGTAATTAATAATGCTAATATAATACATAAGTGGGTTACCCGCTTCATCTACATCCACAATGTATGGATATTGAACTTTATAGGACTGTGGAATATTTTTGAAAAGTTGATGTATAATACTATTGGTATCGAATGTATAGGCGAATTCATTACCTGTTAAACAAGCATCAATACCAAAATTGAGTAATGCAAATGCGTCACGAAGTTTGGATGGAATAATAGTACCATTTTTTTGTTTACCTTCAATCATTAGTTGACGTAGAAAATGGAAAAACTTGCGACCTTTATCACTAACAAAAAAAGTTACAAACATTGCATTAAACCAACAATTCGATTGTGATTGTATAGGTGGTATAATTTTGTTCGGAATAATATGTTTATCCGCTGCTAAATTATGTAATAGAAATTGTTTAGCTTGTGGTGTATTATAATCGAAACATTTAATTTTATCTGATTTGGATGTTTGAGGTATTCCTATTTGAAGTGGTTGTTTCAAACTAAATGCGCTTTCAATATTACAATCGGAAAGTTCTTCGCGAGGAATAGACAATAAAGTTACGAGTTGTTTATTAATGGTGGGAGCATAAGAACCCATATTATTTTTACTATTGTTAAAAAAACCTCTACCAATACCATCCTTTTCGGATAAATTATCAGCAATTCTATTACTAATCTTGCGGATTTTTACAGGTGTAGAAGATGGTATTACATAAGATTTAGATTTTTTATTGCCATTTTGTTTCTCTCTTTTGGTCTTATTATTAGTATTTTTATGTCGTTGTTTTCTTGATTTCTTCATATAAATAAATAATATTATTATTTTATATAAATGGGAGCAGGTATATTACCAACTACTATTCATAATAATAAATTGTACTTTTTATTTGGTAAAGAAAATAAATTTGAACAATCCGCACCAGGTTTTTCAGATTTTGGAGGAGGAACGGATGATAACGAATCGTTTTTTGAAACCGCAGTACGTGAAGCAGGAGAAGAGTTGACTGGTTTTTTAGGTGATGATAAAGATGTAATACAACTTTTGAAAAAAAATGGTACTTATAATATTGATTACAAACCAAAAGATGGACATAAACCATATCGTATGCATATATTTCCTTATAGTTATGACCCTTTGTTGCCATTTTATTATAATAATAATCAACGATTTTTGCAGAAACGATTAGACCCTGAAGTAATCAAAAAATCCAAAATATTTGAAAAAGCAGAGATACGTTGGATATGTGTGGATGATATCGTTGGAATGCGTTCACAATTTAGATCCTATTTTCAAAATATTGTGGATATGATTTATGCTCAGAAAACAAGTATTCGAAAATTTATGGATAAAAGTGTTCATAATAAAACAGTAAGAAATGTAAGAAAAGTAAATAAAAATAGAAAGACTAGAAGGCAAAAATATTAAAACTTTAAATAAAAAAATTGAAATTAATAAATCAAGATAAATAATATTATTATTAACAAAAATGAATATTATTGTATCAACTATGAAAATACACAATTACTCGATTGTTTCAACTATACAAATAGTTAATAAAAAACCAGTAAAAAAATCAACTGATGTAAATTATAACTATGATGATGATTACAGTATTGATAGTTACTATGATTATGATTATTGTGATTATGATTATGAAAGAATAGAATGTGAAAATTGTAGTAGATTATTTTTAAACACACTAATAGATAATGGTTTATGCGAAATGTGTTCAAATAAGAGACAACGAAAATTAGAAATTTTTAGAAGAAAAATGAAAATTAATAATTAATATTTTATGATTAAAAACTTAAAAATATCTTGAAACGTCATACAAAAATATATGCCAAAATTAGATAAATAACTATTATAATGATTAAAATATATAAATAACATAATTTATGGTCTGTATTTGTTTGTTGTATATCCTTATTATTATCTAGTAATGAGTTTCTGATACTATTTTCAATGTCAATGATTGTTTCATTATTCTCAGATTTAAAACTAAGTAGTCTTGGATATTCAGTATACATTACTATATTTGCTAGTAAAATATTTTTATTATGTTTCTGTTACATAATAAAGTTTTTTTGCTTCATCTGTTTCTAAATGTAGTTCAGGAGGTGATGACCATTCACAATAAGGTATGGCTTTAGTAGTAGGACGCTCTAATGCGAGCAAATTTTGTAAAGCTGTCATTCTTCTTGTTAATGGATTCATTTTAATAGGTAATTTACGTGATAATTGTTTCCAGCGCCATTCAAATTGTAATGCAGCTTGCCAATCTGGAAATCCAGATACGTGTGCTGCTCTTGTCCAATTTTCACCTTCTGCTACTCTTATACCAGTTGCGTGTGCGCCTCCTTTTATTTCTTTATTGTGTTGACGCAATCGTCGCTCTAAATCTACTGTTGCACCTACATAAGTAGCACCTTTGCTTGAAACTAAAAGATAAACATAAGACATACTTGTATATACATTTATATTTACATTTAAACAGTTTTTAAATTTTTATAAATATGTTCTAATTTGTTCGATACCATTTCTTGTATCATAATAACATATTTCAAATTTATTGGCATAAGAAAAATTATAGTCAAAACACAAACCAATTCTATTATCTATATCAAAACCAAATTCAAAATAAAACATTGAATCATCAAAAATATCAAACAATATACTATTTATTATTTCCAATTTCTTAGCTATAATTTGGTTAATAATATTTTTTCTAGGGTCGAATATATGTATTATATTTACATATTTTCCTTTTCTGTATTTTATTCTGCCGTCATATTCTAGTATTATATTTATTAATTCTTTTGGAATATATGTATTTGTATTTACTAACATTAATCAATACAATATTTTTATTTTTAAATAAAAAAAGGTGTAAATTATTATTATTTAGAATTGTTCAAACCATTTTTTATTATTATTGTATTAAATCATTATAATTATCTAACAATATACTTAAACAAATAATTCCCTCTTCATTTTTTGCGGTAAATCGAATTACTAGATGAGTTTTTTCATTTATTTTGTCTTGAGTATATTTACATACTTTTGTGTATATATCTTCAATTTTATCAATATCATACATTTTATTCGTAGTTTTTTTTTCGTTATCTTTATCTTTATACCTAAATTTATCGTTAAACCGTGTTAGAATCATACTTAAATGTTTATTATTAATGCTACTTAAAGAAAGAGTCTTATTCATATTGTTATTTTATTTTGTTATATATTATTTGTTTATTTATTTTAGATTACTTTTTTCATTTCAATTTTATTTCGAAAAATTATATTCATTTGATTCTTCCATAAACAATGAGACCTTTTGATCTACTTTTTTTTGTATATCTACAAAGTCGGTTGCATTTGATATAATAAAACATCTTTCTTTTGCACGAGATATAGCTGTATATATTGATTTTTTACCTATAAATGTTTGTTTTGGTTCTATAAAATATACTACATTTTCATATTGACTGCCTTGTGATTTATGTACAGTAACACAATAATTTAATTGAAAATTTTCATATAATTCATCGACTCCTATTTTTTCTGGTTTATCATTGACACCAGAATATTGAACAGTAACATTCATTCCATCAAAATCTAAGATAGAAGCTTCTTCACCATTTGCTCGCATTTTTTCATCATCAGAGTAATCATTTTCTGTTCGAATAATTTTATCTTTCACTCTAAACTGAAATTTATTTTCCCATTTATTATTCGACGGTATTTTATCATATTCCCAATCTTCATTTAATGGATTAAATATATTCTGTAATATAATATTTAAAATTATAGTATTAAAAGTATATTTGTCCTTATTAAAATAAGTAATAAATTTTGTTTTATCTCTATCTAAATTATTATCCTTAATTAATTTAACTATTTGTTCTTCATTTATTTGTGAATTCATTATAAATGTCTCTATATCAATAAGTTGCATTGAGTCATCAGTAAAATCTGTTATTGTAATTATTTTTGTTCTCATTTTTATAATATTATTTACTAATGCTGTTCCGTTAGCTTGTCTTTTAATTTTTGTTAATTTTGTAACTGTAAAATCATCTGTTTTAATTAATTGATTTAATACTTGTCCAGGTCCGATAGATGGCAATTGATCTTCATCTCCTAACAATATTAATCTTGAATTAAAATATTCGCATTCTTTCAATATATCATAAAACATAAATGTATCTAACATTGATACTTCATCTATTTCCATTAACTTTATAGATAATTTATATTTGCATTTTTTATGAGATTCACAATCACAATCTTTTTTATTTTTATGTTTTTTAATATTAGAAATAGTATGATATAAATTTTTATGACAAGTACCAGATATTTTATTATTATAATATTTATTTTCTATAGATCTATGCATATTTACAAAAGCTAAACCAGTTGGTGCTGTTAGCCCTACCGTTTTTGGATTTATTAACTTAATTTTGTCATCATTATTATAAACTAAATTGTTTTCGTCTTGTTCACATTCTTCTTCATCGTCATCTTCTTCATCGTCATCTTCATCGTCATCTTCTTCTGAATATTCATCTTTATACAAACTATAAAGCACAAAATTTATGCATTTCAAAATTTCGGTTTTTCCAGTGCCAGGAGGTCCTGTTATAATTGACAACTTATTTTGAACCGAATTTATTACACTTCTTTTTTGCTCTTCTTCTAAGGAAAAATCCTCTTTTTTTGGTATTTTTCTTACTTTGTCTTCATATTCCTCTATTTTTTCTATTATTTCATTTTCAGGTATATCAAAATTTTGTTCATTAAATAATTTTATCATTAGATCTGTCATTGATTTTTCTACATTTAAAAGAAATTCGGTTGTCTTATATATATTATCTTTACCAATTTTCTTATTAATAATGATAGTATCTATGTATGATAAAAATTTTGTATGATTTTGGTTTCGCCTTTCACAAAAATTTTTAAGGTCTCGTAAATATATCCATTGTAAAATATAAAATGTATTCTTTTTTTTTAAAAATAAATCATATGTCCATTTTTCAATTTTGATTTTAAAATCAATATTTAATTTATATTTATCACATATTATTTCAGCTCTCTCGTAAGTAATTAACTGAAATTCTTGACTAATAAAACCAAATGGATTTGTATATATATATTTAAATTGTAGATATGGTGATTGAGTTTTTTTAAGTACATTTACAATTGCATTTAATTGATTCATTCTTAATTGACATTTATCAAAAATGTCATTTATATATTCATCTGTATTTTTGTGATCCAATCTTTCAAAAAATTGGTTTTGTTTTTTATTTAAATAGGATATGGTATTATTATATCTATCTATAAATTTAAGAAATGAAATAATTTTACCTTGTATTTTTTTTTCTATTTTAATAATATTATCATCATTAGATTGAATAATAATATTATTATTAGATTCATTAATAAAATTAATTCTAAATTTCACTTTATTGTTGTCTATTTTAATTTCTTTTATAATATAATACAAATCTTTGTATTTTATTAATTCTCCTTGATCTAATGGTGTAGGTATTAGTTGAGATTTGTTAACAGAAATAATTGTATTATCCGATAGTGATTCTATATTTACATTATCAGTTTTTGATATACTTTTAATTTTATAAATTGTACCATTATAAATAACATTAGTGCCATATTTTAAAGGTCTATTAGACATTTTACATATTGATTTAAATTCCATTTCTTCATACTTTTATAAAACAATTATATAACTATTTCAATTTTATTTAATATACAAAATAATATTAGTAATAAAATAAATATTAATGTATTATTTTATAATATTATGCAAACCAATAAAGAAACACCAAATATAATTGAGTTAGATAAAAAAGAATTACAAATATTATTAAATCTTGCAAAACAATTTCCTATGGATTGTTCCCCTTCGGAAAACCCAGAATCTTTTTGTCGATTAGCCAAAGAACTTTCCGAGAAAATTCCCGGCCGAATTAAAGATATTTTAAAACAATTTAAAGAAAAAGGCAATCAAAATGGCTTTTTATTGATAAAAAATGTCGCATTATCAGAAAAGGATGTACCTCTAACACCGTTTGCCAATAATGAAAGAGTCGGTGAAAATACGTTGTTGGCACGTATTCAGGCAATTTTAATCAATGTAATAGGAGAAATGATTGCATATGAAGCAGAAGGTTACGGCAGATTATTCCAAGATGTTGTACCTATGAAAAATATGGAAACAGTTCAAACTAGTGTTGGTAGTAATACTGAACTAGAAATTCATACAGAGCAAGCATTTTCTAAATTAAGGCCGGATATTCTTAGTTTAGCTTGTTTAACTGGCGACAAAAATGCATTGACTTATATTTTACCTGTACAACAAATTATCCATCATTTTAATGAAAATGAAATTAAAATGCTTTATCAACCATTATGGAAAACTGGTGTAGATTTATCTTTCAAATTGGATGGATATGAATTTATCGAGGGTGACATTCGAGGACCTCTCTCTATTTTAAATGTAAAAGACTCAGAAACATTTCTCATTTTTGATCAAGATTTAATGCAAGGTATCACAGAAGAGTCACAACAAATGATTCAAAAAATAGTTGACCTTTATTATCAACAACGCATTTCTCATAATTTAAGACACGGTGAAATAATATTCATAGATAATAATAGAGCAGTACACGGAAGATCTCCTTTTAGTCCACAGTATGACGGAAATGACCGTTTTCTAATTAGGTGTTTTGCCACCTATAACTATGATAAAAGCAGTTATGCACGACCTAATAACGAGAGAATGGTTGCAGCTATTTATAGTTAAATATACTCCAAATTCAATAAAAAATTATTAGTTTCTTTAAAAAATGTAATTGCATAATCAATATCTGCATCATTCATATCACGATGAATTACTAATCTAATAAGAAAAGGACTCCAAGCAGATATAAGTATACCTTTCTCGCTAGCCATTTGACTTATGGTTGTTGAATTAATACATATATTGTTTGATTTATTATAAGATACTATATCAATAAAAATGATATTTGTATGAATTGGCTCATTAACTTTAAAAACTTGCAAACCTTTTATTCCATCTGCTAATTTTTTACAGCGTTTATGGTCTTTAACTAATATACCATCTTCAAAATCATCAATCGCTTTTAAACCCGCCGCTCCTAGTATTCCAACTTGCCGCATACCACCACCTAATGCTTTTCTTATTCTTCTAGCTTTATTTATAAATTCACGTGGTCCTACTAAGAGAGAACCAATAGGAGCTCCTAATCCTTTCGATAAACACACCGATAATGAATCAACATTGTTACTTATATCTTGTGGGTTTATTTTGGTTGCAGTTATTGCATTCCATATGCGAGCACCATCTAAGTGGATAGGTATATTATGTTCATTTGCTAATATTTTTAATTCTTGTAAAAAAGACAATGGTATTATTTTTCCACCACATACATTATGTGTATTTTCAATACATATTAAAGTTGTTATTGGTTCGTGTATATCATTTTCGCGAATTGCTTCTCTTATTAAATTTATATCCATTGTACCGTCGGATAAATTCGGTACTGTTCTTGGCGATATACCACCAAATTGAGATGCACTTGCTTGTTCAAATAAAAATATATGACTTTTATCTCCAACTATAATCTCTGCACCACGATTCGGACACCACGTTAGAAGTGATGTTAAATTACTCATTGTACCACTTGGGAAAAATAATGCTGAATCTTTATTAAATATAGTTGCTACTCTATCTTCTAACCGTTGAATGGTTATATCTTCATTATACACATCATCTCCTACGTTTGCGTTATACATCGAGGCACGCATTTCAGGAGTAGGTCTAGTTACAGTATCACTACGAAAATCTGTGATTGACATTAAATAATATATAATAAAGAATTTAAATTATTTTATTGTTCTTTTATTATTGATTTATTATTGATTTATTATTGATTTAATATTGTTATATAATAAAATGGCAGATAAAATAGTAAAAGGTACTATTATATATAAACAATTTGCGAAATATATTCCATTACAGGATATGAATGGATTACAATGGTTCGCATTAGAAAATAATTATGGCGAATTTTATGGAGATATACATAAAAAATATATATTTAAAAAACAACCAAAATTATTAAATATAGGTGACGGAAATGTTAGAGAAATGATAGAAGAACAAATTCAACCGTATGATGATAGTATTGTTGTGTATAGTGACCCCAGTGAACAATACTCTGGTGGCAGAAGTAATACTAAATACCATAATATTGTTAAAAAATATTTCTTGAGTGAATACGATGGTACTATTATAGATGAAAAAAATTTGAAAGGTGGTCAGAAATACTCAAAAGAAGATTTGGACGGAGCAAGTGAAATTGTAATTTGGAAAGATTTTACAGAATTGCTAGATGAACTACCGAGTGGAGGAAAAAAACGCAAATTTAAAAATACCTCTAAAAAATCAAAACGTAAAAAAATGAAAAAAACAAAACGTAGATTCAGTTTTTGATATTACACTTTTTACAACTTTTCATAATATAATAAAAATCATATAAAAATAAATGATATATGATATAAATAATGCACGATTATCCTTGTGTAAATTATGTTATAAGAAGAATGCTGAAAGTAATACCGTTAACAGAAGAAAAATTAATTTATGACTTAAATTTATTTTTAGGTAAAATGTGGAATCAAGCACCGGAAGTCACAATGAGCGAAGAATATTGGAATTATTTAAATGTTATACTAAATAAATATTTATCAACATTGCCTGAAGAAATAGTTAATAAAATAAGAATTGTATATAACAACGAATCGTCTAACACATAATGTAAATTGTAAAATTTAATTTTATTATATTATATAAATGAAATTAAATAATATAATAATCATATTTCTCTCTTTATTTATTTTCTACATAATTTACAGTAATTATGGTACATTTGTAGAAGATTTTTCTATGCAAAATATTGTTCCTACGTCGTCTTCAAATGTAGATTCCTCCAATAATATATATCAGTATTTAGCTGCTTTACCTTCTGATAATACGTGGTCTCAAGATACTCAAAATAGTTGGGTTGAAAAATTTAATCATACCCTAACATCATTGGGCTCTTCTGCTGCTCTGTTAACAAGTCCAACTTTTAATGGCATTAATTATATGACAATTGCTTCAGAAGAAGAAGCAAAAAGTTATATTCAGAATGGTGTATGGCCATTAGATACATATATAACCAATTTATATAATGATAAAATAATGGAATCTGAAAAGATTGATAATGTATCTGAAGAAAATAAAACAAGTGCCAAGCAAACGTGGGATTTGATACAAAAAATGTATCCTAATAGATTTATATATCAAAATGTGTTAGGTCCATCTACACTACCTCAAACTGCATTATTGCTATCCCTGAATCCTAATATAGGTTCTGGTATGATAAATAGTAATAATAGAAAATTAATATGTAAGTCGGCTATAAAAGGTGTAATACAACAACCAGATGGTACAAACATAACAATACCTGACAATGGTTTGTATCCATTTATAAATAATGGGTATACATTAGATTATAGTATTTTTGAAAGTATTCCAGGATTAAAATTTGATAATTCACCTTGTAATATATGTGATATTGATGATTTTAATTATTTATCAACAAAGAATAAATGTAAATTTTCACTTAATAATCCAGTTGCTTATGATATTTATAGTGGAATAAATAAGAATACCTGATCTTCAGTCTAAAACTTCTAGATTTTTCTTAAAAAATGATTAAAATTTTGAAAATGCTGGAAAATTATTTAAAAAAGCCAAAAGTCTACGGGAAAATGAAAAATGGACATTTATAAATGTCCAAAATCGGAAAATGGAAATACTTTCCCGAAAAAAAATAAATATCCGGTTTTTGTGACCATAGTGAAAAATTAAGGTGTGGTACCAAAAAATATTTTTTAAAAATTGTTACGATAAATTTTTATTATATTTGCGGAAAAGTATTTAGCAACTTTTCTACTATCATATAAATGATAGTAAATGATAGTGAAAAGTTGCAAAAAGTTGCTTTTAAATTTAGTTGTTTAAAATGTGATTATTATACGTGTAGAAAAAGTAGTTTCGAAAAACACTTGACAACCGATAAACATAAAATGGTAGTAAATGGTAGTGAAAAGTTGCAAAAAGTTGCACAATATATATGTAATTGTGGCAAGTCATACAAATTTGACAGCGGTTACTATAGACACAAAAAGCAGTGTCAAGAAATAAATAATGATTTATTATCAGAGAAAGAACTAATTATGACATTAGTAAAACAAAATAGTGAGATGTTAGAGGTGATAAAAAATGGTACTCATAATACAACAAATTCGCATAACAATAACAAAACGTTCAACTTAAATTTCTTTCTAAATGAAACTTGTAAAGATGCAATGAATATAACAGATTTTGTAGATTCGATAAAATTGCAGTTATCTGATTTAGAAAAAGTAGGAGATGTAGGTTATATTGAAGGAATCTCAGACATAATAACTACAAATTTAAAAGCATTAGATATTACGCAAAGACCAATTCATTGTACCGATAAAAAGAGAGAAGTATTATATGTAAAGGATGAGGATAAATGGGAAAAGGAAGATGAAGAGAAGAAACGGGTTAGGAAGGCTATAAAAAATGTAGCAGATAAAAATAGTAGATTATTGCTAAAATTCAGAGAAGTTCATCCAGACTGTAATAAAAGTAATTCAAAATATTCGGACCAATATAATAAAATAATAGTAGAGGCATTTGGTGGTCAAGGTAATAATGTGATGGATAAAGAAGACAAAATAATAAAGAACATAAGTAAAAATGTAATAATAAATAGAGACTAAATATATATTGATTTTGAGCTTAAAGAAAGTATATGATTTTTCTGAGTTTTTTTAACGTCTAACAAAACCGATTATATTCTTCATCTTACACACCAAAGACACCGAAGCAACAGATGGCAACAAATAAAACTCAAATACACATTTTATTTGTGAAAAATGTGATTATAGATTTAACGTCTTCTTTTATAGGTTCTTTTGCCACGTTTTTTAACAGTTTTCCTTTTTTTGTTTCTTTTTTTTCCACCCATTGGTACTACTCTATTTTTCTTTGTTCCAGTAAATAAATTGCTGATAAAGTTAGTAGAACTCGGTTGAGGCTCAGGTTGTACACTAGGTTTAGTTTGAATATCAGCATTATAATTTTCATCTAAATTATTAGGTAAAGTATTCGGTTGAGGTATAACGGTAGAAGTTTTTGGTTTATGATAATGACAAAACTCACTTTGTTTGGTAGGTCTATTGCAACTCTGTCCCTTTCTAACACCGGATTTTAAAATAGTTCTGCAAATAGTAATAGATGTACAGAAATTGTCTGCAGGAGCAACTCTGCTTAAGACATTTGTCATCGCTTGTTTTTGTATATTTGAAACCATTTCTGTAGCCAATTTATTTGCATATGTTTGTACCATAACCTTTTCTTCTTCAAAACCATCATTAGTGGGAAGAGTAGTTAATCCGGTTATTAAATCGCCATTATATTCGACATTATCAATAGGTTGATTTATATTTATATTTATAGGTTTGATTAAGCTGCATATATCATTATTATTTGTAACATTAGTAATATTATTACTAAATTCGGTCATAGATTGGCATATATCAACATCTAATGTTAATTTTAAAAAGACTCGTAATGTTACAGCGATATCCACAAGTGCATTATGTAATTGTCCTCCTACATCTTGATTAAACAATAATTGATGAACCTCCATTAATTTTTTCTTTCTAATCCGATTGGTACCAATAATTTGTGCACAAATACCTTTAGATTCATTCATAGTACAATAAGCAGCATCTGGTAAGTTGGAGCCTACAAATTGAAATCTATTTAAAAATTCTGTATATCTCTCTGCTTCGTCAGGGGAAGCTTGTATTATTTTATTAATTTGTCCAACAATCATTTTAATATCAAAGCCAACATTATGGCCGACAAATTGGTCAGCTTCATTACAATAGGTAATAAACGCATCAATATGGTCTTTAATAGGTCGTTTATCTAATGTCATATCTTTTGTGATACCGTGTATATCGGAAGTTTGTTTTGGAATTTTGCCGTTAATATTAACAATATCATCTCCAGGTGTAGTAGCATACAACACAGTTTGCGTTTCGGTATCATATAAAATATAACTAAGTTGTACAATTTCATTTTTAACAGGACTAAAGCCTGTAGTTTCAGTATCAAATACAATAATTTTTTTATTTTGGCTCATATAAATAGTATATAAAAAAATAAAAGAATTTAGAATTCTTTATATTCATCATTTTTACATAAATAGGTATTGATAATATCATCGCTTACTTTTATTTCTTCAATGGCATTACATAATTCTTTTACCCAATCATAAGAATCATTAAATACATCTTCTTGTAATAATCGAATAATCGAATATCCATTTTCATTGGCACATTCTTCTTTATATTTATCATTTTCAAATTGTTCTTGAGGCGACGACCAATTTCTAACTTGTTGAAAATGTTGCACTCCATCTAATTCGATGATAATTTTATGTTCTGGAATACAAAAATCAAATGGTAAATGCAATATTTTTTTACACCATTCTTGTTTAAATTGGGTTTGTAGAGATGGATATAATGATTTCATTTGCTCATATAATTTTGCTTCTGTTTTATTTATACAAATCGGGCACCCTGCTTTATTATTTAAATGGTCATTAGGTTTTTGACAGAATTCCCCATGTTTTTTACAAATAATAGTTATTTTTGTATTAGAATTAATATATTCAACTTTTGAATAATCATATTTATCTCCGTGTATTTTTATCACAATTTTTATAAATTCACTGGTATTATATCGATAAACTTTACCACATTTTAAGCAACCAGCTTCTTGAGATAAATGAGAATTGGGTTTTTGTAAGAATTCACCGTGTTTTTTGCAAATAATAATTACATTTTCATTACTTTTAATATATTCTACTTTTGAATAATCATATTTATCTCCGTGTATTTTAATTGCTTTTTGAATAAATTCAGTTGTATTACAAGTTTGGTTTTTATGGTTTAATTCATTTCCACATATTCGACAACCTTGTTTTGCATTTATATGATTTGACGGTTTTTGTAAGAATTCACCGTGTTTTTTACAAATAATAGTTATTTTTGTAAGAGCATTAATATATTCAACTTTTGAATAATCATATTTATCTCCGTGTATTTTAATTGCTTTTTCTATAAATTCTTCTTTATTTCCTCTGTTTTTATTTGAAGTATTATTTATAGCACATTTTTTACAGCCGTGACCGTTTAAATGGTCATTATGTATTTGTTTAAATTCACCGTGTTCATTACATATAATATTTACTTTAGATTTTGAATTAATATATTCTACTTTTGAATAATCATATTTATCTCCGTGTATTTTTGTTGCTTTTTCTATAAATAATTGTGTATTCATTATTTTATAATATTAATTTAATTATTTTTAAAATTTTATATCAATTTTATAATTTTTATAAAATTTACAAGAGTAGTTAGTAGTTAAGAGAGAAATTATCTTAGTTGCAACTATGTATACAATAGTACTACTAGAAGGGCGAACTTTTTGAGTTGGTGTGATAATATGATATGGTGTAACTACTAAAGATTAATTACATTTTGTCACGATATATAAGGAGTAAAAATATATATAAAATACTAATATAAAAATATTTAATGATATACAAATAATATGTCATTAAAAATCATAACACTAACTATACCGGAAGAAAGTATTTTAAATATAGAAAATTTCTCTCCTGAAGAGAATTATCAAATGTTAAAAATAGGTAGTAGTTGTTTAATGCAAGGTCGTAAAATTGTAGCTGGACTTACGCAAAAAGAGATTTATGAAAAAATAAAGAATGAATCAAAAGAAGAAATCCAGAAACTAGAGATGAATATAATAGTAGAAAAAGAGTTGACTAAAAAGATGGAAGAGAGAATAACTGCAATATATGATACACAAATGTCACAAATGGAGAAACAATTAGAAGTTCTCTCTACAAAGCTAAGAACATATGAGGTTGAAAACAAAGATTTAGTTAAAAAAGAAGTAGATAAGGCGACAGAAAAATATGAATTGTTATTACAAGAGAAAGATAAACAAAATCAATTGAACCGAGAAGTATTTGATAAGGCCGAAAAGTTGATAAATAAAACAGGTAATAAATCGTCTATTTCTATAGGAGATGATGGTGAACAAATATTTGAAAACCTAGTGGATACATTTAAAGATTTTGTGGGTTATAAAATAGAAAATAAAGCAAAACAAGGTCATAAAGGTGATTTTCATTTATTTTTTAAAGATTTTAATATTTTAGTGGATTCAAAAAATTATTCAGGAAGTGTACAAAAAAAAGAGATAGTGAAAATTGAGTCTGATTTATCCATTAATGATAATATGAATTTTGCTTGGATGGTCTCTCTAAATTCAAATATAAGTGATTACAATAGGTTTCCAATAATGACAAAATGGATAACAACAGATGTAGGGGTAAAGTGTATATTATTTATAAATAATCTTTTAGAACATAAAGAACCAAGAAATATATTGCGTCAAGCGTGGTTGATGTGTGAAGATTTTTATAAATTAACAAAAAGTATCGACAAAGAAGATGTTGAGTTAGAAGAGTATAGAGAGAAAAATTTGTTATATAAAAAACAGATAGAAAAATTACAAGAGAGAGCATTAGAAATTAGGAGAAGCATAAATACATCATTTAATATATTAAAGCATATGGATAATGATATATTAGAAATGTTATCAAATATATCAGACAAAATAGTAAATGAAAATTTTGTTTCTAACAATAAAATTAAGGAATGGTGGGATGATAATATAGAATATTCAGATGATGAATATAAAATGACATCTACAGAAATATGGAATAAATTTAAAAGAGATAATAAAGAATATGTTGGAGAGAATAAAATTACCATAGAATTATTTAAAAGTATGTTAACTTGTATTGTAAGTAGTTCAAATTATATTGACAAAGGGAAAAAGAGCGCTATTGAATTTGTAGGTTTTAAATGGAAGCTAATGGAAGTATATCCAATTGATAATTTGGAAATTGAAAATCAAGTAATTGAAAAAAATAAAAAGGTAAAAAACAAAAATGTTTAAAAGTAAATTTATAATATATTTAATGGATCTATCATTTAATATATTAGATTGTTTTGACGATAACATTGATAATTTGGATATAACAAAGTATTACATTTATGTTTTGAAATTGGTTGATGATAGATATTATGTTGGGAGGACAGGTAATATTTTAAGACGTATTGAAGAACATTTTACTGGTGTTGGTGCAATATATACGATGAAGTATAACCCAATAAAAGTAATTGAAGTTACAGAAGAATTAACAAAACAAGACGAAAGAAATAAAACTTTAGAAGTTATGACAAAATATGGTTGGGAAAAAGTAAGAGGAGCTTGTTGGTGTTCTCTCGAAATTACTAAACCAAAAGAAAAATATAAAAATAAATCATTCGAAAAATATAACAAAAAATTAAATAAATTAACAAAAAGTATAAGTCTAAATGATATTGATATTGATTTGGATAAATTATATAATTATGAAAATAAAGATATAGAGTACATAGGTCATATGTTAAACAAATCTCCGTGTTGGATTGCAAAAAGATTAGAAGACTTAAAAATAGTTAAAAGAAAACAATTAGCTCGCGGTTATATAAAATATATTGAAAGTGATTTGTACAAATTAAAATGTAAAACAATGAATGCAAATAAGAGAGAAATTCAAAACAATAATTTTGATTGTACTATTTTACCATTATCAAAAGAATACTTGACAAATATAAAAAATATAATTCGGGGAAAAATATTGAACTGTAAATAGCTGCGTTAGTATTTAGGGAAACGCCAGAGGCTAATGAAATGTTTCCCTAAATACTATTGAAATTCCAAAAAAAATTTTTTTTTGCTTAAGCTCAAATTAGCCTCATATTTTAATTTGAACTTTGAAAAAATATAGTGACCTAATATGAAAATTTAAAATTATCAAGTTTTTATTATTTTATGACCATAATAGATTATAAAATAATGCGTAATTATGAGTACAATATGATAATATGGTGTCACGACTAGTCAGTCACAAAAAATAAAAATAAAAATAAAAAACGACACCATAAATGGTAACAAAAATAAAAGAAAATAACAAAATAAAATGACACTATAACAGGTAAGAGAATAAAAAATAAAATAAAATAAGACTCTAACTGGTCATAATTAGTTTTTCTGTAAAAATTAAAATATGAGGCTAATTTGAGCTTAAGCAAAAAAAAATTTTTTTTGGAATTTCAATAGTATTTAGGGAAACGCCAGAGGCTAATGAAA